>Ga0315338_1000133_pt1 | contig 327932 bp, 341 predicted proteins | sample ASW8metaG_FD_204518 | JGI IMG/M metagenome (GOLD analysis project Ga0315338, IMG submission 204518) | Ammonia-oxidizing marine archaeal communities from Monterey Bay, California, United States - ASW #8 | ecosystem: Environmental > Aquatic > Marine > Coastal | place: USA: California | collected... | reverse complement strand
ACGAATGTGAATGCCGCGCCTAACAAGGGGATCAACCTGACGGCTTACAGCAAGCTTTTTCTACGCACCATGTACATTATCGCTTCTAAAAAGCTTGCTGTAACCCGCAGGTTATCCCAACGTTAGGCGGCCGGAGATCCGAAAAGATGAACTGGGATGCTTTAGGTGCTATCGCAGAGGCAATTGGATCGATAGCTGTCGTAATTACTCTTATCTATTTGGCGGTACAAATTCGGCACACTTCCAAAAGCACGCGATTGGCTTCTGCACAAGGCTTGGCGATCACATTCAGCGATTTCATGAGCCAACTCTCGTCCGACGCCGAAACAGCTGACATCTACCTCCGAGGTCTTAAAGATGACTCGGGGCTAACGAAAGAAGAACGGTTTCGTTTTGATACGCTAATTCTTCAGATGCTTAGACACGCAGATGTTCATTTTCACGCCCATCTGGACGGCGCAATATCCAAAGGTCTCTGGGAAGTTACTGAGGCCGGCTATATGCAAGTCTTTCGCCAGCCGGGCGCTCGCGCTTCATGGCAACGGCAGAGGGATTTCTTTAGTGTCGCGTTCCGCGAACATGTAGAGCGCGACGTAGGCCGACACAGCGGCTAACAAATATGCATCGTTTGCATCAATACGCCCCGCCGCCTAACAAGGGGATCAACCTGACAGCTTACAGCAAGCTTTTCACTCCCAGCTTCGCCATCTTAGGTCGCGAAAAGCTTGCTGTAATCTGCAGGTTATCCCAACGTTAGGCGGAATCGGAGATGACAGTTCAGGACCTAGGGGCAATCGGAGAACTGATCGGAGCGCTCGCAACTGTGGCGACGCTGCTATACCTCGCGATACAAATCAGAAATAACACGCAATGGAACAAGGGCCAAGCGCTGGAATCGACGATTGACCGCGTCGTGTCGTGGGGCCGCAGCCTAAATGAAAATCCAGAAATGCACGTAATTTATCTAAAAGGGAAAACGGAATTTCACACTTTCGATGAGCTTCAAAGACACGGCTACCACCTGATGCTCTTAGAGCTATTTGCCGCAATGGAGGCTCTTCACGAACACAGCAAAACAAGGGCAGTGAAAGCCGAGGCCACCGCGAACGCTAGGAGACGAATTAGGTATGAGCTTGGAGGATCTGGAGCGTTAATGTGGTGGAAAGAAGTGGGTCGCTCGGCGTTTTCCACAGATTTTGCAGAGTACGTGGATGAAATACTCGCAGATAATTCCGCGTAACAAGAGGATCAACACTGACCCGTTACAGCACAGCTTTTATGTGCAGCTTCGCTTTATCGCACATAAAAGCTGCGCAATAACGGGCAGGTTATCCCAACTTTAGGCAGCTTTGAGTCATTGCCTATGTTGACATACCTTATATGTTATATATACACTTTATGGCATGTGGGAGATCTACGAGCATAGGCGGGTACCGAGGCAGTTGAATCGACTCCCTGCAGAAATCCTACAGCGCTACGAAAAATGGAAGGATATCGTCACGATATCCGGTCCTTCCGGGCTCAGAGCGATTCGCGGATTCAATGACAAAAATCTCCGTGGAGAATGGGAAGGGCATCGCTCGTCGCGCCTTAATCAACAGTACAGAGTGATCTACCGGATCGATCATGAGAATGTTTTAGTCCAAGTAGTTCGTGTCTCGGCGCACGATTACAGGAGCACTTGAAATGAAAGATTATCGTAAAGCTAAGAAATCTGTCGATGTGTCAGTCGGCGATTCGGTTCGAATTATTCGAGAGCTTCAAGGTCATAGCCAGAATCAACTTGCTGAACTCACGGGGATTCCGCAATCAACGCTGTCGGCAATCGAAAACAACCGAGTCAACCTAGGAGTGGAACGCGCGAAAGTATTAGCAAAGGCATTACGCTGCCATCCCGCGGTCCTGGTGTTTCCAGGTTGGGAAATCGATAGTGCAGCTGCCTAACAAAGGGATCAACCCGGACCCGTTACAGCAAGCTTTTTATATGCAGCTTCGCTTTTTCGCATATAAAAAGCTCGCCATAACGGGCAGGTTATCCCAACGTTAGGCCGCTAAAGAAAGCGTGAGTTTTTTGCAGCAACATTTTTGGCTCGTCTGCGGCTTATTGGTTGGAGTTGTTGGAGGGCTCTCGTATCGATCCCTCCCCACTGGGAGCGAAGTGGTTGACGAAGCCACGCGGCACCTAGTCGCTAGATTCGCACGGGGATGGATGATCGCGATATTGGTCCCCACGGTATTGCTGTGGCTGCTTCAATTATCCACTGGCCAATTGACACCCGAGGCGAATTACCTAAGCTGGCCTACGCCGCAGAGGTGGTTGGCGTTGAGTATAAATATCGTATGCTGGTTCGTATTGCTCTATTGGGTGTGGCTCGCGTCGGGAGCGGAAGTATTATCACGTGTATCTCGGATTCGTGCGCCGCAATACCCGAGTTATTTTTCTGCGCCAATTACTTTTAAATTGCTATCTATAGTTTTAGTGGGAGCCGGAGTGTGGGGTCTAAACACAGGATGGGAGGCTCCGTGGGACGAACCTGACGGCTTACAGCAAGCTTTTTCTACGCATCATGTTCACTATTGCTCCTAAAAAGCTTGCCGTAATCCGCAGGTTATCCCAACGTTAGGCGGCAGGAAGAATGCAGTTAAATTGGGACGCGATAGGGGCAGTTGGAGAAATCCTTGGTGCGGTATCCGTATTAATTACGTTGTTGTATTTGGCTACCCAGGTTAAGGAGGCTAAACGAGCTACACGTGCACAAATAGAGAACGCGGTTTTGAGTTCTTGGGCCGAAGCGATTGCGAGACTTGGCGGGACAAAGGAAAGAGCGGCGCTTATGCTTCGAGGATTCAATGACTATGATGAACTAGAGCCCGATGAACGGCTTGTTTTTCATACGGTTTTAGACTCGCTCATTGTCGAATATCAACGCCAACACAATCTCTTCGATGACGGTGGTTGGGATTGGAAAAATCGGACTGAGATCGAAACTGCAGTAGTCATGGCTATTGGCAGTCGGGGCGGTAAGCGGTGGTGGGACGAGGCAAAAATGTTTTATATGCACCGCGACCGGCTCGACAAGATGCTGTCGCAAAATGAAGAGCTTCCGACGCTCACAGATTTTTCCATGTTTAAAGGTGCTAAATGAAATCTGGATCAGATTTATCTGTCATTGTCTGATGTTGCGTCGGCCGCCTAACAAGGGGATGAACCCTGACCCGTTACAGCAGGCTTTTTATATGCAGCTGCGCTTTTTCGCATATAAAAATCCCGCCATAACGGGCAGATTATCCCAACGTTAGGCGGCAGTACGACGTTCAATGATCGAAGCACTCGGAAATATCGGAGACTTTATTGGGGGCATCGGCGTCGTAGTAACCTTGATTTACCTCGCTGTACAGATCCGGCAAAACAGCAAGATTGTGAAGACGGGCGCTGCTGAAGCGGTGATGCGTTCGATCAGCGAATACTTCCGATCGTCGTCGGAGTCGGCTGAACTGACTCAAGTCATTTCAAAGGCGATGCGAGATTTTGAGAAACTCGATGATGCGGAATTAACGCAATTTAATCTTTGGGTATTTTCGTGGTTCCGCTTAGTAGAACTCGCTCACCATCACTACAGTGCGGGGCATATACCAGAGAATTTTTGGGAAGGACAAGTTGCACATTTAAATGGACTAATGAAACTACGCCCAATCAAAAATCTTTGGGAAATCCGGAAACACGTATTTTCAGAAGATTTTCAGCGTTTCGTAGCGGCCGTAGAGGAAATTGAAAGCACCGTAGGCACGCCGGACATGATGAGATTTTATAAGCAAGGCAACAGTGCCGCCTAACAAGGGGATCAACCTGACAGCTTACAGCAAACTTTTCCCTCCCAGCTTCGCCATTTTAGGTCGCGAAAAGCTTGCTGTAATCTGCAGGTTATCCCAACGTTAGGTGGCACTGTGCTATTCAATCGTGATCACCGATACCTAAACGCAGTTGCAGCGACTGAATCGATTCCCACTTGGAAGCGTTACATATGTTGTGCTTTCGGATTTCTCTCGGTTTGCTTTGCTATGCCGGTGGGCGCTCTAGCCGGAGTTTGCGTCGCGGCGGCGGTGACTGGGAATATCATAGCTCCATCGCAGGTATTAGATCATGAACCCAGTCGAATAGAGATCGTAAGCGCTGTAATCTTAGCGCTGGTTTTTTTTAAGCTGGCGATATGGGTCTGGAAATGGCCATTGAAAGTTTCGGGATTCGCGTCTGAGGAACTCTTGGATCGGGTAGAAAAGTATGGTCCATATTGATCGTCCGCCACCTAACAAGGGGATCAACCTGACAGCTTACAGCAAACTTTTCCCTCCCAGCTTCGCCATTTTAGGTCGCGAAAAGCTTGCTGTAATCTGCAGGTTATCCCAACGTTAGGTGGCGGGAGCTAACTGATGAATTGGGATGCAATTGGTGCCGTTGGAGAAATACTCGGTGCTACTGCTGTAGTCGTATCGCTGATCTACGTTGCATCGCAAGTCCGCGCGCAACGTTGGGAAGCGAGAATTGCATCTCAACACGAAATAACCGAAGCGTTTCGGCACGCCATAACAGCTGTACAGAATCCGGAGCTAGCCGATTTGGTCGTGAAGGCGAACTCTGGGCTCGATGACCTGAGTGACTCGGAAAGGCTTCAGATTATGGCAGTTGCCCAATCAATGTTGCGCGTATGGGAGGAGGCCCACTATCAATTCTTGGAAGGACGGTTAGATCAAAGCATGTGGGAGGCAATGCTCGCTCAGTTCACCGACCTCATGTCCGTTATCTCATTCCAGTCAACTTGGTCGCTTCGGAAACACACATACCGAAAGGAATTTGTGAACTTTGTCGACAGCATTGGGGCTGGGGAGTACAAACTAAAGTGAATTACGAACTCGACAAAGAGCGGATGATGCAACAGTTTTCGCTAACCGCCGCGCCACCTAACCAGCGCATGAACCTGACGTGTTACAGCGCACTTTTCCAAAGTGCCATAATTTTCACATATCCAAAGCGCGCTATAACGCGCAGGTTATGCGGACGTTAGGCGGACCGGAGTAGAACCTCAAAGAATTTCGGCCACCGTGTAGCAGGCGATAGAAGGTAGATGCATTCGTGAAGAAGCTTAAAAATGAGAAGGAATTGGTGCGAAAGGCGATCGCCGAAGGAATGAAATACGGAGAAAAAAGGGGAGTCGTTGAGTTCGAACCGACTGATTCCTCAAGCTTAAAAATCGAATATATATACAGGTTACTGGTCCACGACAAAATTATTCAGGCGATACCCCAAGATCAAATTTCCCAGCTTGCGATGCGGCATCGGCTCGCGGTCTGGGCCTCCAAGCTAGAATAGATATGCGCACTTACGTGGAATCGAAAAGACGCGCTGTGATTTTGATCGCCTTATTGCTACACACATTAAAGTGCGTACAGACATGGAGTCGTAGAGATGCCGCTCAAAGATTCAATTCAACGTAGTCCGCCTAACAGAGGGATCAACGCTGACCCGTTACAGCGAGCTTTTTATATGCAGCTTCGCTTTTTTGCATATAAAAACCTCGCCATAACGGGCAGGTTATCCCTACGTTAGGCGGCAATGGAAATATTTGTGAACTGGGAAGCCATAAGAACAATCTCAGAGGCCATTGGCGCACTAGCGGTAGTGCTTTCGCTCGTCTATGTGGCGATCCAGATCCGCCAAAATACACGTCAAGTCCGAGTAGCTACGCATGACGGTACAACCCGTGACTTCCGTCAATTCACCCGGCAAATGCTGGCATCAGGCCTCACCGAAGTCTTCGCACAAGGTCTTGAGGACTACGAATCATTAAGTGAGCAGCAGAAGCTTGATTTTGCTTTTATGATGTACGACGTTTTCAAGGCATTCGAGAACGTTCACTATCACTACTTGCATGGAACGCTAGCTGAGGACGCTTGGACCGGTTGGCGTCGATTCATCGCCTCATACGCTACGGCACCTGGGGCGCAGCATTATTGGAGCGTTCGGCGAGATATCTTCACTCCTGATTTTCAGAAGTTTGTCGAAGGACTTGAGCCAGCAGATGACTTCAAGAGGGTCGGCCATGTATTCGACAGTTAGGAACGTAGCGGGCGTGGCGCCGCCTAACCAGTGGATCAACCTGACCGTTGACAGCATCCTCCTTGCGCTGTCGCTCCAGTCCGGCGCTTTCAACGGCAGGTTATCCCAACGTTAGGCGGCTTGAGTGGGTTCATGAACTGGGATGCACTCGGAGCTGTTGCGGAATTGATCGGTGCAATCGCTGTCGTTGCAACGTTGTTCTACCTGGCCGTGCAGATTAAGCAGAATGGACGAATGGTGAGGTCAACCATTCGGGAGCAGCGGTTTGGGGCAAACCAGAATTTGCTGATCAAAATGTCGGATGAGGCGGAGCTGTACACTAAGCTTGAGAAGCACGAAACGTTAACGGATATTGAGGCAACAAAAGCAAGTATGCTGGTACGCGCCTCATTTCGACTTTGGGAATCTAGCGAGTATCAATACCGCAATCAGGTGCTCGAAGCGGAGGAGTGGAGAGGGCTTCGTGAATCAATCGGAAACAGAATTCGAGCCTCCTCGTATCACCAACAGTTCTGGGCCGAGCACAAGAGCGAATTTTCAGAGAGTTTCCAAAATTGTGTCGCGGGGATCCTCAATCAAAGCGCCACCTAACAAGGGGATCAACGCTGACCCGTCACAGCGAGCCTTTTTTATATGCAGCTTCGCTTTTTCGCATATAAAAACCTCGCCGTAACGGGCAGGTTATCCCAACGTTAGGTGGATTTAGTAATATTTATGTCCGTTACTAATCCCGATGTCTGAATCGGAAACACTACTGGTAGTAAACGAGTACGGCGGCACCGCAGTCAGCTGTTTTGCGCTATACACGTCAATACTGTTTGCCTACCTGACTGTTGCGTATTTCGTTGGTGCGAAATTGTCGACATTTCAATCTCGCGCAGTGTCCGGGCTCTTTATCGCCGCTGCCGGGGTTGCGGCTATCGCTTGCGTTAGCGCTGTTCATGCCTGGATAGCAATCTTGGGTGACCGGCCCACAGCCCTCGACCAGGTCCCATTTTTCGTGTATCGAATATGGCACTACTATATGGGCGGGATGCTCGTGGCGGGTATCATCGTAAGTCTATATTTTATGTACGACGTGCGGTGCAAGCGGGGTTGCGAAGCGAATGAACCCACATCCACCTAACAAGGGGGTCAACCTGACCGTTGACAGCGTCCTCCTTACGCTGCCGCTCCAGTCCGGCGCTTTCAACCGCAGGTTATCCCAACGTTAGGTTACTTGAGTTGCTAAGAGAGCCCTATGAACAAAACGACCGTTGGTAACGCTCACTGGAGCTTCTGGGCTATCGGTGTAGTAGCGCTATTCTGGAATGTTATGGGTGTCATTAATTACCTAATGCAAACAAACGCAGACGGTCTTGCCTCCTACCCCATTGCAGCCCGTGCGTTAATCGAAAGCCGACCCATGTGGGCTACGGGCGCGTTTGCAATAGCTGTTTTCGGCGGCACGCTTGGTTGTTTTCTACTTCTATTCAAAAAGTCGGCTGCTTACTATTTATTCGTGGCTTCTCTCATAGGTGTACTCGTAACGAACCTACATACTTTCCGCGTCGGGGGGTCTGCGGAGATCTGGATAGGGAGTTTGATGTCAGTGGTCGTTGCCGCGTTTCTTATCTGGTATGCGAGGCAGGCCAAAATTAGCAGTACTATCAGTTAGCGGATCTACAGGCGGGGAACCAATAGTTAGGAAGATGTTTCAAATGAACGAGCCACCTAACAAAGGGATCAACGCTGACCCGTTACAGCAAGCTTTTTATATGCAGCTTCGCTTTTTCGCATATAAGAATCTCGCCATAACGGGCCGGTTATCCCAACGTTAGGTTCCATGGAGAAATACTAATGAACTGGGATGCGGTTGGCGCGATCGGTGAGGTAGTCGGAGCCGCTGCGGTCATTTTTTCGTTACTGTATTTGGCGATACAACTACGGCAGGCAAATAACGTCGCGAAAGCTGAATACCACACGAACATGGTTGCGTTACTTAGCCCATTCCAGAATTCTAAATTGGAAAACGTAGCTGTCTTCAAAAAAGGGCTGCTAGATTTTCGTGCCCTTACCACCGAAGAGCGTTTCGTACTCGACGGGATACTTGTGACGCTCGTAATGGCATTTAAAGATGTTCTCGAAGCTCACGAACGTGGATTTATGGGCGGCGACGATTACGCGGCGTGGGAAGGATACATTGGTGCCCATTTGTCTATGCCCGGAGCAACTCAGTGGTGGGAACAAGCGGGCTTACTATATATTCCAAAAGTACAGGAAGCGGTGAATGTGGCAATTGCGAAAACGCCATCATTTCGCGACGCTATGCCGATAATTTTCGAAAATGAAACCTAACAAATTGCTGAACCTGACTGCTTATAGTCAGCTTTTTCTAAGCTGCTTCGCATTTTGGCTTAGAAAAATCTGCCTGCAATCGGCAGGTTAGCAAAACGTTAGGTGGACGAAGAAAATGACCTGGGAAATCGCCGCAACCGCAGCCGAAGTCATCAGCGCTATTGCTGTCGTAGTCTCTCTAGTTTATTTGGCCTTACAGATCCGCCACAACACTGTTTCGACTAATGCGGCGGCTCACCATCAGTACCTCGTTACACAATCGAGTGCCAATCATTCAATTACTGACAATGCCGAGGTTTGTGAATTGATCGATAAGGCGAATACAGATTTCTCGAGCCTCACGAACCCAGAAATGATTCGACTCCAATTCGTAATGTATGAGCAATTCAACCAATGGCAGTTTGCTTTCGCGACCGGTCGAAAATCATTGCTTGAAAAGGAGCTTTGGGACACCTTTACAAGGGGGTACACCCAAGTGGCCGCGACGTTGCCGGCAATTCAAAGAATGTGGGAAATTTGCGGGTCAGCATACGACCCAAAATTTCGCGCGCATGTTGACGCCGCGATATCGAGTGGCAAGCCGCCTCAGAACTAGAAGTTCCCCGAAAAATGAATCCGCCACCTAACAAGGGGATCAACCTGACAGCTTACAGCAAGCTTTTTCATCGCCGCATCGAGATTTTCGCTATGAAAAAGCTTGCTGTAATCTGCAGGTTATCCCAACGTTAGGTGTAACTGATCAGTATGGGCATAACCCGAACCGGTCAATGTCACTGCGGAGCGGTAAGATTTGAAGCGGATTTTCCGAACGGTATTGGAGCTCTCAATCGATGCAATTGTTCGATTTGTCGAAAGAAAGGTGCAGTAATGACGAGTATGGCCCCGGCGGATTTTCGGTTAATTGCCGGAGCGGACAAGCTGACGCTCTACCAGTGGAATACGAATGTCGCTGAACACTACTTTTGTCGGGTTTGCGGAATATATACGCACCACCGTCGTCGTAGCGAACCAAGCGAATACGCAGTAAATGTAGCTTGTTTGGACGGCCCGGACGTGACTACGGGGCGGGAAGTAGGCGAATTCAATGGAGCATCGAATACGGTTACTAGCGATGATATTTAGGGGAGTTACACCTAACAAGGTGCTGCAGCTGACTCGTTACAGCGCGCTTTTCCGGAGTGCAGATATTTTCACTCTTCCAAAGCGCGCTGTAACGAGCAGCTGAGCACGACGTTAGGTGGCTGAAGAATGAAATGGACATAGCAGTCGTTGGTGTAGTCGCGGAGGTAGTAGGTGCGGTCGCTGTCGTGGTCTCACTTGCATATTTGGCGGTTCAAATTCGCAGTAACACGCGAGAGGTAAAAACCGAGAACGTTCATCGCGTCACCGATTCATTTAACGTATTGAATCTTACATTGGCTGCTGATGAGGAGTTGGCGGCACTGTGGCACAAAGGATCGGCGAGCTACGAAGACCTAGGCGATACAGAAAAAGCGCGATTCAACTTTATGTGGTTATCGGCATTTCGGATCTATGATTCTCTTTACTACCAGATCCAACGCGGTACAGGGGATGAGACTCTATGGCAGACTGAATTGGAGACTCTTAAATGGCTGTTCTCATCGCCGGGCACGCGCGAATGGTGGCGGCAACAACAATTTGCATTCAGTCCCGGGTTCAAGGAATTTATTGACCAGCATGTTCTTAAAGCGAACGAAACAACCGCCACCTAACAAGGGGATCAACCCGACAGCTTACAGCAAGCTTTTTCACCGCTGCATCGAGATTTTCGCTATGAAAAAGCTTGCTGTAATCTGCAGGTTATCCCAACGTTAGGTGTCTTGAGGAGAACGAAGCACATGGATATAAATCCACTCAGCACGTTGGATGACGTTCAGCCTGATGACCTGGACACGGGATCGGTCGTTGTTCTGAATTTGCTGAAATTCAAGTCCGGAGATTCCCTACAAACATATCTGGAATACGTGCGTCGCGTGATGGCTGAATGTGCGGACAGCGGTATTGAACTCATCTACGGCGGTGAGCTGAAGGAACAAATCCAGGGTGATGTTGGCGATTGGGACGCGGTTCTTGTCGTCCGCTACCCGAGTCGGCGACATGCTTACGAAATGTTTCGGTCGGAAACCTACCAAGCCATAAGTCCACTGGCGGAAGCATCACTTGAAAAGCGTGTTCTGTGGCCATCAGAGCCTGTGTTCCCATATAAAACTCAGACGATAAATTTTACGGGCGGCAATTGGTTTGAGATGTTACAAGGACAAAAATGAAGGATACACCTAGCAAATTGCTCAACCTGACCGTTTACAGAATCCTCCTTACGCTACCGTTCCAGTCCGGTTCTGTAAACGGCAGGTTAGCAAGACTTTAGGTGGCCAGAGAACTGAAAAGATGAATTGGGACGCAGCGGGTGCAATTGGCGAAATAGTCGGTGCGATAGCCGTAGTTGCTTCTCTTATGTATTTGGCTGTGCAAATTAGAGCTCAGGTTCGCGAAGTCCGACTAACCGCTACCCGCGAGCTCTCGCGCGATTATCGCAGCCTCATAGCAGAGCTTTCGCGCGACGACGCTATGTACTCTCTTTACCGACAGGCGATAAAAGACTATGACGGAATGCCCGACGAAGAGCGGACTAGAATTCACTTATATTTCTATACTCGACTCTTCGGAATACATGAGCAATTTCACCTTCATCGTTCCGAGGGTGATATTGATCCGGTATTCATGGCATCGATCGAACGGAGATTCGCCGAATTCTCTCGACTTCCTGGGGCTGCGATGTGGTGGCGAAGGAATAGAGAAATCTATAGTGAAACGTTTCGCCGAGACATAGACAAAATATTTCTTGAAAGTGCTGAGCAGGAAAGTAAGAGTGGTAATGTTCCCATCGACCCCGCCACCTAACCAAGCGCTGCAGCTGACCCATTACAGCGCGCTTTTCCGGTGCGCAGGTATTTTCACACCTCCAAAGCGCGCTGTAATGGGCAGCTGCAGCGCAACGTTAGGCGGCGACATAAGGAATTACTCCCGGACGTCATGAATGTAAATCGAGTAAAGCTGGCGGCGTCGCTCACGATCGTTGCAAACATCGGCGTCATACTGGGCCTGATTATCGTAGCTTATGAAGTAAATCAAAATTCGCGTTTGGCCCGCGCAGCCCTAATCAGCGAAGGGAACACGGCCTCGAATGAGATGTTCGTCCCGTTGATGGGCGAGAATCCGTCCGACGCTATTGCGCGAGCCTATGAATGCCCGGAGACCATGGATTTTTCCGACTTCGTCGTCGTCGACACCTATCTATGGACCGGCGTAAGCAGCGTCTATCGAAATTACCTCCTCGCGAAAGAGGGCCTTCTAACGGATGTAGAATGGAAGCTGGAAGTGGATCGGTACGCGGCTTGGTATTTTGGTTCCGGATTTCCTCGGGAATGGTGGTTTACGGAAGGCGAGCCAGCGTTTGAACCGGAGTTCACCGCCCACATGAGAACGAATCTAGACGAAGGGGACGAAACTATTTATGCATGGTGGCAGGCTCTTAGACTCGCCACCATAAGCACTGACGCGGACGCAAGTATTGTTAGCACAGCGTGCCAGAAACGCACGTCAGTGAAGCCGGCTAACAAAGCAATGGAGACCGACACTTGACCGCTCCGTTCCCTTTCGCTGCCGCTCCGGTCGGTCGCCGTCAAGAGCGGCTCATTGCGGCGTTAGGCGGCTAGGAAAAGTTCAACATGAATTGGGATGCTATTGGTGCAATTGGTGAAACAATCGGTGCGTTGGCGGTCGTAATTACTCTCGCTTATTTGGCAGTCCAAATCCGCGTATCCCGTTCCGTTGCTGCTGACGCGAATCGCCTTACTCGAACAAATGGGGTTCGCGAGTGGTGCCTATTCGTATGCGGCAACGACAAAATGTTGTCGACGCTTATAAAGGCCCATGGGATGGAGGGCTATTTCGATGTTTTCGGAAAGGCTTTTGACCTGCCACCGGAAGAAGCTGCCCGTCTCGATTTTATGCATCAGTATTTCTTCTGGCTTCATTACGGACAATACGCATCTACGAACGATGAGAAGAGTGCAGAAGAACTACGGCAGTTGGCTCGAACATTTTACAACATCCCATCCATTAAATACTCATGGGAAAACAGTCCGTATGGAAAAACATTCCTGGAGCCCGATTTCGTTTCGTTCATAGATGAGGTAGCGAAACAAAAAAGCCAAGGAGGTAATGTAGGCGAGGCGCCGCCTAACAAGGGCATGAACAGTGACGCTTGACAGTATCCTCCTTGCGCTACCGCTCCAGTCGGCTACTATCAAGCGCAGGTTATCCCAACGTCAGGTGGATTGAGTACAGCTAATGAATTGGGATGCGATAGCAGCAGTGGGAGAAATGGTCGGCGCCGCCGGCGTTATTTTGTCATTGCTATACGTCGGGTTCGAAACTCGGCGAAATACTAAAACGGCTCGGGCTTCGTTGTCTAACGATGCACTTATCCAGATCGCCCTACTAAACGATATGGCAATTTCCGACCCCCAGTTGCGGAATGTATTCGAAAAATCCGGCACTCCTGGAACGTCGGTTTCAGAATACAATGACGAAGAATGGAAGGTGCTTGTGCATTTCGCCCGTGCACTATTTTTCAGAATTGAAGGAATAAATACTCTTTATCGACAGGGACTAATCGAAGAGGATTTGTGGCGAGTTCGAATGTCTATGACGGCAGCGCTTTTGCAATTTCCGATCTGGGAAAAATATTGGGAAATGGACAAAACGAATGCAATGTATACGCCTTCATTTATAGCGGCGCTCGAGAGCATGAACGCTGCGGACTACGCGGCACCCGCGTTTGCTGCAGGGCCAAGATCATAATACGTCAAGCCTACGATGTCGCTGCATCCACCTAAGCAGTCGCTGAACTTGACCGCTTACAGCAAGCCTTTTACTCCCAGCTTCGCCATTGTAGGTCGCAAAAGGCTCGCTATAAGCGGCAGGCTATCGCGACGTTAGGGGACCAGAGGCGATAAATGGACTGGGACGCAATTGGAGCAATGGGCGAGGTGTTCGGGGCGCTAGCCGTTGTGGTGTCGGTTATCTATTTAGCGACGCAGGTACGGAAACAAACGGAGGAGGCGCGGCTAACAGCATCGCGCGAGCTCGCCGATCAACTCGGAAACGCGATCCAAACAGTTACGGAAGATCAGGCCTTCGCCGAAATCTGGCTAAAAGGGGTACGCGACTACGAATCTTTACCTGAGGCGGACCGGATTAGGCTCGCTTTCTTGTTTCAACGGTTCTGTCGGATCCTCGAACAGCACCATCGACATACGAGTCGTGAAAACCTGGACGTTGCCTACAATCAATCAGTAGATAACCAATATGCAGAGTTTCTTTCTTTACCGGGTGTCCAGCGCTGGTGGGAGCTTAGCAAAAGTCATTTCGAGCCGGAATTTCGTGCCAAAGTCGACACCCTTATAACAAGTACTCAGGGGTACGAATACGCAAGCACATTCAAAAACAATCGTGAAGAAGCTGACAATGACATTTGAAAGGCGAGCCGACGAGTCGCCTAACAAGGGGATCAACCTGACAGCTTACAGCTCGCTTTTCCGATGTGCTGGCATTTTCACACCTCCAATGCGCGCTGTAATCTGCAGGTTATTCCAACGTCAGCGTGATTGAGCAATAGTACCGTTATGGTACTATTAGTGCATGCCAGCGAAAATAAGGAAACTACTTCGTGATCTGAAAGCCGCTGGGTTCGCGGACCGCGGTGGCAAAGGTAGCCATCGAAATCTGATTCACCCGGCCGGCGTGCGTATCACGATTAGTGGTTCGTCCGGTTCGGACGTCAAACCCTATCAAGATAAAGCTGTGAAAGCGGCGCTAGAGCAGGTGTCGAAATGAAAAGAAAATCCGCCCAATACATCAAGATCGTTGAATGGTCCGATGAAGATAAATGCTTTGTGGGAAGATGCCCTGAGTTAATGCTGGGGGGCGTTCACGGCAAGAATGAGCAAAAAGTATTTGCAGAACTGTGCGTCGTAATCGACGAGTGGATAGCGGATTCTGAGAGGTCGGGAGATCCATTGCCTGCAGGAATGTCTGGTAAACAATATTCGGGCAAGTTCAATCTCCGAGTTGATAAGCAATTACACGAAAGGTTAGCAATTGAAGCGTTCAAAGAGGGGAAGAGCCTTAACGCGTACTGCGCGGAAGCTTTGAAAAATGAAGTATCTCGCTAACAAAGTGCTGCAGCTGACTCGTTACAGCGCGCTTTTCCGGTGTGCCGGTATTTTCACTCCTCCAAAGCGAGCTGTAACGAGCAGCTCATCGCGACGTTAGGCGACATCGCAGGTATCAGAAAAAATGAGCGCTATTGACGCGGTTCGATCGCTGCAGTTATGAATTACAGGCGCTGTGATGGCAGTACGAGCTTCCAAGGGTCAATGTTAGGATGGAACCATCATGAAGTGCGGCGTTAAACGATTTCTCATTGCTCTTGTCGGTTCGACGCTGATTATCGGTATTCACAACGCGCAGGCGGCACTCGTAGTCGATGTTGCCGAAACCGCGGGTGATGTAGTTTTTGCGGCTTCCGGAACGGTCGATTTCACCGGATTGTCATCTTTTGGGCTGACTGTAACCCAGGGTGCGATAACGCCGGTAAGTGGAGCACTGCTTGTCGGTCCATCTATAGACGCCATCACAGATGGATACGAAGGTGTGACGGCTCCAGGCGCTTTCGGAACCGGCAACTTCATTTTAGCAAGCACCGGAACAGGTGAAACATTCGGGTTCATCAGCACGCTGCTGCTCGTACCGCAAGGCTATGCGAGCTCAGCGCCAATCGCCGCGACTAGCAAATACGCGGGGGCAACCTTTGCTAGCCTTGGCCTGACCCCCGGAACTTACATATGGACGTGGTCATCGGATTCAGTGACGCTCCGAATCGGTAGCGCGGTACCGCTCCCCCCCGCGATTGTCCTCCTTGGCTCCGCACTGATCGGTGTCGGCTTCACTAGAAGAAAGCCGCAGTAACGGTGCAGATATGTCCCTCATTGCGATCTCGCTTTGATTAACGCGATAGACGGAATTTCATGTGTTGCACTTACATTGTGAATCCGCACAACCTAACAAAGGGATCAACCTGACCGATTACAGCGCGCTTTGGAGATGTGCCGGTATTTTCACATCTCCAAAGCGCGCTGTAACGGGCAGGTTATCCCAACGTTATGCGGCACAAGAACATCAGGCCATAGTTGCGGCGAGGAAACGAATACGAATATGAAGAGAAGATGCCCACTCTACGAATTCTCGCTGATATGCGCTTTATTTGTTGGCGGAATATATCCGGAGGCTCCGTTGGCACACGGGACGGTTAAATCCGATATTGTAACGGACTCATCGGAAGGGATTTACGATCCGAAAAGTACCGGAACAAGAAAAATCGCACTCGGCGACGTTACGATACGAATGTTGATCGACAAAACTAATGTCGGACGAGATGATATTGAAATTGGCGAACTAATCATTCCCGTTGGAAGTCCCGATTCTGTATCACACGCACATGGGAGCCTTGAAATATTCTACGTAGTCGAAGGGATCCTCGGTCACGAAGTCAATGGAAGGCCGTACACGTTAAACCCCGGCGAAATCGGTTATCTGAAACCCGGAGATAAAGTAATTCATCGAGTTCTTTCGGACTTACCAGTCAAGGCACTCGTCATCTGGGTCCCAGGGGGTGAATCCGACAGCCTTGTAGAACATGCCGGTTTTGTTGAAGTGCCATGGGAGTAGTAGCGAACGAATTTTGGGGCCGGTGGCAAGAAAACTGCCGCATACCAATGCGCCCAACACTTACCCTTGACAGTGTCTCCTTGCGCTACCGCTCCAGTCGGCTGCTATCAAGGGCCGGTTAGCGCGCCGTTAGGCGGTTAGAGATCCGAAAAGATGAATTGGGATGCAATTGGTGCAGTTGGCGAACTTATTGGTGCGATAGCAGTTATCGCGACCCTGTTCTATTTGGCCGTGCAGATAAGACAAAATTCTCGTGCGGTCGAGCGAACGAATGAATTCGCCAATGCCAATTCAATTCATGAAACTAACGCCTTCTATTCACAAGTTTTCGCCATGCTGGCTCAAGATGCAGAATTGGCCGACATATATGACCGCGCGCTAAGGCACGAATCTCTAAACTCAATAGAAACAGTTCGATTTACGTCGTTCATGAATAGTTACTTTGCGTGGTTAGAAGACGTCTATCATCAGCAAACTGAAAACGTTGGATTTCGTGCGTTGCCAGAAATCACGGACACATCCTTTTTCGATGTTTGCGGGCCATACGTCGCCAAGCTACTGTCTACACCCGCTGGTGCCGGTTGGTGGGACCGCGACCCATCCCACCAATTTTTGCCCGAATTTGTGGCATTAATAGACGCGTTTATGTTGACTCAAAAGAAGCCCGAATAAATTGACATTGGCAATTCAGAACAACGCGCGATCTGACAAAGTGCTGCAGTTGACTCATTACAGCGCGCTTTTCCAGGGTGCTAATATTTTCACTATTCCAACGCGTGCTGTAATGAGCAGCCGGGCACGACGTTAGCCAGATCTATGCAATGACGATAACCGACATCCTTTTACTATTCGCCATTATGGTCGCGCTTGCGGCGATACCCAGTACAAGTGTGGCGCTCGTGGTGACTCGGGCGGCTTCATTAGGCGTAGCGGACGGTATTGCTGTTGCAGCCGGGATCGTCGTTGGCGATTTAATTTTCGTATTTCTGGCTATTTTTGGATTGTCGGTAATCGCGGAGACGATGGGCGGTTTGTTTCTAATTATCAAATATATTGGAGGCGTCTATTTAATCTGGTTAGGTTTCAATCTTCTTAAATCGTCGGTTCAGCGGTCATCGGCGCTACGAAAACAGCAACAGGCCAAAAGTGTCATTACAAGTTTCATTGCCGGTTTGGTACTGACGTTAGGGGATTTAAAGGCAATATTTTTCTACGTCAGCTTGTTCCCGGTTTTCATCGATCTCGAGAATTTGAAGATATCGGACATCGTCTGGGTAGTGCTGGCTACTATCCTGGCGGTCGGGGGCGTAAAAATTATGTACGCGGTATTTGCTCGCCGAGTCGTATCGAAGTCCGAAGGGATGAAACTGGAGGGGCCGGCGAAATTGGTCAGTGGCAGTTTTATGGTCGGGGCTGGTGCTTACTTGCTCGCGAAGCAATAAACATGGCGTTGGCCCAACAAAAGGATCAATGCTGACCCGTTGCAGCACGCTTTTTCCATGCTGCTTCGCTTTTTTGCACGTAAACGCTTGCCATAACGGACTCGTTATCCCAACGTCAGGTGTCAACCCAAAAAACGCGATGATGGGCTATGAATTGAGTTTCACCGTCCAAAACGAATACCTGACGGCTGATAATGGCTGCGAGACGAGCAGAAAACTTTGAACAGAGCACTATGATCCCTACACCAAGCACTCTCGGGTGAAAATGTTGGTTGTTTCCCGTTCAGAGCCTCTTGAAGTTATGCCCGCCTATGATCATCACACGTTGATCGAGAATGTTGGATTTACGATCCGATACCAGGTGGCCTGGGTGGAAAAAACCCTGAGACTTTCAAGGTGGACGAGTTCATTGAGGGCGTCCTTGCCAATAGGGGCATAATACAAGCGAAATTGTTTGTTGAAGCGTCAGAAGCGAAGAAGTGGCTTTTAGGTGCCGGGTCGAGGGTTCAGCACGACGTGAGGCGGTGACACATGCTAAACAAAGTCATTGAAACAAAATTACCGACGTCGAGTCAGCTGCAGACTCGAATCGCGCCAGGCGATTTTCTGGATTGCTACACCGTTGAAGCCTCTTTTCCGCCGCGGCGAGCGGCTCAGATCATCACAGAATTTCCGGACTGGGCCCGCGTACTGTTGATGTTACGTCGCATCATTACGGCACCTTTCGGCTTGTCTAATGATGGACCACCAGCCGCTGATAAGGTCGGCCCGTTCCCGGTTGAAATCGAAACAGCGAATGAACTCATTGCGGGTTTCGACGACAAGCACCTGGAATTTCGAGTCTCTGTTATGTCGCAAAATGGACAGGTCTCGTTGGCCACGTGGGTACACACCCATAATATTGGGGGCAGCGCTTACCTCAGTGCGATAATGCCGTTCCACGTACTAATTGCGCGCGACGCGCTAAAGCGCGTCGCAGCCGCTGATACGCAGTAATTGGTGAGAGTTCAATTTCAAATAGTGTTGATACACGTGCCGATTCGAATACGGATTCTGCCACCCGACAAGCCGATCAACCCGGGCCCGCTACACCACGCGTTTTGTATGCTGGTGCGCATATTTGCACATAAAGAGTTCGCCATAACGGGCCCGTTATCCCAACGTCAGGCGGCTGGAGTAGTCTTATGAACTGGGAAGCGATCAGCGCAATATCCGATCTGTTTGCGGGACTCGGGGTTATCGTGACCTTGATCTATCTTGCGGTGCAGATTAAGCAGAACACGACGATGATGCGGGGGTCGGCGAAAACAGAGCAGGCAGCGCTCGGGCAAAATTTGCTCCTGTACCTGGCGGAACATCCCGAAATGACGTCGAAGATTATGTCCGGAGACGAACCGACGCCGTTCGAAGCAATCCAAATCTCGTATTCATCCCGGGCGTTCTTCCGGACGTGGGAGACGTACGCTTATCTTCACGAAATCGGACTGCTGGAAGAAGCGGAATGGATCGCGCTCCAGAACGCGCTGCAGCGGGCCGTGCAAATGCCGGGTTACAAACGGGTCTATCAGGAAATGCGAGAAGAAATATCTCCCAGATTGCGGACGGTCCTGGACCCGGCGATAAATGAAACGTCCGCCTGACAAGCTGGTAGTCCTTGCCCGTCACGGCGCGAGTTTCCGATGTTCTCGTGTCTCCCCATGTCGTAGTCGCGGTGCAGCGTTTTGCACACATCGGCGTCGAGTGCAGTGACGCAGATATGAGCCTGATTGCATCCTTCTGGACGATTGATCTGAACGAGAGAAATCAAATCGTCGACCGGTTTAAGCCAATCGAACGGTCGGTCGGCCGAAAATCGTGGCTTCTGTTTGGCGCGCGAAAAACAGAAACGGAATACCCATGGCTTGATTATTTGCAGGCCTATGCTGTCGAACAGGCGAGTTTTGAATATTCCGGATCCGCAATCGTCGATTTTGATCTCATCCTCTCAGCTAAATACGAATCTATATTTGCAATGGGCTTGCCGGAATCCGAGACGTTATCGGAGTACTCGGGATCGTCGGTAGCTTTTCTGGATAATGACGCACGTACAAAAGCCGCCCACGCGATCGGCACCCTTGATTTGACGGGAAGCGAAGTTGAGCGTTATTACGACAGCGATGAAAAGCCTCCGGAGTGGCGGCCAGACCCGGATGTTGTCGTTGAAGCGGGTAATCATCTGAAGCGTTGGCTCGGAGCTATCACGAACGAGCGTTACGGCATTCTCATGATTGGTTAGGACTGGAAGATCCTGACAACGATGATTACAACCAGTAACGCCATTAGTGTCTACCCGGTACAGCAGGCAGCTCTCATGCAGATTCGGATTGCTGCAACTGCAACGCTCGTTCTGACCAACAGGTTGGCACAGCTTTATGCGGACGAGGTCAAAAAATGAATTGGGACGCACTTGGCGTATTAGCAGAGACCGTCGGTGCGGTCGCGGTCGTGGTCACCCTGATATATTTGGCGGTCGAGGTCCGTAATAACAGAAGCGCAACCGAATCCGCCTCGATAGATTCGTTGGCAGCCGGATTTAATCTGCTTAACACGCAAATTATGGACAATCCGGATCTCGCCGAGATCTTTCTTCGTGGAACCGCGAACCACGAGGATTTGGACGACGTACAAAAGCTTCGATTCATCGCGATGGTTCAATCGTACGTGAATCATTTTACGACCGTAAAAAAATACTACGACGCCGGAATTTTGTCCGAGGAACAATGGTTGGCGCATTCCGTCGGGGTTTCTCGCTTAACCAACTCTCCCGGCGGAATATGGGCATGCCGGAACATTACGATAACACCCGGTGTTGCGGCTGAGTTCGAAAGACTTCGCGATATAGAAGCAAGCGACGGATACTGGGGCCTGAAGCAGATTGGCTAATGCATATCCACTTGGCCGCATATTGCAGCCGACCCGATTCAGTGCATTGCTTACGCGGCCTCTCCGGTTTGTGGCCTTAAAGTTTCGCCGGAATAATCACTTGATGCCGAAAGAAAGCTGACCGTTGATGACCGGCATCGAGGAGAAAGTACGTGTAATCGAGGAAGAGTTCGAGTTCTTTCTCGACGCTCCGATTATGGAATCGGCCAAGGATTTCCCGTCGCCGGAGGACTTTATTGAAGACTGGTATCTGACCGCTACCGTCTTCAGAAATGTTCGAGTGTCCGAGAAGGTGGGGGAGGCGCTCCACGAAGTGCTAATGACACTCATTGAAGAGGCTGAAGCTGAATACTCGGCGTCGAAAATGCTGGGCGAAGAACCGGATACGCAAGAGGTACTCGGAATCGGATACGACGGTTGCGATATTTCGGACGATTTCGCCGCTAATTATCAGGCGGCCATCTGGAGAGAAGTGATCGCCGTCCATGGTAAGGACACTCGACCTCAGGCTTTGACCAGGGTATCGAAATAGTAACGCGGCTCGGGTCCCGGGCTAGAAATTCGGCAAGCTCCGGGCCCGGGAACGAACGGCACGTACACCGAGTTTTCACTCGTCGATCGATCGGGAGAATACTCCCGATCTGCGGGAGGGCCGATTTGTCACCTGAGCGATCGGTGAGATCGCGGCGCCACAACCTGTTCCAGGGAGACATTGGGTTCTGCATGACGAATGTGCGCTGCCAGCTACGTTGCAATCGGGAGTCTGGACAATGAGCGGAGTTTTCCTCGGACCGCCGTTGATTGTGCATGCACTCATTGCCGCGTGCGTAGCGTCGTTAAGCGTTATCTGTTTTGCAGACGGCTCCTATTCCCGGGGGCAGACGTTACTATTCGCGCTCGCAATAGCAATCGTCTATTTCGTGCTGGCTCTTCTGTGGGGCTCTCGCCGTATACTGTTGCGCCGCCGCGCGCACCCAGCCGGTGAAAGCCGGGACGCAGGCAATTCGAGTGGTGATAGCTAGTGGCGCCGCGATTGTGTCAAAGTCATCAGCCGAATAGCCATTCCATCCCTTATTTTTGGGAAGATTTCACGCTAAGGTAGCGACCGGGGACAGAACGAAACCGTCGCCGGGCAAAAAGACCCACCGGCCCCGGAACTGTGCCGTCATCCCACGTGCGAACATTTTCGCGCACTCGCACCGCGCCGTGACGGGCGCGTCAACCCGGCGCCAATTGCAACGGACGAACGTTAATGGATTGGGGAAACCTCAGTGAAATGATCGGTTCCGCCGGCGTCATCGTATCGGTGATTTATCTCGCGGTTCAGGTACGAAAACAGGTCGAGGAATCGAGGCTGGCGGCAACGCGGGATCTCGCTGCTCAATTCCAGGATTCCGTGAAATTATTTGCCGAAGACGAAAAGCTCGTGGAAATTTACCGTAAAGGGATCGCGGACTACGATTCCTTGCCGGAAACCGATCGCCTGAGGCTTAGCATCTGCCTCATCAACACGCTGCGCGTTATTGAACAGCAGTATATTCACATGACGCGCGGAAACGTCGACCCGACTTTCTTCAGGTCGACGAATCTGGGATTCACGGAACTCATGGCAAGACCGGGTGTGCAGAGCTGGTGGCGCTGGAGTCGACACGCGTTCGAAGAGGGGTTTCGCGCGCATATCGACCGGATGATTTCGCACCCCGAAATATCGGATTATCGATCCTCGTTTTCGCGAGCGGGCGACAGTCCGCCGAACGAGCCGGTTCAGCACGAACCCTGACCGCGCCTTTTCCGTCGGCATCAGAATTGGCCGAGCCGCGGGTGAGGCGGAAACAGAATTATCACATGCAAACCAGTTTGCGAGTGGAGGAATGACGTGGAAATTGTCATGGTCGAGTTCGAAGTGGGGGCACACCGGGTGGCCGATTGCGTCGCGGCGCTGAACGAACTGATGGCCACGGTTGTATCGAAGCAGAAACACTTCCACGGCGCGACGGTCCATATTGAAGAATCGAGCGGGACTGTCATCAACATGATGAAATGGGATAAAGCGTCGGATTTCGTCGAATTCCGGGATTCCAACCAGGACATCATCGCCCCCGTCCTAGGGCATTTCGGGCCGAAGGGGCGCATGCTGAAGATCGCACTGGAAGTGATGCCGGCGCATTAGGACACAGGAATTCCGTAACATTCTCAACGGAAGCGTCGATTGGCGATCCGGGTGATCATCCGGGCAGATCGTGGTTCGTATGTTGATGAGATTCTCATGTGACCCGACACGGCAGCACAATCTTCACCGCAGGCATTGTGCGCAGTCCGCAGGTGTACAGAACGTGGTTAGACGGAAGTAATAATGACAATTTAGGATTTGGGCAGCCTGGGGGAGCTCGTCGCCGCGATCGCAACCGTCGTGACGCTTATCTATCTGGCCGTGCAGCTGCGGCAGAATACGAAGGCCATGCGATCTTCCACGTTTCAGCAAATCAGCGCCCAGATGGGACAGAACGCCGAAACGATCGTCACGAATCCGGAACTCGCGGACCTGCTTGTTAAGGGTCTCAATGGCAAAGATGATCTCACACCCGGCGAGCGAGTTCGCCTGCAAGGCCTTTTCGTTATGTCGATGCGGCGGATAGAAGCGGTATACGTGCAGCGCCGATTAGGATCGATAGACGCGGATCTCGCGGAAGGGTTCGAAAAATCGTTGCTGCCGTTGCTGCTGACTCCGGAAGGAGCACAGTGGTGGAAAACGGCGAAGTCGACATTTCATGCTGCATTCGTTGATCACGTGACCGTGCGGCTGGAAAGCGGAGAACTCTCGGCGCAACTTCCGAGTATCGCAATTGGAAAGCACCAATGATTTCGCAGAACATGTTCGTGGGGAACCCCGCTTGAGCTTGTTTCGTTCTTTGTTATCGTCTCAATCGCGGGCTGTTCGGGCCTCAAGCGCGTGGATCCCGGAATCGTCGTTCCCAGCCCGTTGTCCGTGATCGAACACCGACCGGACAGGGGTATTATTTCGTACCTCGCGGCCGTACGATCGGGTCGATCGACAAATTTTGCTGACATCGGAGCATAGAGTGGATCTGCATCTAACCGGTCAAACGGCTCTCATCACCGGCGCCTCGAAAGGCATCGGACTGGGGATCGCGCAGTGTTTTGCCGGGGAAGGTTGCGACCTGCGCCTCGTCGCCCGTTCGGGTGAGTTGCTCGAGCGCGAGGCCGAAGCGATACGGACAGCCACCGGCGTCGATGTCAGGACGCTGGTACTTGATCTGTCCGACGAAGGATCGCGCCAGCGCATGATGGAGGCCTGGCCCGATATCGATGTGCTGGTCAACAATGCGGGCGATATACCGGGGGGATCCATCGATGACGTCGACGATGCGGCCTGGCGCGCAGGCTGGGATCTCAAGGTGTTCGGTTACATCTCACTGACCCGTTACTACCTGGCGCGAATGAAGGAAAAACATCAGGGTGCGATCATTAATGTCATCGGCGCCGCGGGTGAGCGGCCGCTCGCGCAGTACATCGCCGGATCGATGGCCAACAGCGGTCTCATGAGTATGACGATGGCACTCGGCGCCGAGAGTCCGGACTACGGGGTTCGGGTTATCGGGGTCAATCCAGGCCCGATCGCGACCGACAGGATTATCAAGCTGACGCGCGGGTGGGCCGAGAGCCGACTCGGCGACGCAGATCGCTACGAGGAATTACTCGCGACGTCACCGTTTGGCCGGGCGGGCGAAGTCGACGAAGTTGCATCAACCGTGGTATTCCTGGCATCGAGACGCAGCGGTTATACGAGCGGTACGATCGTCACTATCGACGGTGGCTGGGCGAACCGGCCAACCGGGTAGGGGCCTGCTGCATTCCGGCGGTGGATGACTCAATCCATCGTACGGCATTCATGGAAAACCTGACGCCGCCACGCGTAGATCCGGGAAACCATCAGTCGGGCTCAGGCTTCGAACCGAAGGAGGGGCGATATGGAACGCACCGCACGTTGTAAACGCGTAAATCTCACTGTCGAACCCGACCACAGTTTGATGTACTACTGTGAGGACTGCCGGCGTCGGATCGGTTCAAGTTACCATTTCGGCGCACGGTACGCCGGTGGCGACATCACTACCCCGAGCGAATCGAAACGCACTGGTCGCGAAGCCAAAGCAACTCCCGATGACGCCGCTACACGAGCGTGTCCAGCGTTCGGAGGGTCTCTTCGATCGAACAACCGGGGCCCGCAGCAACCGTTATCAAGCGCCATAACGCAATGGGTCAGACGTGTTTGATCTAAGCGGGCTTGAAAAATCACTGGCCGGAATCGGGGTTCGGCCCGGCCGCGAGATATTCGTCGAGCTCGATGCGTGTTATGGACACGAATCGCGGCATTATCACGATCGCTCGCATGTCTCGGAATGTCTGCGTCAGTTCGAAAATTTCCACGGCCTCGCCGACCGTGTCCACGAAATCGAAGTCGCCATCTGGTTTCACGATGCAATCTACGACACGCGCAGGCAGGACAACGAAGAGAAAAGTGCCGAGCTGGCGACAGTATGCCTGGCCCTTCAGGGCGCGCAGGTTGATATCGTCGAACGCATAGCCCGCATGATCATCGCGACAAAAACGCACGTCACCGAGGGTGGTGACGCGGCGCTGCTCGTGGATATCGATTTGGGAATACTCGGCACACCGAAACCAAGGTTCGAACAGTACGACGCGGCGATCCGGCGCGAATACGACTGGGTGCCTGAAGAAACCTATCGCCAGGGTCGACGGGAGGTCCTCGAGGGTTTTCTGCAGCGGGACCGTATCTACCAGACGGACGTGATCGGAGACCTGTACGAGGCGGCGGCACGCAAAAACCTGCAGCGGAAAATATCAGAGTTGTCAGGTTGATGGCCGGACCGGCGGAACCTGATACCGCGGTGCATAATTTGTATTGTTGCCCGCAGGACAGAAACTCTGCGCAGCAAAGAACCGTAACTTCAGCATAAGCCCGGGGCGGTCAGCCAATGGAAGGAATCAATCAGAACCGGGTCAGAATGCACCGGTGTTCGCGAGTATTTTTTCCGGTCGGACCGGCAATTTGATGTTGTTGACGAGTCCGCTACTTCAGCTGTCTGCAACTATCGGCAGTGTTCTTTTTGTCTACCGGATACACAAGCAGGGGCGGGACCAAATCGCAGTGCCGAAGAAGGCGGAACTATAGCGTACCTGGCGCCATGTTCGGGATAAGGCGTTGCAGAGATGTCGCAAACAGGTCACGCTTTTTGCGTTGTTAAAAACAAAACGGTGAGATTGACCAGCCGGCCCGGTAACCGGCCCGGCCGCAGTTAGCGGGATTATCCGCATTGAGGAGGGATCAGAGTGTCGAACAAAAAGGCGTACGTACCAACCGGTACGGAATGGATGGAAGAAGATTTCGGAATGTCGCCGGCAGTCCGGGTGGGAGATATGGTGTGGTTATCGGGGGTGACGGTCTTCCCGGACGAGGGACAGTCGCTCGAAGATGCGATTGACACGACGTTTCGAAAAATCGAAGTCATCCTTAAGGACGCGGGACTGGACTGGAACGATGTCGTTGACGTGACATCATTCCACGTCAATATCGCATCACAGAAAGAATTGTTCCTCGAGGTAAAGAGCCGTTACGTCACGCAGAAACCCTATCCGTCATGGACGGCCGTGGAGGTCTCGGGTTTGTGGGGCCCGACCATCGTTGCTGAGATCAAGGTTGTTGCGAGCGCGGCTTGATCGCGGGTTTCACCCGGACGGCAGCGGGGCGCTGCCGCTGCGCTTCCGAGGCTGTTCCCCGGATCCGGGGCGACCGCCAGCGACCGGTTACCGCCTCCGATGAAATCGGAGTCACGATGAACACGACGCGGGATCGGTCCGGTCAGGTCGTCAGTGAAGGCGATACCGTCAGGGTTCTGTCGATTGACGCGGCGCTGATAGGATCGCTCGATCCTGACGACAAAACAAAAGTCGCATCGATGGTCGGCCTGTGCCTGCGGGTCAGCGAGGTAAATGAAGTTGGGCACGCGGTCGTGGAGCAATGGTGGCGCGACGGTCCGGACGCTTCCGTGAGCCATTCGATTGGACTTGCACCGGACGAAATCGAACGGGTCGAGCCGTCGAATCGACAACGGGAAGGTTCCGGTTCGTAGGAATTGGCACCTGCATGATTGAGGTTGGAGGAGGTTTCACAACATGGCAGAAGTAAAAAACCGGAACGACGATGAAATCCGGGTTATCCGCGACATTGCAACGAGCGGAAACGACGGACCCGTTTTGATGCTGAATATGAATCGTTATTGCGAAGCGGCCGGGTTCCCGGATGGCGAACTGTATAACGATTACATGACGGTGCTGGAAAAATTCGTGCCCGTGGTCGGTGCGAGAATACTCTGGCGCCATCCGGTGCTGGGACAGCCCGTCGGCGAGCAAAAACTCCACGAGGTACTCGCAGCCTGGTATCCGACTCACCAGGCGTTTCTGGATTTGTTTCACGCGCCGGGCTCGGAAGAGAATTTTCGTCTGCGGGCGCTCGCCGTGGAGTACGCCGTGATCCACCGGTTTCCGGGCGATGTGTATCCGTTTTCACCTTGACCGGGGGACGGTTGGTGGCGATTCACAGTCAGCGACATCGTGCGAGAGCGCGCAATTCTGATTTCGGGGATCGGGAAAGCTGCGGCCAGTGTCGTGGTTAGCGGGTGACAACTCACGAACGTCGCTTCGATCAAAAACCGCTTGCCCGCCCCGGGCTGGTGACGGGCCGTTGCGCGCAAACAGGTTAAGGAGGAACGGATGAACTGGGACGCCATCGGCGCCATCGGCGAGATAATTGGTGCGTTCGCCGTAGTCGCGACCCTGTTCTATCTTGCCGTGCAGATCCGGCAGAACAACCGTAACGTCGAGGAAAGTCTGCGTCGCCTGCGGCTCGGCGAGGTTGACGCCACGGTGCAGTCATTCGCGCGCTACCGCAGTCTGCTGGCGCAGGCCGACCTGGCCGCTGTGTATGTGAAAGGTGTCGAGAACTATGACGGGCTGAGTGAGCCCGAGAAAGTGCAGTTCGGCGTTGTCATGGACGAATACATGTTCTCCTACTGGTCGGTCTTTCAAAGAACCGAGGAGGGTGCTTACGAGGCAGCGAATCTCGACTCCCATCTCAATGCGTTGCGGCTCGTGCTGAATAAACCCGGCACGGCGATGTGGTGGTCAATCAGAAAAGTGTCTTTTCCTGCGCAGTTCGTCGCGTTCCTCGAAGAGAATCTCGGGGGTGCGGATCCGTGAGCCGCCGCCGGGGTTCGAGGGACGCGGCGAAACGGAGCAACTCCCCGGGATGCCTGCTTTATCTCGTGGTTTACTTTGCGATGCTCGTTCCGGCTTATTACTTCACGTTGCCACCGACCGAGACGGAGTCTTTCGACGGACGGACGGCGCGTATGTTCTCTGTCGCAACATTCCCGGTAAACGAAGACGCGCCGCAAGATGATCCACGCAGAACGACGCTCGAATCCATCAATACGGGCAATTACGACGGCCAATTCGAGACCTTCCTGCTGCCCCAGCCGCGCGTCGCGTATCGTGACGGAGACCCCCACCGGGTGAGCGTGATCGAAAACGGTACGGACTGGCAACTCGTCCGGTTCCAATACTCGAATACCTACACCGCAACGTCGCTGTATCGCGCTTACGGCGACAGGATCGAACCCGTCAGTTTCTCGATGACCTCTCACGTCGGTCAGGGGAGTGTCGCGTTGGTAATGCTGTTCGTTGCGTGGCTCGTCGCGAAAATTATTGCTATGGTCCGGGCGGCAAAACAAGCGCGAGACGAACATGCGGATTCGACTTCCGACTAGCAGTCATTCATGCGGGGCGTTACCGCGCTCGCTGACCAGCCCAAGCCGCGCTTGCTGCGACCGTGTACGGCCCGCGTACGCTAATTGCATTCGGCTGACGGCCAAGTGCTTTGTGGTGCTCGGACTGCTGTTCCTTTCCGGCTGCAGTGACGACAGCGTCGAACAAACGCTGAAGACGATGTCCGGTAACGAATACCTGGCCTTGAGCGACGCGGAGAAGACAGATTTCGTTGCACGTTCGATCGATCGATTTACCACCTGGCAATTCTGGAAGCGACCGGATTTATGCGACTATGTTCTCGATCCCGGTGTCCTGGCGTCCCTTTATGCGACATCGGCCGAGAAAGCGGGAGATAATTTGCTCGTTTTCATGTTCAGTGTCGATGCCAACGATGAGTGCGTCGCGCGGGGCCAGGTATTCAAATAGCGGCGATTCGCCGTTCGGCCGCTCAGGAGCACGTTGATGAAACTGTACGATTTCGACGCACCGAATCCGAAAAAGGTCCGAATGTTCGCCGCCGAGAAAGGCATCCGGCTTGAACTCGAACCGGTGGCGGTGCTGGACGGGGCGCTGCAAACGCCGGAAATGCTCGCCAAAAATCCGCTGGCTCAGGTTCCTTTTCTTGAGCTTGACGATGGGCAGATCATCAGGGAATCGCTCGCAATTATCGAATACCTCGAGGCGATGCACCCGGAGCCGCCGATGCTCGGTTCCAAGCCGCTCGAGCGAGCCCGGATCCAGGAACTGGATCGACTCGCGGACCTCGGCATCATGATGGAAGCGGCGAACTATGTTCATCACATGCATCCGTTTTTTGCGAGCCTCGGGCCGCAGTCGTCCGATGCCGCTGTTATGGCGAACAATCTGCTGATAAAGAAGTTTGCGGTGATGGATGCGGAGATCGGAGAGCGCACGTTTGTCGCCGGTGATCATCCGACGGTCGCAGATTGCACGCTGTACTGCGCGCTCGAATTCACCGCCCAGTACGGGCCGGGAGTCCCGGAAGATTTTTCCAACATGTTGCGCTGGCAAGAGGAATTCTCGCACCGACCGAGTGCCAGCGCATAGCCCTCGTTGAACGCATCGGCGGGCGGTGACGCCGTGCCGATCGTTGTCGCGATGACGGACTCACCCGAGGTTTCGAAATGGAATTCTGGACGATCATTGAATCCCGCCGCCAGGCGCCACTGGATATCGAAAGTGCCGCAGCGGCGCTCGAATCCGCACTCAAGGCGATGCCGGAATCCGACATACTCGCGTTTTGCATCGAGTTCGACCGCAAGATGGATGAAGCTTACGCATGGCCGCTTTGGGGCGTCGCAACTCTCATCAACGGGGGCTGCAGTGACGATACGTTCATGGATTTTCGCGGCGGACTGATAGCCTCCGGGAAAGAGGTGTTCGACAAGGCGATCGCGGATCCCGAGTCGCTGATGGACCTCGATGGAACCCATCTTGCAGCGATGTTCGAGGAAGGATTCGTCTATTGCGGTCCCGCTGCCTACGAGGCGGTGTCAGGTCGTCCGCCCGAACCCCGTACGGTTGGCATCGGTTCGCCGACCGGAACCGAATGGCAGGAAACCCGGGAATCGCTGCAGCAGCAATTCCCGCGCGCGTGGTCGGTTTATGGCTGGGAAGAGGCCGCGCCGGATGCGAGCGCGCCGGCGAAAAAGCCGTGGTGGAGGTTTTGGTGAGCGAACGAGCATACCCTCTCGGGCCGCGTTCAGACCATGGGTGATGCCTCCCGGTTCTGGGACCGAATGGCGCGGCGCTATTCCCGCCAACCGGTCGCGGATGAAGCGGCATATCAGAAAAAGATTGAAGTGACGCGCAAATACCTGACTCCCGATTCGGAGGTCCTTGAACTCGGATGCGGTACCGGTTCGACGGCGCTTGTCCACGCGCCGACGGTGAAACACATTCGCGCCACCGATTTTTCGAAGAATATGATCGCTATCGCGGAGTCGAAACGCGAAGCCGCGGGAATTTCTAACGTGAGGTTTGAATGCGCGACCATAGATGACGTCGCCGCCGCCGACGATCAGTTCGACGCTGTCCTTGCATTGAGCGTGCTGCACCTGATGGACGATTGGCGCGGCGCCGTTCTCAAGGCCCATGCGTTGCTGAACCCCGGTGGTGTTTTCGTAACGAGTACGGCGTGCCTGGGAGATTCGATGAAGTGGCTCGGCTACATTCTCCGACTCGGGCGCTTCACCGGCCTGATCCCGCACGTCGAAGTGTTCACGACCACCGAGCTGGAACAGGGCTTGCGCGATGCGGGTTTCGGGATCGACTATCAGTGGCAACCGGGTCGCAACAAGGCCGTTTTTATCGTCGCACGAAAACACTGAGCCCGTGCTACGGGCTCTGGCGAGTGCGATGTTATTGACCGGATGTGACGGGCACGGATACCGTCAGACGCCCCAGTTATCGAGGAACCGCCAGGACGGGTTTTCCATCATATCGCCGAGCGCTTCCATGTCGCCGCGCTCGGTCCGCCACGCGAGGTAACGCTCGTAATGTCCCCGGCTTTCCCACAGTTCGATAATGATGATCTTCGCCGGGTCATCCTGATCCTGGGTGAGGTAAATATAAATGCACCCTTCGAAGCTACGCGTATCCGGCAGCAACTCGACGAATCTCTGTTTCAGTTCATCGTGGCAACCATCCTTGATGCCGACTTCAAGCAATACCTGGCAGGCCATAGTCGCTCTCCTGTTTCGTTGGTGGGCCGGTCAGTATACTTTCTCCCCGGATGACAGTGACCGGTTGTTCGGTTGGTTAAGGGGAACAGGTGCGACATGATTAATTGGGAAGCCATCAGCGGGATGGGCGAAGTCGTCGTCGCGGCGGCGGTCGTCGTATCGCTGTTTTATCTTCCGCTGATCCGGGTTTGTCACAGCGAGGCCGCCGGCCCGGTTCGTCGATCGCATTGGCCCGAGGATGGGTTCACAATAGAGGCGTTATTGCTATTAACGTCCGCATACGCGGCCACGGAGACCGTCTGAACGTCGATGTACAGTTCGATTTTATTGTTTCATCTGCTGGGCGCCGCGATCTGGACCGGGGGTCATCTCATCCTGGCGACACTGGTGTTGCCAAAAGCACTGCGCGAGCGATCGGTGACCGAGTTGATGCGGTTCGAATCAGCCTACGAAAAAATTGGAATACCGGCGCTGATCATCCAGATCGCGACAGGCGTGTGGCTGGCCCGCATGCGGACCCCCGATCTCGAGACGTTGTTTGATCTTGCGGATCCGAATTCGCGTCTCGTTCTGTTGAAACTGGGATTACTGGCCCTGACGGCTGCTTTCGCTGTAGACGCGCGTTTTCGAATCATCCCGAACCTCACGCCGGAAAAACTCACCGCGCTCGCCTTTCATGTTGTCCCGGTTACGGTGATCTCGGTGCTGTTCGTCGCGGTCGGTGTTGCTTTCCGAAGCGGCGGGTGGGCCTGACGATGGCCGGGTGTGCGATTTGCTGTCGTTATCGCGGATCGACAGGGTCGGATACGAAGCCACCGCAGCGGCGATCGAATGAACCGTGCCGCGAAGCGTCACAATGACCGGATCCTGGTGTCGATGAACTGTCCGAATTGCGCGCATGGCGTAGACCTGACGTGGTCGCGTTACCTGAGATCCGTCTCGGGTCGGCATGTCTGCCCCCGGTGCGGACAACGGTTCCGTTTGCAAATTACCCCGGCGTATCTGCTGTTGTGGCTGGATATCATCGCCGTTGCAGTGTTCACCTGGGTTGGACTGCATACGGTGCTCGTGTACGGATTCGGTTATGCGTTCGCTGATCCCGCCGTCGCGATAAGCCTGATCCTTTTCCCGGCGCTGGTCTGGGGCACCGTGTTCCTGTTTCTGAATCGGCGCGCGTTGAATAAACTCGCGACCAAACCCGCATAGCGGCGTACGGGCGAATCGTACTGAATGCCGAACCGACACAAGCCGATCCCGACCGTTTGATTGAACGCGTTCCCCGCCGCTACAGATCCCGGTACCGATGGACACGACAAGCTCATTGATCGAGCAGGTCCGGGCCGCTTTTGCGAATGTGGCGCATCCGGGTCCGGACGACCTGACGGACAGTACTTACGGTGAGGAGCCCGCCGCGCTCATCGACGCGTTCGCACAACGCACCGACTGGTCAGTGCTGACCCCGGAATTTCTCGATCAGGCGCCGGACGGATGGTCGAGTGCATTGTCGTTCTTTTCCGCCCCGGCGCTGCGCTTCTACCTGCCGGCGTACCTCGTCGCCGACTTGCGTGGAGATCTCGAACGTTGTGATCCTTCCATTCGTTTGTGCGCTTTTGTAACGCCTCAGAGCGAGGGCACGAAAATCGCGCAAACCTGGGGCGGTGGTACGATGGGTGCACGCGCCCGTGAGGACTTCGCAATATTTGATCGCCCACAGGTCAGCGCGATCGTCGCCTACTTGTGGTGGAAAACAGAAACGGCGGTGGTCCCGCTCACCATCGAGCAGGCGCTGGCACAGTACTGGATGGAGCGGGAAGACGCGGCGGGTCCGTGAGGCGCTCGGGACGAGCCGGTGGGGCTGCTCGATGCCGTATCGAAATGGTGGAGGAATTGAGTATGTGCTCGACTATCTCAATGCAACCGCGGGCATGATGATTCATCAGAAACCGAAGGCCGATGCCGTAATACGGCTGCTCGCCGAGGCGGGCCTGCCGACGTCCGATTTGCAGCCCGCAATGCTCGAATGGTTTTTCGGTTACGGCGACCGCGACACACCGAGCGGAATTATTGGTCTCGAAATAGCCGGCGACGATGCCCTGTTGCGTTCGCTCGTAGTGCGCGAAGGGGCACGCGGCGAAGGGATCGGGGACGCAATGGTCGATGCCGTCGAACGCGCCGCACGATCGATGGACATACAGGACTTGTACCTGCTGACCGAAACCGCGGCATCGTTTTTCGCGCGCCTCGGCTACGTAGCAATCGCTCGCGATCGCGCACCCGATGCGATTAAAAACACGACGGAGTTCTCCTCGTTGTGTTCACACGACGCGATCCTCATGGTGAAGCATGTCGGGGCTGGCGGAGAATAACGCCTGTGTGGAAACGGACCGTGTTATCTCGTACCGGCATCAGTTTGCGTGACTGCGCAGCGGCGCATGCTTGCGTCGTGGTGACAACTATCGATCGGCCCGGTATCGGTGTCCGGGATACCCGCTAGCGACGTTCGCGGTATTTAACGAGGTCCTATAGCGTGCGTGCCGAGCCGGGAACCTACATCGTCGTGATCGATAACGACCGCTCTGCGCAGCTCACCTGCGGGCGTCTCGGGTCCATTGATTTCGCGGTCGGACGTTACTTCTATATTGGCAGCGCGTTCGGGCCTGGCGGGATCCGCGCGCGCGTCGGTCGACATGCGCGGACGGACAAAAAGACGCACTGGCACATCGATTATTTCACGTTCGTGGCGCGAGTTCGTGGTGCCTGGATTTGCTACGAGCCGGTACGCCACGAGCACGACTGGGCGGGGCAGTTCGCGGCCACGAATGCGTTTGGTGCAATCCCGGGTTTCGGCTGCTCCGACTGCAACTGTCCGTCGCACCTGTTTTTCAGTACGGGAAATCCGCCGTCCGATCTGTCGCTGCCGGATTCCGTCGTCTACTGGTCAAATGACGAAACCTTGTCGTCGGTTTGATTTCGAGCCAGCGGCAGAACTGCGCTTGAAACGGTTTTTTACGACGGTCCGGATCGCGCGCACCCGCGATTGCTAGGGCACAACCTGCGGGCGGATGACGATTTCCGTCGGACAACAACTCGTCGAAGTCGAGAGCACGAAGGCGACGGCGTCGGCGACATCATCAGGCTGGATCATACGTGTGCCGTCTTTTTTCATCCGTGCCGTCATGTCGGTATCGACGAATCCGGGCATGATCGTCGAGACCTTGATGCCGTGTTCTCTGACATCTTCGAACAGACATCCGCCGAACCCGTTCAGGGCATGTTTCGATGCGGCGTAGATGGCCGCGCCGGCGTTCGTGTGACGGCCATTGATCGACGAAATATTGATCACGGCGCCGCGTTCGCGTTCGATCATGCCGGGCAGGGCCCGTCGCGTCAGTTCGGCCGCGGCGAAGAAGTTCAGGTCGAGTACTTCGCGCCAGCGTTCCATGTCGGCTTCATGCACAGGCCCGTGGTCGGTCGCGCCCGCGTTGTTAACGAGCACATCGAGCGAACCCGGGAGACCTTCGATCTGCTCGAATATCGAATCGACAAATTCCGGGTCACGCAAATCGCCCGCGCAGGCACTCGCGGTGCCGGGTGGGCAACCGGCGACGACTGCTTCGAGCGCTGCCGTGTCCCGGCCGAGCAGCAGTACGCGGGTACCCAGCGCGGACAGTCTCAGCGCAATCGCGCGGCCGATGCCGCGGCTCGCGCCGCTGATCAGCGCCGTCTCGTAGTCTGGCTTGTCATGGCCGTTGTTGGCACTCATCGGCGGCGAGCTCCCGGTTCAGATTTATTGCATCGCAGGTGGATTTCGCGAAGGTCGTGATTCTGCCACAGTTTCGGGGCCATACCGGCGGACGGTTCCGACCGGTTTCCCGGGCGGCAGTCCGGGTCGCTGTTATCAGCGGATGCTGGCAGACTACTGCTGGTAACCAACAGTCCGTTTATCACGCGTTATCTCATGCCCACTCGCCACTTTCCGCGCATCGCACTCGGCATTGGCATCGTCCTTGCTACGGTGCTGACCTACGGCAGTACACCAGGCGCCGCTACAGGCACCACGCTGCCGTTGCTGACCCTGCTGGTTGTCAGTGAGTTCGCGTTTATTGTCACCGCAATCGGCGCATTTATCGCATTCAGACAGCGTGCCGACGTCGGCGCGGGGCTACAAACGGCGTTAGTTGCCGTTGTCTGCGCAGGACTGGCGGTTTTTTTTCTCGCGCGCGGCGTGGCGCTGTGGCCGTTATAAATATCGATTGGTTCGTCCGTTGGTAACGAAACTCGCGCCAGGCATTACGCTGCTCGAGGAGCGAACCGGTAGCGGTACGACGGCCGGGAGGGGAGACAGAGTGACGTATAACGCACGGTTCTTCCTGCGCCGCGGTGAAGAAGTTTCGTTCGACGCCGACATCATAGAGCGCGCCCGCTCCGCGGTGACGGTACGAAAAAACGACGGCCAGGAGTTCGTCGACCACAGTATCGTGCTCGGTAAACGTCACGCCATCGCCGGGGTCGAAAAATCACTCATGGGGATGTGCGCCGGCGGTTATCGCGAGATCCTCGTCGCGCCGCGCCTCGCTTATCGCGAGGCAGGCGTAAAAGGGCGGATCCCCGCGAACGCGATGCTGCGAATTCAATTATGGGTTCGCGCGGTGCACGCATCGGCACAGGCGCTAATCCCGTCGTCGAGGTGACACCGGCCAACCCCGGCAGGCGCAATGGCGGCGTCCTTGCCTTGTCGCGCCGGTTTGCGATCATAAGCCCGGAGTACACCGGTAATGAAAGCCATCATGGAGCAACAAACGGCCAACTGGCCGCTCGCGGTCCTTATTGCGATTGATCAGCTCGGGAACGCGGTCGCAGGTGGACACCCCGATGCGACCATTTCCGCGCGGGTCGGGTATTTCTCGGCGAACGCGAAGTTTGGTCGGGCTTACTGGCAGCTGCTCGAATGGATGATCGATCTGACGTTCTTTCCCGTCCACGGCTACCGCCATTGTTACCAGGCCTGGCAGAATGACGCCGACGAACGGTTCCAGCGCGGCAACGACTTCGCCCGGTTTCTGCTCGGGCTGATCATTCTCGTTGTCTGTCCGCCGATCGCGCTCGCATTACGCCTGTTTGTGTTACTCATTCCGGCGTGGCGCTTTGATCACGGCGATTAGATGTCGGCGCGGCAGTGCACCGTGATTGGCTTGCGGTTTACGATCGTGAATCGCAGGGTCAGACGCGTCGTAGTCCGGTTTCACCTCCGGCCGCGCCGGTTTACCATCGTGCATCGCTTCTTCCCGGGGGAGACCGTTGATTCTTGAAGTTGCCATACTCGATGTGATTGTCGGGCGGGAGGCAGAATTCGAACGTGCGTTTGCCGAGGCCCAGTCGATCATTTCTGCGCAGGATGGTTATATCGACCACGAACTGCAACGGTGCGTTGAAACCGCGAATCGCTACGTTCTTCTCGTACGATGGGAAAGCCTCGAGGCGCATACCGTCGGGTTCCGCGGTTCGCCCGATTACCGGAACTGGAAAGCACTGTTGCACGAATTCTACGATCCGTTCCCGACGGTCGAGCATTACGTGCCCGCGCTGCCGTGACCGGGGCTCGCCACATTGGCGCCGCTTGATCCTGCGGATCCGCGCAATGAGCCGATCGTGCGCTGGTTGCGCAACGACGCGCCGCTCCTGGCGGCCCCCGAAACGCATACAGACCCCTATTACCAGGCCGGCAGTCATCCGGATGTGGTCGCACGATTGTGGGACGAGATCGGACCGGCGCTCGATGCTGATTGCCGTGCACTGATTTTCGGATCGCCGGCCCTGGTGCATCCTCACGGCGGCATCGTACTGGCGCTTTGCATGGGCACGACGTACGGACTCCGTATCCCTGTGGAAAATCTGGAGGACGCCTGCACGGCCGGATGCCGTCGACAACAACAGTGGACGGGTGGCGGGCAGACGGACATCGAGGCCAGATTTGGTGAGGGCTGGGTATTCGGTGCTTTTCTGGACGCCGAAACAGACTGGTTGCGTGCGAGTTTCGACCGCGTCGGTCGGACAGACGTGTCACGCTAAAGCCGTCCCGCTGGCGGGGTACGATGCGTAGCGATGTGGCGGCGTATTTTGATGCGGTCCCCGGGAAGCGGGTCACGCACATGACGGCGTTGCATGGCCGGATCATTTCGCTTTACCCGAATGCAAATATCGATATGACCTATAAGATGCCGACTTACCGCCACGGTGACGGCTGGGTCGCGCTGGCGAACCAGCAGCGCTACGTCTCGCTGCATCCATGCGATGCGGTGAATCTCGTCGAATTCGTACCACGCTACCCGAACATCAAAACCGGCAAAGGGTGTATCAATTTCAGGCAAAGCGATATTCTGCCGCCCGACGGTGTCGAGCAAGTCATCAGACACGCGACTGACCACCCGAAGCGTCATTGAGTCCGGCCGACGCGACATGCTGACGACCGCATCGTCGCAACCCCGGTCATGAATGGAGTGAAACGATGCTGGAATTGAGACCCACGTGTGAGCATTGCAATCACGCGCTGCCGCCCGCCTCGGACGAGGCGATGATTTGCAGCTTCGAATGCACATTTTGCCGATCCTGTGTTGAAGAGCATTTTGGCGACTGTTGCCCGAATTGTGGGGGCAACCTCGTCGCGCGTCCCGTCCGACCGGCCCGGGATCGCCGCGGCGGCAACTGCCTCGGCAATCACCCGGCGAGCGAGACCGTGGTGCACCGGCCGAAAGACCTGGCGCAACACGCAGTACTGAAATCCGCGGTCGCGCATCTGCCGCCGGGTGAAAGATGACTCGCAGAGCCTGCACGCCGTTTTGGATTTGACCAGCGAGGATACGCGAACCGCGGTGTGGGCCAGGCTCACGCAGCTGACGGACGGCCCGCAGGGGGCCCGCTTCGGTGTGGGTGGCCGCATCTCGACACATCAATTTGTTCTGATCGTCGCGCGGGGTCGTTACACGCTGCCCTGGCGCGCGACATTTCGCGGCACCGTGCTGAGCCGGCCGGGAGGGACGTTATTGACGGGGAAATTCGACAGCGACTGGGCGATGATTTTTCTCGGTTACCCCGTGGCGTTCGCCATCGTGGCGAACATCGTCATCAACGTTTTCGCCGGGCGATTCGCCGGCCGGTTCGGGGAATTCGCACTGTTCACCGTTGCGGCGGTCGGGTTTTGCGCGATACTCCGCCGGATCGATCAAACCGGTCGTCGATCGCTCGGCGACGCATTGCGTTTCGCTGTCAGCGGAGAACACCCGGTCACCGGCTGAGCCCGTGCGGCTGGCGGTGGCTGCTTCGGGCATAATTCATTCCATGGACCATGAAACGAGACGGCCGGGCAAGATCCCCGCAGACGTGCACCGCAATGAAAAGGACCACCGTGTCATCACAGCGACCGGCTGATCCGGCCTCGGCGAATCAGAGCGCCGAGCGCCTTGCCGTCGACGGGTATGCCGTACTGGACGACCTGTTGGGGGCGGAAGAGCTGGACCGGGTCGAGGAGTCACTCGAGGACGTCACGGCCGACGCTGCCGGCGACAGACGATTTCTCGATCGGGAGTGGTGTCGTCTGCTTGCCCACGTCATTCGTCATCGTTTGCTGAAACGACGCTTGTTGTATCGTGCGTCGCAACCCGTGCTGTGTACCTATTTCCGCAAGGACGCCGGGACGAACTGGGCGGTTGGTCTGCACCGCGACCTGCACGTACCGCTTGCGGCGGAATGTGACAGCCGGCACTTTTCAAACTGGACGGACAAGCAGGGCATTACCCATGCGCACGCTTCGCGGGAAATGCTCGCCAGCATGGTGGCCGTGCGTGTGCACATAGACAACTGCGGCATCGGCGACGGCGAGCTGTGCGTTGTGCCGGGCTCGCACAGTTCGGCCGATGTGGAAGCGGCACGTGTCAGCTGTCCCGCGGCGCGGGGCAGCGCTATCGTTTTGAGCCCGTTGCTGTTGCACGCCTCGGCCAAATCGACGTCGTTGAAACCGCGACGCGTTCTGCATTTTCTGTTTGGCCCGAGCGGCCTGCCGGATGGCGCACGCTGGTACTACGCGACGTGAACAGCCGCGGATCCGGTTTGCCCCGAATCGACGCATGACGATGCCGGATAGCACCCCGGTACTCGTCGCCGTTCCGCTCGGCGGGCTCATACTGGTCACCCTGACGGTACTTCTCGTCGTGCGCTGCGCCGAGCGTGGGCAGTGGTCGGGCGCCGTGCGCGTGGTCGGGTTTCTGTGTATCTACCCGGGCTTTCTGCTCGTACTGGCAGGCTTTGCGACGCTTATTCGCGATGGCGGCGGTATCGGGGTGACCGTACTGATATCCAGCGGATTGCTGGTCGAGGCTGTGGGGATACGGCTACGTGCCTGGCTGCGAGGAAACATCGGATGAAGTTCCCGCTGCGCGTTCTTTAACGCGGCCCGGTTGCCCCGTCAGAGGCAACGTTGTGCCGCCCCGTGCGCAAACGGCCGTTCGATTCAATCGAGATGCAAATTAACGCGTCGGTTGTGCTTGCCTTTCTTTTCGACCTTCCCGATCCGCACCTCGCCGATTTCTCCGGTGCGCGCGACGTGGGTACCACCGCACGGTTGCAAATCCGTTCCCTCGACATCGACGAGCCGAACCCGGCCCAGGCCGAGCGGCGGCGCTACCGACATGGTCCGGACGAGGTCCATGTTCTCGCGCATTTCCTCGTCCGTGATCCAGCGAAAACCGACCGCGTGATCTTCTTCAACGAGGCGCCGCAAATCGGCCTGGACCTGTGCCTTGTCGACCCCTTCGGTCATGTCGAAATCGAGCCGGCCCTTGTCCTGGGAAATCGAACCGCCAGTCACGGGGAACGGGATGAGCGCGCACAACAGGTGCAGACACGTGTGCGTGCGCATATGGCGATAGCGATAATCCCACGCGATCGCCGCTTCGAGCGATGTTCCGGTAGCCGGGCGCGGTGATCCGCCCTCCAGAACGTGGACAATCGCGCCATCCTCACGTTTCCGGGCGCCGGTGACGTTAAACCGGGCCCCGTCCTTGCCGAGCAGTACGCCGCGATCGCCGGGCTGACCGCCGCCTTCCGGGTAGAACACGGTTCTGTCGAGAACAATGCCATCGTCGTCAGCAGCGGCGACCGTTGCGTCACACGACTTCAGGTAAGCGTCGTCACGAAACAACGCTTCGGTCATGTTGATACCGGTTTCTTCTCGACCAGAATTTCGCGGTAGCGCGTCGTGCCGGCATTGCGAGCCGAATGTGTCGCCGGTACCCGCATCGATTCGTTACCGATGACGATGAGTTCGTCGCCCTCAAGACGAAGCGGCACGACATCGCCGTCGTTGAGTTCGAGCGGTGCGAGCGGGTTATTGTCGCCGTCGAATACTTCGAGCGTCGTTCCGTCGATGACGTAGAACATGTAATCCATTTCGTGCGTGTGCACGGGTGTTTGTTCGCCGGGTTCGAGGTTGAATTCCCATACCTTGATCTTGTCGTCTTCGAAAACGACTTTTGAGCCAACGCCTGCCATGTTCAATGTCCTCCGGATTGTTCGTAGGGGTAATGTGCGTCAATCGATCGTAACGACGACCTTGCCAAGGGCCCGCCGCTCGGCGAGCTCACTGATAGCGCGGCCCGACTCGGCCAGCGGGTATCTTGCCGAGACGTACGGTTTGATTTTGCCCGAGCCATACATGTCGACGAGCTCGGCGCCGTTGCGCTGATTCTCCGCCGGATCTCGTTCGGCGAACGAACCCCAGAACACGCCGACGATCTGGCACCCCTTGAGCAGGGCGAGATTGAGCGGAATACTCGGAATGCCGGCCGGAAACCCGACCACGAGGAACCGTCCCTCCCACGCGATCGCCCGCAATGCAGCCTCGGCGTAGTCCCCGCCCACGGCGTCGTAGACCACGTCGGCGCCGCCGCCGCACGCTTCCTTGAATTCATTCGACAACGTTTTTGCGGCAGCCCGGTCGAGCGCACCGGTCGGGTACACGACGCCGGCACTCGCCCCGTGCTTCATCGCGAGATCGACTTTTTCCTGCGACGAGGCCGCGGCAACAACGCGCGCGCCCATCGCAGCACCGAGCCCGACCGCGGCCAGCCCGACCCCGCCGGCGGCGCCAAGCACGAGCAGCGATTGTCCGGGTTGCAGCGCGGCGCGTTGCTTCAGTGCGTAGTAAGACGTGCCATAAGTAAAGATGAATGCGGCCGCTTCGTCGAACGGCATCGCCGGCGGCATCGGCAGGCACTTCGCGGCTTTTGTCACGACCTGTTCCGCCATGCCGCCCCAACCGACCAGTGCGATGACCTTATCGCCAATCCTGAACGCGGAAACGTCCGCGCCGACAGCGTCGATCTCGCCCGCTACTTCGCCGCCGGGTGAGAACGGCCGCTCCGGTTTGAACTGGTACTTATCCTCGATGATCAGGGTATCCGGGTAATTGACCCCGCACGCGCGGACCCGGATCCGTACTTCGTCAGGCCCCGGTTGCGGCTCTGGCAAATCCTCGAGTACGAGGGTGTCGGGCCCGCCGGCGGTTTTACTGACGATTGCTTTCATCCGGGATTGCTCCTTCTCGCGGCCAGCACGGCCGTCTCAATTCGGGGGCGACAGTGTAACCGCAAGTGCCGGGCGTTGGATCGCCGCCGGGTGATTCACCGCAGCGCAACATCCGTTGATCCGCATCGCGCTGCGTTCGCGTTCGATTCGCGGTTGGTGTTGCGCCAGTGCAAACCATAGAATGATGTGCTGTTTGCATTGTGAAGCGGCGAAGGAGTCGATATTGATGGCGCACCTCCGAAATCATTTGATCATCATGCTGTGCTCTTACGCGATCAGTCTCGGCGCGGTCGCCGACGAGGATCGTGAAATCGGGCGCAACGCATTCGAAAAAGGGTGCAGCAACTGTCATAGCGACACTCCCATACCGCGCGCGATGTCGCCCGCGCAGATGTCCGAGTTACCGCCGGAAAAGATCTTCAAGGCGCAAACCGAGGGGCTGATGGTGTTGCAGGCGTCCGCGCTGAATGAAATCGAACAGCGTGCGCTGGCCATCTACGTGTCGAAAATCCCGTGGGGTTCGGTAGCCGAAGAGAAACTCGCGGAAACGCTGACGACGTGTCCGACGTCCACTGCGTTGGCCGGCGACATACTCAACAAACCGCACTGGTCCGGATGGGGCCTCGATCCCGACAACACGCATTTTCAGCCCGGCGAATTCGCCGGATTGGCTGCCGCCGACCTTGGCAACCTCGAACTGAAATGGGCGCTCGGCTACGCCGGCGCGACGACGGTCACGACGCAACCGGCCGTCGCCGGCGGCCGTGTCTTTGTCGGCGGTCCGAACGGGGGAATCTATGCACTCGACGCGAAAACGGGTTGCGCACACTGGAAGTTCGACACGGCCGACGCGGTCCGCGGCGCGATCCTGATTGAAAAGCTCGACAGCGGACGTTACGTCCTGCTGGCCGGCGATCGCAAGGCCTGGTTTTATGCCGTCGATGCGAATTCCGGCGAATTGATCTGGAAAGACAAGGTCGACGATCACGATTGGGCGCTGGTCACCGGGTCGCCGAAAACCCACGAGGGTACGGTTTACGTTGGCGTTGCATCGTTTGAAGAACTCGCGGGCGGTTCCGCGACGTACGAGTGCTGCACATTTCAGGGCAGCGTATTGGCCTACGACATTGCCACGGGCGAGCGGCGCTGGAGAACCTCGACGATCATCGAGCCGCTCGTAAAAACGAAGAAAACAACCACGGGTATTCAGTTATGGGGGCCGTCAGGGGTTGCGGTCTGGTCGCAGCCGACCATCGATGCGAAAGCGGGTGTGCTGTACGTCACTACAGGGGACAGTTATTCCGCGCCGGCGGCGAAAACCAGTGATTCGATCATGGCGATGGATCTGAAAACCGGCGAGATCAAATGGTACGTGCAGACCTATCCCGATGACGCTTTTACCACGGCGTGTGTCGCGCCGAACGCCGATCCGGTTGCGCGGGAAGGCTGCGGACCGGATGTCGATTTCGGATCCTCGGCAATATTGCGCGATCTGCCGAACGGACGCCGCGTGCTGCTCGCGGGACAGAAATCCGGTGTTCTGCATGCACTCGATCCTGACAAGAACGGCGAGATCCTGTGGCAGAAGCGACTCTCGCCCGGGGGCGTACTCGGCGGAATCGAATGGGGCTTCGCCGCCGATGACAAACACGTGTACGTGCCGATTTCCGATGTGTGGGAAACGCGCAGCATGCCCGGGCATGCCGGCGGGATTTACGCAGTGAACTTCGCCGACGGTACCGAAGTGTGGAATACGCCGGCGGCAAAACCCGACTGCCTCGACCGGTCCGGATGCAACGCGGGCCAACCAGCGGCCGCGACGCTGATTCCGGGCGTGATTTTCTCCGGCTCCATGGACGGGCACATGCGCGCCTATGATCCCGCGAACGGGAACGTGATCTGGGATTACGATACGAAGCGCGACTACGAAACCGTCAACAAAGTGACGGGCAAGGGTGGTTCGATCAAGGGCGCCGGAGTGACCGTTGTGGACGGGTGGATTTACTTCGGCTCGGGCTATGGCTTATGGGGCCTGCCCGGTAACGTATTTCTCGCGTTCGGTCCCAAATAACGGCGGCCGCAGCGAATCGACAAACAAGGGGAACGCAAATGACGAAATCGGTTTGTGCGATTGTTGGTGCGGGCGACGGGCTCGGCCAGTCGCTGGCGCGTAAATTCGCCGCGAACGGCTTCGATATCGCTTTACTGTCGCGAACGGAAACGGGGAGCGCCGCGGCGATGGCGGCGGCCCGCGAAGCGGCATCCGACGCGGCTGTCGAGTATTTCCAGGTCGATGCGATGCAACCGGAATCCGTCGAACAGGGACTTGGTGCGGCAGCGGGGTCACTCGGGACGATCGATGTGTTGATCTACAACGTTCGTGGTGGCATGAATGCGAAACCGCCGTTGGAGATGACGTACGAGGAGATGCGCGACATCTATGAGATCGAGGTCGTCGGTGCTCAGGCCGCGGCGCGCGCGGTGATGCCGGCGATGATCGAACGGCGTTCGGGAACGGTCATTTATTCGAGCGCGACCGCGGCGTTGCGCGGATCCGGTACGAACCCGCTCTACGCGATCGGCAAGTTCGGTCTGCGTGCTTTGTCGCAGAGCCTCGCCAAGGCGTATGCCCGCGACGGTGTGCACGTCGTGCACGTCAGGCTCGACTGCGCGCTCGACGTACCGCTCGTACGCCAGTATTACGGCGACAAAATCAAGCCTGACGAGATGTCGAACACCGATGATGTCGCGGAAAGTTACCTGTGGGTGCATCAACAGCCGCGCTCGGCCTGGAGCAACGAAATAGAGATCCGTCCGTTCACCGAAGAATGGACGTTTTAGTCGCGGCGTAATGATGGAACCCTCGACAGAGCTGCTGGAGGTCGCGAAACAATTCGCGAGCGATGTTATCGCACCCAACGCCGAGCACTGGGAACGGCTCGGGCGCGTCCCCTACGATGTATTCGAGAGCGCAGGCGAGGCGGGCCTGTGCGGCCTGATGGTGCCAACGGCGCTTGGTGGTCGTGGTGCCGGTATCGAGGGGATGGCGGCGGCGATGGAAGCGCTCGCCGGCGCCTGCATGAATACGGCATTCGCGCTGATCGTCCACAACAATCTCGCCGGTTTTATCGCGGCCAACGGAACGGCGGCGCATCACGAACGCTATCTCGAAGCGATGTTGACGGGCCGCAGGATCGGTGCGTTTCTCCTCACCGAACCTGGTGCCGGCAGTGATGCGCAGGCCATCGAAACCGTAGCCGAGCGCGACGGTGACGACTGGATCCTGTCCGGCGATAAAGCCTGGATCAGTAACACCACCTCGGCGGACATTCTCAGTGTCTACGTGCAGACAGCGCCGGGTAGCGGCGCGAAGGGGATCGCGGCATTCCTCGTCGACGCCGACCTCGACGGGATCGTGCGCTCGGACGGTTATGAACTCATGCGCGGTCACGCGCTCGGTACGGGCGCGTTTCGCTTTGACGGATGTCGGGTTGCCAACGACCGCATGATCCTCGCTCCGGGTGAAGCGTTCCGCGGCGCAATGGCCGGGATTAACACGGCGCGGATCGCCGTCGCGGCGATGTGCTGCGGCGTATTACGTGAAAGCCTCGCCGTCTCGGTCCGCTACGCCGAAACCCGGGCGGCGTTCGGACAATCGACGCTCGAATTCCAGGGGCTCAACTGGATGCTCGCCGAGGTTGCGACGAATCTCGAAGCCGCCAGGGGGCTTACCCGCGCAGCGATAGAAGCTGCGACGAACGACGCCGATACGACTCTCGCCGCGGCGCACGCAAAAAAATTCGCGACGAGGGTAGCGTTCGACGGGATCGCCGAGTGTATGCAGGCCATGGGAGCGGCGGGTTACCGCGCTGAATATCCGCTGGCGCGGCATCTTGCGTCGGCAAAAATGGCGCAATTCCTCGATGGTACGACCCAGATCCAGAATGTCGTTATCGCGCGGACGCTGAGGACGCACTACGCCGCGGCCGCGACGATCGGGCAGGCATAAAAAAGGCCGCGCGGGGTTGCCCGGCGCGGCCCTGATGTCGACAGACCGGGTCGCTTATTGCGGCAGCAACGCGGCGAACTCGGAGAGCAGGAATTCGCCGCACACTTCGCCTTGCTCGTCGTAGAACTCGACGAGCTTGTCCTGGTGACCGCGGTAGCTCGCGTACACCACGGTTTCTTCGACAAAATGCTCATCGTGCGTATCGTTATACGGCTGGTAGCAGAAATCGCCCGGGCCAAATTCGACCCCCGTGGTGTCGTTGCGAACTTTTCCTTCGAGCACGAGCACCGACGTCTCACACATATGTTTGTGATTGCCGGACCGGTAGCCGGCGGCGATTTTAAACAGGAATTCAACGCTGAAGCGCGATTCGTCGACGGACAGTACTTTCGCCTGAATGTCATCGGTGCATGACACCCACGGTTGTGCGCTGGCCATGCACGCGGTGACTTTAACGCTCGGGATTTCTTTTTCTGCTGCACTCATCTGGGGCCTCCATTTCGATGTCGTCGAAGTTCGGTTGACTGGGCGATGCGGCTTCCGGGTTGCTTCGTTCCCGGCCGCCGTCGGTCAGGTATTAAAGCCCAGATCGGGCCGGGAATAAAGCGTCCCCGTTCACGGCGCAACCCCGACAGGCGGGGATTGGGACCGTGCGTTACGCCGGTTCAGCACGAGCAGTAACGCGGTCGCGGCGACCCCGGCCAGCATAATGCCGGCGAGAAACAGAAAGTAATGCTGGTGACCGGCAACGCCTGGCGCATTGTCGATAAGGCGGCCGCCAATGGCGGCAAAGAATATGTCCGGCGTATAACCGACCAGGGAGATCAAGCCGACCGCCGTGCCGGTAAGCCGGCCCGGGATCCGGGTTTCCTGCAGCAGCGCGAAGTACACGCCGCGCAACGCGTACACCCCGGCGAAGCTGATCAGAATGTTCGCGATCATCATGCCCTTGATACCCGGGGCGGGCGCGGCGATACCGAGTAAACCGTAGCTGGCGCCGACGACCAGAAACAGCGCCACCATGACCCGGCTCGCGCTGTAGCGGTCGGCCAGAAAACCGGCTGCGATCGCCGCGACCGGACGCAGGTAGGCGCTTGCAGCGGTAAATCCGGCAGCCTCGACTTCGCTCATTCCGAGTACGTCCACCGCGTACAAGGCGTAGTTGTCGAGGCCCTTGTAACCGCAATAGGCGCACACGACGATCGCTGCCTGAGCCCATACGATCGGCCGGCGCAATACTTCGCCCATGTTACTCAGCGGCGCGAGCGTATGCGGCGATGTACTTTTGGTCTGCCGGGGGATCAGCCAATACGTGAGTACCGATGCGATCAGCGTGATCGCCGTGTAGAAAATGATCACGCTGACGAGCGCGGCGTGGCGCCCGGCGGGATCGGTAGCGAGATCACCCGCGGCGAACCGGCTGCCAAAAATTACCACGGCGATACTCGCAAGGCCGGCGGCAACGAGCCCCCGGCCGCCGTCGAGTATCCCGAACGCCCGACCCTGCGAGAGTTCGCCGCCCCATTCCCGCGTGCTGCGGATCAGTGCCGCCCAGAACAGCAGGATCGAAGTGACCCCCCAATAGGCAAACAGTACGGACATACCGAGGTACCCGGGAATCGTCGCCATGTACGCTCCACCGAGCGCGGTGGCTGCCAGCGAAAGGGACATGAGTTTGTGCGGCGGGAAACGATCGGCGATGGCGCCACCCGGAAAATAAGCAATCATCGCGGTAATGCCGTAGACCGCGAAGACATCACCGAGGTTCGCGTTGCTGAATCCGAACACTTCGAGCACGGTGGCGCGGAAGAAGCGCGCCACGTGGAAGGGGAGAGCGAAGATCGCTTCACCCGCCAGGATCAGCGCGCCGATAACGAGGATGGGGTGGCGCACGGCTTTAGCCTGTCGCGCGCTCGCGGTCAGTCATCCGGATAATTCGCCGCGCGCTGTTCCTGGAATGCGCTGATACCTTCATCGAAGAACCCCGCGCTTGCACACAGTATCTGTCCGCGATCCTCGAGCGCGACAGCGGCTTCGAGACTGCCGGCGTCTATCGCGAGTCGCAGTCCTTCCTTGGTCAGTCGCAAGCCGAGAGGTGAGGTTTTCAACATGTCGGCGGCCATTGCGCGGCCAGCATCTTCGAGTTCTCCCGCGGCCACGATCCCGGACACGAGGCCAAGTTGCAGGGCGCGTTCCGCCTCGATGAAACGCCCGGTCAGCATGAGCTCGGCCGCGACCGACTGGCCGACAGCGCGGGGCAGAAAATAGCTGATCCCGACGTCGCAGCCAGTGAGTCCGACCTTGACCATTGCGACGTTCATTTTTACGTCCGGCGTGACAATCCGTACATCGGAGGCCAGCACGAAGGCGAGGCCGCCGCCGGTGGTCGCACCGTGCGCGAGGCAAATGATCGGCTGCGGCGCACGTTGCATGCGCATGTACACTTCACTGACCTGGCGCTGGAAGCGCATGCCCGACACCGGACCGGCGCTGACCCCCGCGGCGTCTTTGAGGTCGTAGCCGGCGCAAAACGCGCGTCCCGAACCGCGCAGGATGACCACCCGAACGTCGTGGTCGAATTGCAGTGAACCGAAGAAATGCTGTAACTCGTCGCACATCCGAGGATTGATCGTGTTGAGGCGGTCTGGCCGGTCTAAGGTGAGCCATGCGATCGCGCCTTCGCGTTCGATCGTGATAGTTTCGTAATCCATTGTGGTCTCCACGTTACGTTGCGCGTGCGGCCTGCCGATCGCACCCGGTGTGCCGCATTTCTACCAGCAATATGGCCGCCGCGCCAACCACCCGGGTCGCGCGCACCTTCGGCGGCGGCCTGAATGCGCTCTCGTTGGGTTTCCGGCGCGGGATATGGCCTAATCAAGTCAGGTGCCCGGGCAACCGATATCTGAAGCTATGGATCCGGGCTTTTTTTCACGGAGGTGACCGCGGTGTCGGAGAAAATCGTCGAACGTAACGCGAATGCGGTGTCAGGCTGGCTTGCGTTGCCCGTTCTGCTCGGATTCGGGGGCTGGTGCGTCTGGTCGATCATGGGACCGGTAGTCATGCGCGGCGCCGACCCGGGTATCGCCGGAATTTTCGGCATCCCGCTGTTCTTTTTCCTGATCAAGGGCTTTCTTGTCCTCGAGCCGAACAAGGCCGCCGTGATGACATTTTTCGGCAAATACGCCGGCAGTGTCAGGGCAGACGGATTTTTCTGGGTTAATCCGTTCTTTAACAAATCGCGGGTCTCGCTGCGGGCGCATAACCTGACGACACCGACGCTTAAAGTGAATGACCGGGCCGGTAATCCGATCGAGGTTGCGGCCGTCATCGTCTGGCGCGTCTTTGATACGGCGCGGGCGACATTCGATGTCGAGGATTACATCGATTACGTCACCATGCAGAGCGAGTCGGCCGTGCGCCAGGTTGTCAGCGAACGTTACTATGACGGTGACGAACAAGGCGAAAATTCATTGCGCAGCGACCTCGACACGGTCGCACGTATGCTCGTAGAAAGTATCCAGTCACACTGCGCCCTGGCCGGCCTTGAAATACTCGAGGCCCGGATCTCGCACCTTGCCTACGCATCGGAAATTGCCGGTGCGATGTTGCGCCGACAGCAGGCGGTCGCCGTGGTTGCGGCGCGCACGCAGATTGTCGAAGGCGCCGTGAGCATGGTGAAACTCGGAATTGATCGACTCGAATCCGAAGGCGTCGTTGAGTTGTCGCCCGAGGATCGTGTCCGCCTCATCACGAATCTGATGACGGTACTCGTCGGCGATTCTGAAACGCAGCCGGTCGTCTCGGTGGACAACGAATGAGCACGGACGCGGGAACGGCGGAGCACGAGTCGCGCCGGGTTGTCATTTCGCCAATGTTCATCGTATTAAGCGTCGTTGCGCTGGTACTGCTCGTGGCCGGCGTAGTCGGACTGACCTCACCCGAACTCGTACCCGCGATGGCGAAGCCCATGGTCGCGTGGTCGATGATCGCCGTTGGCCTCATGCTCGATGGTGCGGCGGCCGTCGTATTCCTGGCATCGCGACGATCCGGGAGGGATCGCTGACAGCGCCGCTACAGCTTCCCGATCAGGTTTCAATTTCCATAATCGCCTCGATCTCCACGGCGACCCCGATTGGCATCGTTGTCGCGCCGACTGCAATGCGCGCGTGAGCGCCGCGTTCGCCGAATATATCGAGAAATAATTCCGACGCGCCGTTAACGACGGCGGCAACTTCCGTCACGTCGGGTGCGCAATTAACGAAGCCCGAGACCTTGGCGATTTGTTTGATGCGATCGAAGTCGCCGTCGAGCGCGACGCTCGCCTGTGCCAGGACGTTCAGCGCGCTCAGGCGGGCAGCTTCGCGGCCTTCGTCGATCGAAAAATCCTCCCCGACCTTACCGATGAAACGCACATCGCCTTCCCATTGCGGAATCATTCCGGAGATATACAACGTCGTGTCGATGATCGACCAACCCTTGATTTTCGCAACTTTGGGTTGCTGTGCCTGCGGAATGGTGATTTGCAATTCCTCGAGGCGCTGATTGATACGACCTGCCATGGGGATCCTCCTGCATGGATTGATTGATTCCGGTTGCACGATTGTCGCAGACACGGCCGGCGGGCGCATACCGTTATTGTCGCCCGCGCTGACAAACCGATACGTATTGTTACGTGCACCCCGCAGCGAGTTCAGCAATGGTTCACGAAATCGACACTAACCTGCACCCGTACCTGAGGCATCCAAGATTTCGATACAAGGAGAGAACCATGACGACGAAACACAGTTTGAAAAAGATCGTTTTCGCGACCGCCGGACTTGGCGTTGCATTGTTGCTGAGTGCTGGTCCCGCAGCGGCTCATGGTGGCGATCATCATGCACGGCGCTACGCGGCACATCACGAACATTGCCACGTGCGCCAACATTACGGCCATGAGCGGGCCGCGCGCCATGCGCGTAAGCACCGACGTCACCATCGCCGTTATCACCGCGGTGTCGGGCGCGTCGCCTATGTCGCGCCGGTATATACCGACGTGCGCCCGGTCGTAATTCAACAGGCGCCCGCTTACGTCGCCGCGGCGCCCGTTGCCGGGCCGAATTTCGGTAACGCCCTCGGCGGCGCGCTGGGTGGCTACCTGGGATCGCAGATCGGGCATGGTTCCGGGCGTCTCGCCGCAACCGCCGCGGGCGCCGTAGCCGGATACGCCATCGGCGGCAATCTCGCCTCTGCCTATTGATGAGTCGTCTACTCGCAGGGAGGGCCCGCTCAGGCGGGCCTTCCCGATTCTTGGCACGCGCAGGTTCGTGTCATCTACAATGGCCGCTTTGACAACACCGGAGCGGGACGGCGGGTATGCCGCGAGACGACAGTTTTTCTTTTGATGATATTTCGGTCGGTGACCGATATTCATTCGGGCCGTACCGCGTTCGGCGCGAGGAGTTGCTCGAATTTAACCGCAAATGGGATCCGTTGCCGATTCATCTCGATGATGAAGCTGCCAGAGCGAAAGGCCATCGTTCGATCACGGCGTCCGGTCAGTACACGTTGTGCGTGAAACAAGTGTTCGTTAACGAGACTCCCTGGGGAAGTGCCGTTATCGGAGCCCTGGGGTTCGACGAAGTCCGTTTTCCCCACCCGGTTTATGTCGATGATGATCTGTTTGCCGACGTCGAGTGTACGGCGGCCCGCGCCTCGCGTTCTAAACCCGACCGCGGCATCGTCACGTTCGATTTTCGCATCTTTAACCAGGACGACGTGACCGTACTGAGCTACATCGACACGGTGATGTTTTCGCGTCGCCTTTCATAACCCGACCGAACAACACGGGAGAAATCATCCATGGAATCATTATCGCAGCGCGTCGCGGTTGTCACCGGTGCCGCGAGCGGAATCGGTCTCGGTATGGCGCGTGCATTTGCCGCCGAAGGTATGCGGCTCGTGCTGGCGGATATCGAAACCGATGCGCTTGACGCGGCCGCGGCGAAACTCGCCGAGCAGGGCACGGAATTAGTCACCGTTCAGGTCGATGTGTCTGATGCGGATGCGGTCGAGGCGCTCGCGGAGCGCGCGTACGCATCTTTCGGCGCGGTCAATATCGTGTGCAATAACGCCGGGGTCATCGAGAACAACTTGCCAACCTGGGAATACTCACTCGAAGACTGGGACTGGGTGCTCGGTATCAACCTGATGGGCGTCGTACACGGCATTCGTTCGTTCGTGCCGCGCATGCTGGACGGCGGTGAACCGGGGCACATTGTGAATACGGCCTCGTTTGGTGGCCTGATCAGCGGTTCCGCGACGCCGATTTACATCGTGAGCAAACATGGTGTCGTCGCGTTATCGGAAAATCTGCAGAATGATCTGTCTGCGCGCGGCGCACCCATCGGGGTCTCCGCGCTGTGCCCGGGCTGGGTTCGGACCGCGATCGTCGAGTCGGATCGAAACCGGGACGATGCGCCGGACCTGGACGAAAAACTCGCGCGCACCCGACAACGGTTTCAGCAGGGCGTCGACAGCGGCATCGACCCGGACGATGTCGGGCGGCTCGTTGTTGAGTCGATCACCTCGGGTCGATTCTATATTCATACGCACCCGGAATGGCTCGATGTCGTCCGTGAACGTTGTGACGCGATTATCGATGGACGCGAGGTTGTCGCGGGCCGGATACCGAACCCGCGACGATGAAGTGGATTCTTCACCATTACGATTTTTCCAATTATTCGGAAAAGATCCGGCTGGTACTGGGACTGAAGCAGGTGGTGTGGGACGCCGTCGAAATTCCCGCCTATTTGCCAAAACCGGATTACCTGCCGCTGACCGGCGGTTATCGGCGTACGCCGTCGTTGCAAATCGGCGCTGATATCTACTGTGACACCCGCTTTATCGCCGAAATAATCGAGCAGGCCATACCCGAGCCGACCCTGTATCCGGGCGGCCCGCACGGACGTGTACTTGCGCGGGCGATCGCGGACTGGACCGAAGCGCGCCTGATGTGGCCCGCGGCACTGTATATCACCGGCATCAACGCGGAACGGTTTCCGCCGGAATTTCACGCCGATCGGGCGGTGTTGCACCGAAAGCCGCAACCGGACGTCGCTCAGGTGAAAGCGTCGGCGGCGAAATACCTGGCGCAGCTGCGCTCGGAACTGGCGGCAATCGAGGCCCTGTTTCCCGATAACCAGCCGTTTGTGCTCGGTGATGAGCCAGGCCTCGCGGACGTAGCGCTGTACAAAGTGCCCTGGTTTCTCGACACGATCGAGCCCGCGCATTCGCTGCTCGATGAGTTGCCGCGCACCCGTGCATGGATGACCCGGGTCGCCGCGATCGGTCACGGCGATATGAATGTGATCAGCGCGGCGGCGGCCTTTGAACGGGCGAACGCAGCGCAGCCCGCCGCTATCGACGCGGGCGCGGCGCCGATCCCTGAAGGGATCGCGACAGGCGAAACCGTCGCCGTATCGCCCCTCGATGAATTCTCGCCTGCCGTCGGGCAGCTCGTGGCCGCGGATGACGAGCGCATCGTCATTAACGTTGCGAACGATAAAGTCCGGTCGGTTCACGTCCATTTCCCGCGCTCCGGCTACAAGCTTTCGCGCGCCCGCAAGGATTAATCCGTCGAGGGTTTTTTCCAGATATCGCGTTCCACCATTAATGCAATCTGGCGCTCGATAACGGACTGCTGGTATTCCGCGTGGTCCATCGGCGGGCGGTCCGCGTACAGATTTTTCGGGTAGATCGGATCCTCGTAGATGATCTGGATCATTTCCGTGCGCAGATCCTTCATCCAGTTCGTCCATTTCGAATGCGTTCGGTGGTGGCGCAGGGCTTCGATGTTGATCGGCCCGCAGACGCTCGTCGATACACCGCCGTATTCCTGGCGCCCCACGATCTGGCCGCGGTAATCGATGATGTAAGAATGACCTCCGAACGTATCGATGGGAACGTCCGAATCCTGGGTCAGGTAATACGTGCCGAGATTCGGTGCAATGATATACAGGTTGTTGTCGAGCGCCCGCGCGCGGCTCTGTATTTCGTAGTAGTCATTCGAAGCGGCGGGGTGTGGGATCGACGCACGATAGACAATCTCCGCGCCGTTCATCGCAAGACCCCGTGCGTGTTCGGGGTAGGATCCCTCGTTCGCCATCATGATCCCCATACGGCCGATGGCCGTGTCCGCGACCGGCCAGAATGCATCGAGGTTGCGGCCATAGCGTTCGATCCACCAGTCGTAGATGTCGTGCGGCGTCATCGAATGCTCCACCGGATACAGCGGTGCTACCTTGTAATGGGTGAGAATGACATCGCCCGACGGGTCGATAATGAAACCGACATTAAAGAAGCGATCGGCGATCTCGGGATGGCGCGCTTTCGCCTGCGCCATGATGAAAACGTCGTACTCTTTCGCGATCGCGCCGAGTGCGTCGGTTTCCGGCCCGGGGATATCGATGGCACATTCGCGGGCGAACGTGACGTGGTCAAGGTCCATTACCTCGTCGTTAAATGCCTGCAGGGCGCCTTCGGGAAATGCGATCAGGCGTACCGGGAGGTCGAGTCCCGCGAGCCAGCAGGCCGCCTTGACCATGTGGCTCTGGTGTTCGATGTTGCGCATGATGTCTTCGCGCTTCGAAATTCCCCACACGGTGGGGATGAGTCCGACGGCGTTGAAAGGTTCGACCACGGCGGCAACTCCTGTGCGTTGGGTAATGGTTTACGCATTCTATGGTTGCCGCGAAGCCCATGACAGCGATGCTCTGCCTGTCGCGATATAATGCGCCGGCACAATGACCGGAGTCCCAACCCCTATGTCCGCAACCGCCGCAGAATTGAAGCAGGTTGATGACCTGAAATCCCCGAAAGGCCTGCCGTTACTGGGTAATCTGCTGCAGGTGGATATTCGAAAATTCCACCTGCACCTCGAACAATGGTGCGACGAGCTCGGTCCGATATTCAAAATTCAGATGGGGTCGCGCGAGATTGTTTGCGTCGCGGACGCGGAGTTGATCAACGAAATGCTTCGTGATCGTCCGGATACCTACCGGCGGCGACGTTCGTTTGAAACCATTATTTCGGAAATGGGTTTCAACGGCGTGTTCTCTTCAGAAGGTGAAGACTGGCGCCGCCAGCGCAAGCAGGTGGCGCTCGCGCTGAACAGCGCGCACCTGCGCCAGTTCACACCGAAATTACTCGAGACGACCGACCGCCTGCGACGTCGCTGGGATGTAGCGGCGGATGCCGGCACGAATGTCGATTTATGTCGCGACCTCATGCGTTATACCGTCGATATCACGACGCAACTCGCGTTCGGCATCAACGTCAATACGCTGGAAACCGATGGCCCCGTGATCCAGCAGCAACTCGACAAGGTTTTTCCGATGCTCGGCCGCCGCATCAACGCGCCGTTCCCGTACTGGCGCTACTTCCGGCTGCGCCGCGACCGCGAACTCGACGAAGCACTCGCGAATATTCGTGAAACGGTCGAGGGCTTCATTGCCGATTGTCGTCAGAGGATGAGCGATCAGCCTGAACTCTTCGAAGCGCCGACGAATTTTCTCGAAGCAATTATCGCGGCGCAGGCGACCGAAGAGGGTGCGGAATTCACGGATGACGATATCTACGCGAACGTGCTGACCCTGCTGCTCGCAGGAGAGGATACGACGGCAAATACGATCGCGTGGGCGGCGAAGTATTTTATCGACTTTCCCGAGTTCCTTGATCGCGCGCGGGCCGAAGTCGACGGCGTGATCGCGCCGGCCACTGCCGTTACCGATTACGCTCAATTGTCACAATTGCCGTTCATCGAAGCTTTCGCCAACGAAACGATGCGCCTGAAGCCGATTGCGCCGCTCAATGGTCTCGAGACGAACGAAGGTGTCGAGCTGCTTGGTTACTATCTCCCGCCGAACACCCCCGTGATCGCGCTGACCCGGCACGTCGCCGTCGACCCCACGAACTTCGGCGAGCCGGAACGTTTCAATCCCGAACGCTGGCTCAATCCCGGGGAAATCGAGGGTTGCCCGCATAACCCACAGGCGTTTCTGCCGTTCGGTACCGGGCCGCGTTTTTGCCCGGGGCGCAACCTCGCGCTCGCGGAGATCAAGATCGTACTGGCCATGCTGGTGCGGAATTTCGATCTGTCGTTGACAGATCCGGATCAATCGGTGGATGAAAAACTGTCATTTACCATGCTGCCGGACAATCTCGTGGTGAATTTTTCGCCCCGCGGTGACACCGCCTGACGACCAGCCGCCGTCCGGATGATCGATATACTCCTCGTGCGTCACGGTGAGGCGGAGATCCCATGGTCGCAGGGGGCCGATGCCGGCCTGAGCGATCGGGGTCGTGCGCAAGCCGATTCGCTCGCCCGTGAACTTGCCACGCGCAGCGGCGCCGATCTCGTATCGAGTCCCTTGCTGCGCGCCCGCGAAACCGCGCGTCCGCTCGGTCAACATCGCGCGCGCGATCCGTCCGTGGATGCGCGCTACTGCGAAGTGCCGATCGTCAACGACGTTGCCAGGCGCAAGGCGTGGCTTACGGAAGTACACGACGGCACCTGGAACGATGTCGACCCGTCGATCAGTGCCTGGCGCGAAGCGGCATGGGCGGGGCTGCTCGGGCTAAGTCGGGATACGATCATCGTGACGCACTTCATGCTCATCAACGCGATGGTGACCCGGGCGACCGCGGATCCGAGGCTCGTCTGTTTCGAGCCGGATTACGTATCGGTGACAGCACTGCGGCTGGTACCCGGAGGACGATGCGATCTCGTCGCGCCGGGCCGGAGTATGAACTGACCCGGTTAACGGTGCTGCGGTTTCAAATCCCAGTCGGGCAGACCGTCATCGGGTTGCACGCCCAGCGTGTTCAGCACCATTGATACGAGGTTGTACTGGCCGACGGTAAAAACGAGATCCATCAGCTGCTTCTTGTCGAAATGGCGTTCCAGCGCCGTCCAGGTCTCATCACCGATGTGGGTGTCGGCATGAAGCTCGTCGGTCGCCTGCATCAGCAGCTTGTCGCGCTCGGAAATTCCCGGCGTGTCCGGGCCTGATTTCGTGCTGAGAATTTCTTCGTCGCTCATCCCTGCCTTGCGCGCAACCTGTGCGTGCTGGCCCCACTCGTAGCCGGCATCGCACAGATAGCCAATGCGGAGGATAACGAGTTCCCGTTCGCGCAGCGGAAGCGTCGATTTGAACAAGACGTGATTGGCAAACACCATCCAGCGCCTCATCAGGTCCGGATGGTGGGTCAGGGTTTTAAAAATATTGTAGTCCGCACCTTCTTTGACAAAAGGTTGCATGATCGCCTTGACCTCGTCACTCCACGCGTCTGCTTCCTGGGGTTCGAGTCGTGCTTTATCGAGTCGCATGTCGTGTTCTCCGCCCGGGCCCGGTTACGCCATTTCCTCTTCGTTCACATCGATTTTAATCTGTGTCCATTTCAATTCGATGTCGTCGGCAGAGCCGCCGACCCCGAGTTTGTAATTACCGAGATCGAGATCGTCGGCACTGCGACCGAGCAGCTGCGTCACGCCGTGCGCAGCTTCGAAGGGTTCGAGCATACGCGGTTGCCAGCGGCCGAAAACCTTCTCGTTGTCGGCGTATTCCGCGGTCATTCCGGTACGGACGAACGGGAGCATGAGGCAGCACGCGTTGACCATATCGGCGGAGCGGCCCAGGTTCACGCGCAGCACTTCCGGCAGACGCAGTACGGCCCAGTTCGCCACCACGTAACCCGGCACCGCGATCCCCGGCTCGATGGCCTGCATCGAGGATATATAAATCAGCTGCAGCGGTTGTTTGTGGTAGATCGCTTCCCCTGCCCACAAGTGACTCATGGCGAGGAATCCGTCAATTTTCGTGTTCAGCACAAGGCTCGATTCGCTCAGGTTATTGATGAAATCCTGGCGCACGCGGGCTCGCCGTTCGGCGCGGCTTTCGTTTTCTATTTCCGGCAGGGCGCGGCCGAAACGATAACCGCCCTCGGTGAGTCCCGAGTTGCAGACAATGATGTCGGGCCCCTTGCCGCCCATCTCCTCGATCACGTAGCTCCGCGAGGCCCACAAATCGCGACTGTTAGTCACATCCGCCTGCAACGCAAACGCCTTCACGCCCTGCGCCTGGATGGCTTCGACAAGATCGAACCCGTCGCGGTAACTGCTGTGGAAATGGACGCCGATGACCTCTGCGCCGTTGGCCGCCGCCGCCAGCGCAAGCGACTGGCCGATGCCGCCGTCCTTACCCGACCCGGTGATGAGAACGCGTTTGCCGGCGAACGTTGCGCCGTCATTTTCCGTGAATTTGAATTGTTCGTAATTTGCTGTGTAAGCCATCCCAATCGCTCCTCTGTTCAGGCGGTTTTTTCTACGTTGGTGAATGCCGCCACATGGTTTCATTGTCGAGATCCGAATGGGATAAAGCAAACGGTTCCTCGGCTACCCCGGCATCATTGCGGCGCAGTGTGGCACAGCCAGAGTCAATCGATTTGAGTTGAATCAAACGCAGCGTCCGCAGGATTCACCTTCTCGACGTTGATCGATCCGGTTCGGTGCTCACGCCTTCTTCGCGGCCGTCGCGAGCGCCGGGTAGCCGGGTTGATCGATTGCGAGCTGGTTGAGCACGGTGTCGCGCAGGTGCCGGGCGAGACCCGGCAGGCCCGGATCGATAGTGCCATCGCGCAAACCGGAGACGAGTTCCCATCGTAGCGTGTCGCGATCTCCGGGACGCTTCAGCAGTGCGCGCAACGAGGCGTATTCGGAGTGTTCGAGCGCGGGCCCGAGCTTCGACTCGCGTTTTACGATGTCGAGCGAATTGGCCGCAACTTTCGCGAAAAAACGCGTGCGCCCGCCCGTTGCCGTGCTCGCATCCTCGCGCAGGAACGCCGCAACGCTGTCGAGTAATTCCTCGGCGTGAGGTAAATCGGCGCGCCTGCCTGCGGTCGGCGCCTCGATCCGATCGAACGGGCCGGGGATCAACAGATTGACGCAATCGGCCTGGCATTCTGACGATCGCCGGCCGATCGCCGGCCGCTCAACGCTGCGGTCCGGTCCGGAGCGAAACTGATCCGCCATTGCGAGACAACCGACCGCCCACCAGAACGAGCCGAAGACCTGCCAGAAATGCAGATGTTCCTCGGTAACGTCGACATCGGCGTGTGTGTTATAGGCGTTGAGTAAATCGTCGCGGTTACCGAACCCGCCGACCGGCAGATCGTCACGTCCAAAGCGCCAGGAATTCGTGCACAGCCAGCCGAGGTCGCGAACGGGATCGCCAATATGTGCGATCTCCCAGTCGAGCACGCCGATGACACCGCTTGCGTCGATCATCAGGTTTCCGTTACGGAAATCACTGTGCACGAGCGCACGATCCGGCGCCGCGGGTACGTGGTCGAGCAGCCAGCGAGCCGTGTAGTCGATCATCGGTTGCGCGGTTTCGAGCGCGCGGTAACGTGACCAGGTCTGTTCGATCTCATCGCGTGGACTCAACGCGGGAAGCAGGCCTTCGAGACCCGTCGCGCTAACATCAATCGCATGGATCCGCGCAAGGATTTCGCCACACTGAGCGGCCAGGCGTGGTCGGACAGCCTCAAATTCCGGCGCCCGCACGATACGGTGCCCGAGCGTTTCGCCCTCGAGCCATGACATAACAAACCCGTCGCCGAGGCCGTCGTCAGCGCGCAACACATAGAGGATTTCCGGCGCGGGTACGGCAAAATCGCGCGCGATTTCGAACAGGCGGGCTTCCGTGGCGAGTCCGACATTCAGCTCCGACAAGTCCTCAGCAGATCCGCCGGCGGCGCGCCGTAGCGCGAGCGGCCGGTCTCCGGTCGAATGACGTATGACCAGTCGGTAGGTTTCCTGGTTGGCACCGCCGGACAGGCGTTCGCAGGCGATCAACGCCTGGCAGTCATCGAGTTTGTCGCGCAGTACGGTTTCGAGCCGCTGCTCAAACGGGTTGTTCAAGGTTTCGCGCCGCCGGGCTTTATTCGGCAACACCCTTCGGCGAGCGCTGTTTCATGAATCCGAACATGTAGCCCGCAACCCGGCGCATCTGGATTTCCTCCGCCCCTTCAGTGATTCGGTAACGCCGATGGTGTCGGTAGATGTGCTCGAACGGTTTGTGTCGCGAATAGCCGAGACCGCCGTGCACCTGCATCGCGCGATCTGCGGCGTCGCAGCACAGACGGTTCGACCAGTAATTACACATGGAGACTTTGTCCGAAACAGAAAAAGCACCGCGCGTGTCCATTTCCCACGCGGTTTTATGGATCAGGGCACGGACCAGTTCGCACTGCGTCTGCAGTTCGACGAGCGGGAACTGGATCGCCTGGTTCGTCGCGAGTGCTTTACCGAACGGTGCTCGCTGTTTCGCGTAATCAACGGATTCGTTGATGCAGAACTGTGCGGCACCGAGGCTGGCGGCGGCCTGCCGGATCCGATTCTCATTGAAGAAATGCTGAACCACCTGCAGGCCGCGTCCTTCTTCACCGAGAATATCATCGGCGGTGACACGGACGTCTCGCAGCGAGACCCGTCCGTGATCCGTCGGCATGTTGAACGTCCACAGCATTTCTTCGACTTTGAAACCCTGTGCTGCCGCGGGTACGAGAAAGGCGGTAATGCCGGCGCCGTCGCCTGCCTGGCCGCTCGTACGGGCAAATATCAGGTCGTGCGACGCGGCATGGATCCCGGTATTCCAGGTTTTTTCACCATTGATGACCCATTCGTCGCCTTCGCGAACGGCACTCGTTTCCATGTGCGTGGCATCCGATCCGTGCTCCGGCTCCGTGATCCCGAACGCGAAACCGGCAGTGCCGTTTGCGAGCTTGTCGACCCATTGCGTCTTTTGCCGTTCGCTGCCGTAATTCAACATGAGCAACAGGCTGATATTGTTACCGACGATGGAATGTTCGTTCTGCAGGTCGTTATGCAGTCCGAGACCCTTCAGGGCGAAGTGTTCGCGGATTACCGCCATGCCAAGGTTCGTCCCGTCCTGGCCGCCGTACGCTTTCGGCGCCGGGTAGCGATAATGACCCGCCGCATCGGCCCGTCGTACAGCCTCTGCCAGTAAGGCCTCCCATTGCGCGTTGGGCAGCCCACCCCGGTCCCAGTCCGTCCGTGCGTCCTCACGGCGGTGATCGAAAAAGCGGATGTTGTCGTCGCGCTGCTCGAGCGGTTTGATTTCGTTTTCGATGAAATCGTCGAGTTCGCGCAGATAGTCGGTCAGTTCAGCGGGCAAATCGAAATTCATAAGAGTTTCCTGGAGATGTTGCGGCGTACAGGCCTCGGATCGTTGTACGGTTTAGTGTATCTCACGTGTGCAGTCGTGATCGGTCGTTCGTCGCGGCGGAGCCGTTCAGGGTTTCGCCAGGCGATTCATCACGGTGTGCCAGCCTTCCGTTGCGGGTATCCCCGCGCGTTCGAAAATTGCCGAGAGTAACTTCATCTGCGTACCGGTCAGGCGTCGTTCGAGGCGGCGGCCTTCGGCTGTGAGATTCAGCTCCTTCACGCGGCGGTCACGATCCGACGGTTGGTTCGACACGAGACCCATGCTGACAAGCTGCCTCAGCGGCGCGTTCAGCGCCTGCTTGGAGACCGCCAGTATGGCCAGCAATTCGCTGACCGAGACGTCTTCATTACGTCCAACGAAATAGAGTATGCGGTGATGTACCCGGTTCAGACCGCGCTGGGCGAGAATGCGATCCGGGCCGGCGGTGAATTCACGATACCCGAAATACAGCAGCTCGATAGCTTCCCTCAGGTCTTCTTCATCAATTAGGTCAGTCATGTTGACATATTAGTCAACTGAAGATAGTGTGTCGATAAGTCAATATTATTGACATAGTTGAACAACATGAAAGTACCGATTTTTTCGCAACGCGTCAGGGGACTCGAAGCTTCCCCGATACGCGACATACTGGCGGTGATCGAACGGCCGGGAATGGTGTCTTTCGCCGGTGGCCTGCCGGCAGCGCAGACGTTCCCCGAAACCGGTGTTTTCGACGTGCCGCGGGAAACGCTGCAATACGGACCCACAGAGGGGGAGCCTGCGCTGCGTGAACAACTCGCGACGGAACTGCGCACGCGTGGTCTCGCGTGCGATCCGGAACAGGTTTTAATCCTCTCGGGGTCGCAGCAGGGTATCGATCTCGTTGCGAAATTGTTCGTCGATCCCGGAACACCGGTCGCCGTGGAGTCGCCGACGTACCTCGCGGCATTGCAGGTTCTGCGCTTCTTTGGCGCGGATCTGCGGTTAATCGACGTTGACGACACGGCGCTGCTAGGAGCGGCGCTCGCTGGAACCGCATTCGCTTATGCGATCCCGAATTTCCGGAATCCGACCGGGCGGTGTTACACCACTGCCGAGAGAGAAGCGCTCGCCGCGGCCTGTGATGCGACCGGCACGCCGTTGTTCGAAGATGATCCGTACCGCGATCTCGCTTACGACCGCTGCGATACGCGCCCGATCGCCGCGCGTCTGGAACGGGCATCATGGGTTTACCAGGGTTCGTTCTCGAAATCGTTCGCGCCCGGCCTGCGCCTTGGTTATCTCGTTTGTTCGCCGGACCTGTCGGCTTACCTGGTGCGACTCAAGCAGGCCGCCGATCTGCACAGCAACCGGATCAGTCAGTCATGGGTGCTCGATCAACTGACCGATCCCGATCGGTATGAGCGAATGGCTGCGCTCGTCGATACCTACCGTGCCCGACGCGATACGTTTGCGTCGCTACTGCATGAACATTTCCGCGATCTCGCAACCTGGGAAGTGCCGCCGGGCGGATTGTTTTTCTGGTTGCGGCTGGCGACGGACGCCATGATCGATACTCGCTCGATGCTGGCCCCGGCAATCGATCGCGGGGTCGCGTTCATGCCGGGAGAACCTTTTTTCCCGGAAGCGCCGCGCGATGCCAACGCAATGCGACTGAATTTCTCGCACGCCGATCCGGCAGACGCCGATCGAGGACTCGCGATTCTGGCGGATATTCTCCGGGAAACGACGTCTCGGGTTACCGCCGCGTTGCCGGCGTAATCACGTGCCGGCCACGACGTTATCGGCAATGAGTCGATCGATACGGGATTCGTCGTAGCCGAGTTCGCCGAGTATTTCCCGCGAATGCTCTCCGATACGCGGCGCGGTCCGTTTCAGTCCGCGATCGTGGTCGGTTATCGTGAACGGCAAGCCCATGATTTGAAAGTCGCCGTAAGCCGGATCATTGCCGTCTTCGATGACGCCGAGTGCCTGCACCTGGCCCTCGGACCATAGCGATTCGAGATCATTGACGCGTGAATACGGCACCCCGTGCTCGTCGAGCATGGCCATGAGCGGTTCGGTATCGATCCCGGCCAGCGCATCGAAGATGAACTTGAGGCACGCTTCGCGATTAACCACCCGGGTGGCGTTGTTCTCGAACCGCGGATCATCGATCATCTCGTCACGCCCTATCGCGCGGCAGAGTCTTTCGAACAGGTTCTGGTTAGCGCTGGCAATAAAAATGAAACTGTCCCGCGTCGGGTAGACCTGGTAGGGCACGACCTGCGGGTGGGCAGTGCCAAGACGTTCGGGCATGTAGCCGTGTTGCAGGTAGTTCGACACGGTGTTGCTCATCAATCCGAGCGCGGTGCCGAGCAGCGAAGTCTCGACCTTACCGCCGGTGCCGGTAAATTCGCGACGAAACAGCGCGGTCACGGTTGCCAGTGCCGCCATCACGCCGGTGCCCATATCGAGAAACGACACGCCGCAGCGTACCGGCATACCGCCCGGTTCGCCCGTGATCGCCATGACGCCGCTGTATGCCTGTAGCAGCGCTTCGTAGCCCAGCCCTTTGCCTTTCGGCCCGTGACGACCGAACGCCGACACGGAGGTGTAGACGAGCCGGGGATTCACGACTTTCATGTCGTCGTAGCCGAGGCCGAAGCGTTCCATGTCGCCGGTTTTGAAGTTTTCGACCAGCGCATCAGCATCGCGGGCGAGATCCTTGACGAGGTCGACCCCGGCGGCAGTTTTCAGATCGACAGCGATGCTGCGTTTGTTTGCGTTCAGCCCGAGAAACGAACTGCCCATGTCGCCTTCGTGCGGCGGCCACATACGCCCCTCGTCGCCCGCGTGGGTCTCGACCTTGATAATATCCGCGCCGAGTAGCGACAACAGCTCGCAGCAATAGGGCCCCGCAAGCACGCGTGAGCAGTCGACAATTTTGATGCCTTCTAAAGGCGCTTTCATATCTGGCATGGCTTATCCAATCGGTGGTTCCGGTGGGGAAACGGGCACAACTGTTCATTGCGCGATTCCCGCGCAGAGGAATTACGGTATTCTCGACCGCGCATTATAGTCCGCAAATCGTTCATGGAACCTGCTCCCGATGGCGCACATCGAAAGTATCAACGCCCTGACCCTCGCGACCCATGACATGGCGCGCGCAGTCGGCTTCTACGAGGCGCTCGGCTTCGCCCTCAAATATGGCGGGAGCGACACCGAATTTACCTCGTTCTATTGTGGCGGGCAGTTTCTCAATCTCGTTACCGTACCGCCATCGAAGACCATCAGCTGGTGGGGAAGAGCGATCTTTCACGTCAGCGATGTCGACGAGTTTTACGACAATGCCTGCGCGCACGGATTCAGCCCGGAAGCGCCACCGCGAGACGCGCCGTGGGGAGAACGGTATTTCCATCTCACGGATCCGGACGGCCATGAACTGAGTTTTGCGCGCCTGCTGGAACCGGAAACTTGAGTCCCGATCTGCTGCTGCTGGCGGCGACCGCGATCGCCGCCGGGGTCGTCGTCGGACTGTTTGCAGGTTTACTCGGCATCGGCGGGGGTCTGATCCTGGTGCCGGTATTGTTCGAATTGACGCGTGCGCTCGACGCCGATCCCGCGACCGCGATGCGGGCGGCAATCGCCACCTCGCTCGCCTGCGTCATCGCAACCGGTTTACGCTCCGCGCTAAGCCACTACCGACGCGGTGCGCTGGACGCGGCACTCATCCGATCATGGGCGCCAAGCATTATTGTCGGTTCGCTCATCGGCGCCGAAATCGCGACGCGCGTCGACGCAACGACACTGCTGACCGCGTTCGCCGTGATGACGGTGGTACTGGCCGTGCACATGGCGTTCGGTCGTCGCGAATGGCGTCTCGGCGACGCGCCGCCCGCGGCGGTGTTTCGTTTGGGCGGTGGCGGGTTCGTCGGGTTTGTTGCCGGCCTCCTCGGACTTGGGGTCGCCGGCCTCGGCGTGCCATTAATGACGTTATTTAACGCAAGCGTGCGCGCCGCGGTACCGGCGGTTGCTCTGATCGGGGCCCTCGCCGCGATTCCCGCCACCGTGCGTTTCATTATCGCCGGATGGGGCGTAACGCCGTTGCCGCCGTACTCATTCGGTTACGTTAACGTCCTCGGCTTCGCACTGATCGTGCCGGTCGCCATGCTCGTCACCCCGCTCGGGGCGGCGTGGTCACACCAGGTGAGTCAGCAGACCCTGCGGCGAATATTTGCTGTGTTTCTCGCGGTCAACGCGGTTCGCATGCTGCTCTCGTGAACGGGTCCTCGCGACCGCGGACCCGGACGGTGACGTATTGTCCGCCGATGCGGCCGCCGTTATAGTCGGTGGCGCTCGTCGTGTTGTCGCGTCCGCCCAAAGGAGTACCGCGCATGTCAAATACCCCGTCGCTGTTTTTATTCCTGAGCCTGTTGGCACTACCCGCTGTCGCGGCTGATACGGCAAAAGGTGCTTTTGATTGCGACGACCCGCTGCAATCGGCGCCCCTCGCAATTAAAAAGACGCTCGGTGATTTGTACCGTATCGAACCGTCGAAGGCACAACTCGATGCTGCTTCGGCGGATTTGAAGCAACTGCTGTCGGCTGCGAGCTTCTGCCGAATTCGCTCGCAGTCGCCCTCCGCACATGCCGATGCGCAGGCCAAGCAGGCCCTGACCCGCGAATGGCTGTCGCTGCACATGTGGATCAACCGGATCGCGGATTTCGTCTACCTGAACGCGAAAGGGCGGAACACTGTGAACTGGAAAGATGAATACACGGAATTCGCATCGTTGTACGAATTCGAGGCCTGATCCGATCGTCGTTCGCACTGTGAGCACCGGACCCGGGTAATGGAATATCGCGCAGTACAGCGGATCGCGCGGGTGCTCGAGATACTCGTCGTAGTACTGGCCGTCGTCGGACTGGCTTACCGCGCAACAGTCTACTGGTTGTTGCCACCGGCAGCGGGAGAACCCTACGGCGTCGGCGACATCGTCGATTTTGCGCTCGGCATGCTGATATTTCTTGCGGGCGGACTGTGTGCCGCGGCAGCGGTCGGCGCGAGCGTATCCGGTGACGGCAGCGAGCAGCACCTTGTATTCCGGCCCGCGGTGATCGGTATCACGAGTTTCGTCGTCTACTATTTTCTGCACCCGCACGTACCGCGATTGATGTGAATGCGAACGAGGGAGTTAAGACTATGGCGATTAATGGCGGCTGTTTGTGCGGATCGGTAACCTACGAAATCGATGAGTCGCCTGTCGTGGCGATGCATTGTCACTGTTCGATTTGTCGGCGCGCCCACGGGGCCACGTTTGGCTCGTTTGCCGTGATACCGAAAGACAAGTTTCGCTGGACTAGCGCTCTCGGCGATCTCGGCCGGTACGAATCGGCACCGGGCAACGAGCGCCAGTTCTGCCGTCAGTGCGGGTCCCAGGTCACGATGGTCGAAGACTGGAATCCGCGAGGCGTCACGATCTGCATGGGCAGTTTCTACGACGACCCCGGGGTGTTACCGAGCGGTCACATTTTCGCCGGTTCGAAAGCGCCGTGGCACGAGATTACCGATGATTTGCCGCAGGCGGACACCTGGCCGCCGGGGGTAGGTCCGGACGCTGCCTGACCGGGTTACCCGACTGTGGATGCGGCACGCAGATCAGCTATTGCTGCATCTGAATAACCCAGTTCGGCGAGCACCTCGTCGGTGTGTTCGCCGTAGGTCGGTGCACGGAAACGGATAGCCGCCGGGGTGTCGGCAAAGCGCGCGGCCGGTTGCGGCATGCGCATGCGACCGAAGTCGGGGTCATCGATCTCCGCCACCGAACCGCGATGCACGATTTGGGGATCGGCGTACACTTCACTGGTCGCGTTGATTCTGGCGAACGGCACGTCTTCCGCGTCGAGGCGCGCACAAATGTCTTCGGTCTTCCATTGCCCGATTTCGGAATTGAGCATCTCGATGAGCTCATCGATATGCTTTAGTCGTCCCGTTATTTCCGCGAATTTCGGATCTGTGCCGAGTTCTTCGCGATTGATCGCACGACACATCCCGCGCCATTCCATGTCGGAGACCGTCAGGTAAGTGATGTGACCGTCGAGTGTTTCCGTCACCCGGTAGATATCGCCGAGCATCGGCATCAGGCGTACGTCTTCACCGACGAACGTTTCGTTCCACAGGCCGTCGGGCCACAGGAACGATAAGCCGACGTCGACCATGGCGACTTCGAGGGCCTGACCGCCTGCGCCGCGTTCGCGCGCAAACAACGCGGCGGTCATGGCCTGCGCGGCGGATTGCGCCGTCGCCTTGTCACACAGGATGTTTTTCACGAGCTGCGCCGGGCCGTTGCGTGGCGATTGCGTATCCACAAACCCGGTGATGGCCTGGATGATCGGATCGTACACGCGCCGGTTCGAGTACGGCCCGTCTTGCCCGAATCCGCTGATCGAGGCGTAAATCAGATTCTCGTTCACTGCTTTCAGATCCGGGTAATCGATCCGCATGCGCGCCATCGCGCCCGGCCTGAAATTTTGTACGACGACGTCGGCGGTTTTCACGAGTTCGAGAAAAATTTCGCGCGCTTTATCCTGTTGCATATCGAGAGAAATGGCGCGTTTGTTCCGATTCAGCACGGCGAATAATGCCCCCATGCCGTTGCGCATTCCGCCCATCGCACGCGCCGTGTCGCCGTTGCCGGGTTGCTCGATTTTGATAACGTCGGCGCCCTGGTCTGCCATGATTTGTACGGCCATCGGCCCGGACACGACGTTTGATAAATCGAGAATACGAATCCCGTTCAAAGGTCCGCTCATGTTCTGTGCTCCTGTCGCTGGACGATATTGATGTTCGTGCCGGGTCGCGTGTGGTATTCCGCGACGTTATGTCGATGATGTGCGCTGGCGATGCGGGGTGCGGCGGCTACGAGTCGCGCCATTTTCATTCTTTCAACCGAGTCCGGCAGCGACGCGTTTGATCGTCGCCCCGCGTAAGGTCTCTTTCGATCCCGCGAAAGCGGGCCCGTCGAGTTCGGCCATGGCTGCGGCTTTGGCGACGACAGCGTCGCGCAGCGCGCCAGGGGTGGTGACCTCGTCGAGATAGCCGACGTCGCACGCTGCATTCGGGTCGTACAGGGTCGCACCGAGCGTTGCCTGGGTGAGCTTGCGTTTCGACAGGCGCTCGGTTGCGAGCGCAATGCCAAACTCGGGTAGCGTCAGCCCGATGGCCGTCTCGTTCAGACCGATTTTGAAGTCACCATCGACCCCGATTCGATAATCCGCGCTCAACAACGCGAACGCCCCGAGCGCGACCGCGTGGCCGGTGGTCCCGACGACGACGGGTTGAGGGTGGCCATAAAGACGCATCATCAGCCTGGCCCCGTTATTCACGAGGCGGCCGATCGCCGCTTTGTCGCCGCTGTTGACGACCTTTAAATCGAAGCCGCCGGACAGCACACCCGGCCGCCCGATAATCGCGACCGCGCGAGCTTCCGCGGCAGCGCGGTCGAGCAATTCGTTGAAAGCCTCGATTAATTCAAAACCGAACGCGTTGGCTTTTCCATCGTCGAGGGTCAGCACGGCGACAGGACCTTCCAGCGCGAACGTTATTTTTTCACTCATGCCGCGCGCCCCCGCAATCAGACGTCGAAACGGTAAGTATCGCCATCGCGCACGATCCGGCCGCCGACAGGATCCGCGAAATGCGTTCCGAACACGAGCACGGGTTTGTCCGCATAGCGTTCGAGGAACTGTTTTCGGGTGGCGATCGCTGCCGCGTTATCCGCGTCGAACGGGGTCGCCCAGTCTGGCCGGGCAATCTGGCAGGGGTGGTGCATCATGTCACCGCTGATAATGGCTTCTTCGCCTTGCGAGGCGATATGCACGCTGACGTGTCCGGGGGTATGGCCGGGAGTCGATTCAAACCACACGTGATCACTGACCTTGTGATCCGGCTTGACCAGGTCGGCTTGTCCCGCATCGACGACAGGCGCAACCGATTCGCCGAATACGTCGCCGAACGAGTCCTCTTCGAGATCGCGCCAGAACGTGAATTCATCTTCGACCATCACGTAGCGCGCATTAGAGAACGTCGGCACCCATTTGTTCTCGACCTTGCGGGTATTCCAACCAACGTGGTCGACGTGCAGGTGTGTGCAGATGACCTTGTCGATCGAATCCGGGTCATGACCCATGCTCTTCAGGTCGTCGAGAAACGGCAGTTGCAGGTTGGCCCACGCCTCCATGTTCAACGCCTTGTCGTTACCTATACACGTATCGACGACCATTTTTTGATCGGGAGTTTCGATAATAAGCATCTGAATGTTCAGAATCAGATTGCCATCCGGAGTGACAAAATTCGGCTTTAACCAGGATATTTTTTCGAGATTTTCCGGCGTTGCGTCGGGCAACAACGGAAGAGACCCACTACCGTCGGTCATTTCGATTAATTGTGTGACGGTAACGTCGCCGATTTTCCACTGCAGCATGCGGGGCTCCTTTTTTTGCGGTGTTCGAAGCTTGGAAACTTAACACGCGGGCGAGACCCGGGTATAGCCGCGCCGGGCTTGTCACGGGATGAAAGGTTCTTCGCGTTCCGCGGGTCAGTATCGACGCGTCGCAATCGTTGCCGCGCAGCCCTGTTTGCTGGTAGCGTCGGTGCACGTTGATCCGAAAATAAGCACACAAATTGCAGGGGAATAGACCATGAGCACACCCGTGAGAGCAGCCGAAACGCCATTCGCCATCGAAGTCGAAAGCGGTAAATCGTACTTCTGGTGTTCCTGCGGCAAAAGCGCGAAACAACCATTCTGTGACGGCTCCCATGCGGGAACGGATTTCACACCATTGAAATTCGATGCGACGGAATCGAAAAAGGTATTTTTCTGCGGCTGCAAGGCGACCGCCAAGTCACCGATGTGCGACGGCGCGCATAGTCGCTAGCAGGTTACTAACAGCACGCTGAGAATTCGGGATGGCGAGTCATAAAGCGCGCTTCCCGGCATTGTATATCCCGCACGGCGGCGGTCCATGCTTCTTTATGACCTGGTCGATGGGGCCGGTCGATACGTGGCAGCGTATGGGCGAGTGGTTGCAGCAAGCGGGCAGCTTCGGCGGGGAGACGCCGGCGGCGATTGTGGTCGTGTCGGCGCACTGGGAAGCACCCGTTGCGACCGTGACAAGCGGGCCGGCGCCGGGTTTGATCTATGACTACTATGGCTTTCCGGCGCACACTTACGAACTCACTTACCCGGCTCCGGGCGATCCCGCACTGGCGGCCCGGGTCCGCAATTGTCTCGACGACGCAGGCATCGCGAGCGCACCCGATCCCGAGCGCGGCTTCGATCATGGCGTGTTCATCCCGTTCAAACTGATGTATCCCGAGGCCAGTATTCCGATCGTGCAATTGTCGCTGCTGGCCTCGCTCGATCCGATGCAACATATCGACATTGGCCGGGCGCTCGCGCCGCTGCGCAACGAAGGGGTGCTCATAGTCGGCAGTGGTATGAGCTATCACAACCTGCCCCGAATGATGGGGGGCGGCACCGCGATCGGCGCGTCGGAAGATTTCGACGGGTGGCTCCAATCCACGTGCGCGCTTGACGCCCAGACCCGCGAGGAACAGTTGTGCTCGTGGGAGTCGGCGCCGTCGGCTCGCGAGGCGCATCCGCGCGAAGAACATCTGTTACCACTCATGGTTGCCGCAGGCGCCGGTGGTGCAGGCAGCGGACGGCGGGAATTCACCGATCGGGTCATGGGTGCGACGGTGTCGGCGTTCGCGTTCGAGTGAGTGCTTCGGTGCTGTTCGATAGCCCGCGCCTGGCGTTGCAATCCTGTCCGCGTGGCTTATGCTGTTCGCGGAGTCTTTCCTCTCGCGGTCCGAGAGGCGCGTTTAAAAATCGTTAAATTCCCGGGGAGGGTTTCGTCATGAGTGCAAGTGCTGTTAGTCTTTTTGGCCTGATTATGTGGACCATACTGCTCGCGTTTCTGCTGATCGGGGTTCGTACGAAATCGATCATGGCAGGAACGTTCCTGTTCGACCAGGACGGTAGTGATTTGCCGGGGTTTGCGCAACGCGTGACACGGGCCCAGGGTAATAGCCTTGAATGGCTGACCGTACCAGCTGCCCTGATTCTGTATGGTATCGCCACCGGACAAAGCGCCGTGACCGACGGGCTCGCCATGATCCTGCTGTATTGCCGTCTCGGGCAGTCCATCGTCCATATGGCCTCGGTATCATTTCCGGCTGTACTGGTACGTGCAACATTATTCACCGTTCAGATCGTTATCTGGATCATGTGGACGCTCGGGTTCTACGGCGCCTGATCGAAAGAAATAATACGGAACCGGGTCGCGCGTTTGTGCGACCCGGGTTTCGGTTCAGGAGAGAACCCGCCATTGACTGAACGTCGCAGCCTGTCCATGCAGGGCGCCGTCCTCGTCGATGACATTCCAGACCGTTGCGCGTTCTATCACGAAACGCCGACCGGTCGCCGAGATGCGCACGCCCGCGTAGTTATCGATGTAACCCTGCTCGCGCACCTGTTGCATCAGTTGTTCGCGCGTCGCCTGGTTTTCGGGCTCCGCTGATTCCCGTGCCGGCAGCGCAACGAGTTGCGCCCACTCGAGTTCAAACAGGCCGAGCGCGGTGCGGTTCGCGTAATTGAACAGCGGATCGGCTTCGAGCCCTGACGACAGCACGACGAATTCTGCATCGAATATCGCGGCTGCTCTTTGTTCACCGGAATTCGCGGAATCGATCAGCGGATGACCGAGCAGCCGGTGGAAACTGTCGCACAGTCGATCGACGTGAGCGACCCGGTATCCGTTGCCGGGACCCGGTGCGTCGCTCACAAACCTTTCGCGATCGCGCGTTTGATTGACAGCGAGATCGTTTCGGGCGATTGCGCGCCCGAGAAGAGAAACCGGCCGTTGAAAACAAAAGCAGGAACGCCCTGGATCCCGGATCGGTGTGCTTGTTTCGCTCCGGCACGAACCTCATCGAGTCCTTCTTCGCTGTCGAGCAACGCCTCGACCGCGCCCCTTTCAATGCCGGCCGCCACCGCGACATCTGCCAGGACCGCGTTGTCTTCGACGTTACACCCGTCCACGAAGTAGGCGCGAAACAGGCCATCGACGACGGCATCCTGGCAGTCGTGTTGTTCGGCAAACCAGATCAGGCGATGGGCGGCTATCGTGTTGGGAACGCGTGCAATCCGCGAGTAGTCCATTTCGAGGCCGTCGTTGTGGGCATTCGCGGTCACGTTAGCGATGAGTTGGTCGGCACCGATTTCCGAGCCGAACTTCGCGGTGTAGTACTCGGATCGATCGATCCCGCCGCGAGGCATGGCAGGGTTCAATTCGTAGGGCTGCCAGTGAATTTCCAGCGCCACATCCGCATCGAGCATGTCCAGTGCCCGCTCCAGGCGGCGCTTGCCGATGTAGCACCAGGGACAGACGACGTCGGAGATGATTTCGAGCGTCGCGGGTGGGCTCCTGTCCGTCATTGCACTGAACCCTGTGACTAGCTTGCGCCGGTAATGCCGCCGTCGAGCGGGATCACGGTTCCGGTGATGAAAGCGGCGGCCGGCGAGGCGAGAAACACGGCAAGACCCGCGGCGTCCTCGGTTTTGCCGAATCGCCCGAGTGGCACTTCGCCGAGTATCTCATCGCCCATCTTGTCGATCATCGGCGCCATCATGTCCGTGTGAAACGGTCCCGGCGCGATCGCGTTGACGGTAACGTTGCGTGCGGCGAGCCGGCTTGCGGTCATCCGCGTCAAATGATGGACTGCCGCCTTGGACGTACTGTAGGAGAAATTCTCGAACGCCGAGATGCGCATGCCGTCGATGGAGCCGATGTTGATCACCCGGGCCGGGTCGTCATCCGTGGCCGCGGCTTCGAGTAGCGGCAAACAGCGCTGGATCAGGAAGAAGATCGACTTCACGTTCAGATCCATCACCTTGTCCCATCCCTGTTCAGGGAACTCGTCGACGACCGCGCCCCATGTTGCGCCGGCGTTGTTGACGAGTATATCGAGCCGGTCCTCGCGGGCACGCAATTCCTCGATGACGCGTTCGATTTCGTCCATGCGTGACAGATCGGCGGGCAGTGACACGCATTCGCCGAATGCGGACAGTTCGTCTGCGGCCGCGTTACACACATCTTTCTTGCGCGAAGAAATGTACACCCTGGCGCCGTGTTCGACGTAGCCGCGCGCGATCATCAGTCCGATCCCGCGCGAGCCGCCGGTGACAAGTGCCGTTTTACCCCTAACGGAAAACAGATTTTCCAATGGAATCGTCCCGAAGCCCGTAACGCTCGCTAGGTTAACGAAATCAGCCGGCCCGTGCGACTCGGGGCCTCACCGTTACCGTTCTTACCGCTGATCACGCCGGCGAACGTCCGCACCGGGAGCGATGGCTCAGACGTGCACCAGTTTCCAGCGTCCGGTGCGGAAAACGCCGTAGGCAATCACGGTCATGAGCGATTCCCCGATCAGGATCGCGATGTATACGCCTTCGGGGCCCCGAACGACATCGTTCGCGAGCCAGTATGCGAGCGGCAGTTGCGTACACCAGAACGCGACGATGTTGATTTTCGTCGGGGTCATCGTGTCGCCGGCGCCGTTGAACGCCTGATTCAGGACGAGACCGATCGCAAACAAACCGAATCCGTAGCTCAGCCAGCGCAGGCAACTGACCGCGTGCGCAACAATGTCCTGTTCGGACGTGAACAGGGCGATTATTTCGTCAGGTATGGCGAGAAAAACGATCGCCACAGCCATCATGAACACAAAATTGTAGATCGCGACGTCACGCACGAATCGTTCCGCGCGTCGTGGTTGCCCGGCACCGAGATTCTGGCCGACGAGTGTCGCCGCGGCATTGCTGAGACCCCACGCCGGCAGAATAATGAAATCGATAATGCGGATCGCGATCGTATATCCGGCGACCGCCGAACTGCCGTAGCTCGCGATGATCCTGACCAGGAACACCCAGCTCGAGGTGGCGATGAAATACTGCATGATGCCGCCGGTGGACACCTGCGCGATGCGCATAATCTCGTCGCTGCGTGGGATCGTGTGGCGGGGAGAGAGCGCCACCCGTGTCGTGCGGTTGAACAGATAGTACAGCTGCAACGCGACCCCGATCGAACGCCCCGTGGTGGTTGCCACGGCGGCGCCTGTGAGACCCAGCTCGGGGAACGGTCCGAGCCCGAAGATGAGGCACGGGTCGAGCACGATGTTGATCCCGTTCGCGATCCACAGCACGCGCATGGCGATACTGGCGTCACCCGCCCCGCGAAAAATACCGTTGAGCAAAAACAGGAACAGGATGCTGCCGCAGCCGCCGAACATGACGCGGGTGTACCCGGCGTGCGTGGCGATCACATCCGGAGTCGCCCCCATGAGGCGCAGTATATCTTCCGCGTACACGTATCCCGCTGTGCTGATCACGACCGAGAGAACGAATCCGATGATGAGGGCCTGGCCGGCGACCACAGCCGCACCCTCGGGATCGCGTTCACCGATGCGCCGCGCGACGAGAGCCGTGACGGCCATGCTGAGCCCGATCGCAACCGCATAAAGCAGCGTGATGACGGCTTCGGTCATTCCGAGCGTAGCGACGGCGTCGGCACCGAGACGCGAGACGAAAAAAATATCGACGACCGCGAATACCGATTCCATCAGCATTTCGAGCATCATCGGAATCGCAAGCAATATGATTGCGCGGTTGTAGGGCCCTTGCGTGAAATCCTGGTCCGTACCGACGAGCGCTTCGCGCACAATCACGAAGCTGGCGAGGATTCGGCGCCAGGCATACCTCAATGCAACCGTTATGCCTGACACCGACTTCACCTCAGCGAATGACCCGCAGCCGCAACCGCCGCACGTCCGCGATCGGCCGGACGAAGCGCGGCCCGAATTCGTACAGTACCAGCCCGGCAACGATAAAAGTTGTTCCGGCGACTATTGCACCGCTGATGGATTCGTCGTTGAGTACGTTGCCGAGCAGTAATGCAATAACCGGGGTAATCAGCGCGATGAGTGACAAGCGCGAAACATCCATGCGTCGAAGCACGTAATAGTACAGCGCGAAACCGATCGCGGACGCGATGAAACCGAGATAGACGATCGAGGCGGCGGCCAGTAACGGTATTTGTTCGGGCACCGAGCCGTCTGCGAGGTACCAGGTCAGCAACAGTAACGGAACAGCGCACGCGAGCGAGCCGGCGGTGCTGGCGAACCCGCCGATCTGTGCGTCGATTCGCTTGATTACGACTGAACTCAGAGAATGACAGGCCGTTCCGACCAGTACGGCGACCGCGCCGAGCAAAAACGTCGATCCGAGCGTGGCACCGTGGCCGAAGATTACGGTCAGGCCAACGACGCCCATGACGATGCCCAGGATCTTGTGTGGAGACAGCGCGTCTTCACGCAACAATACGGCGGCCATGGCGCCGGTGAGGATAGGCGACAGGCCGAACACGACCGACACCCAGCCGGAGGGTACAAATTGCGCGCCCCAGTAAACGCTGCCCATCGCGAAATAGATCCCGAGACCGCCGGCGAGGTAGGTCAGCAGGGCGCGCCGGTGCCACGGCACCGGTGTTCGTATAACGGCGATGATCAGACAAACGAACGCGAGGCCGAGAGACATCCGTCCGGCGATACCGAATAAATAGCCCGGTCCTTCGGTACTCCATTTGATCGCGAGCGGGGTCGTGCCCCAGATCGCGATGAGGCCAAGGTAGGCCAGTTTCGTTTTCACGGTAATCCGCCTCGTAGGTGCAAAAAAAAAGGCCGCAGGTGGGTGACAACTGCGGCCTTTTGGAAAACTTCGGATGAATCAGTCGGGATTCATGTCACGCTGGATTTCCAGTCGGCACGCATGCGCGCGCGCGGCAGTCGTTTGACGCAGCGCGGTCGGCGTTGGAAATTTGTCATCGTGATCAACATGGCGGCGCATTCTCTAGAAGGGCGGAGGCCAAGTCAAGCGACTTCGCGCGGCACGAACGGTCGCCGACGGAGTTTCTATCTTCGAATGACCGGGAGCGTACCATTCAGGCTTCGCGATGCTTCTTGACGAGTTCGTAGGCGGCCTTTATTTCCTGTGTTTTCTCCGTGGCGATTTTAATCATTTCTTCGGGTAACCCTTTCGCGATCAACTTGTCGGGGTGATGCTGACTCATCAGTCGGCGGTAAGCTTTCTTTAGTTCCGCGTCGCTGTCGTCACGTTGGACCCCAAGCAATGTATAAGCTTCGGCGAGCAGTTCTTCAGGTGGCTTGCCGCCGGCGTTCTGATCGCCGGTAAAAAAACGCTGAGCACGGACCATCGCTTCCAGCTGCCGGAAATGCGCTTCGGAAAAACCCAGGGTGCTACTGATGCGTTTCAGCAGCGCCGCTTCGTTACGGTGCAAAACGCCGTCCGCATAGGCCGCGTGCAGCAGGATCTCCAGAAACATCTGCAGCAGGGTGCTGCGGCGATGGCACTCGGATTTGAATTGGGTGATCACGGCGTCGAGGTCAAAATCGTCACCTTTGCCCTGGTTGAACAGGTCCATTGCAACCCGGGTTTGCGTCGGGTCGAGTGACATTTCTGCCATGACCGATCGTGCCATGGCGATTTCGTCTTCGCTGACCCGGCCGTCCGCCTTCGCGACATGCCCCATGACCGAGAACGTCGCGGCAAAAAACGCGCTCTGGATTCGCTCCTGATCCGGGCCGTGCCCGAACGGTGCCCCGTCCGCGCTGATCTTCAGGCCTTTATCGAAATTGTGACCGAGTGCAGCCCCGAGCATGGCGCCAAGTGGACCGCCGAGCATGAATCCGAAGGCGCCGCCGACGATTTTCCCCCACCAGCTCATCTCAAGAATACCCCCGGTTGTTGCGCAATCGCGTTCAGAACAGGGTCGTCAATCGCGGAAAAACGATCAGTAAACCCGTGACCGCGAGCATGATAAGGGTAAACGGTACGGCACCCGTGAAAATATCGTTCAATGTGATGTTCTCGTCCTTCAGCGATGCCTTGATCGCGTAGACGCTGAGACCGAGCGGCGGGGTCAGTAATCCAATCTCGACCCCGATGACCGTAATGATGCCGAACCAGACGAGGTCCCCGCCGAGCAGCCGTACGGCGGGTAGTGCGAGCGGGACCATAATCAATAAGATCGAAGTGGAATCGAGCACCATCCCGAGAACGATGAGTGCTATGACGTAGCCGAGTACATAGCCGGTGAGCGCCAGGTCCGCTGCTCCGACGGCATCACTGAGAAATTCGGGGATCCCTGACAGGGTGAGCATTATCGCGAATGCGCTCGCGGAGATGATCAGGAACAGTATCGACGCCGCGTTCGCCGCCGCATCGCCGAACAGCCGCCACAGGGATTGAAGGGTTGAACGCCGCATCGCGAGCGCAAGCAGAGCGGCGGCGAGCGATCCGACAGCGCCGGCTTCTGTCGGCGTGAATAGGCCGCCGTAAATCCCGCCGAGTACCGCCCCGATCAGCACAACGACCGGAATCATCTTAATGAATGCCTCGCGCCCACCGATCGATGCCCCGTGGTCGGCGATAATTTTGTCGGTCACCGCGAAACGCGGTCGGGCGACTGCGACCATGATGACACCGGCAGAGAAAGCCCCGGCGAGCAACAGGCCGGGTACGATCGCGGCGATGAATAGTTTGTTGATCGACACTTCCGCGACGAGGCCGTAGACGATGAGCAGCAGACTTGGCGGGATCAGCATGCCAAGCACCGACGAACCAGCGACGAGGCCGACGGCAAAGCGCGGGGTGAAACCGTGATCGATCAGCGGCGGTACGGCAACGCGGCTGAATATCGCGGCAGACGCGATGGAGATCCCGGTGATTGCCGCGAAGACCGCATTGGCGCCGACCGTTGCGACACCGAGCCCGCCCCTGAGACGCCGCAACAACCAGTGCGTTGCCAGCAGTGAATCCCGCCCGATATCGGCCGCTCCGACGATCAGACCCATGAGAACGAACAGTGGCACGGCGGCGAACACGTAATCGGACACTGCGCTGTCGGCGACGAGCGCGAGTGTTTCAATGGCTATGAGCGAACTCCCCTTGATTACCGCGAGCCCCGTTGTCGCTGATAACGCGAGGGCGAACGCGACTGGCATGCCCGCATAGATGAAAAAAAACAGGAGCCCGATAGCGACGCCGCCGGCGGCGCTGCGGCTGTCGATACCCATCATCAACGCGGCAACGAGGCCCGTTGCCGCAAACACGCATACGACCGCTATCGCGTTGCGCGTGCCGTAGCGCAGGGCGGCCCCGGCCGAACCGATTCCGAGTAACACGGCGCCGAGTACGATGGCGAGCTTTGCCGGCCACACCGGCACCGTGAAATCGCCTTCGACCCCGATGAACTCACCGGTCGCGACGGCGTACCACAGGGCGCCAATCGTCGGAATCGCAACGGAGAATCCGAACGCCGCCCCGACGGCATGAAACAGGGTACGCAGTGCGCGCGCCGCATTTGGTCGCCGCTGCTCGAATCGGCCCAGCAGCGCATCAGAGGTGATCAGTTTCTGCGTCACGACGAGATGGGGCAGGGCAAGAAACACGATCATCGGGATCAGCACGGAGACGAGTTCCGGTACCCCGCGTAGCGGCGAATCGAACACCGCGCGACCGATGATGTCAGCAACGATCAACCCGAGCATGACGCCGATCAGGGTGGCGCCGAGTTGCAGCAACGGTGAGGAGCAGGCCGCGACAAACCTTTCCGCGCTCGATGCGCGGTCGGGTTTAACGACGTCCGGACGGGATAACTCCGCGGGCGGGCTCAATCGTAGCGATCCCAATCGCGTTGCGGGCTCGCGCCGGCCGCACGCAGACCGTCCATCAGCATGACCAGCATTTCGCGGGCCGGAAGACCGCGGCTTTCCTGGCGCGCGACCCACTCGCGGCCGTATTCCGGCAAACCCGAAATCCATTTCGCTTTTTCTTCGGCCGGCAAACGGCTTACTACCGCTCCTTCGGCCGACAGCAGTTCCAGAGCGCTCGTATAACGGCGCAATATTTCGGCGGCGGTGCGGTTACTGTATTCCTCCCCGAGTTCGACGAGGATTTCGCGTGCGAGCGGCGAGAACCGGTTCCACGTGTCGACATTAACCGTAACGGCGCCCGTGATCTGAGCGCCGATACCGACGAGCGTAATGTACGGCGCGACTTCGTGAATTCGGTAGGGATGCGCGCCGGTCAGGATCGACAAGGTGCCGTCGGCAACACCGGTCTTCAGCTGCGTATAGTAAGTGCTCAGCGCGCCGTCGACGGCAACGGCCCCGGTGCCGCGCAACCAGACGGCGGACGGGCCCGGCGCGAGTATTTTGCGTCCGTCCAGATCGGCGAGCTTGCGCACCGGAAAATTCGTGAGCAGGTGGTAGGTATCGATGCCGGTCGCCCCGAGATAAACCTGGCGATGCGCCTGCCAGGCTTCGGATGCGGCCGGCAGTTCACGGTGGATGCCGTTGTAGACGCGTACCAGCGCAGTCAGATCGTCGGTAATAAACGGCAGGTGATAGGTAATGTTCTGCAGGGGCAGTTTTGCCGGTTCCCACAACGAACCGACCCAGCCGATATCGGCGAGACCGCTTGCCACCGTTTCAAGCGTAATTTTCCATTTCGACAGCGCGCCACCGTAGACTTCGATAAACCGGTAACGATTGGTTTCTCCGCGCGCCTCGAGCCGTCGACCGAACTCCGGCACGAAAAATGTTTGCAGCACGCTCACCCACGGCGTGTTCGTGGTATGGGTCGTCGCGACGGTCAATTCGACGGGTTCCCCTTCGAACGCGGCGGAACTCATCGCAACGCACGACCCTGCGATGGCGATGCCCGTCGTCAGGGCTCGACGCACTGTCCTGCTCAGGTTACATCGTGGTCGACGATACTCTGCTGCCACGGCAGTAATCACGGTTGGGCCCCGGCTAAAGCGGATCGCGTGTCGCCAGCACCTCTCGGTGCAACGCGGTGTAACTGTTGGCGTTATGTTCCAGTTTGTCGACGACGCGCCGGTGCGCGTCGTCAAGTCGGTGCCAGGGCACACCGGGCCACGCGTGATGTTCGGTGTGATAGTTCATGTTCCATAACCACCAGCGCACGAATGCATTCGTTTCGACCGAACGGGTGCGCTCGGTGATCGTGCCACGCAACGGCAGCCCCGTGTGCTCCGCGACGAGCCATAGCGATTCAAATACGTGGGCGAGAAGCAGCGCAAATAGCAGCCAGCCGCCACCGTCAGTGACGATGCAAGCAATGAAGAATGCGATCCACAGTGCGAGCAGCAGCCGGCATTCGCGGGCGAGGGCGCGCCGCTCGTTCAACGGCGGTATCCACGTGACACGCTCATCCCAGCTTGCCGTCGGCGTCGTCGCGAATCCAAACATTGGGCGACACTTCAACACGATGAGGCCGTACCCCGAACACATGATCAACCAGCCGAAAAAACTCGTTGGCCAGCTGGAGAAGACGTGCGGGTTTTCCATAATCTCAGGATCGCGTGCCGGGTCCTGGGTATGGCGGTGATGCTCGAAATGGAACGCGCGGTAGACGGCCGGTGCCATGCCGAATGGAATGGCCGTCAGCCAGGCGCCGATCGCGTTGGCACGTCTCGACCGGAATGCCGTGCGGTGTGTGCATTCGTGGAACGGTGCGAAAATTGTTGCCCACACCCAGGCGAGCGCGATACTGAAACCGAGCGCGAGCACCGGTTCGTTCGCCACCCGTAGCGTCAGCCAACCCAGCAACACCAGGGCACCGGTGTGCAACCCGAGTCTTGTAACGCTCAGACGGTCGTCCCGGGCCTGCAATTCGCGCAGCGCTTCACGGGTCAGCAGGCCGTTGTGTTCGAATATTTCATCCATATCCGCAGAGACGCGCAACATCGGGTATCGGGCAGACATGATAGCCCACCCCGAAGCCGTCGGGGATCGCGCCGGCCGGCCACAAGATTTTCCCTCGTCGACGTGCTCCCGGTAGCATAAGAGTCCCTGAACGTGGCGCGCTTCGGAGGTTTGCGGGAATGCTGGATTCGATACAGGAACTTGAGACGATGCTCACCGGATTCGGCTATGCCGACAAGGCGGTGCTTGAACTGTCCGTGCCGGAACACGATGTGCAGGCCTTTGCGATCGAGATTGCCGGCGACGAAAGCATCACATTGTGGTCGGCGTTTCGCCAAAGTCTCGAACAAACCCGGCGCTGGCCACTATTGCACGCCTGCTGGGGCGGACCGGCGACCCCGTGGGCGGGCACAGTGGAAAACGAGGATATTTTTATGCGCTTCCCGTTCGCATCGGAAGCGCAGCGCGAACGGGCGGACACGAGCCCGGCCGCGATCGTGGCGGCGTCGGAACATGCCACCATCGAACCGGTTATCGCGACACATGCCACGATGATGGCGGAAACCATGCTGGACGAACTCGACTATTCGCTCGAAGCAACCGCGCAGCGTTGCGGTGATGCGCCCGCCCTCGACGACGTGACGGCGCAATTGTCCGCCGGTGAGATCGATGGCTACGTCGCTCTCGAACGTTGGCTGCTCGACTGGGAAATACAACACGCGGCGGCGACGTATGCGCTTAAATCGGAATACGACGGTCACCGCCAGTGGTTCGAGCCCGAAGGGCAGGCGCATTCGCTGTTGCTGTTGCCGGACATGGACGGCGCCGCGGCGCCGGCGTTCGCGCATTGGTACGGCGCCGAGACTGTGGGCACGGACGTCGTGATCGCCGCATTACGGGGGTGGAACGGGCGCTACGGCGCTGAACTCGTCGCGCATTACGGTACGATGCTGCACCTTAATGTCGCTCGCCCACCGTCGACCATCGAGGCGGCATTCGATCTTGCGCTCGAGCAGCAGGCGATCGCGCCGTGTACGACCGCTTTGCCGGGTGTGTCCCTACGCGACCACGCGCGAAGTCTGATCGGCGCCGAGACCTGGTTTCTCCACGAGCGCCCGTAACATCAAATCTTTCGACCGATAGCGTTGGCGGTAAAGAACGCGTCGAGTTCCCGCGCGAGCGCTTCGGGTTGTTCTTCGGGTATCCAGTGGCCGGCGTCCGCGATGACGCCGCCACGGACATCGCTGGCAATTCGGCGGCACGATTCGAGTACTTCTTCGCGCCGACCCCAGCTCTCTGCGCCGCCGAGGCCAAGAACCGGCATCGACAATTTTCCCTCGCGTAGCAAGGCTTCGTTTTGCGCCACGTCGGTCGGGATATTGCGGTAGTACTCGAACCCTGCTCGCAGCGCATCGGCCTGCGTGTAGGTTCGCAGGTATTCCGCGATCGCCGTTTCGCTAATCGCGTCGCTCCGATATCCGTAATTACGGTAAAACCAGCCGAGGTAAGTCGCTTCCCGCCCGGCGATCAGCGCTTCGGGTAACTCGGGCGTCTGGTGGAATGCGTGATGCCAGCGTTTGCCGCCCTGCGAAATATTCGCGCTGCCGTCGCCGGGGATCGCGACATCGATAATGCTGAGCGTTTGTATGATCTCCGGGTTTTTCGCCGCGAGCGCGAAAGCGACCGGCCCGCCCCAGTCGTGACCGACGAGGTGAACCCGCTCGATATCCGGCATCAGCGCGATGAGTTCGCGAATATCACCGGAGACAGTCGCGGTATCGTAGCCTGACACCGGTCGCGAACTGTCGCCGAGACCGCGCAGGTCAGGTGCAACCAGGAAATAGCGATCGCCCAGCAGTTCGATGATGTCCCGCCATTCGAACCAGGTCTGCGGCCAGCCATGCAGCAGTACAACCGGTTCACCAGTGCCGGCGGTGACGTAGTGAATCCGCATTGCCGTCAGATCGGCAGAGTGGTGTTCGAGTTCGTGACCCATCGTCTGTGCATCCCCTCGTTCAAGTACCGAATCCGCTTCAGGATCCGCAGTCGTCAGCGATCTTTTGCGCGTCGTTTCCTGGTGCGATCCGGAAAAAACCGCTCGTTAACAATAATGAAATGGTGGATCCAGCGTTCCAGAAACGATTCCGTACCGGCTGCGCGAAGGTAACCGTAACCGAGGATGGCGATGACCGCGGCGCCGATACCATCGACGATCAGATCAGACATCGTGTCGACGAGGCCGCTTTTCTGCATCGTGGTGCCGAACGACTGGTCGATGCAGAACTCCATGATCTCCCAAATCGCACCCATGCCCAGCGCGAACATAAACGCAAACAAGGCGACGAACGATGGTTTCATCGACAGGTGCAGGTCGTCCTTCTCGTTCATAACGTAGACGAGCAGAAAACCGAAGATTCCGAGCAGAAGACCGGAACCCGCGTGCAGCAGCATGTCCCACCACCAGAAGCGGGCGTAGTAACCATGTACTTCACCGAGAAACAACGACGCGTAGACGAAAATGATCGCGAGCAATTCAAACTCGGGTGGTATACGGACATCGAATCGCGCACCGAGCATGACGGGCAAAGATGCGACGAAGACAACCCCGAGCGTGGCCCACGCGGTCAACCAGTTGCCCTGCAGCGCCTCGAGTGCGGCGCCGGCAATGAGAACGAGTTTCAGTAACCACGTCAGGCGTTGATTGATACGCCCGGAAAGGCGAATCGATTTTTCGGTCGAACCCGTCGGATGGTGAGATTTTACGGACATAATTGATGCGAATTAATTGAACGCTCAAGAGCCCGTGTTTAGCTTACTATGACAAATCGTTTAGCAAAACCGTACGCCTGATCGGGAGGATGCATCGACATGCTGGATGAACGCGTGGCCGGATTGCTGAAGCAGATCAGTGATCTGGAAGATGAGCTTCGGTCCGCCCTGAACGAGCAGCAAACGCAGCTGCTTTACCGGATCGAGGGAAAACGCATCGAGTTTGAGAAAGGGTTCCGTGAGGCGCAAATGAAGCTGCGCAAAGGCCTGATAAAATGGTTTATAGAAAGCAAGCTACGCAACGTTGCGACCGCTCCGGTGATTTATTCCATGGTTGTACCGATCGCGCTGCTTGATCTGTCTCTGAGTATTTACCAGGTTTTGTGCTTTCCTTTATACCGGGTTTCCCATGTCACGCGTTCGGACTACATACTCGTCGATCGCTTCTCGCTGCCGTATCTCAATTCGATCGAGAAACTGAATTGTTTGTACTGCGCGTACGCCGGCGGCGTGATTGCCTATGCGCGGGAGATCGCGGCACGGACCGAGCAGTACTGGTGTCCGATCAAACATGCCCGCAAGGTGCTAGACCCCCACCGCCGCTACGCGCGTTATGCGGATTTCGGCGACAGCGAAAATTATCAGGATATTCTCGAATCACTGCGCGACGATCTGGAGCAGGAGCGGGCAAGCCAATCCTGATCGACGCGAGCATTCCAGCCATAGCCAACAACTGCAAGTTCATCTGACCGATGCGATTTCGTCTGATTACTTACAACATCCACAAGGGCATTGGCGGCGTTGACCGCCGCTACGATCCGCAGCGGATTATCGATGCACTGGCCCGCTATGACGCCGATGTTATTTTTCTGCAGGAAGTCGATGATGGCGTGCCGCGGTCGCGACACCACCGGCAGGTCGATTTGCTCGGTGAAGCGCTGTACATGCCGCACCGCGCGTTTCAGCGCAACGTGACACTGACCCGTGGTTATTACGGCAACGCAATTCTGTCGCGCTACCCGCTGCACGACCCGCATCATCTTGATCTGACCGTGCGCTATAAAAAACGGCGTCGCGCGCTCGTCGCAAGCTGTATCGTCAGGGAGTCGCATCAGCGGACGATACACCTGGTGAATTGCCACCTCGGCCTCGCCGGATTCGAACGCGTGCTGCAGCTGAAGAAAATCCTCAATAGCGACGTGCTCAGGTATCTCCACCACGATACGCCGATCATTGTTGGTGGCGACTACAACGACGTCTGGGGGACACTCGGAAAACGTGTCATGGAACCGGCCGGATTTCTTCCGGCGACCATTGCGGCAAGGACATTTCCCGCGATTATGCCAATGCGCGCGCTGGACAAGGTGTTCTACAGAGGTGCGTTATTGTTCGACCACAGCTTTCCGGCACGCAGCGAGGTCGCACGACAAGCATCGGATCACCTACCCCTCATTGCCGATTTTGATCTGCTCGTGTAGACAACTGGCCTATCCGATGCTGGAATTTTTTCAGGGGAACGAATTATTAACGTGGTGGGCGGCGATCGCTGCCGTGTTTCTTTTCGTCGCGACGCTGTTGCTCGTGCCGATGATATTAATCCGGCTTCCCGGCGATTATTTTAATCGGCGGCACCGCGAACGCGGACGCGATGTCACGGGGCACCCCGTGGCGCGTATGGCCTTTGTTATCTCCAAAAACGCGATCGGCATTGTATTCGTCGTACTTGGAGTCGTCATGCTCGTGCTGCCCGGGCAGGGTCTGCTGACCATCGTTGTCGGATTAATGCTGCTGGATTTTCCGGGCAAGTACGAAGTCGAGCTATGGGTCGTCAGGCGACCTTCCATTCTGCGTGCGATCAACTGGATCCGCTCACGCGCTCACAAGCCGCCGCTGGAGATTAACGTGTGATTCGGGTGCTCGGCGCAGCGCTGTGCGTCGACGTTCTCCCGGATCAGCTCAGAACAGCTCTTTCGCCAGTGCGTCGAGTTCGCGCCGGATCGCGTCGCTGTCGGATTCGTTAATCCAGATGATGAAACTATCGAGGTCGGCGGCTTCGAACACGTCGCGTTCGGCGCGGGTGCGCCACTGCCCGGGACCACCGAAGACCCGGATCCGAATTTCCGACGGATCACGTCCGGCTTCCTGCGCGAGTTCGTGTAACTGATTACGTCCGTCAACGACCTGGCTGATGTCCGAGACGGCGGGAATCCAGCCATCCCCCCATTTGACGATGCGATGAAATACGCGTTTCGCCCATTGTCCGCCAAACATAATGCCCCCGAGGTAGATTGGCGGATGCGGCCGTTGTGCAGGTTTCGGGTAGCAGCGTACCGGCGGGAAGTCGTAGTAATGGCCATGGTGCTCGGAATTGTGTTCCGTCCAGCATACTTTCATTGCTTCAATCGCTTCTTGAACCTGGGTCCAGCGGTGCTCGAAATCACCGCCGAGTATCTCGCTTTCCTCTTTGTTCCAGCCCGCTCCGATACCGAAGTGAAAGCGTCCGCCACTGTAGTGATCGAGCGACGCGATTTCCTTTGCCAGATGCAGCGGATGACGTTCCGGGACGAGCAGAACGCCGGTGCCGACTTCGATCGTGGTCGTCGCGGTCGCCGCACGCATCAGTGCGATCAGCGGGTCGGGCATGCGCCACAGGTATTCAGGATCGGTATCGCCTTCGGCTTTTCCCGGATAGCTGCTCTCGGACTCAACGGGAAGAACGATGTGATCGGGTACCCAGTAGGAGGTAAAGCCGAGGTCTTCGGCATGTTTTGCAACAACGGCCGGGTCGGCCGCTGCATCAGGTTGAATCGAAAAAACGCCAATGCGCATGTGGTTCCTCCATTTGCCGGGCTTCGGAATGACACACAGTCATGCCGTGCAAATTCGCTGAATCTTACACGTTATTCGGGGTCTGTCTAAACGGTGTGGACTTGGTTGCGACGTCCGTACCGGCTATGGTCTGCTGCGAAATTCGAATTGCCTGGAGGAATACAACGTGATGCGACATCAGATACGACGTGCCGGAATTGTGCTCTGCGCGGCGTTATGGGTGGGGTCAGTCAACGCGCAATCGTGTGCGGAAGAGGTGATCCGCAATTTGTTCGGGGAACTCGAGGCCATCGATACCGCAGGCGAGGGTCGATTGAAAACGGCGCTCGACCAGCTCGCCGCCCAGGAGTCGTGGTCGGAAGCCGAACGGGGCGAATTTACCGCTACGATCGCTGATAACCCGGACGTGGATGCCGCGGAAACCACACGCGGCGAAATGATCGCGCAGCTCTTCGGCCTTGTGCAGCGCGGCGAGGTTGATTGCGTTGAAATCCGGGACCTGCATGGGCAAGTGCTTGCCCTGGAGGAAGCACAGTGGGACAACGCTGTGAAGCGGGTGCAGCAACGCATTTTTCATTGATGGCGAGCGGTTCTAGTGCATGGTCGCCGCACTATGTGTACAGTATTCTGACAATCGTTGGCCGGATTTATCCGCGCCAGTAAAGCCCACCGAACAGGAGAGCCTCTCATGCATGCAGGAACGCTGGCCTTATTTCAACGACAAAGCTACGACGACAGCATGACCGACAGTCAGGTTTACCGCGAGGAACTCGCACTCGCTTCACAGCTAGAAGCGCAGGGGTTCGATTCGCACTGGTGCGTCGAGCATCATTTTGAAGACTATTCGTTCTGTCCCGACAACGTCGTCTACCTGTCTCATCTGGCGGCGAAGACGACGACTCTGAAGCTTGCGACCGGTGCGGTGATCCTGCCGTGGAACGATCCGCTGCGCGTGGCCGAGAAAGTGGCGTTACTCGATGAACTATCGGACGGCCGGGTTATTTTCGGCATGGGTCGCGGACTGTCGCGCCGGGAGTACGAGCAATTCGGCATCGACATGGACAGCTCTCGCGAGCGTTTCGATGAAGCCGCACCGATGATCCTTAACGCATTGGAAACGGGCTACATGGAAGGCAATGGCAAACATTTCAAGCAACCCCGTGCTGCGATTCGGCCGGCGCCGAGGAGAACCTTCAAAGGCCGGACGACGCAGGTCGCCATGTCGCCTGATTCCGCGCTCGAAGCGGCACAGAACCGCGCGCAGATGATGATCTTCACGCAGAAAGCAATGGAAGACCACAACGCCGAATTCGAACCGTATCGCAAACTGTATCGCGAACTTCATGCTGCGCCGCCGCCACCACCACTGATGGCGGGCATCGCGGTTTGCAACGAAGACGCGGGGCGCGCGGAGGAACTGGCGCGCAAGCACATTGCCGGCTATCTCCTTACCGTCATGCATCACTATGAATTGATGGGTGAGCATTTCAAGAATGCGAAAGGCTACGAATCCTATGGTCAGGCCGTCGATATGTTGCGTGACATGGGGCTCGAAGGCATGGCGAATGCCTATGTCGATGCACAGGCCTGGGGGACACCCCAGCAAATCCTCGACAAGCTTGCGGGATGGCGCAAGGTCATCGGTGATTTCGATATCCTGTTCGGCTTCCGCGCCGCCGGTATGCCATTCGCCGATGCGGAGAATTCGCAACGGCTCGTGGCGGAGAAAGTTCTGCCGGAATTGCGCAACTGGAGCACCGCGGTCGCCGCTGCCTGATTCCGGTAAGCACGAAACTATCACCCGGGATGGGCGTTTGCGTCCGTCCCCGTGTTTTTCCCACCACGTGCCGACGATCCGGGCTGCGCAATCTGTGGCGGCGTGTCGGACCGAGTTACCCGGTGTCTCATCGAACGGAGTCGGCGGACACGCAGCGCGACAGAATCCGGGCGGTAATATCCGTTAGCCGACGATCGCTCCGAGGGCTTCGATCAACGAGTCGAGTTCCGCATCGGTGCCGATCGTGATGCGCAAGTAATCTTTTGTCCGTGGATGGTCGAAATGGCGCACGATAATGTTCCGCTCGCGTAACGCGCCGGCAATTTCACCGGCGGCGTGTTCGGGATGCTGTACAAACAGGAAATTCGCAGACGACGGCAGCACGGTAAATTGCAATTGCCCGAGCGCTGCGCGCAGTCTCTCCCGTGACGCCATCACCTTTGCGCGGGTCATATCATAGTAGTCACGATCGGCGACAGCGGCGACTGCCCCCGCGATGGCCAGGCGATCGAGCGGGTAGGAATTGAAGCTGTTTTTAACCCGTATCAGACCGTCGATCAGATCCGCATTGCCGAACGCGCAACCGACCCTGAGTCCGGCAAGTCCGTGCGATTTCGACAGCGTCTGTATGACGAGCAGATTGTCGTACTCGTCAATCAATGCGACGGCCGAATCGGCGCCAAACGCGGTGTAGGCTTCATCGACGACGACCACGGAATCAGGCGCCGAGCGTAACAACGAGGCAATCTCGTCGAGTGCGAGCGCCCGGCCCGTGGGTGCGTTCGGGTTCGGGAAAATAATACCGCCGTTGGTCCGCTCGTAGTCGGCAAGTGCAATCGCGAAGTCGTCGCGCAGGGGAATCTTCTCACTCGCAATGTCGTAGAGCATGCAGTACACGGGATAAAAACTGTAGGTAATATCCGGGAACAACACGGGCGCACCGTGGTTCAACAGGCCGTTGAACACATGCGCGAGTACCTCGTCGGAGCCGTTACCGACGAACACCTGATCGGATTGCAGTCCGTGAAATTCCGCCAGCGCGCTGCGTAACGCAGTCGATTCAGGATCCGGGTACAGCCGCAGGTCGTCGCTCGCCGCCTCGTGGATTGCCGCGAGCGCCGCGGGCGAGGGGCCGTACGGATTCTCGTTCGTGTTCAGCTTTATCACCGTGCCCGCGGCCGGCTGTTCGCCCGGAACATACGGCGTCAACGCATGGACTTTGGGACTCCAGTACTTACTCATTCAGGGCGGACCTTCGGCGTCTTGCGTGGTCAGAACTTTTTCAGCTGATGGCCGCCGGCGACATACTCGCGCATCATTTCGAGGCAGCGCTCGTCCTGCCCGATGAGGCTGCCGAACAGATCGCCTTCCTCGTCGACGCCGTCAGCGGTCGTCTTGCCCCAACTCGAGCGCATGACCTGTTTGATGGCCGCCAGCGCGGCCGCCGGTTTGTCCAGGAATTCGCGCGCCATGTCCTGCGCGGCCGCGAGGACATCGCCTTCGATGTAATGGTGGACGAGTCCTTCCGCCGCGGCTTCCTGCGGGCTGAACGTTCGTCCGCGCAAGACCCATTCGAGCGCTTTGCCGGTACCGACGGCGCGTGCAAGTCGGGTCGTACCGCCTGCGCCCGGTAACAAACCGACGAGGATTTCCATTTGACCTATCGTGTAGTCGCCCGGTCCGGCGAGGCGAATGTCACAACACAACGTGAGTTCGCATCCGCCGCCGCCGCAGAACCCGTTGATCGCGGCGATCGTCGGTTTACGGCAATTGTCCACGTTTTCCCACAGCATTCTGAGCGGGGTACGTGCGAACCGCGGATCCTCGAGACCCTTTGCCCGCCGCTCTTTCAGCGCTGCGGCCATTTCGATGATCTCTTCGACGGAAAAATGTCGAATGAACACATCCGGAAGTCCGCCGGTGAAAATGATGACGCGAACGTCGGGGTCGTTTTCAAGCTCGGTCATGATGGCGCTCGTCCGGGCCACCATGTCCGCGGTGAAAAACCCTTTTGGCGGGTTCGTGAAGGTGACGGTCGCGATCCCATCGTCGATCGTGTGTTCTACGGTTCCCATGATTGTCCTCCCGGTCTTTTAAATTGTGGATCACAGTTTACTGCGATCCGTGCGTCGAGCGGCGGATCGCGGGAGCCTGCGTTCGGCCGGCGGTATCCAGCCCCTGTATTCAGGGTCGGGGCGGGATTTGCAGGCCGGCCTGAACGGCCGGGCGCTGGCCGATTGCTTCAAACCACCGTTTTACGTTGGGAAATTTCGCGAGGTCGACTTCCTGCCAGTCGAACCGGGCGACCCACGGGAAGATCGCGATATCCGCGATCGTGTAGCACTCGGCGGCCACGAAATCTCGCCCTTCGAGGCGTTTGTTCAGAACGCCGTAGAGCCGCTCGCATTCCTTTGAATAGCGGGCGAGGGCATAGGGCACGGCCTCTTTCGCCGCGCGTTTGAAGTGGTGAACCTGGCCGAAGATTGGACCGACGCCGCCCATTTGCCACATCAACCACTGCAGCGTTTCGAATTCGGCGTGGGGTTCGCCCGGCAGCAGTTGTCCGGTTTTCCGCGCGAGGTAAATCAGGATTGCCCCGGATTCGAACAGGGCGATCGGTTTTCCGTCCGGCCCGTCGTTATCGACGATGGCCGGAATTTTCTGGTTCGGACTGATCGCGGTGAACCCGGGCGAAAACTGATCGTCTGCCCCGATGTTGATCGGGTGGACGGTGTATTCGAGCCCGAGTTCCTCGAGTGCGATCGAAACCTTGCGTCCGTTGGAGGTCTGCCAGGAGTATAAATCTATCATTGGCGCTTACTCTTCCTCGGTCAGTCGTACGCCGTCGCCCGGAATCTCGACGACCGGGTTTGGCGTGTGATCGGTTAATTGTACGGGAGGTGTCGCGGATCGATTCAGCAGCGTCCACCAGGGGTAACCGGGAACCCGGCATTCGGGAAACGCAATCAGCCGCGCGCCCTGTTTCGCAGCCTCTTCGATGAAACCGATACCCTTGTCCACCGTCGCATCGAGGTCCATGAAGACAGGCGCAGCCTGCACCACTGCGACTTTACAAGCTTCGTTCGTCACGGTTGTCACAATACCCCCGTCAGGTTCGTCGAAACCGTATATTCTATGGTCGAAACAGATCACTGTCGTTAGCGTGAACTGCGCGTAATTCACCGGAGGAAGTATCCAATGCTCAGAGTGACCGAAATTACCGAGGCGGGTGACAACGCCACCCTCGAACAGGAGCTCGCTGCCGAACGGGAGATGTTCGGCGACGTGCTCAACCCGACCCGGGCGATGGCTCATTGTCCGCCGATCCTCACGGCGGCGAAAAAACTCTACGCGTCGATAGACGAGTCGGGTCTGCTGCCGGCTACGTTGCTCGCGCTCGTCTACGCACGGGTGGCGGCGCTGAACGGGTGCCCGTTCTGAGTCGACATCAATTCGTTCCGTGCGATCGAAGCAGAAAATGGTGCAGCAAAGGTTCAGGATCTTCCCGACTGGCGGTCGAGCGATGCCTACACACCCGTTGAACGTCTCGTGCTCGAATACGGGGAAAAGATGACGATTACGGGAGAGAAGGTCGACGACGAATTGTTTGCGCGTTTGCGTGAGGACTTCGACGAAGCGCAGATCGTCGAGCTGACGGCGGGAATTGCGATGGAGAATTTCCGCAGCAAGTTCAACGCGCCATTGAAAGTGGCTGCGCAGGGTTTTTGCCTGTTACCGGAAAAATGATCGGGAGAGTCAACGAATGGGACGCTGGCGCCCGCCGGTAAAGCAGGGCTCGCCTTACATTACGGCGGCCGGCTACGAGGCGCTGGAAGCCGAAACCACATCGATCTGGAAGCGGCGCCGCGAAGTCGTTAAACACCTTGCAGCCGCGGCTGCCGAAGGCGACCGTTCCGAAAACGCGGAATATATCTATCGCAAAAAGGAACTCGGTCAACTCGATCGGCGGATCCGGTACCTGCAACGGCGGATGCCGGAGCTGAACGTCGTCGCGACTATTCCGAGCGATCCGTCGCGCGTGTTTTTCGGCGCGTGCGTGCAACTCGAGGACGAAGAGGCCACGGTGTCCGACTACCGGATCGTTGGCAGTGACGAGATTGACGGCGCGCGGGGTTGGATCAGCGTTGACTCGCCGATGGCGAAAGCATTGATGAAGCGTGCCGTCGACGACGAGGTGACGCTGCGCGTTGGCAGCGATGAGCGCAATTACGTCATCGTCGCCCTGTCTTATCCTGATCCCGCGACGGGATGAAGCGGCTGCGGTTTACCGGCTAATCGGCTTCCGGGTCGTTCCGAGCGGCAGTCACAGTCAGCGCGTCATCAACGATTTGATCAGGTCGAGACGGTCATTGCCGAAATACATATCGTCACCGTCGAGGAACATTGTCGGCGAGCCGTAACCGCCGCGACGGATCAGTTCCTCGGTCGTTGCCCGGAGTTTGTCCTTGTAGTCCTGGTTCGCAATCGCAGCGAAGAACGATTCCGCATCGAGACCGACTTCGGCCACGATTGCGCGCAGTTCTTCTTCCCGGGAGATATCCGCGAGATCGCCCCAGTAGCGGGCAAAGACTGCGCGGGCGTACGGCACGATCCGATCACGTTCCAGGGCAAAAAATGCGCCGCGCATTGCCTTGACGCTGTTCACGGGAAACACCGGTGGTGAACCGATCGTAATCCCGGTGGCTTTGGCCCAGTCGGCCAGGTCCTTTTGCTGGTACGCAAGCTTCGCGGGTACCGGGTTGGCGCGCGTTTCGTAGACGCCCTGATTAACGGAATTGAAGACACCGCCAACGAGGATCGGCTTCCATACGATCGCCACGTCGTTCCCGTCGAACACGCGCAGTACCCGTTCGAACGCGAGGTATGTCCACGGGCTCGAGCAGTCAAAGAAGAATTCGAGTTGGTGCATGGCGCGATGTTAGCAGGTTCGGCGGTCGCGTCTCGCGCCCGACGATCAGATTTCCCGACTACCCATCTGGAGCGTGATCCATTCTGCCTGGCGCAGCGCGAGCGCGACGATAGTCAGGGTCGGATTCACTGCCGCGCTCGTCGTGAACTGGCTGCCGTCGGAGATAAACAGATTGGCGACGTCGTGCGTTTGCCCCCACGCGTTGACGACCCCGCGTAGCGGGTCGCTGCTCATGCGACAGGTGCCGAGGTTATGGCTGGACGGGAAGGGCGGTGTTTCGGTTACCCGGGTCGCGCCAATCGACTCGTACATCGCGCGGCCCTGTCCGTAGCCATGGTTGCGCATCGCAATGTCGTTCGGGTGATCATCGTAATGCACGTTTGCGACCGGCAGGCCCCACTGATCCTTTTCCGCCGTGTTCAGAGTGACCCGGTTGGATGCCTGTGGCAGATCTTCCCCGACGATCCACAAACCCGCCGTGTTGGCGAAGTCGTCGATGCTGCTGGTAAATTCCCTGCCCCATTTGCCGGGGTTGAGAAAGGCGGCGAGGAACGGCAGGCCGACCGCTATCGTTTCGAGCTCGTAGCCCCCGGCGAAACCGCGCTCCGGTCGGTGATCGGATTCTTCGGTGATGATGCCCGCCATCGTCGTACCCCGGTACATGTGCACCGGATCTTCAAACGAAGCAAACACGCTGCCACTCGTATGCCGCTGGTAATTTCGTCCCACTTCGCCGGAAGAATTCGCCATCCCGTCCGGGAAACGGCTCGATTCAGACAGCAGCAGCAGGCGTGGCGTTTCTATCGCATTTCCGGCGACACAAACGACTCGCGCGCGCTGGCGCTGTTCCTGTCCGTCGGCGTCGAAGTACACCACACCACTCGCCAGGCCATTCTCGTCGGATTCGATCCGTACGACATGGCATCGACTGCGCAATTCGAGTCTGCCGGTTGCCAGCGCGGCCGGGATCTCGGTGTAGAGCGTCGACCATTTCGCGCCCATCTTGCAGCCCTGAAAACAGAAACCGAGTTGCTGGCATGCGCCACGTCCGTCGCGTGGCTGGCTGTTGATAGCCATGCGCCCGGTATGACAATCGCGGTAGCCGATTTGCTTGGCGCCGTTATAGAACACCTTGAAGTTGTTGTTGCCGGGCAGGCCGGGAATATCGTTCGTGCGGGTAACTCCCATGCGTGCTTCGGCGAGGTCGTAGAAGGGCTCGAGTTCGTCGAGCGTCACCGGCCAGTCGAGCAGGGCCGCGCCGTCGATGTCGCCGTACACGGTTTGTGCCGCGAATTCGTGATCGCGAAAGCGCAGGGAAGCGCCCGCCCAGTGCGTCGTCGTGCCGCCGACGGTTTTGCACGTCCACGCCGGCAGGTTCGGAAAATCGCGCGCAACCCGCCAGCTTCCCGAGCTTGTTCGGTGGTCGAGCCACGCGAGCTGCGCGAAAGAAGCCCATTCGTCGTTGACGAAAGAATCAGTCGACTGCTGGCCGCCGGCCTCGAGCAGCACCACGTTGACCCCGCGCTGACACAATTCGTTTGCCAGTGTACCGCCTCCTGCGCCGGAGCCGATGATGACGACGACCGAGTCATCACTGTTCTCGTATTGCATATTGCGACGCTCTGTTACCGCGGACTCGCGTTCGGTGGCGGGGATGGCAGCCAGTCGAGGTCGTTGAACCCCCGATCGAGGTAGCCGCCTTTTTCGTACGCGCTGCCTTCGTAGCCAAAATGAGCGAAGGCCAGTTCGTTGTTATACAGGGACACGACGGCCGTCGACCGTACTTTCTCGAAGAACGGAGAGCCCGCTATCGTTTCAACGATTTTCAGTTGAACAGCAGAGGGCGATCCGAGCCAGGCGCCGCCGGCGGCCGTATCGAGCGCGGCCAGTCCGGTGCGCAGTAACGTCGTCGTTGCCTCGTTGTTGTGCGAGTCGGTATCGAGATCTTTTACGACGAGCGCGTAGACGGCGTCGTCGAGATCATCGTGCGGGTAGATGTGTCGAACGAGCTTCGATAGTGCCGCGCCCTGCGCTGCGCTCAGCGTGGCCAGATCGAGCGCCCAGGCAGTGCCCGGCGCGAGTGCGGCAATCGCCGTCGAACTGAACCAGAGAGTGCCGGAGAGCTGCCCGGTTTGCTTGAGAAACGATCGGCGTGTGGTCATAACGAGCGCTCGATTTACGCTTCCACCGTCGGCAGACCGGCAAGCGCCATCGCCATGTCGGCTTCGTCGTACTGCTGATCGTGCAGTTTGCCGGCGGCGAAATCCATGTAGGCCGGCATGTCGAAATGTCCGTGCCCGCAAAGGTTGAACAGGATGGCTTTGCTTTCGCCCGATGCCTTGCATTCGAGCGCCGCGTCCATCGCTGCGACGACCGCATGGTTTGCCTCCGGCGCAGGCAGGATGCCTTCGGCGCGCGCAAACCTGAGGCCGGCCTCAAAGCAGACCTTCTGGTCATAGGAAACCGGTTTGACGTAACCGAGGTCGGTGCACTGGCTGACGAGCGGCGCCATGCCGTGGTAGCGCAGGCCGCCGGCATGAAACCCCGGCGGAACGAAATTCGACCCCAGCGTATGCATTTTCACGAGTGGCGTGAGGTGTGCTGTATCACCAAAATCATAAGCGTACTTGCCACGGGTTAACGTCGGGCAGTTCGCGGGCTCTACCGCAACGATGTCGACTTTCTCGCCGCCGCGCAGTTGTTCGCCGAGGAAAGGAAAGACGATGCCGCCGAAATTACTGCCGCCGCCGGTACACGCAACGATCGTGTCCGGGTAATCGTCTGCCAGTTCGAACTGGCGCATCGATTCGAGTCCGACGACGGTCTGGTGCAACAGGACATGGTTCAGCACGCTGCCAAGCACGTACTTCGTGTCTTCGCGCTGCATGGCGCGTTCCACCGCTTCGCTGATGGCGATGCCGAGACTGCCGCGGCTGTCCGGGTCTTCAGCGAGAATGGCGCGGCCGGCATCGGTACCGTCACTCGGGCTGGCAATACATGTCGCACCAAAGCTTTCCATGAAAGCGCGTCGGTAGGGCTTCTGATTAAAGCTGACCCGAACCATGTAAACCTCGATGTCGAGTCCGAACATGGAGCCCGCAAGCGCCAGTGACGAGCCCCATTGTCCCGCACCCGTTTCCGTGGTCAGCCGCTTTACGCCTTCTTCGCGCGCGTAGAACGCCTGCGCAATAGCGGTATTCGGTTTATGACTACCGGCCGGGCTGACCCCTTCGTACTTGTAGTAAATCCGGGCCGGCGTATCGAGTGCCTGTTCGAGACGCCGCGCACGGTACAGCGGGCTCGGTCGCCATTGACGGTAGATGTCGCGGACCGGTCGCGGAATATCGATGTAGCGTTCGCTCGACATTTCCTGCTCGATGACTGCGCGTGAAAACAACGGTTCGAGTTCTTCGGGTCCGAGCGGCTGGCCGGTGCCTGGGTGCAGCGGCGGTGTCGGCGGTTCCGGCAGGTCCGCCGCAATGTTGTACCACTGCTTCGGCATCTCGTTTTCTTCGAGGGTGTATTTGACGGTATCGCTCACGGACATCCGACCTCTTTTCAGGCGTTTTCGAAACACCATTATGGATCATCTCGCTGGCCGTAAGCCGAACAGTGCGATAATTCAATCCACCATGCAGACCCCGGTGCTCGACCACGAATGAATAAATCGTTCGCAACGCGAATCGTCTGCGCCAAAAACCGGTTGCCAGGAACGTTGTATCGCTACGCCTGTCCTGTTGTCATCGCGCTGGTGCTGGTGGCGTGTTCGCCGGAGCCGGTCGAACTCGGTGTCGCGCAATATCCCGACGAGCCCTCACAGGACTGTATCAATCGGGATGGCGGGGCTGGCACGCATGATGAGGAAACCTCTGCCGGCGGGGTCGCCTACTCCGTGCGAACACCGCAGAACTACCTTGGGTCGACCGCGCATCCACTGCTGGTTGTCTATCCGGGCGCCGGGCACAGCGCGGCGCGCACCGAGCGCTACACTGCGCTGACGGAGCCCGCGACCGCTGCCGGGTATGTTATCGCCTATGTGGATCACGAGCGTTTGTCGCTGTCGGTACTCGACGAATTCGCCCGTATTCCGGCCGAAGTGGCGCAGAAGTGGTGCATCGACACGAGTCGGGTGTTTCTGACGGGGCATTCCGACGGGGGCACGGCCGCTTCGGCAATGGCGTTCCGATCCGACGACAATTTTTCCCCGAGCGCGATCGCACCGAGTGCGGCCGGCATGACCGCCGAGGATCTGGGGTCCTACGATTGTCCGGAACCGCTGCCGGTTCTCGTGTTTCACAGTGCTGACGACACACTGTTCCCCGGATTCGGTCGCTCCGCGGCATCGTGGTGGGCGGCGTGTAACGGTTGCAACGTCGGGACGGGAGTGTCGACGGACGGTTGCGTTGATTTCCCGGCGTGTCCGCCCAGCGCACCCGTCCGTTACTGCGAGGGCAGCGGCGGACACCGAACGTGGCCCGGCCGTAACGAGATGTTGCTGAATTTCTTTACGCGGCTCACGCTGCCAACGAAATAGATATGCTGCGGCGCAGCATCAACATTACTTCTTGCATCGAATCGGTCCGAAATCGGGCGCTGCCGCGGGTCGGACGGAATGAAGGAAACGTACTGCACCGCACCATTTAATTCGATTGAACTTGATCATCGATTGCCGGGAACATACTATCCGAATCGATTCACCAAATTGCCACCGGCCATGTTGCCGAAGAGCCAAATGCGAGGGGCGCATTCATATGCATATAAAGAAATACGATTTTGACTACAGCCGCCGTTTTTTCATGGAAAAAACTGCCTTGGGGCTTGGCGGAGCAGGTGTTATTACCTCGCTATGGCCTGAAATTTGTAAGTCCGGAGACATCACGAAAGCCTATCCGGAAGAACTGTACAACATCGAAGCGTACACAAAAGGCAAGGTCAAAGTCGGTGACACGATCAATGCCGACAACATCGATCTTGTCCAGGATCTCGTCGATCCGATTCTGTATCAGGAAGTTAAACAGGACGGTCGTGAGTTCTTCATTGAATCGACGGATACGGACGTCACGCGTATGTATCCTCCCTACTACCTCGACGCGACCCTGTCGAACCAGGGCATGGCCGGATTCGATGCGAACGGCAACGTTGTCGTTAAAGATACCGGCGCGAACTGGATTGGTGGTCACCCGTTCCCGATTCCGAATGACGGTAACGAAGCGATTGCGAACCTGACGATCAGCTGGGGTCGCCATGACCAAACGATTTACGCCATTCCGACGATCTCGTTGAACCCGGAAGGCGACGTCAGTTACGAATACGACTTCGTTTGGGCCGAGCAGCAGTGCTGCGGTCTGACGAACCCGAATATCTCGCCGGTGCGTCCGTACCTGCCGGGACACGAAGACAAAACGCGCTTCCAGTCAGTCTGGTTCACGAAACCAAACGACGTGAAGGGAACAGCCTTCCTGAACGTCTGGGCGTACGACCAGCGCGAATTCCCGGATCTGTTCGGTTACCTGCCGGCGTTCAAACGCGTCCGTCGCTTCCCGACGAACCAGCGTTTCGAACCCCTCGTTGCCGGTATGAACCTGTTCCTCTCCGACGCATGGGCCGCAGGCGACCCGATGCTGACATGGGGCAACTACAAGATCATCGAACGTAAGCCGATGCTTGCGTCCATGCATCACCAGTGGCTGCCGGAGAATGAGAACTGGGAGTTGCCGCTCGTTGGCGGACCGAAGGGCAAGACTTACATGAGGGTCGGCAAGCAGCTCATCCCGGAAATCATCGTCATGGAAGGCGAACCGACGGGATTCCCGCGTGCGCCGTTGAGCAAACGTCGTGTGTATCTCGATGCACGTAACACGATGTTCCCGCAGGCCATTTCTTATGACCGTCGCGGCGATGTCTGGAAATCGTTCGAACCTGGCTTTAGCTATCAGGAATCGAAGGATGGATCACAGAAACGCGTCGCGGCCGACGGCCGTACCGAGTGGACGTGGTCCTGGGTTATCAGTAACGATATCCAGTCCGGCCGTGTCACGCGCTTCCACCAGGCGGAGAAAATCACCGGTGGTTGGAAGACCGAGATCGACCCGGGCCGCGATTTCCTCGAGGAGTACATGACCGTTCAGGCCATGCGCCGCCTCGGTACGTAATCGTACGACCCTTACAGCACCAACCGCGGCAGGGTTTCCTGCCGCGGTTTTTTTTTGCCTGATGTTCAAAAGCTCCGCGGTATTGTCCATCGCAGGCTGCCCCGCGCCGCTTGTCGCGAATCTGGCGTAGCGCCGGTGGTGTGCGGGTGTGCCCTGATCGACGTCCGCCGTTCAATGCGCCGTCAGTCAATCGGCGACCGTCAGGGCGGGGAAGGAAAGAACGGCAACGCGCCCGGGACTTCAGGGCGGGGTTTTTCGGTCCGGGCAGGCTGACAGCGTTCGCCCGATGCTTCCCTGCCTACTCCTGATTTTGCATCGCTTCGATCGTGGTCCGGTGATCCGGGAAGTGCTGGGTAATTTTTTCGCAGTAGCGTTGGATGTCTGCCGGGTCATTGACGGCAATTTTTTTCTTCACTTTTTTCGGTTTGCGAGGGAAGTGGCCCATCCCGGCCAGGATGCAAAACCACGAGGTCGGACTGTAGGCGAGACGCGGACCCTGCCGGCGCAGTTCATCCAGTAAATCTCCGCCGGAATTCCATACATCAAGGATCTGCCTGACCGATTCGGACACGGTCTCATTCTCGCGGGCTTCAACCCAGTAGTCCGTATCGTTGCGCGAATTCAACTTGTAGTGCATGAAGATGTAATCCTTGATGCTGTCGAAAATAAGATTGATCTTCGTGTTGAATTCGTTCCGGTACCGGTCTGTAAAATTACCTTCTTCATAACGCTGAATAAAATTGTCTATCGTGTCCTGCACGATCATCAGCGCCGTCGCCTCGAGGGGTTCAATGAAACCCTGTGACAGCCCGACAGCGAGCGTATTGCGGTTCCAGGAACTCTCCGCGCGACCGACGCGCATTTTCAGGTGCCGCGCTTCGACGCTCTCGTCGTCAAGACCGATGGACTCGCGAAGTTCACGCTCTGCGGCGTCTTCGTCGATGAAACGAGACGAATAAACGTAGCCGTTGCCAAACCGGTTTGACAGCGGAATTTTCCAGGCCCAGCCTGCATTCAGCGCGGTCGAAATTGTTTGCGAGGCAAGCCCGCCCGGTTCGTGCGGGGTCGGCAGCGCGACTGCCCGATCGTTGAACAGGCTGTCGCTGTAAGACCGGAACGGTACGTCGAGTGTCTTCGAGGTCAGCAATGCGGCGAAGCCGGTGCAGTCGACGAAGAGATCGGCGGTGATGAGGCCGTGTTTCTCGGTGTGTACCCCGGCAATATCGCCGTTGTCGTGCTGCGTCACCTCGGTGACCGTGCCGAAGAGGTGTTTGACCCCGAGTGCGAGAGATTTTTCTTTCAGAAACTGACCGATCAGACCGGAATCGAAGTGGTAGGCGTATTCTGTCTGATAGTCGACCGACGACTCCGGTGTTGGTGCGAGTTTTTGTTTCGCAAGGTAGCTCGATACGAAAAATGCATCCGGATGAGCGTGGACGTCGAAATTATCCCTTCTCACGGCAACATTTTCCGCGAAAGCGCGGATCGTCGGGTCGTCGCTGATCGAGAAAAACGGGTGGTAATAGCTCTTGAAGCGCTTGCGTGTCGACCAGCCGGGGAATCGGATGCCGCACTTGTACGTCGCGTTGCACGCCGGCATCCATTCCGATTCCGGCACGCCGATGCGATCGAAAAACCGGTGCATTTTGGGTGTCGAGCCTTCTCCGACCCCGATAATTCCAATGTCGCTCGATTCGAGCAGGGTTATATCGACGGCCCGATCCTGCCACGCGTGGGCCATGAGTATGGCCGTCATCCAACCGGCGGTACCGCCGCCAACAATGAGCACTTTTCCCGGACCGGGCGTCGTGTTTTCCATAGGTCACCGCATAGAAGACGAAAAGTTACCGGACACAATCGACGCGCGCCCGAGTGTTGTGTGATTTTAGCGCTATTCGAACCGGTCTGCCGTTGACCCAGGGCAAGAGGTCACAGTTAATCTGTTGCTCGCCGGGACGGCCGCGGACACCGGCCACGGTGTTGTCGGGGCGGCAACACCCGTTGCAACAGAGCGAGGGCGTTACCCCCGGCAACGGCGGATATTTCGGCCCGTGTCAGGCCTGCCCGTTCGAGGGCGCCCCACAGCAAAGGCAGGCCGGTGACGTCAAACGGCGTCGTCACGGCACCGTCGAAATCGCTGCCGAGAGCCACGTGTCCGATCCCGATGAGATCAATGGTATAGGCGATCGCTTCGGCGATCGCGTCAGGCCCGCTGCCGCACACCGCCTCGGGGAAATAGGCGATGCCGATTAGCCCGCCGTTCGTCGCGATCGCGCGCAGGCGTTCGTCGTCGAGGTTACGGGTTCGATCACAGGTCCCTTTGACACCGGTGTGCGACACCACGACCGGATGCGTTGCAATCGCGAGCACATCATCGATCAGCGCGGGCGAGGCATGCGCGAGATCCACGACGATACCCAGACGCTCCATCTCGACGATCGCGGTGCGGCCAAAGCCGGTCAGGCCTCGTTTCATTTCACCGTGCGCGGATCCGCCGATTGCGTTGTCGAAAAAATGGGTCAGCCCCATCATCCGGTAACCGGCATCGTATAGACGCTTCAGGTTCGACAAATCGCCGTCGATGGCATGCATTCCTTCAATGGCCAGCAGGCCGCCCACGGTGCGTTCGTGCCGGTGCAGCGATAGCAGGCGAGCCAGATCCGCGCGGCTTTTAACGATGACGAACGATCCGTTCGCCTCATCGCGAAGCCGGTGCAGACGCTCGGACTGGTACAGCGCGCGCTCGGTCAGATCACCGAATGTACGCAACGGCCAGCGCTGTGCAATCACCAGAGACGTGACGTTGTCGCTGTCCGCCGTATTGCGCTCGAAATTCAATCCGCGCGGGGTTTTTGTCACTGCACTGAACACCTGCAGGGTCAATCCGGCTTCGAGCAGGCGCGGCAGGTCGACGTGTCCCGTCGTACCCCGCCGCGCCGGGTTACGTTCCCAGAGCAGCGTATCGGCGTGCAGATCGACGATGTCGAGTCCTTCGTGCGTCTTTATGTCAGCTTCGTCGAACACGTACGGCGGGCGTTCGGTCACGCCGTTCATAGTTCGCGCGACCAGGCCCGGAATGACGAAAAAATAAGTCGCCACCACGATAACGAGCAAAATAAGGCTAGCGCGTTTCAGCATTCGTCCGCGGTTCCTGACTGGTTCCGGGCGGCAATAAAAGGGACCATCCGGTGATTACGATTCCCACCGGCCTCTGCCTTGCCGGTCGCTTGTTTTGCCGCCGCGTTAGGCGCTACGCTACCGTATGTTCGCGTTGTCGTCTGCGGCAACGCGCGATCACCGAACGCAAGCCACCACTATCGGGGGACCAGCCGATGTCCAGAATGAAGAACAAGATATTACTCGTTGGCAGCATACCGGGCGACAGCGCACTCACGGCGATGAAAAGCTGTGCGGACGGCATGGGCGAGTTCCTCGACTGCCTGCCGGACGGGGAAACCGGCAATCGAAGGATCTGGATCAATTATCTCGCGGCTACCACGTATCATGATAATCCCGCGCTCGAAACGATAAACCGCCCGGCGCGGGTGGATCCGAAAAACCCGGACGAGTGGCGTCAGCCAGGCGAAGACTGGGCGCCGCGCGGTTATGATGATCACTGGCAATTCCGGGTGAAGCCCGGGGTCAGCGAAGTCCGTTTCGAAGACCTCGGCTACTCGCGTGCGGCAAAAGCCTCCTATCCCGATTTTTGCGACCTGCGTGACGCGGGACTCATCGCTAAAGATGCACGCTTCATGGTGGCGATACCCTTGATCGAGAGCGGGATCCGGCCGTTTCTCACGAACGCCGACGATTTCGGGCCGATGTGGGCCGGCTATGCCGAGGCGCTACGCCGCGAAGTCATGGATCTGACCGATTGCATTCCGGCCAGCGATCTCGTCGTGCAGTGGGACATTTGCATGGAAGTCCTGGCAATCGAAGCAGGCGATACGCACGAGGGGTTGTTTCCCTGGAGTCCGGGGAGCGATCCGATGGCGCGCTATATCGATGCCGTCACGATGGCGGCGAACCTGGTGCCGTCTCGAACCCTGATGGGTTTGCACCTGTGCTATGGCGACCTCGGCCACCGTCATTTAATCGAGCCGCCTAATCTCGCCGTCGTCGCGCGTATGGCAGATGCCGCGGCGGCCGCGATAGAGCGTCCGATCGACTATTACCACATGCCGGTACCACGCGACCGTGCCGACGATGCGTACTTCGAACCCCTCGATAATTTCAACCCCGGGGACGCGAGGCTCTACCTTGGCCTGATTCATGTGACCGGGGGGGTTGATACGTCGCTCGGATTACTTGAAACGGCAAAAAGGCACGCGCAGGGGTTCGGTGTTGCGACCGAATGCGGCTTCGGCCGTCGTGCGCCCGAGACCATGCCGGAGTTGATTGACGTACATCGAAAAATTGCCGCACTCATCTAGATTGCGAAGGGAGGCAGCGAATGAAACATAAACAAGCGAAGTGGTGTCTTCTTGCAACCATTGTGTGCGGCGCTGTCGATGTTAACGCGGAGTCCTGCACGTACAGCGATGCCATGGCGCCGGTCGTGCTTTATACGGAAGCGATGAAAGAATACCGGTTCGACGACGCCTACACGGTCCTGACCGGGAACATGACCGACGGACTGGCCGTCGCCGAGTGGGCCGCGGGCCAGCGTCGGATGTTCGAACTCGGCCAGGTCGTGATTCGAAAGGCTGACGTGCGCTGGCCGCAGCACATCGACCCGGCGTCCTGCGCGGAACGTGCGCTCGTACCCAATGTGTTGCATGCAAAGGATCGATTCAATAACCAGGGCAGTGTCGAGTTCGAGTTGTACGAGGTTGTTCACGCCGATGATCGCTGGAAAATCAATTCGCAGGAGACGCTCATCGAAGAGCGCGATGTTCATCTCCGATTTCCCGGTGACGAAATTCCGACTTTCAAAGGTCAGTTACTCCCCGGCGACGTGCTGCCCGGTGACGAGGAACTGTAATCCGCGCGAAGCGGGTTTCGGAGGCTGTTCATCGACTATACGACGCAACACGAAAGCGAAGCCGCTTTGCTCGTTGTTCGCTTGAGCGGTCCGATGCAGCTCGATTCCGCGAAAGAGATGCTGCAGGCGCTGTGGCTCGATCAGGACTACCTGGACTCGAAAAGAGTGATGTACGACGTGTCCGATCTTAATGCACTGCCCGACGTGAACGAAATGATTGCTCTCGGCCGTTATGTCGTTGGCCACAAGCTGGACCGGGGGCCGAATACCATCGCATTCGTGGCGCCGGAATTCGCGTCGCCGGGAATGAAAAAAGTTTTCGCGGGCTTCGCTAAAATCGTCGGATTGACATTGCATTTTTGTGGCGATGAATCGCAGGCAAGATCATTGCTTGCGAAAACCGGGGCGCAGGACTGATATCATCACGCCCGCCAATTCAGTATGAAGCCGCCACCGCCTTAATTTCTGCTCCGGATTTCGGGATTTTTTAATCAATGACTATCTCCGCAATTGTGTGGGATTTCGGCGGCGTGTTGACGACGTCGCCGTTTGACACCTTTAACCGCTTCGAGGCCGATAACGGTATCCCGGTGAATTTCATCCGCGGTGTCAACGCCGTGAATCCGACGACAAATGCGTGGGCACAATTCGAATCGAGTGAGATTTCACTCGATGAATTCGATACTGCATTTTGCCAAGAGTCCGCCGCAGCCGGCCACGCTATCGCCGGCAAGGCGGTGATTGAATTGCTTGCCGGGGACGTGCGCCCGCGCATGGTCGAAGTACTGAAGCGGTGCAAGGCGTTGTACAAAGTCGCATGCATCACCAATAACGTAAAAGCGGGCCAGGGCCCGACCATGGCCGATACCCGGGAGCGCGCCGCAGCCGTGCATGAAGTGATGGCATTGTTCGAACACGTGATTGAGTCGAGCGCCGAAGGCATCCGCAAGCCCGATCCCCGGATTTACGAGCTCGCCTGTCGTCGCCTTGGCGTGTCTCCGGCGGAGACCGTGTATCTCGACGACCTCGGGATCAATCTCAAACCGGCGAGGGAGCTTGGCATGCGAACAATTAAAGTTGTGTCCGAGGAACAGGCGATAATCGACCTTGGCGCCGTACTCGGCATTGAATTTTGATGCGGCGCAGAAGCGACGCGGCGGAGCGCTTTGAGCGCGTCGTGCGGGCAATTCCTCTCGGGCGATAAGCGGCGCCCTGGCCGCGCCCGGCACAGGGCTCACGCGCTACGGCCCGGTCGTGTGTCACCGCGCCCGTCGGCCCTGAATTCGATTGGCGCATTCCGGATACCGGATTCGGTAGAATAGGCGTCGCAGGCGGTCGAACTGCCGCCGTCACAATCGCCCATAGCCGACAGGAGAATAACGATGGATCATGCCGAACAAATTCCACGAAAGGCGGTGTCCCGCGCCGACATGATGAAACGGGTCGCGCGATTTTCGAAGCTCAAGGGATCCGACGGAGGTTTGCCTGACAGCCACATGCCGGGGGCCGAGCGGTTGTTGTATAACGTGATCGGATTTCAGCCACCGGCGATCGAAGACGACGGGATGGTTTCGCCGGTCGGCGAGGCCGCCGCAAGGATGGCGGCGATCAAAATATCTGAAGGATTCAACCTCGGATATTGCCGCGCATTGCCCGGCAAGGGACCGATGATGCACAACCACGATACCAACGAAACGTTCATTGCTATGACGGGTGTGTGGCGTGGGAGCTGGGAAAACGAAGAAGGGAAGGTCGAACATGTCGATCTCAAACCGCTCGACGTCATTTCGTTTCCTGCCGGTGTGATACGGCGGTTCGAAAATGTGACGAAGGGACCCGCTGACGAGTATTCGATCCTGATGTTTGTCATTGCCGGCGACGGTCCGGCGGCAGAGTTCACGACCGAAGCCATGAATGAACTCGAAGAGGCCGGCTTGCTGGGCGCCGAATTGCCGCCGGCGGCGGTTAAATCAACGCGGGGTAAAACGCGAAATGCGTCGAAACCGCGCGGAAAGGCGAATAAAAAGGCGGCGAAGAAAGGCGTCTGATGATCTTCCGGCGTGCGACCGGATCAGGCCGCACGCCAATTCCGGCGGATTTCCATGCCTTCCGGTCCGCTGGTTCTGGCATCGTGCCAGAGCTGGCGGAGGGCGCTCATCGTGCCGGCGCTGGAACACTCGCGGTAGCGCGAATCGGCCGGCAGTCCGGCGAGTAGTCGACGATGAGCCTTGCCGAGTGCGTGGTAAGGCAAGGACGGCAACAAGTGATGCAGCGCGTGATAGCGCAGCCCGACCGGGTAAAGCCATTCCGTCATCAACACACGACCCTCGACGTTAATTGAATCGGTGACTTGTGCCGCGTGGTTCGACTCGGAACCGTCGTTGCGGTAGCGGTGTGCCGCGAGCGTTCGAATCCAGTTTAACGTGATGGCGAATACGACGACGGCGTAAAGTTTGGCCAGGATCACCAGGGTAATCGTTCCCTCGACGACGAACACCAGGACCGTTGCAGCGTACAAAAAGCAGGCCAGATCGCTGATCAGCCATAACGGATCTGAAGGCGAGGGGGTTTGCCGGCGCTTGTAGGTCGGGCTGATCACCGCGGCGGACGCGTGTCGCAGCAGCCAGTAACGCAGCCGGGGTATGCCGAAAGAAAGCGGTACGAGCACGAGTGCTCTCGCAACGGCAAGAAATGGTACGAGCGGGATCATCGCGAGGAAACGGATGATTTCCGAAGTCGGTGTGCGGCCGAATGGCAGATACTCCCCATCGACCGGCGTTCCATAATAGCGATTGCTGTGGTGATCGGCGTGCGTGGTGTAGAACAGTGACGGCGTTAACAGCGGGATCCCGACGAGTGCATTCCAAACGAGTTTGAAGGCACGCATATGCCCTTTCCGCATGTGCACGATCTCGTGCATGAATATCGCGTTACGGAACAAACTGATTCCCGCCACGACGAAAGCAACAACCTGGCGCGCAGTAAACGCATCGGCGTTCAGGTAGAAGTACAGCGCGAGTATCGTCGTTACCGTTCCCGCTGACAGATCGAGCCAGTAAATAACGGGCTTTAAGTCAAATAAATCCTCGACCAGCACTTTCGCCTGGCGGGCACCGAAGTTTCCGTTGGCAGCCGCCGGACCAGGTTGAGTCGGTGTGTTTTCAGTCACGTATCGAAAAGGGCTCAGCGAAACGCGCCGGCACGGTACAAACGCCAGACGGTCGGCCAGCACGCCAGCAGCGGATGGCGCCGTAACATCGGCGTTGCCTCGACCCTGACTCCTGAGTGGCGCTCGATTTTCCACAAAACGTAATCGACCCCGCCGTCGAAGGTAAAGGCGGCTTTCATAATACGCAGGAGGTTGATTAATTTGCCCTGACATCTTCGCACCCGCCAGGTTTGTCGGGCGCGCCAGCGTTGCAGGTTTGAAAATTCAGTCGTGTAGGTCGGCACATCACCATCGCTTTCGTGGCACGTGAGTTCCGGTAATCTCGCGCTCAGTTCTCGCGTGACGGTCTCGTAGCGCGCACGGTTCATGTCGACGAGGCGGGCCGCGGAACCCGGTCGTTCCGGGCGCAACTCGGTTTGGTAACTTGCCGACAGTGCCTGCGTCCACAACGTCGCCGCATCGAACGAGTCCGGCATCAGTGGTAAAGCGCGTCCGATAAACGTATCCGCCGCATTGCACAGCGCTTGTGCGATCCGCTTCCGGGTTGCGTCGTCGCGTGTAAACGTCAGCGCGCACGGTTGCGCGAAGCGCGCCCAAAAGAATGTGTGGAAACACCGCCGGGAAGTTCGCTGCTCGAATTGTTCGAGCGATATGACGGCGTACTTTGTTCTCAGAACCGTGCCTTCGTAATCCATCTCGTCGTAAAATACGTTCGGCGGGAGGATCTGGTTAGCGGCGGCGAGCCGATGTTTGTCATACACCGCAGAATAGCTATCGACCAGCAGGAAGATATCGAGGATACCGTCCTTTTCCGTGCCCGTTCGGAAACACGAACCGTAGTACAGAACCCCGACGACGCCACTACCAAACCGCGCCCGCAGCCGCTCCCCGAGCGCCATCGCGGCCGCGGTTACCGGGGCAGACATCTCCTCTTCGAGGTGAGTCTGTAGCGCTCCGCGGCCGTCGTCGATCGATTTGTCTGACATGCGACTGTCTCCGCGCTACGTCGCCGGGACGAGGGGCTTCTCATACATCCGGTAGCGTTTCGCGACGACCCCACCGATGGCTTCAATAATTTTGCACATGGATTTGTTGTCTTCGAGTATCCAGCCCATTTCTACTTCCGTGGCGTCGTATTTAAGCACCGGCGCCTTGATCGCGTGGATCATTGCCAGCGATATGCCGCTCCCGGTCAATCCGCGCTGATACTCCTGGCGAATGCCCATCAAGGGGACGCGGACCGTTTTCGGGTGGGACGTCTTGATCCGCCGGAGCAGTTTGAGCCACCCGAACGGTAGCAAGTGGCCGTTTAAATCACCGATGAATTCGTTGATATTTGGTAGACACACAATAAACGAAATCGGTTTGCCGTCGAGTTCTCCAATCTTGATGAAATCGACATCGACAAACGATTTAAGCAACGTACCGAGTTCGCGAAATTCGGCTTGTGTAAACGGAACGAAACACCAGTTTTTCTCCCACGCTTCGTTGAATATATCACGCAGTATTTCTATCTCGTTGTTCATATCGTCCCGGCGCAGTGACCGTAACGAGAAACTTCCTTTGCGAATACGATTCGACCGCTCGATGATCTTTTCCATCGTTGGGGTCAGCGGATAGTCCGGGTGCATTCGATAGGCGAACACATCAACGGCCTTTTCGTATCCGCAAGCCGCGACATGATCGGCATAGTACGCGGGAGCGTGGCCCATCATGACCGACGGCGCGCTGTCGAATCCATCGACGAGCAGTCCGCATTCATCGTTGATCGACAAATTGAACGGGCCACGAACGCGTTTCATACCGCGTTCGCGAAGCCATTGCTCGGCCGCGTCGAACAGTGCAATGAACGTGTCCCGGTTGTCCTCTGACTCGATCATCCCGAACGCGCCCGTAGCGTCGTTGTAGCGTTCGAGCGAAAGGCGATCGACTTGCGCAGTGATGCGGCCAACCGGCGAACGTCCGCGATAAGCCACCCAGGCAGCCCATTCGGCGTGCTCAAAAAAGGGGTTGTGGCGGCTCAGATGCAGGCGACGTTCGAGCTTCAGCGGCGGCACCCAATGCGGATCGTCGGCGTAAATCGTCCACGGCACGTGAATAAACCGGCCGAGATCATGGTATCCTTCAACTCGCTCGATGCGCAGCACTCAGTGACTCCTGAATCGAAATGGCGGCACAGGGTATCCAGATCGTATCCAAAAATACACCGCACGGCTCTTGTGCAGCGCCAGATTCTCCCCTAAAATCCGCGAGTTGGGCGACGGCGTTAAACGTGCAGGTTCAAATGCACCGGTGTTTTAACGTAATATTACCGTTATGCTACGCAATGGCCGAGTAATGTTGCGTTTTAGATACAATCACGCGATGGTGAAAGCCACTAATGAACCCGGTCGGCGCGGTTCAGGGCTTTGATTACGCCGACGCAATTCGCACAAGGCTGTAGCTCGCGCGGGTCGGTTGAAAATACGGATAAACAGGTGAGCTGCGCGTGGCGCGGTTCAAAGAAAAATTAGCTGAATATGAAGAGTGCGCCCGGAGCGTCTTTGACTGCAGCGCGACGACATGCAGATGAGACGTGATGAATACCAGGCTAACGAATCGGGGGAATTGAAGCAGTGAGCGTAAAACCGACGCCGACTGAACATAACCTACAACGCAGACACGCAGATTTCTCTACTCTCGCCGAAGCCCTGGATTACGCGGCCGAAGGAGAGACGGGATGTAACTTCTATAATGGTACCGGCAAATTGTTCGCCGTACTGCCCTATAGCGAGTTGCGCGAGCAGGCGCTGGAGATTGCGTACCGATTGCACGGCATGGGACTGAAGCGCGGTGATCGCGTCGCCCTTGTTGCCGAGACCCACCCGAATTTTCAGCGGTTCTTTTTTGGTTGCCAGTACGCGGGGCTCGTGCCCGTGCCTGTTCCGCCGCCACTGCAACTCGGTGGCGGACACGAGTACACCGAACATTTGCGACGCCTGCTGTCCGATTCGCAGGCGCGCGTTTGCATCGGTTCGAAGGAATACGGCGCGTATCTGGCCGAGGCTTCCGAAGGTCTGCATCTGCAATTCATCGGTTCCGCCGATGCGTTCTCACACTTCCCGGCCGTGCCGGTACCGCTGCGCCCGCTCGAAGCGAACGAGCTCGCGCACCTGCAATACACCTCCGGCAGCACCCGCTTTCCGCGCGGCGTGATGATCACGCAGAGTGCGGTCATGAGCAATCTGCAGTGCACCGTCGAACATTTGAAAATGCAGCCGCACGATCGCGCCGTGTCCTGGCTGCCTTACTACCACGACATGGGTCTCGTCGGCCTCGTGCTCGCACCGATCGTTTCGCAAATGTCGGTCGACTACCTGGGTACGCGTGAATTCGCGATGCGACCGCGCCAATGGTTGGTGCGCATGTCGGAAAGCAAGGCCACGATTTCATTCGGTCCGCCCTTTGGCTACGAGCTGTGCGCGCGTCGCTTGCGTCGCGAAGATACAGAGATGCTCGACCTCAGTGCCTGGCGTGTCGCCGGAATCGGTGCGGAAACGATTCGTCCCGAACCGCTGCTGAAATTTGCCGAAGCGCTTGCGCCGGCGGGTTTCGACAAGGCGGCCTTTCTTCCTTGCTACGGTCTCGCCGAATCGTCTCTCGCGGTGAGTTTTGCGCCGCTCCACGGCGGGATAACGTCGGAATGGGTTGACGGCAAGCACCTGAGCGAATCCCAGCGGGCGGTGCCGATAGAACAGGGCAGCAGCGAATCGAAGATCGCGCGCGGCAACCAGTTCGTAAACTGCGGAAAACCGCTACAGGGCCATCAGGTGGTTATTCGCGGCGAAGACGGCGAAGAAGTACCGGATCGTCACTGCGGCAGCGTGTTCGTCCGTGGTCCAAGCGTCATGTCGGGTTACTTCGGCGACAGCAGTAACCATCCGGACGTACTGTCCGACGACGGTTGGCTCGATACCGGCGACATTGGTTATTGCGCTGATGGTGATGTCATGATTACGGGTCGCAAGAAGGACCTGATCATTATCAACGGACGCAACATCTGGCCGCAGGATCTGGAATACCTCGCGGAGCAGCAGCCGGAAGTTCGCCCCGGTGACGCGTCCGCGTTCGCGGTGCCAAAACCGGATGGTGAAGAACAGGCCGTTATCGTAATCCAGTGTCGCGAGTCAGATACCGAAAAGCGGCAAAATCTCGTCGACCGGATGGACCGCGCAATACGCGCCGATCTCGGCGTCGCTTGCATTATCGATCTCGTTCCGTTGCATACGCTGATCCGAACCTCTTCCGGCAAGTTGTCGCGATTCAGAACGCGCGAAGATTTCATTGAGCGCAACCACTGGGGCAGCGCCTCCCATATACTGGCCGCCGGCTAGCGATTATTACGTGACGCCGCTCTGTTCAAGAGCGGTTCATCCCCGATCAATAGACGCATGGCGTGACAGGGCGTGACAGCTCCTGGGAACGGCCAGCTCGTCGCGCTGACCGGTGCGACCGGTTTCATAGGCACGCACTTGTCCGTCGCGCTGGTTGCCGCAGGCTATCGTGTACGGGCTCTCGTCCGTCCGGTATCAGCCAGTAAACCATTAGCACGTTCCGTAGAGCGGATTCCCGGTGATCTGTCCGACGCCGGGGATCTCGCGCGACTGCTCGAGAACGCGGACACCATCATTCACTGCGCCGGCGCCGTCCGTGGCGCGCGTGAAGCTGACTTCATGCGGATTAACAAGGACGCTACCGAGGTGCTGGTCGCGTCAGCCCAAGCTGCCCGTGTCCGCCGCTTCATCCTCGTTTCCTCGCTCGCCGCGCGACACCCCGGGGTTTCGCCCTACGCAGCCAGCAAACGCGCGGGCGAAGCGGCGCTGCAGCGCCTGGCGCACGGCACCAGCTTTGTTGCACTGAGGCCGCCTGCCGTTTACGGCAAGGGTGACCGGGAATTAATGCCGCTTTTTGCAACGCTGAACCGTGGTCTCGCCCCGGTGTGGGGAGATCCCGAGGCTCGATTTTCATTGATCCACGTCGACGATCTCGTCCGGGCGATCTTAAGCTGCGTGCAATGCGACCCTGAATTTTCGTCGGCGTACGAACTTCACGACGGCCGGCCAAACGGATATTCAATGAACGAAGTCATTGCTATCGTTGAGCAATGGGCGGGACGTCGGATCCGCCGCTTCCCGGTCCCCTCGCGACTACTGGATTTACTCGCCGGGATGAACCTGCGGTGCGCGCGGGCGTTCGGCTATTCGCCAATGCTGACACCGTGGAAACTGCGTGAACTCAGGCATCCGCGCTGGGTATGTGATAATAAGCCCTTCAGCGCGATGACCGGGTGGAACCCGGAGATTACCCTGGCCGAAGGTCTCCCGCTCGTGTTGGGGGACAATCCCGATCCCGACGGGTCGCCGATCGAGGACAACGATGAGCACTCATGAAGAAAACCTGACGAAGTTATGCGCCGTTCTGCAGCGTAATACCAAGACCGACGTCGTCGTCGGCGCGGAGACCTTACTGGCGAGCGAACTCGGTATCGATTCCGCGCAGTTGATGGAAGTACTGCTCGAGGTGGAAGACGATTTCGACATCTCGATCCCGCTAAATGTGTTACCTAACGTTTATACCGTCGATGACCTGACGCTCGAGCTCGATAAACTGTTAGGTGGATCCGAGTGAGTTTGTTCAGCAAGTTTGATGCGCTCGCTGATCGGCGCGCGGCGCTCGACGAAACCGGCGCGCAGCCGTTCAGCGTAGTCGTGGATCGGCTGCTGTCACCAACCGAAGCAATCGTCAACGGGCGGCAAACGATACTCGCCGGAACGAATAATTATCTCGGACTCACTTTTGACCCCGAATGTGTCGAAGCTGCGCGCGAGGCGGTGAGCGCCGAAGGCACGGGTACGACCGGGTCGCGTATGGCTAACGGTACGTTTGCGAGTCACGTGGCTCTCGAACGGGATATCGCCGCGTTCTTTGACCGTCGCGGCGCGATCGTTTTTTCAACCGGCTATCTCGCCAACCTCGGTATCCTCTCCGCGCTGACCGACCGTGATGACGTCATCGTGATCGATGGCGATTGCCACGCGAGTATTTATGACGGGTGCCAGATGGGCGGCGCCGAGATCATCCGGTTTCGCCATAACGACGCTGATGATCTTGCGAAGCGATTGCGACGACTCGGCGAGCGCGCCGCGAATGCGTTAATCGTTGTCGAAGGTATCTACAGCATGCTCGGTGACAGGGCGCCGATGTCCGAAATTGCCGCGGTCAAGCGTGAATACGGCGGTTACCTTCTGGTCGATGAAGCGCACTCGCTGGGTGTGCTTGGTGAACGCGGGCTCGTCGAGATCGCGGACGAACACGACAGTGTCGATTTCATAACGGGCACTTTCAGTAAAAGCCTTGGCGCGACCGGCGGCTTCTGCGTCAGTGATCTGCCCGAACTCGAGTTAATCCGCGTTTCGAGCCGGCCCTATGTGTTTACGGCATCGATGTGCCCTTCCGTCATTGCCTCCACCCGGGCAGCGCTTGCGGTATTACAGCGACGTCCCGAATTACGCGAGGACCTGTGGCGGAACGCAAATCGTCTCTACAAGAAGCTCGGCGAGCTGGGATTCGTGGTGGGACCGGAACCAAGTCCGGTTATCGCGGCCATGGTGTCCGACATTCACCAGGCACTGGCGATCTGGACCGGATTGCTGGAGCGGGGCGTGTACGTCAATCTCGTGTTTCCGCCGGCGACGCCGAACGGCAATTATCTCCTGCGCTGCAGCGTGAGTGCGGCCCACACGACAGCGCAAATCGACCAAATCTGCGACGCGTTCGAAGACGCTCAAAGATCGTTCACCACTTCTTCCGCCGCGTGATTCGACAATCCTGCAACGACGCCGGACACAGGTTCGTGGGTTGCCCGTGCTGACGCTCGATCATATTCGACGACAGCTCGTTGACCGCGATCACGAACCGGCGAATTTCGCGCCCAATCCGAGGCACGCCGCCGTCGCCATGATCCTGGCCCAGGGTCGTCACGATCTCGACGTGTGTTTCATTCGGCGAGCCGAGCGGGACGGCGATCCCTGGTCCGGACAGGTCGCATTTCCAGGTGGGCGAGCCGATAGCAACGATCCGAACGCGAACGCCGTGGCCGAACGGGAAACGTTCGAAGAAATAGGCCTGCGGCTCGACGTCTCGCACATGATCGCGCCGCTGCCCGTGCGCCCCATCGATCGGCAGCACCTGAACCATCTTTCCCCGTTCGTCTACTTTGTCGATGGGGATACCCGCGATAGCGCGTGGGTGCGCGAACGGCACGAAGTCGCCAGCGTGTTCTGGGTGCCCCTGCATCATTTGTTTGACGAGAAAGCCGCGACGGAACTCGAATATCCGCTCGGCGGCACGCCGCAGCTGTTCCCCGGTATCCGTTACGAAGACCACGTCATTTGGGGTCTGACGCTCCGCATACTCGAGAGCTTTGCCGAGATTGTAGAGCGCGAACTCGCGGCGCGAAACTAGCGCCGCGCCGCGTGCTGCCTGTGCGCAGTGGGCTAAATCAGCGCATGTGCCGGAAGCAGGTCCGTACTTCGTTCAGGTACAGTTCCGGTTGTTCAAACGCCGCGAAATGCCCGCCTTTATCAAGAATATTGAAGTGTACGAGGTTCGTGTAGCGTTCCTCGACCCAGCGGCGCGATCCGCGAAAAATTTCATGGGGAAACATGCTCGCGCCCGCCGGGACCGATATGGGTTTCTGTTGTTCACCGAGGATGCCGAAACTCTCCCAGTAAATTCGTGCTGATGAGGCGCCGGCTGCAGGCAGCCAGTACATCATGACGTTGTCGAGGAGCTCATCGCGCGTCAGAACGTTTTCGGGATGTCCGTCACTGTCAGTCCACGACCAGAACTTCTCCAGTATCCAGGCCATCTGCCCAACCGGCGAGTCGACGAGTCCGTACCCGACGGTTTGCGGACGGGTCGTTTGCTCTTTCGAATAGCCGGAGTCCCAGTCCCAGTAATACTGGCCGCTCGCGAGCGCTTCGTTTTCGTACTCCGTCAGGTTCGTCATGACCGCTTCGCTCGGACTCAGCACCGGCATATTGATGTGGATCCCGGCGCAGTGTTTGGTCTCCGACATGCCGATACATGACGTGACCACTGCGCCCCAATCGCCGCCCTGAGCTACATAGCGATCGTAGCCGAGACGCGCCATCAACTGGCCCCACGCGCGCCCGATACGGTCGACGTTCCAGCCCGGTTTGGTCGGCTTTCCGGAAAACCCGAATCCGGGCAGCGTCGGACACACGATGTGGAACGCATCGGCATTGTCGCCGCCATGCGCGCCCGGATCCGTCAACGGCCCGATGACCTTCGAAAACTCGATAATCGAACCGGGCCACCCGTGCGTCAACACCATCGGCAAAGCATTCTCGTGGGGCGAGCGGATATGCAGAAAATGAAAATCAAGTCCGTCGATTTCGGTTGTGAACTGCGGTAAATCGTTTAACCACGATTCGCGCCGGCGCCAGTCGTAGTCGTTTTGCCAATAGGTACAAACTTCCTTTACATAGTCGAGCGGGATGCCCTGGCTCCAGTCGTCCGGGGTTTCCCGGTCCGGCCAACGGGTCGCGGCAAGCCGTTGCCGGAGATCGTCAAGCTCCTGTTCAGGGATATTGATTTTAAATGGGGTTAATTCAGTCATATCGGGCCTCCCGGGATTTTTGTTATCGACGTCGCCCAGTATACGAGACTCGCTGTCGAAGGACCGCAAAATACGGTCTGTTGCGCCCGGGCCGGTCTGGTGAGCTGTTATGATCGTATTCCGGTCCGCTGCACGACCGTCGAATCCACTGCCCGACGAGTACCGTATGTTTCAAGGTTTTACCCGATGAACGAAACCGTACACACGCGGCTCGTTTTGGTCCGCCACGGGCAAAGCGTGTGGAATCGGCAGCACCGGCTGACCGGCTGGTCGGACGTCCCGTTGACGGCGCACGGTGAGAAACAGGCCCGCGCTGCCGGTCGGCTTCTTGCCGCTGCCGGATTTGCGTTCGACGTGGCCTATACGTCGATGCTGCGACGTGCCTCTGACAGTCTCGATATCGTGTTGCAAACGATGGACAGCGACGCGGAGGTCCATCGTTGTTGGGAGCTGAACGAACGGCACTACGGGGCACTCGAAGGGCTCGGGCCCGTGCGAGGGGTGTTGAAGTTCGGTTTTCGCGAGGTATTCGCGTGTCAGCGGGATTTCAACATACCGCCGCCGGCGGTAGCGACGAACGACCCGCGCTACCCTGCGAACCAGGCCGCCTATCAGGGTGTACCGCGGGATTCGCTACCGAGGTCGGAGGCAATGGCTGACGCCATGGCACGGATGATCCCGCTGTGGGAGAGCGGAATTGCACCCGCTGTCCAGGCTGGTCGACGGGTGCTCGTTGTCGGGCACAAAAATATTTTGCGCGGTATGGTGAAGCAAATCGGCGACCATACGCCGGCCGAGGTCGAGCGCCTCGCGATCAGGACAGGACAAGCCTGGGTGTTTGAGCTCGACGCGCAATTACGGCCGTTACGCCAGTATATCCTCGGGCAGACCCGTGCTTGAATCGATCATGCCGGGTGCGTCCCAAACACATTCCTGACGTTTTCCAGATCCTGCACGAAGTCGACTTCGCCCCACTTGAGTCCGGTAATAAGCTCCGTCTGTACGAGGTCGTGTTCGGCGAGTATGCCGATGGCTTTCAGGTACCACCAGCTCAGGCTGTTAGGTGTACGCATGATTTGATCAAGCGTCGCAACGAAGCGGTTCGCGCCTTCGGCGTTAAACCGCATCATGCCGATCGACTCCCCGTCGATATTGTCGGGTTCGAGTGATTTGCCGACTTCGAGCAATTTTTTTCCGTCGAGGCGAACCTTCATATCATCAGAATCGTATTCGGGTTTCTGGTCAATCGCGAGCGTGACCGGTGCCTGGTCTGCATCGAGCAATTTTCTGCACACAGCCGCCTCAAAGACCGTATCGCCGTTCAATATCATGAACTCGTCCTGCATTTCGTGCCGCGCCATCCAGCAGCTCGCGAGATTGTCCGCGACATTGAAAAATGGATTGAACACGCAACGGGGAGCGGGGACGAGCGTGGCAACCGCGGCTTCTACGGCGCCCGCGGCGAAGCCCGTTACGACCGCGACATCGGTCACGCCGCATTCGCGCAGGTTGTCGATCTGGTGTTCGATGATCGTGCGATCGCCGAGCGACAGCAGGCATTTCGGCAGTGTTTCCGTCAACGGCAGCAAGCGCCCGCCCTGACCGGCGCTGAGAATTATCGCTTTCATGTGTTCCTCGGTTTATCCCGGGCCGCGCGACCCGCGCCCGTACCTCGCGGGAACGCGATGTTCCCTGTAAATGCACGCCGGCGCAAGCTACGGGTGTTCGGCCGGGTCAGGTCGTCTCTTGCAGCCACGATTGCACCGGGCGACCCCGGACCCGCCAGAACCCGGCCTGCAGCAGCCTTACGAGGTGAAACAACAGTGAAATGACCGTCCATCCCGCGACCAGAACGAGCCCGGCGTCGGGCCGCCCGGCGATCGTCGCGAGCGTCAGGATGGCAAGATTCGGATTTCGCCGCGCGGTGATGGTGCGGAAGAAGTAGTCGAGCGGTCGCCAGATGTGCGTTTCGATCCCGAAGCACACGACGAACAGACCTTCAAAGACGCGCCCGACGACGTAGCCGCCGATCACGATCCACAACGCCGGTAACAGTAGCGGTTCGACCGCAGGGCTTGCGAGCGGCAGCGCGCCGACATACCACGCCCACCACCAGAACGGAGGATGGATCAGATCGATGCCGTGGTCGTAAATATTGCCCCAGGCGGACGACGTGACCGTGACCCGGGCGAGTTTTCCGTCGACGGTGTCCAGAAACGTCATCGCCCACGCGACGGGAATCGCGGCGAGGAACCAGCCTTCTGCGAACATCCACGTCGCGAGCAGCACCAGCAGAAGACTGGCCGTCGTGATTGTATTCGGGCTCAATCCGCGCGCTGCAGCCCAGCGTGTTGCCCAGCGTGCGGGACGCGGCCACAACCATTTCGTCACAAAGTCCGTCGCGCCCTTGTAGGCGGCACCGAACGTGGCGCGTTCGAGCGTATCGATGGGGGTGTCGGGGTAGGACATCAGTACCGGCGTCGCCCGCTTGCGCAGGGCGTCGTCGTAATGCGATCCGAGTGCGTCGGGACCGAGAACCTCGCAACCTGCGGGCACCGCGGGTTCGGGGTCCAGTGATTCCGCCTCCAGCAGACTCGTCACCGTCTGCTCCTCCCCTTCGGCCACATGCGCGGCGACCGCGACAGTCTCATCCGCGGAGACAAGAATCGTGTCGGGACGGGCCGCGAGCGCGCTGACGAGGTCCTGTCCCAGCAGATAATCGGCGCGGACCGCGAGGATCGCCCCGGTTCGTTCAGGTAGATCGCTAACGCCGGCGCGGGCAAACGACCGCCGATGTCGCTCGTCCGCAGGCAGGCTCCACAGGTTGATCGGACATTCTCCGATGATCACGAGACGCGGAGCCGGGGAGGCTGCCGGGGAGTGTTCAGGTTTTGTCACGGGTCGGAGTCGGCCTCGGAGTCTATTTACGCGGATCACATTGCCTGGCCGGCGCGGCGGCTGAGCGGCGGATTTTGGTAGGATACGTCAGTCGTTTAACGAGCCGCTTTGTCGATCATCGTCATGAACCCGCCGCAGTACCGCGTCAACGATCAATGTGCCCGGTTGCCCACGGGGCGCTGTCGACAGGCCATCTCGTGCGCCGGCGGAGTGAATGTGCGTTGATTATAGACGCATACATTGCCAGGGAAGTACTCAAGCCGCTGTTCGCGATTGCTGCCGCCCTGATACTGATTTTCGTCGGTTACAGTTCCGGTCGTTATCTGTCCTACGCCGTGGATGGCTTGCTTCAGGTCGAGACTCTCGCGTCATTTATCGTGATCAAAATGGTCATCGCACTCGAGGTCCTGCTGCCGATCGCGCTGTACCTGTCAATCGTGTTGGGTCTCGGTCGCCTCGAAACCAGCTCTGAAATCACGGCCGTGCGTGCGAGCGGCATAGGCAACGGGCGCGTACTCCGGGTGGTGGCGGGTATCGCAGTACTGCTGGCTCTCGTCGTCGCCTGCCTGTCGATACTCGGACGACCCATCGCTTATGAGAAAAGCTATGAAATCAAGGCCCAGGCCGAAGCAGAACTCGAACTCGACAAGCTGGCGAGCGGTAATTTTTACGACAGCGAAAATCGCACGCGGACATTCTTTGTCGAAGAAGTCGACAAGGCCAACGGTCGACTGAGCCGTGTATTTATTCGCGGCGAACGCGGCGGGGTCATTCACATCATCTCGGCGGAGACCGGGCAGCACAGTATCGATCCCGAAAATGGCCGGCGGATTCTCGCGTTGTCCAATGTCCACGTATACTTCCTCGGTCCCGGCGGAACCGCCGACAAGGGCGTCGGCCGATTCAAGGAGATGAAGCTCAGACTCGGTGACAGTGATCCCGTTACCGTTGGGTACAAACGCAAGGCTGCCCCGATTGCGGAACTCGCCGGGTCGGATTCGCCGCTCGACGTCGCAGAATTTCAGTGGCGGCTCTCGACCCCGGTTTCGACGCTGCTACTCGCTTTGCTCGGGGTGATACTGAGTCGCGCTGCACCCCGCAGCAGTCGCTATACGAAAACGATCGGTGCGCTGCTGGTCTACGCCGTCTACTACAATCTCGCCGCGATGGCCAAAACCTGGGTCGAGACGTCCGTGGTCGGAGCGATGCCCGGGGTCTGGTGGGTGCACGTGGCCTTGTTGATGCTCATCGTGATGCTCCTGTTGCTGCCGGGCTGGAAATTCCGACGCGCGGCGGGTCTGCAACTCGCTGTCGATACTGCCGCTTCGCGTTCGTGAAAATCCTCGATCGCTACATTCACTCGCAGCTCATGAAGGGCTTCGTTATTGTTTTCGTCATACTGGTCAGCGTGTTCAGCTTTCTCGATTTTGTCGAAGAACTCGATGACACGGCGCTCGGCAATTACAGTGTGTTTGATGCCGTCGTATTCGTCGTGATGACGATTCCGGAACGCGCCGTGTGGCTTGTGCCCATTTGCGCGTTGCTTGGCTGCCTGATAGGACTGAGCCTGCTTGATCATGGCAACGAGTTGACGGTGATGCGCACATCCGGTGTCTCCGCACGCCGTATCGTGTGGTCGGTATTCAAGGCGACCGGTTGGTTGCTGGCCATCGTGTTCGTATTCGAGCAATTCATCAGCCCCGCGCTCGGCGAGCGGGCGTGGCGCGATCGCGCGCTGGCAATAGCGGGCGATATCATCTTGCGCAAGGAAAGCGGGACGAATTTCTGGTTTCGTGACGGCCGCCGGTTTATCAGTATCCGTGACATGGCCTACGGTCGGATACCGACCGGTATCGAAATCTATGAGTTTGACGAACAAGCGGAACTGACCGTTTTCACCGAGGCCCGCGAAGCACAACGCGATACCGAGGGCGTCTGGCAGCTGCAGGACGTGATCAGAAAGCGCACACGAGGTATGAAAATCGACGTCGAAACGCTGCCGAGTCTTCGCTGGGACGGTTTTCTGAGCCCGAAACAGGGAGCGGTTATCGAACTCGAAGCGGAGAGCTTATCGCCGACAGATCTGTACTATTACGCGAAAGACCTGCGCGCGCGCGGTCAGAATGCGAACCGTTATGAGCTCGCATTCTGGCGCAAACTGAACATTCCCCTGGCGACCATCGCGATGGTCCTGATTGCACTACCGTTCGCGTTTGCACCATTTGAACGCGGCGGTATCGGCAAAAGAGTGCTGCTCGGCGCGGCGGTCGGGGTCATGTTTTACCTTATCGATCAGGTCGTCGCCCAGATTGGATTGCTCACGACATTCAACCCCGCGTTAACCGCATTGCTTCCGGCCGCGACCCTGTTTGTGATTGGTCTCGCGTTTCTCAGGAGACTGCGATAGTGACCGCCAATGACGAGCGGGTGCGGTACACCGCCGTGGTGATGGCAGGGACCCGGAGCGGGGGCGATCCGCTGGCCGCGGTGGCCGGTGTGTCGCACAAATGCCTGGTCGAAGTCGGCGGTAAACCCATGCTTCTGCGAATGCTCGAAACTCTGGAGGCGAGCAGCCGTGTGCGAGACATCGTCCTGTGTGTCGAGAACACGCTGCCCGGAATCGACTACCTGGCAAGCCGTATAGAGGACGGAACACTCCGTCGGCTCGATGCCGCGGCGTCTCCGGCCGCGAGTGCGACGCGTGCCGCGGAGTATCTTGGCGACGATATGCCGCTGCTGATCGTTACCGCGGATCATCCGCTGCTTGACGAGACGATGCTCGAGCATTTCTGCGCCCGCGCGAGCCGAGCAGGCGATATTGCGGCCGCGGTTGCCCGCTCCGAGGTCGTCCTCGCACGCTATCCGGAAGCGACGCGAACGCTGTTGCGATTCGCCGACGGTCCTTACTGCGGGTGTAACCTGTTTGCACTGAATACGCCGGCGGCTACCGTCGCGACCCGGTTCTGGATGCAAATCGAATCAGAGCGCAAACGACCCTGGCGAATCGTGCGCATGCTGGGCCTCGTCTCACTGGTTTCCTACCTCAGAGGCCGGCTCGTGCTCGATAAAGCGATGAACGAACTTTCGCAGAACCTCGGGATACGCGCCGGTATCGTTGAAATGCCCTTTGCGGAAGCGGCCATCGACGTCGACAAACCCGCGGACCTCGCGCTGGTGGAGTCGGTCCTTGCCAAACCACGGTAGATTCGCCCGCGCCGGCCATATCGTTTGACCGGGAAATCCGATTATTCGACAATACCGCGTTGCCATCTCCCCTGTTTCGGCGTGTCCATAGCCGTTCAATGCGACCACCTGATGAGCCAACCCGACACCGTAAAATCACAAGTTTGTGGAGAGACCAGATTGTGCCGATAGCTTCACCGTTCCCGCCTGGTCCGAAGGCGTTATGACAGAGGATTTCACCTACCTCGAGGGCCGCCCGGTGCACTATGTGCGCGGCCGCGAGATCGTCAAGGCGCATCCGGAAGTCAGAGGACTGATGGTCAAGAACCCATGGACCGGGTTGTGCGCATTGCTCGTGGTCGGCACGCAATGGATCGTCGCCGCACAGACCGACTCGCTGGCCTGGTACTGGATAGTATTACTCGCCTACCTGTTTGGTGCGTTCCTGAACCATTCTCTTTACGTACTCATCCACGAATGCACACACAACCTCGTTTTCAAACGTCCGGCGCAAAATAATCTTCTCGGCATTTTTTGCGATTTCGCACTCGTGATCCCGAGCGCGATGGGTTTTCGCAAGTACCATTTAATGCATCACAAGTTTCTCGGTCAGTACTTACGCGACCCCGATATAGTCCGCCACGAAGAGGCCCGGATCGTCGGTAATTCACCGCTCAGGAAGGCGCTGTGGTTATTCCTGTTTTCGGTCTCCCAGGCGCTTCGCCCGATGCAGATCAAGGAGGTTGCGTTCTGGGATCGGTGGATCGTGGCAAATCTCCTCGCGGTCATTGCCATGGACATCGTCATTATCGTGTGGCTCGGACCGGCGGCGTTCGCCTACCTCGGTTTGTCGACCCTGTTTGCGCTCGGACTGCATCCACTCGGGGGACGCTGGATCCAGGAGCACTATCTGACTAAGGAAGGGCAGGAAACGTATTCCTACTACGGCCCGCTCAACAAGACGTGTTTCAACATGGGTTATCACAACGAGCATCACGATTTTGCGACGGTGCCGTGGAATAATTTGCCCAGGCTGACTGCCATCGCGCCGGAATATTACGACAACCTCGTGTCCTACCGGTCATGGACCCGCGTGTTGCTCAATTACATTTTTGATCCCGGCATGTCGTCGTACAGCCGCATCGTTCGTCCGGCCGTTGCCACGGAAGAATGAAGCTGGCGACATCGCGTTCTTACGGAAGCTCACCCAGGCATCTACAAATCCATGCGTATCGGCGTCGTTAGCAACCCGCTGAGCCGGCGCAACCGCAAACTGCTACCCGCGGTCGAGGCACTATTGGAACCATTGGGGCACGTCGTGTACGAACGCCTCGATGACTTCGGCGATCTTCTGCCGGCGCTGCAACGTCTCGCGGATCGCGCCATTGAAGTGCTCGTGATCAGCGGCGGCGACGGAACCGTCTCTGCCGCGCTGACCGGCATCGTCGAAGGCGGCATTTTCGCCGAAGCGCCAGCAATCGCGATCCTTCCCGGCGGTACTTCCAATACCATTGCGGCCGATGTCGGCCTGCACGGTGAGCCGCTCGCCGCGCTCAGTCGGCTCGTTCAGCTGACGGTTGTTCCGCCGATCGAGTCCCGCAGCCTGATCCGGGTTGAATATGATCGAACGAAACCGGCTGTGTGCGGCATGTTTTTCGGCACGGCCGCGGTGTGTGATGCGATTGCATTGCGCCGGCGCCTTTTTCCGCAGCGCTGGCTGCCCGATCCGATCGCCGCCGCTCTGACCCTCGGCTACGTACTCGGGGGTGCTGCGCTCGGCCGTGAAGGCGTGCTCTCAGGTCAGCGCATTCGTTTGAACCTTGGCGGCAACGAAGTGCCCGCAAGGCAATACGTGCTCGTGATCGCGACGACGTTGAGCAAGATTGTGCTGGGCGGCTCCCCGTTCTGGGGCCCGGTTGACGGGCCGCTCAAATGCACGACGATTGCCTCCCCCGCGCGTCAACTCATTCGTAATGTGTACCGGTTACTCTACGGATCCGATCGCGAGCGTTTACCGGCGTCGGTGTACCACAGCGCGGCGGTCGAGCGGATTGAACTGTCGATGGACTGTGCGTTTAACCTCGACGGCGAATTCTTCCACCCGGGGAGCGACGACCCGGTGGTGTTAACGACGACGCCACCTGTTCGTTTCGTCCAACTTTAACTGTGCCGACATCGGGAAGGATGATCGCAACGTGAACATCGCTGAGGCCGGACTGGACCAAAACTCCGCGCGCGCTGCGCAGGCGCCACCGCTGCCGACCGGTCCGTTCGAATTTTGTCTGCGCTACGTCGGCGTCTACCGCCTCAGTGTGCTCGTCATGGTGATACTCGAAGCCGGGCAGGCCACGTGTTCGATGCTGCTGCCTTACGCCATAAAGCGCATCATGGATGCGGTCGAGCAGGCCAACGCATCGGGCGCTGCGGTATGGGATATGGTCAGCGGCTCGTTGTGGTTGTTTGCCGGGCTGAATCTCGGGGTGGTGGTCTTCTCCCGTGGCAGCGGTGCCATCCTCGTGATTCTCGGCCCGGCGCTGCGGCGCAGAATCCGACGCGAGCTCTTCGCTTACCTCCAGCATCATTCACAGCGCTATTTCCTCAGCAATTTCGCGGGTTCGCTGGCGAACCGGATCGCCGAGGTGTCCATGAGCGTCGCACATACGCTATGGACCGTTCTGTTCGACTTCTGGCCGCTCATCATCGCTTTTGGCGTCTCGCTCGTGTTGTTGTTCGGCGTTAACGTGAAACTGGCCGCGGCGCTCGGCGCCTGGATCACGGTCTACGTCGCTATATCGTACGTCCTCGCCGTGCGCTGCCGACGATATGCCCGCGACTACGCTGCCGCGAGAAGCCTGGTGAGCGGAAAAATCGTCGATTCCGTCACGAACATCATGAACGCGAAATTGTTTGCGCGCCGGGACTTCGAACGCTCCTATCTCGAAGGCTATCTGAACATTGAAGTGAAACGCGCCCGCGACACGTTCTGGTACATGGAGCGGATCCGCTGGTTTCAGTTTCTCGCCGCAATGACGCTGATGCTCGGCATCATTACCTATGCGCTCGACATCTGGAGCCGTGGTGGCATGACCGTTGGCGAGTTCGCGATGGCGGCAAGCCTGTCCCTGTTGTTGATCGAGCAGGCACGAGGGCTCAGCCGGCGATTTCTCGATTTCTTCGAATACGTCGGCAATATCACCGACGGGGTCAATATCATCGTCCGTCCGCACGAAGTCGTTGATCTCGATGGTGCCGACAAGCTCGCGGTGAGCGCCGGAAAGATTGAGTTTCGCGATGTTGATTTCCGCTATACGGCGGGCAAGGCCGTATTCAGCGGGTTGAATTGCACGATCGAGCCGGGCCAGAAAGTCGGCCTGGTTGGTTTTTCCGGGAGCGGTAAGAGCACGATGCTGAATATCGTGCTGCGCCTGTTCGAATCCCAGGCCGGCAGTATCATGATCGACGGACAGGATATACAGCGGGTTTCCCAGGAAAGCCTGCGCGCCAATATCGCGATGATCCCGCAGGATCCCATGCTGTTTCACCGGACATTAATGGAAAACATCCGCTACGGCCGGCTCGATGCGAGCGACGAGGAAGTGATCGAGGCGGCGCGCAAGGCGCATGCGCACGAGTTTATTCTCGAGAGCGAAGATGGCTACGATTCACTCGTCGGGGAGCGGGGGGTCAAGTTGTCGGGCGGTCAGCGGCAGCGCATCGCGCTTGCACGCGCGGTCCTGAAGAACGCGTCGATACTGCTTCTCGACGAAGCCACGAGCGCGCTCGATTCCGTTACGGAACGTCATATCCAGGAAAGCCTGTCCTACCTGATGGAGGACAAGACCGTCATGGTGATAGCGCACCGCCTTTCGACCCTGGCCCATCTCGACCGCATACTCGTGTTTCACGACGGCGAGATCATCGAAGATGGTCGTCACGAGGAATTACTTGCGCAGTCCGGCCATTATGCAAAACTGTGGTCGATGCAGGCGGGCGGATTCCTTCCCGAGGTGGAAGCGGCCGCCGCTGCGGCCGATAGCGAAGAAGGCACTATGTGATGAACGATTCTGTCAACAAGGTGGAATGTCCGAACTGCGGACACTCGATAGATGTGAATGAGCTGCTCTATTCCCAGGTCGATGAGCAGCTCAAGAAGAAGTATCACGACGAACTCGCGCGCGAGCGATCGAGATTCGACGAACAGGCCGGCGCGGTGGCGCAGGAGCGAGAGCAAATCGCTTTGGAAAGAAAGGCGCTGGACGCGAAAGTGACCGCCGCGGTGCGCGACGGTCTCGAAGCCGAAAAACGGAAACTGCGGGAGTCGATCAAGGCCGATATCGTCTCCGAACAATCGGAGAAGGATCGTTTGATACAGCAGGAACTCGACGAGAAGACTGCGCAATTAAAGGATTTTAACAAGACGAAAGCGGAATACTCGCGGCTTCGGCGCGAGAAAGACGAACTGAAGGAATCGATCGAAGCCGACGCCGAGAAAAGGCTGAATGAACGGCTCGCCGAGGATCGCGAGAAGATACGCAAGGCCGAAGAGGAACGTGCACGGTTGAACCTCGCCGAGCGCGACAATGTCATTGCCCAGCTGAACCAGCAGCTGAAAGACGCGCAACGCAAGGCCGAGCAGGGATCAACACAACTCCAGGGGGAAGTGCAGGAACTGGCGCTCGAGGAATGGCTCGCTGCGACGTTTCCGCTCGATACGGTCGAGGAGATCAAGAAGGGCGCGCGCGGTGCGGACTGCCTGCAGACGGTACACACGCGAACGCGTCAGAACTGCGGCACGATTTACTATGAGAGCAAACGCACGAAAGGTTTCCAGCCCGGCTGGATCGAGAAATTCAAACATGACATCCGCGAGCGCGGAGCGGACATCGGGGTGCTTGTCACGGAGTCGATGCCGAGCGACATGGAGCGGCTCGGAATGCGCGACGGTGTCTGGATCTGTACGTTTGACGAATTCAAAAGCCTCTGCCTCGTATTGCGCGAATCTGTCATCCGGCTCAGCGATGCCGTTTCCGCGCAGGACAACAAGGGTGACAAGATGGGCATGCTCTACGATTTTCTGACGGGCAACGAATTTCGTCTGCAGGTCGAAGCCATCGTCGAAGGGTTCACCCAAATGCAAAGTGATCTCGATTCGGAGAAACGGTCGATGGCCGGGATCTGGAAAAAGCGCGAAAAGCAGATTCAGAAAGTATTGCTGAACACCACGCACATGTACGGATCAGTGAAGGGAATCGCCGGAAACGCGATCCAGTCCGTATCGCTACTCGAACAGCCCGATGATCCCGAGTTTGAACTCGAATCACCGGAGGACTGACGGCCATGGCGAAATCACTCCAGGAACAATTGCTCGAAGCCGGCGCGGTCGACAAAAATCGAGCGCAGAAAATAAAGAAAAAGAAGCACAAGCAGGCGAAGCAGCGTGCTCGTGGCGCTGGCAGTGAGGACGCAGTGAAGCAGTCGGTGCGCGACGCGGAGGCCGCGAAGCTCGCGAAAGATCGGGAGATCTCCCGCGCCCACCAGGCCGCGCTCGATGAGAAAGCCATCGCTGCACAGGTTCGGCAATTGATCGACAACAACGGGATCGAAAGAGACGAAGGGGATTCCCCGTACAATTTTTCCGACGGGGGAATCGTTAAAACAATCCGGATCTCGGCCGCGCAACATCAGCAAGTAGTCAACGGGCGGATCGCGATTGCACGGCTCGACGGGGGCTATGCACTGATCGCGGCGAAGGTGGCGTCGAAAATCGCGGAACGCGATCCGGATTCCATCATCGTTCAGAATACGACGGACGATGAGGCATTCGAAGGCGATGACGAATATGCGGATTACCAGATCCCGGACGATCTGACGTGGTGAGCCGCACCGCGACCGGCGCTCGCTGCGGAGATAGCCGCAATGGATGTTGATTTCTGGCTGAACAAGTGGAAATCAAACCAGATCGGTTTCCACGAAGATGATTTCCATCCAATGTTGTGCAGGCACTGGGATGCGCTCGGGGTTGATCGTGCGGCGACAGTGTTCGTACCGCTGTGTGGAAAATCACGTGACATGCACTGGTTGCGCGAACGCGGGCATCCGATCGTCGGGATTGAACTCAGCGAGATCGCGGTCCGGGATTTTTTCGAAGAAGCGGGAATCCCGGCGGAAACAGATCAGTGCGGTCCGTTCACCCGCACTACGGGCGGCGGCTATACATTGCTGTGCGGTGACATCTTCAAATTGACGACGGACACCCTCGGGCCATTTGCGGCGGTTTACGATCGAGCGTCGCTGATTGCATTACCTCCGGACGTGCGCGCTGATTATGCCGGCCGGCTGCGGGAGCTCTCCGGCACCGGTGTTCAATCGTTGCTCATTACGGTCCAATACCCGGCGGACATGATCACGCCACCGCCATTCGAAGTACCTGATGCCGTCGTCGAGGCGTTGTTTTCACCCTGGTGTGATATTGACCTGCTCGGCCATGCCCCCACCGAGGTCAAGGGCGTTGCGGCGAGTGAATCCGTTTTCATGCTCCGCGTCCGCTAGCGGCTGGTGCCCTGATGAAGATCAACGAAGTTCTCGAGCGCGATACCCATCGTCTCGGCCGATTCGATCACAGTGCGGTGTTGTTACATCGCAATGCGATCATTCCGTGGTTTATTCTCGTTCCGGACACTAGCGAAACGGAATTTCTCGCATTGCCGGCGGAATTCCGTGCGCAACTGGTCGAAGAGTCCGCTCGCACCGGCCGGTTCGTCCAGGGTCATTTTGGCTGCCCGAAAATCAATTTCGCCGCGATTGGCAATATTGTCGCGCAGCTGCATCTGCACGTCGTCGGCCGCGACCCGGCTGATTGTTGCTGGCCGAACCCCGTCTGGGGACACCTCACGGAGACGAAACCCTGGGCTGACGCGGACGTCAGTGTGATAACCGATCGGTTCACGGCGAATTACGACCTGCAGCCGTTTCCCTGATCTTGCCGCATTGCCGCCACGGCGGCACGTATTTGCCGCTTGCGGTCGTCGATAGTGCCGCAATCACGGTCCGCGCAGCGTACTCACGCGTGGCACGCGAATTGCGTTATCTCCTCTCACAAACAACGGCAGGGTCCTCGGGGTCACGTGATTCAGTTCCAACTGCAGCAACTCGACCACCGGGTTGCGCAGGAAACCAACAGCGCTCCTCCCAATGGAGAATTCCATCCGTTCGGGGAAGACGGACTCACGTTTCGCGACGTGCTCGACGTCGTCAATCCCCTGCAGCACATTCCTTTGATTGGCACGCTTTACCGTAAGCTGACCGGAGACACGATCGATCCGGCAATGCGCATCGCCGGTGGCGCGCTGTTCGGCGGACCGATAGGCGCCATCGCATCAACGGTCGCCGTCGCCTTCAATGCGTCGCTGCAAACTTCGCCGGGCGTGGTCGAAGAACCGGGTACCCGGCTGGCCGGTGAGACCCCGGAGCCGTCGGAAACACCGCTCGTCGCAGACCCGCCGGTCAATCGCGGGCTGTCGGTCCATGTTCAATTCCGACCCGGGGTGGTCGGATCAGAAACCGCCGAGCAACCGGTAGCGACGGTTCAGCCGCGTCGGGGCGGTTGGATGGTCGCCCAGGCTTACGGTGACATCATCGACCGCGCTGCCGAGGTCACGCGCGAACGGACGCTTGGCGCGATCGATCTGACCGTCTGACCGGCGGCCATCCGGTTGCCGGTCGGGGCGCTATAATGCGGGCTGGACCGAGCTGGTCCGGGAGGCATCATGAGCAGTTCAGTAGCAGCGCATTACACCCACGGAACTTTGGTTCAGGCGATCGAGCGCGGTATCGAGGCGCTCGGCAAGACCACCGACGCGATCGGAATTGATGATCTCGCGCCGATCGACGAATTTCACATCGGCGGCCGCGCAGCGTCGATTGCGTTCCTCGATCAACTCGATCTCGACGCATCGACTCACGTGCTCGATGTCGGATGTGGTATCGGTGGCGCCGCACGGTTTAGTGCGGACCGCTATGGGGCCCGTGTTACCGGTATCGATCTAACCGACGAATACGTGACGACCGGCCGGGTATTGTGTGCGTGGACAGGTCTTGACGATCGCATCGACCTGACGCAGGGCAGCGCGACCGATATGCCTTTCGCCGATGCGACGTTTGATTGCGCGTACATGATGCACGTCGGTATGAACATTCCGGACAAGACGGCGCTCTGCGCCGATGTCGCTCGCGTACTGAAACCCGGCGGCCGTTTTGGAATTTATGATGTCATGCGCACCGGAGACGATGCGTTGACCTATCCGGTCCCGTGGGCCGCAACGGATGATACCAGTGCGGTTGCCGCCCCCGAAGACTACCGTGCGTGCCTGACCGCGGCGGGTTTTGTCCTCGAAGCGGAGCGCGATCGCCATGATTTCGCGCTCGAATTTTTCGAGCAGCTGAAAGCGAAGGCATCCTCGGCTGGCGGTCCGCCGCCACTCGGTCTGCACGTGCTGATGGGCGACACGGCACCGCTGAAAGTGAAGAACATGCTTGAGAATATTTCCGCGGGCAGGATTTCGCCGGTCGAAATAATCGCGCGCAAGCCGCACGATCAGTAGCAAGCCCCGAAGGGACGGAGCTCGCGCTACGCCGGTCTACTCGGTAAAAAAATACCGTGATTCGCTGCGATCTATAAACTGATCTTCGTAAGCGAGCAAATTGTCGACCCCATGCAGCCCATCGTCGCTGTTGCGCATTGCCATGATCGTTTCCGCATTGCTCCAGCACAATTCGATGATTCCGTCGAACGGTTCGACTGTACCGTGTAGGTTGGCAATTTCCTGGTTGATGTCGATCTGCAATGTGAGTGATCGATTCTGGCTGATCGCCTGCGACATCTCGGCGAGATTTCTGATCAAGGTTTCGTATTCCGTGTCGTTCCAGAACTGCCGGAATTCCGCGGCAGAGATGTCACTACGACGCTTCAGACAACGCATTAATTTGATCACGATTCCGACCTTCCCTTCGTTCGATCTGACAATACTATACAATCTTCACGCATGTCTGAGGGGATGAGTTTACAGCGCATTACAGTTCGCGATTACAACGAGGGCACCGGGCTCACCCCCTCAGTATGCATTATGGCCGAATATTGTAGTTTCCGTTTTCGGGATCCAACCGCAGCATTAATTATTGAAGCCGCGGAACTTCCGTACATTGAGGTCTGGCGGCATCGAGCGCTATCTTTTGCCGTGCGCCCGCTAAAAAAACTAGAGGACAGGTGAAAGGACACAACACGACCACCATGGCACCTGCAACGCGCGATCGAAAAAAGCCCCGAATACTCGCCGTCGATGACGAAAGGATCACGCTTCGCACGATCAAACGCGTGCTCGAAAACTCTGGCTACGACATCGTAACCTCCGAGGACGGGCAGTCGGCGGTAGATATTTGTGCAGTCGAGTTGCCCGATCTTGTATTACTCGATGTTGTTATGCCCGGGCTTGACGGTTTCGCGACCTGCCGGGAATTGCGCAAAATTGCCGGTCCGAATTACTTGCCCATCCTGATTCTCACCGGCCTCGATGATATGGATTCCATCGATAAGGCCTTTGATGCCGGTAGTACCGATTTCATTACTAAACCACTGAACTGGCCGTTGCTGCGGCAGCGGGTACGATATGCACTACGCCAGACGGACCTTTATCGCCAGCTCCACATCAGCCAGCAACAGTTGGCCAAGGCGCAGTCGATCGCGAGATTGGGTTACTGGGAACTCGACGTCAATCAGAACGAGATTAAGCTGTCGGGTGAAGCCCAGGCGCTTCTCTGCTTGGAAAACCGGGGCTATGCTTTGAGCGACTTTGTCGCGCGCCTGTCGGATGAGGAGCAGACTCTGATGCTTGAAAACCTCAGCGCCGCCGCGACTACTCAGGCGCCCTACGCTATGGATCATTCGTTTGCTACGGACGCGGGACGGGTACTGACGTTTAACCAACAAGCCGCGTACGGCGAACACAAGACAGGGGTCATTGTCGGAACATTTCAGGATATTACCGAGCGGAAAGAAGCCGAAGAACTCATACATTTCCATACATACTTCGATGCCGGTACATCGTTGCCGAACCGAGCGTACCTCGATCGTCAAGTGGGGCAACTGATCGAAAATGGAGAAGACGAAACGTTTACCGCTATCGTGACCGTGTCGTTTGACCGTATCCGTGAGATCGGCACGACTATCGGCAATCAACGCGTGGACGAATTCATAAAGAAGGCGTCGGCACGATTGGACGCTATGGCAGACCCCATTACCGACGTCGCGCGTGTTGACACCAATACCCTGGCCTGCATGATCCGTCCAGTTGCAGACACCGACCAGTTGGAATCGATAGCTGCTCGGTGTCTTCAATTGTTTCGGGAACCTATTCCCGTATTCAACCAGGCACTCCATAGCACCGTCAGCATCGGTGCAACGTTGTTTCCGATAGACCGAGATCATGTTCACCTCATCGACCACTCAATGACTGCGATGAAAACCAGTATCGACACTGGTGGTGGCGCGTTTCACCTGTATACAAGGGACATGGATCACCACGCGCGCCGGCAAATTGATATTGAGATCGACTTGCGTGCAGGTTTGGCGGAGAAGGAGTTTGAGTGTTTCTTCCAGCCCCAGATTGATACTCACACCGGGAAGATCTCCGGCGTGGAGGCGCTTGCACGATGGACCAGGCGGAACGGGTCTGTGATCTCTCCGGATTTGTTTATTCCGGTGGCGGAAAAAACAGACCTCATTGTGCAACTCGGCGAATATCTTCTGACGGACGCGTGTCATTTCGTCAAACGGCTACAAGACAAAACGGGGCTTGCGTGCCGTGTCGGTGTCAATCTTTCCGCCAGGCAGTTCGCCCAGCAGAGTATCGCGAATGTTATCCGCCGAGTTCTGGACGACACGGGCCTGAGTCCGACTATGCTGGAAGCGGAAATTACGGAACGTATCGCGATGACCGATATCGAGTACGCAATCGAAACACTCTCGGAATTGCGCGATCTCGGTGTTAAAACTTCTATGGATGATTTCGGTACGGGCTACTCGTCGTTGAGTTACCTGCAGAAAATGCCACTGGATACTCTCAAAATCGATCAATCTTTTATTAGTCCGATCGGACGGAATGGCGAAGGAAGCGAGATCGCGCGTGCCATTATCGCGATGGGACAAAGCATGGGGTTACACCTGATCGCGGAAGGCGTCGAATATGACCATCAATATGCGCTGCTGAAGGATCTTGGATGCGATGAAGTTCAGGGGTTTCTCGTCAGTAAACCGCTCGCGAGGGACGACTTCACGGCTTTCGCGAGATCGCATGGACAATCAGGGACAGGTGCTTAATACCTTAAATCTATTCGCGTGAGCGACACGGCACATTGATCCCATGATGGGAACCCGGGAAACGGTTTAATGCTGTACAAATTTCTTGTAGCGCTTTTCCCACTCACGCAAGTTGCGTTGCGCGTCCTTGAAATAGGCAGTCGTTCGCAGCAGCCGGATCATCAGCCGCGAGACCCATCGGCCGGCCGGCTTCATCGGGCGTTCGAAATCGAACAGTAATACCGCCCTGTATTCATCGGTGTTATTCCACACGGCATGCGGATAAGTATCGTCAAAAAAAACGAGTTCACCGGCTCGCCATTCGATTCGTTCATCGCCGCAGTCCATCCAGCAATCAGATGATTTCTCCGGCACCCGCAAGCCGAGGTGCGCCCGGACCATGCCTTTCGTGACACCCCGGTGGCGGGGTACGTGTTTCCCCGGTGAGAGGATTGAAAAAAACGCCGTTTCGAGCTCCGGAACGAGTTCAAGTGCGGCCGCGGTTTCCGGACACAGCTCGCAATTGAGCTCGGATCGTTCACCAAAGCCGATAAACACGAGTGTTTTCCATTTATCGTCCGGCGAGATGCGATATTGATCGGGTGAGATATCCTGGAAGTTCGGTAACTCGTCGCGATTTTTTTGCTGCTCGTCGAGTTCGCGCGCGATTTTCTCCCAGTGCGTGCGGAATTCCTCAGCCCAGGGAAAATGCTCATTCGCGATGACAGGGTCGTTGGGAACGAGGGATTGTTTGACCAGAAGGTTGAACACACTGCCGCGCAGCAGTTTCTTGCCGAGTTTCTTTACGAATTTCCGACGGCGACCTTTCGGTTTTTCGGCGACGTTTACGCTCTCGTTCACTTCTTTTCAGCTTTGCGGTTGAACCGCGAGACTAACCGATCATATAGCACGGGGGGAAGCAGACGCGCGAACGTGACTAACGCCACCATGGGCCACGGAAATGCGTATCTCGGGCGGCGCGAACGGATCGCGCGTTCCATTCGCGCGGTGGCATCTTCGAGCTCGAGCCGGAGCGGCTTTCGCCTGGTGGGTTTGCCCGCGCGAACGGGTTTCGTGCGCACGAAACCCGGCATCAGCAGCGTGACGTCGATACCGTGTTCTCGCAGGTCGATACGCAAACTTTCCATCAGGTTCGTCAGCGCTGCTTTGGCAGCAGAGTAGGCAGCGCCCCCCGGGAGACCCCGATACGCAGCGAGGCTGCTCATTGCGACAAGATGGCCACTCCGGCGCTCGAGCATACCGGGCAGAACGGCCGCAATACAGTTGGCGGTGCCGATGACGTTCAAATCGAGCGTCGCGGAAACATGCGCGGGTTCGAACGCTTGGACATCCGTCGGATCGCCACCGCCGGCATTGGCGACGAGCCGCTCGATTGGACCGAAACGCTTCTCGGTTCGCGTCATCGCATCCTCGACCTGGTCGCGATCGGTCACATCACACGGTAGCGCGAGCGCTACACCCCCGAGTGATTCAATTTCCGCGACGAGTTCGTTCAACGCGTCGCCGCGGCGGGCAAGCACGGCGACCGGATCGCCACCGACGGCGAGGCGCCGCGCCAGGCTGCGGCCGATGCCCGATGATGCGCCGGTGACGACCGTGACGGTCATATGCGGGCAGTATCCGTAAGGTCCATGCGGCTCATCAGGTCGTTCGGTGATGGTTCATTTTAGGAATGGGCTGTTTCCCGGGATGGAGAAAATACGGCGCGTCGTTTACCGGAGTCGGGCCGCCCGGCGGGCAGGATTTGCAGACTATCAAATTCGCCACTTTGTCACACGCGTTTACACGGGCCGTTCGCCACTACATTTTTAGCCCGACCACGCGATCAAACCCGATTCTGCAGGCACCGAATGGAATATTCGGGCGACCATGATCGTGGCGTTGCCGAATCCGTTTCTCGACTGAGGGGTTCCGGGCTGTGTTGTGACCCACCGGCCGGCCAGACTGCCGCTGCGGTAAGTCTTGAATTCAATCAAAGCAGGGGTCCGAGCATCCCCACCGTATTGTTCCACAAACACCGTCCGACGGACCACGCCTCGACGTCCTCGACCGCAACCGGGTGCGATGACTCAATATAGCTTTCCTGTCGCGCACGTACCGCGGCGGTCAACGTTTCGTCATGGAACAGGATGTTATTCTCGTAGTTTAAATCGAAACTGCGCCGGTCCATGTTGGCTGACCCGATCAGGGTTACGGCGCCATCGATCGTCATCGATTTCGCATGCAGCAGGCCGCCGACGAATTCATGAATGTTGACGCCGGCGACCAGCAGTTCACGGTAGTAGCTGTGACTCGCAGCGGCCACCTGCCAGGAATCGTTACGCGCCGGAAATACGATCGTTGTATCGACCCCGCGGTAAGCCGCGGCGCAGAGCGCGGCCTGCATCGATTCGTTCGGCACGAAATACGGGGTCGTGATGACCAGTTCCCGCCGCGCGGCCTGCATCAGGGTCACAAAAGTTTCCGGCATCGCCGAATTACGGATTGTCGGTCCCGTTGCGATGACCTGGGCGGTGAAACCGTCGGCGCGCGGTTCGACGTCGGTATCAAGCAAACCCCGAATGTCGTCGTCGACGTAGGTCATCCAGTCGCCGGCAAAAACGTATTGATTCTGCTGCGCGACCGGCCCCTCGAACCGTATCAGCATATCTACCCACGGCGCGTATTTCGGCTTTACGCGGAATTCCGGATCGGCGCAGTTCTGACTGCCGCAGTACGTGATGTGATCGTCGATGACGACGATTTTGCGGTGGTTGCGCAGATCGATCCGTCCCGACAATGTGCGCAACAGCGGGTTGCCAATCGGCAGCGCAACCTCGACGCGGACGCCGGCTTCGCGCATTTCCCGCCAATGCTCTGAACCTATCATCGCGCGCGAGCCGAGACCGTCTGCCATGGCACGGCACGCGACTCCGCGGCGCGCCGCGCGTTTGAGTGCATCCGCAACCTTCAGGCCGTTGTTGTCGGTGAGCCAGATATAGAAGATAAGATGTATTTGCGTTATCGCCGCGTCCATGTCGGCGACAATCCGGTCGATGCCCGCATTTGAGTCCGCCATCAGTTCACCGGTATTGCCGCCAACGGGCACGAAGCCGTTGATCGTCTCGCCCATCGTGAACAGCGGTATGCAGCGGTCGGGTATGTGATCCGGCGTTACCGCGCCGATCGAGTGGGTTGGCCGCGGCAACGAAGCGATCACTTCACGCTTGCGCGATTTTCGCTTGCGCCCGATATTCGTTTCTCCGAACAGCACGTAGGCGACGATACCCGCGATCGGAATCGCGGCGATGACAACGACCCAGGCGATCCGCGATGTTGGTTCGCGAAACGGCCGCAGCACGGCGCGCGCTGCGACGGCGAGCTGTAGCATGACTAGCCCTGTAAATCCGATCGTTGCCCACATAGTCCGTCTCCGCAGCCGGTATCACGTTCGTTCGGCACTGATGTCATTATTTTCTGAAAAAGCACTGGCGATCCATCGCCGTGTTCGAATACGACATGCCGGGTGCGCCGTCGTGTGGACCCGGGGGCGAAAAGGGCGCGCGTTATCAACACGCCAGGGTGCATGATTGCCTGATCGCGCGGCGCTGCTTTCGGGCCGAAAGTGGTGCATTTTCAGACCTGTTTCGCAGAAGTAATGAACGTTTCATGTAGAATCGGGTCAGTTGAATTGAACGGCTAACGTGGGCGGACCCGGATAGCGGGCGGAATATATCGCACGCGTTGTCCGCACATCGTGGGGTAATCATTATGATTCAGTACTTGCAGGTGTTTTGTTTGTTAAGCCTCGTTGCCGCCGTTTACGCTGTCGGCGCCGAAGAAGTATACGAAAGCAAGGGCAAGGACGGCACGGTCGAATTCAGCGACCACAAAAGTCCGGACGCTCGGAAAGTGACGGTTCAACCGAATGTTCTCGAGGTCACGCCGGTGAAACCGCTCGAACCGCTTCCCGAGCGGACTGTAGAAGCCGTAGCACCAGGTCCTGCCGGACAGAACGACATTGAAGTAGTGCATACCGGGGTTGCCGACGACGAACTCGACCGTCGCGAACGCCGCCGCTTACGGGAAAAAACCGAAGCGAGACGCGAGGCTACCGGATCCGAGAAGACGGTATCTGGCGGAGAGTCGGGCGCAGTTCATCAAAGGGCGCGCCACCATCGACGCTAACGAATATCAGGCGCCGGGCGATTTTGAGGCCCGGCGTCGCGATTTGTTCCGCCCGTAATCGAACCCGTTTATATGGACGTTTCCCGCTAGCATCCCTCGCTGCAACGACGATAGGCGACTTCGGCCGCATCCCGGCAGATCTTCCAGTCAAGGCCCGTCATGGCCTCGCAATCAGTATTTGTCGCCTGTAATTGTTTGTAGCAACGGGTGCACTCATCGGCGCGGGCATCGGTGGTCACTCGAATCTCTTCGCGAGCTTCCTGGTTCTCCGCCGTGGACTGTGCGAGTACGATCACCGTCGCGAACAGCATGAGCGCTGTAATACTCGCGCGGACACTGTTGGGAATTCCGTGCATTCGTTAATGCGTCCCGTTAAGGTCATTATCGACGGCTCCAAGTTATCACAAGTGCCGATCGGCAACACGGCGAATGGGGATTTGGCATCAGGTGCTGATGCGCCTGGCGGGACGGCGGCCGGTATCGCGACATTCCTGTGTTTTGGCGCGCCGGTTATACTGGCGGGGATGCGCTATTTGCCCCGGAAAGGGCAGCATCGGGAGGTCCTGTCATCGACTATTTACGGTACCCGGTTCGCCCGTGTTTGCGGATACGGACGCGTTGCCTCGAGGCGCAAATGCACAGTGGTAACCCGGATCCGACATCCGAATTCAACCCAACTATCCGATCCGCATCCGGGGCGGAAATGCGATCGAAACATCGCGCCGACGATTCAGACCAATGACTGAAACGCGCGCACCGTTTGACCGCGAACACGGGATCATCTTCCCGCCGAAGGTACGCCGCTCAAACTACGCTTACCTGTTTGCCGGGTTGTCTCTGCTGTTGCTCGTCGGACCTGCCTTCGAGCAGGTGTTGTCTCCTTCGGTATCGGCCGCGACGACGACGATCTGCTTCCTCGGCACCATTATGATTGGTATCTGGACGCTGATAGATTCGACAACGGGATTTCGCATCGGTCTTGCGCTCGCTGCTATCGCCATCGTTTCATCGTGTCTCGAGTGGTGGGCGGAGATGCCGGTGTTCGGCTTCGTTCAACTTGGCACGGTAATGGCGTTCCTCGTGTTGTCGATCTATCATGCCGGCCGCGACGTCATTTTCACCAACGTCGTCGACATCAACCGTCTTGTCGGGGCGATGTGCATTTATGAAATGATCGGGATCATGTGGGCGCTGTTCTACACGTGTATCGTAGATTATTCGAGCGGCGCATTTGCCGACGATGCACTGAATGCGTCGAGTTCATTCTTCGAATTCGTTTACTATAGCTTCGTGACATTAACTACCCTCGGTTATGGCGACATCACACCGGCGGGTTCTTTCACGAAGGCGCTGGCCTACATGGAAGCCCTCGTTGGCCAGTTATATGTTGCGGTGCTTGTCGCGGGACTCGTCGGTGCCCATCTCGCAGGGCGCCGCCAGGATAAGGAATAGCGGTTGAAAATATTGAAACCCGTCATCGCGTTCGGATGTCTGGTCATGACCGGATGCACGATGGTCGGTCCGGACTTTACGACCCCGACCGCGACCGTCAGCGCAGACTGGCAGCCGGTGGAAACCGAGGGCGTCACCACGACCTCCAGTGATCTGGCCGGATGGTGGCGCGCGCTCGACGATGAGACGCTCAATTCGTTGATCGACCAGGCGGTCCGGCAGAATCTCAGCCTGCAACTCGCCGGTATTCGTATCTTCGAGGCGCGGGCGCAACTCGGCATTGCCGCCGGCCTGCAATATCCGCAGGTGCAACAGGCCCGTGGCGGTTTCGGGCACGTCGAACAGAGCGAAAACTTTCCGAATTCGTCGTCGCTGCTCGATAATTCATTTCGCGATGCCGATATTGGTTTCGATGCCGGCTGGGAAATCGACATTTGGGGCCGTTACAGGCGCGGCATCGAGGCGGCGGACGCGAACCTGCTCGCGCAGGTTGCCGGTTACGATGACGCGCTCGTCAGCCTGACGGCTGAAGTCGCGAACGCGTATGTCGCGATTCGAACATTCGAAGCGCAGCTCGCTATTGCGCACGACAACGTCGCGATTCAACAACGCAGTCTCGAGATTGCGACCGTGCGATTTGAAAGCGGTGCGACGACCGCGCTCGACGTTGAGCAGGCGCGAACGCTCGTCGCGCGAACGCAGGCCTCGATACCGCTGTTCGAAATCGGATTGCGCCAGGCGCACAACGCACTGAACATTCTGCTCGGATTACCCCCGGGAGAGCTCAGCGAATTCGCGACGGGGACCGGAGAGATACCGACGGCTCCGGACGAAATCGGCGTTGGCATTCCGGCCGACCTTCTACGACGCCGGCCGGACATACGTCGGGCGGAACTCCAGGCGGCCGCCCAGAGCGCCGTCATCGGGGTCGTCGAGTCCGATCTCTATCCCCAATTCTCACTCACCGGCACCGTTGGTTTGCGTTCGAGCGATACCGGTTCGACGGACCTCGGCGACCTGTTCGACAGCGACAGCATCGAGGCCGGAATCGGACCCTCGTTTCGCTGGAATATTTTCAACTATGGGCGCATCAAGAATGCCGTCAGGGTCGAGGACGCGCGTTTTCAGCAGGCCGTCGTTAACTATCAGAACACGGTATTAAGGGCGGCCAACGAGGTCGAGAACGCGCTTGTAGCGTTCGCGCGCGGACAACAGCGCGTTGCCTTTCTCGACGACAGCGTGATTGCCGCGCGCCGGTCAGTCGAACTCGCGCTCGTGCAGTACCGTGACGGCACCGTGGATTACACCCGGGTGCTCGATACGCAATCGGCGCTGGTCGTGCAACAGGATGAGTACACGGCCGCGCAGGGCACCGTAATCAGGGATCTCATCGCAACTTATAAAGCACTCGGTGGTGGCTGGCAGATCCGATCGGAGACCGGGGTGTTACCGGAACCGGTGCGTGAAGACATGAAATCGCGTACGGACTGGGGCGACTTGCTTGAGCCGGATACGCCGGAAGTGCCTGAATCCGACGGTTTGAGGAAGCCGGACTGGTGAGACTAGGATCCGTGACGACGATCGCGCAAGCCGTATCGCAACGGGTCGTCCAAGTCTCTAGAATGCGGTAGCTACGGTTACAGGAATCTGAAACATGAAATTGGCATTGAATAAGGCAGCATTATTGGCAGCGGTCATCGGACTGTTTGCCGCATTCGGGGTGTTTACCACGGCGACAGCGGACGAGCCCGGGGGTGCCACCGCGGCAACGTTTGCGTGGGAGACGCAAAATATGCATTTCTACGACGCGGCACGCTTTACAGACGACAGCGTCAGAAAGCAGCTCGAAGATGCGATCGTTGCCGAGTTCGAATCGCGCGGCCTGAAATTTGTGGACTCCGCGGAGTCGGCCGATTTTTTGCTCAGCTACGTCGCCGTACTGGAGAACGCCGCCAGTGCCGCAGAAGTTGTGGCGTTCTGGAATGCCAATCCGGACGTTGCGAAAGACGCGAACAGACCGGATGAAATCGAGGAAGGCATGCTCTACGCAAAGCTCATTGAGCGCGGCAGCAGGACGAAGGTCTGGGAAAACACGTATCGAGGGCTGGTCGTGCTCGACATGGCCGAAGAGACGCGTGCGGAGCGATTGCCGAAACTGGTTCACGAATTTCTGTCCAATTATCAGCGCTGACTTGAGCAGGACGCCTGGATCCGCCAACTGCGTGCCCGGCTCTGAGAACGTTTAATGAAGTCTTCTGCGTGGAGATCTGTCGTGACCAAAACCGGATTCGGACTGCTCGTGTCGGTATTGGTGTTGACCGGCTGCGCCGAACCGCCGCCACCCGAAAAATCCCTCGTCAGGCCGGTTAAAGCGATGCAGATCGCGGCAACCAAGGATTTCGAAGGACGCTCTTTTCCCGGTACCGCGAGGGCGACACAGGAAGTCGAGCTGTCGTTCCGGGTCGCAGGCCCATTAATTTCCTTTCCGATCGAGGTCGGGCAGACCGTGAGCGAGGGTGAGTTGCTGGCGCAGATCGACCCGCGTGACTACGACGTGAAACTGCGAAACGTACAAGGGCAACTGCAGGAAGCAAGAGCCACCTTCAAGAGTGCCACTGACGAATACAATCGTGAAAAACGGATTTTCGACAAGGATCCGGGAGCGACGAGCCAACGTGCTATCGATCGCGCAAACGAACGTCGCGAACGTTCGCGGGCTAGTGTGAATTCGCTCGAAGCTTCGGTCGCGGCCGCCGAGGACCAGTTGTCCTACACGCAGCTGAAGGCACCATTCGCCGGCACGATAGTCGCCACCTACGCCGAGAATTTCGAGGATGTGCGTTCGAAGCAGGCCGTCGCGCGACTCGTCGACGATTCCCGCGTCGAGATGATCGTGAACATTCCGGAGAGTTTTATTTCGATGACGCCGCAGGTCAAAAATGTTCGCGTCAGATTCGACGCGTTTCCGGACAGGCAGGTTCCTGCCGAGATTAAGGAAATCGGAACCGAAGCCTCCGAGGTGACACGGACCTATCCCGTGACCCTGATCATGAATCAGCCCGAGGACTTTAAAATACTCCCGGGAATGTCGGGCGGGGTTTCCGGCGATCCGCCGGACGAAATGCTAGCCGTCATGGGTGCATTAACGGTACCGGTTGGCGCGACTTTCGCCGTCGGGGAAGAGACCCACGTATGGGTGATCGATCCGGAAAAGCGACGCGTGACGAAACGTAAAATATCTACAGGGATGTTGACGAACGCAGGGATCGGGGTCACCAAAGGGTTGAACGCCGGGGACTGGATTGCGACGGCCGGGGTGCATTTCCTCAAGGAAGGGCAGGAAGTCCGGTTATTGGAAAGCGATGGCGGTTAGGCTGATGCACGAATTGACCGTGCTGGTCGGCGTCGATTCCCGATGAGTATTGCTGCCACCGCCGTCGACAAACGTGCGGTCACGTACTTCGCGACAGTACTCATCTTCTTCGCGGGTATCGCGAGCTTTTTTTCTCTTGGCCAACTCGAGGATCCGGATTTCACGGTCAAGACGGCCATTCTCTCCACACCCTACCCTGGGGCAAGCCCGGAAGAAGTCGAACTTGAAGTTACCGACCGGATCGAGCTTGCGATCCAGCAACTCAAGCCACTGAAGAATGTTCGCTCGAAGTCGGGTCACGGCCGATCCGTCATCTGGGTGGACATCGATCCCGCGGTTTCGAGCAAGGAACTGCCGCAGGTCTGGGACGAAATGCGGCGCAAGGTTGGTGATGTGCAACCATTCCTTCCGCCCGGTGCCGGACCTTCGCACGTCAACGACGATTTTGGCGATGTGTTCGGACATGTCCTTGCGCTCGTTGGCGACGGATTCAGCTACAAGGAACTCGAAACCTACGCAAAACGGCTGAGGAAAGAGCTGACCCTGATCGACGGTGTCTCCAAAGTGCATTTGTGGGGTGATCAGGACGAAGTTATTTATATCGACGCCCGCGAATCCCAGGTGACCCAGATGGGCATCAGCGCGGAGACACTCGAGCGGACGTTACGCAATCAAAACGTCGTGATCGACGCAGGTAGCCTCGATCTGCAAAACCAACGGATTCGGTTCGCCCCAAGCGGTGAGTTCAAATCGAAAGAGGACATAGGGGATTTGATAATCCGTGCGTCGCCCGTGGACACCCTTCAGGGATCGGTTCGCGCGGACTCCAGTGAGTTGATTCGCATTCGGGATATCGCGGAAGTCAGCCGTGCCTACGAGGAGCCGGTCGAGAAGCTCATGCGTTACGACGGGCGGATGGCTATCGCGATATCCATCAGCAATGTACCCGGGACGAACGTGGTAGAAATGGGGCGAGCGGTTGATGCGCGTCTTGCAGAATTGATCGGAGAATTGCCGATCGGTATCGAGCTCGAACGGGTGCATTGGCAATCGGACGTTATCGCCGACGCCGTCAACAGTTTTCTCATCAGTTTCGCCGAAGCCGTCGCCATCGTTATCGTCATACTGACGATCGGCATGGGATGGCGGTTGTCGCTGATTATCGGGGTTGCGCTCGTCGTCACGATTCTGGCGACGTTCATGTTGATGTCTGTATTCGGTATCGACCTGCAACGCATGTCGTTGGGTGCGCTCATCATTGCGCTCGGAATGATGGTCGATAATGCGATCGTAGTGGCGGACGGTTTTGTCGTGCGTCTGCAGGCGGGGATGGAGCGCCGCAAAGCGGCGATTGAAGCCGCGGAACTGCCTTCGATGCCGCTGTTAGGCGCGACCGCCGTTGCCGTTATGGCTTTCTATCCCATTGCGGCTTCCGACGAGAATGCCGGCGAATATTGCGCGTCGCTGTTCAGCGTGGTGGCAATTTCGTTACTCGTCAGCTGGGTCGTGTCGATCACCCTGACCCCCCTGCAGTGCATGGACCTGTTGCCTGATCCGCACGAGGATACCGATTCCGATCCGTACGCCGGAAAGTTATTCCGGCGTTTCAAAGCAATACTTGCGCTCGCAATTCGGCGTCGGTGGATCACCATTGGCGCCACGGTCGCGCTGCTGGTCGTCTCGATTATCGCCTTCGACAACGTGACGAAATTGTTCTTTCCCGACTCGTCGATGACAAAGTTCATGGTCGATTACTGGGCGCCCGAAGGGACCCGAATCAGCGTGACCGACGCGGATATGAAGCGAATCGAGCGTAGATTGTCGGAGCATGAAAAGGTCGCCGGCGTTGCGACGTTTGTCGGCGCGGGGCCGCCGCGGTTTTATCTGCCGGTCGAACCGGAACCGAGTAACTCTTCCTACGGCCAGTTCATTGTTAACGTAAACAGCATCGATGACATCGACGCGATCGTCGCGGACATGGACCCCTGGCTGACCGAACAATTCCCTGACGCGCAGATCCCGTTGCGGAAATTCGGCGTCGGTCCCGGTGAAACATGGAAGTTTGAAGTGCGATTCGGCGGACCGGCGATCGCCGACGCCGCATTGCTGCGAAAAACCGCGGCACCGGCGGTGGACGTGCTACACCACGCGCCGCTGGCAGAAGACGAACGCACAGACTGGCGGCAGCGAACGAAGAAGATCGTGGCCGAGTACAACGAGCAGCGGGCGCGCTGGGCCGGGGTCACGCGCGGCGATATTGCGGACGCGACGAAGAGCGCGTTCGACGGCCGTCAAATCGGGCTGTACCGGGAAAGCGACGAGCTCATTCCCATCGTATTGAGGTCAACCGAGAAAGAGCGTGAGTCGGTTGGCGGACTGCCCGCGCTCCAGATTCAGCCCGCATCGAGTGCACACACGATCCCGCTCGGACAGGTGACCGATTCCATCGGCATCGAGTGGGAAGATCCGCTCATCTGGCGACGCGATCGTCGGCGAACGGTGACGGTGCAGGCGAATCCGGTCGGTGGGGTAACGTTGCCCGCGTTGCGCAAATCAGTGCTCGACAGTATCGATGCCGTCGAAATACCGAGCGGGTATGTAAAGGAGTGGGGCGGAGAATTCGAAAGTTCGCGCGATTCGCAGGCGTCGCTGCTGCCGGGTGTCGTACCGGCGGTGGTTATTATGGCCTTCATCATCGTAGCCATGTTTAATGCCTACCGGCCGCCGCTTGTCATTGCGCTGTCCATCCCGTTTGCGGTCATCGGGATGACGTTTGGTTTGCTAACGACAGGCGCCGCATTCGGATTCGTTGCGCTGCTCGGGGCAATGAGCCTCGTCGGTATGATGATCAAAAATGCCGTTGTGTTGCTCGACCAGGTCGATATTAATCTTCAATCCGGGCAGGAGCGCTACGATGCGATCGTGAACGCGACGATATCGCGCGCTAGACCGGTCGCTCTAGCCGCGGCGACGACGGTGCTCGGCGTCATTCCGTTACTGCAGGACGTGTTCTGGGTTGGACTGGCGGTGACCGTCATGGCGGGACTCACGTTCGGTACCGGACTGACCCTGATCCTGGTGCCAGCGATGTACGCCGCTATCTACAAGTTGAAAGCGGCCTGATCAACCTCATTTTCGGAAGGCAAAGGGGATCTCTCAGTCCGACGCATTTGGCTCCTGGTTGGACTGTGGTTCCAACTCGGCGGATTTTACCGCTTGTACCCGGTTGCCGAGGCCGGTAGCGACTGCGCGGAGCAGCGGCCCGAGTACCTGTACTGTCTGGCGGTCGAATCCAAACAGTGACAGCGCGAGGCCGAGCGGATCGAAAGCGGTGCGCGCCGCCTGAATTTCCAGTCCGAGAACCTGGCGATGCGCTTCGATCTTCGTGGTCAGCAGCGCTTTTTCGTATTCGAGTTCAGTCATGACTCGCTCCTCAGGCCACGCCGATCGGTCGCCAGGGTCGCGCGGGTCGCCTCAAAGGCGTGAGCGCCACGCCGGACCCGGCGTGAATTCAATACCGCGAGTATGACCACGACAGCGGCGTAAAAAGCGCACAACCCGTATGCGACCTGCATGCGGTAGTCGTCCCAGAACATGATCAGCAGCACCGCATTCAGGCACAGAAACAGCATGAACCCCGCGAGCGCCAAAGCAAGCGTGGTCAGTAATATCATCGATACGCGGCGGCGTTCCTCGGCGAACTCGAGCGCAAACAGATCGAGGCGCAGGTGGATGCCTTCGACGACGCTTGCGGCGACCCGGCGACCGGCAGCGGACAGTTCTTCAGCGTTCGTGTCCCGATCAGACATCGCGGGCTCCGCGTCGACCTTGCGAGAAAGCGAGTCCGAGCAACACACCGACCCCCGCTGCGGCGAGTAGCGCCCCGAGCGGGTTTTCCCGCACTTTCTCCTCGACGGCCTTGATTTCGCTCGCGAAATCCTGTTGCACCTCGGCCATTACCGGCCGTAGTGTGTCGCCGGCTTCGGTCGCCGCTGCCGCTAACGCGTCTTCGGCCTCGGCCAGTTTCGCGCGCACCATCCTGGACCGCTCCGCGAGGTCTGAGCTGTCGCCGGCGTCCAGCACCCGCCGCACTTCGTCGACGACTTGCTGCGCGCGGTTAGCGGCCTGCTCGAGGGCCTCTTCCCGGGTTGTCATGATCGGTTCTCCATAAGCTCGCGATCTGTCTGAAATATAAGCCACCCGGCAAGTGCGCCGGTCAGTTCCAACCAAAAAAAGAATAAGAGTCGGATCGGGAAAAGTCTACGTCACCGGACTCGCGTCTCCGCGCCGCCATACTTTACTCCGGATTTCCTCGATCGCGAATGATCACTGCTTGCCAGGATGCAGGCCAGGTGCGGTATGCTTGAACCGTCATCGAAACCAGGGAGCTGAATCAGTCATGAATCGCCTATTACTTCTAGCGTTATGTCTCGGGCTCGGGTTTACCCCTGCGGCCTTCAGCCATGACGTCGACATGAAAGAAAAGATCAAGGAATTCGGCCGCTCGGTCGGTAATGCCTATGTGTGTGCGTCCAAGGAGGACAAGGAGCATTTCAAGGAGGATTCGGAGTTTATATATGCGAAAGCCCTGCACGAACTTGGACCCCGCGCGGCCTATCTCTATGCCGTGTCCGTCGGTTTCGGCGCGTCGGTCGACCGCAGTAAAGTCGATTGCGCGAAGCTCGCGAAGCACTGGACCGACATGAAGGTGAAACTCGCGTTAGAGGAGGCTGCGGAATGAAGAACACGACACTGATACTGGCGGTTGTAGCCCTGGCACTGAGCGCTGTTCATTCCTCGGCGTCGGCGCGTCGTGGTGGACACATGGCTCACGGGGGTCACCACGGGGGTCATCACGGGGGTCATCACGGGGGTCATCACGGGGGTTACCACGGCGGCGTCCATGGGGGTTACCACGGCGGCGTCCATAACGTTAACGTCTACGGCGGTCGTGGCTATCATGACGACAATACAGGAGCGGCGGTCGTCGGCGGAATGCTTATTGGCGCCGCGGTCGCGAACGCCAACAACAACAGTGCGAACAACGGGGATTACCCCGATTGATCGGGACCATTTGCGTTTGATGTGGATTCCAGACCCACATCAAACGCATCAACCGGGGGACGTGTAAGCGGCGCTGTCAGGCTTCGCTGATCGCCCCTTGCGCCGTCAGTCGCGGATGAAGCGCAGTGCGTCGCGCGCATCTTCGCTTTTGTAGTGCAGCAATAGATCTCCGGCCGCGAAGTCAAACGCTACAACGGCCCCGATCGCCGCAAGGTATTGCACCTCGATGTCGCTTGCCGGCGGAGGACACATCATCCTCGTTCCAGCGGCGGGGCCGATCGTCACGTCGAAGCGGTCTTTGATGTCGACCGGCGCGAAATAGCGGTTACAGCCGGAGCTACCCGAGATTTTGTCCGCCGTAAATTCTGCAGACACCTCCACACCGTCCGGCACGGGGCTGTCACGCCCGAGATGGGTCAACCGCCACGTGGTATCAAACAGGTCGGCGGCGCTCACCGGTCCTTCGTTCCGCGTCGTCGCGAGGTGCAGCGACGAACCATCCAACGAATAGATTCGTCGTTGCTTCATGTTCGGGCAGCACACTGGTTCGTCCGGTCCCGCGACGATAAGATCGAGGATGAGCTGATTTTCCGACATCGACATTGCCCGGACCCGTGCGCGATCGCCGAGCGCCGCCGTCGCGACGTTATTCCATTCGGCACGCGTTTTCTGCATCACCGCCGCATACGTCAACGATCCGCTGCCGCCGGAATTCCGCACGAGCACGAGTAAACGACTCTCTCTATTCGCTCCTGCGATGTCCTGCATTTTTACCAGGTCAACCGTTTCCCGCGAAGCGGCACCGGCGATGGCCGGCGCGGTTTCGTAGTGCCCGTTGATGAGTTCGACGGGATGCGGATAGATGTCGCGTATCGTGATGGTATCCATAGTCTCGGGGTTTCCGGACGCGAGCACCGATGATCCCCCGATTAGCCCCGCGAGCAGAATGCTGGCCGCGAATTTCAACAGTATGTCACCGAGCGTCGATCGCAGGATTAATTAATCGGTGGGGGCCGCGTTATTGCATGGACCCGAATCGGTACGGTATTCGGCATGGTGGAAGATTCCCGTATTCCGGAAGTCGCACGGGATGAAGCCGTTACTCACTGACGGCGGATCGGATTTCCCGGCCAGTTCGGGACAGTGGCTCAGGAGCGACTTTTTCGACCGCATCCGCGTCACTACTCTACTTTTTCAGGTCGAAGGCGTTAACGCGAGTATCGAGCGCAACGTATCGCTGTCGAGCGGCGCGCCGCCCTGTGAGTCGCCCATCGATGCCCGTTCCTTGACCGCGATAGCGTCGAGCAGTTTGCTCGCACGGCTCGAGCGCTGCGAGCGGGTCTCGTTGCCGCTCGCGATGTCACGCGTCATCTGTTTGTATTGGTTGATGAACTGTTCGTAGTCATCCGGCACGGTCGAGCGCGGAATAATGGTTTCGCGGATCCGCGCATAGACACAGCGCAGGAATGAACCTTCCGTGTTGGCCAGTTCCCGTTCGTTAACCATGCCGGGGTGCGCGGGATCGTAACCGGTTTTACTGGCACAGCTGCGGTTCTCCACTGCGCTCGCCGCCTCACCGAAGACCAGGCATGCGAGTCCGAGGGCGCCGGCAAAAAACACGGTTGCCCGCTTCGAATTCAATCGCGTGAACCTGGTTATGCGTTTCCGGGTTGGGTACAGCATGGGTGGTCGCGATTCGTCCGGTTCGTCAAACGCGGATCAGAATACCCGCCCGAGAAAAATATACACGGCATCGTTGCCGCGCTCGGCGTGGCCGTAAGCGACATAGAGCGGTGCGAGGATCGTGTCGACCCCGAGAAAAATGCTTCCGGCCAGCATCGAATCGCCAGGATCGAGGCTGATATCGCTGCGCGATTCGAAAACATTGCCGTATTCTATCGTGCCGCCAACGTAAATCGACAGGAGTCTCGGCATCAGTTTCACCCGATCGATACGACGGAAAAACGCAGCGTTCAGCAGGGCGGCGTGCTCGCCGCTGAGTTCGTCAGACGCGAATCCCGAAAGATTTGTAAAACCGCCCAGTGGAAAACGATTCTGCAGGGGGGCGTCGCCGTCGAAAGTCTCGGCAAATTTCGCGCCAGCGACGATCGTATTCTGGCCCCAGCTGCGGGCAATGGCGAGGCGTGCCGTGACCTGGCTGAAATTTTCGTCAGCGCCGAGACTTTCCACGGAATCGGAGACTTCTCCGTCGAACAATGCACCGTGGCGGGGAAAATTTCGATTATCGAGTGTGTCGTAATATGCGGACACATAGGCCTCGGCGTTGTTAAAACTGAAGTCCGGCATGCGGCGACTGCCGATCCGCAGCTTGGCATCGCCGATGTAGCGGCGGATACCGACCCCTAGTTCCGCGTTGTTGCCGAACAAATACCCGGCGAGGAGTGAAGCGCCGGTACGCCGTACGCGATATTCGTCGATCTGATCGCCGTTTTCGAATTGGCTCACGTCGCGGGAAAAGAAAAACACCCGGGGGCGTATGAAAAATCGCCACTGCGCATCGAGTGGTTGATACCATTCGATCAATGCGAGCGGGCGTTCACCGACCTGTCCCGCGAAGCTGACTTCGCCACCCAGCGAATTGATATTCGTCTTGAGGTAGCGTAATCCGACGTCCCACATATCGTCGTCGCCGAAATCAACGGCGAGCCCGAGACCGAACTGCAGATAATTCGGACCCCAGCTTTTCTCCTCGGTCGTGATGACCAGGCCGGATTGGGAACCTTCGGTGACCAGTTCGTAGCGCACGCTCTGAAACACGGCGAGCCCGTAGAGGTTTGCGATGCCTGCCTCGAGTGCGGGAACATCGAGCGGTTCTCCCACCTTGATATTGAGCCGGGCAGTCAATACGTCTTTGGACAGTCTCGATTCGTTGACGAAGCGGACGAAGTCGATCACCGGTGCGATTTCGTGATGCCCCCGATCGCGGGCGGCCAGCGCGGCATCATACACTCGCGGCGAAGCCGCAAAGCGCAGGAGCTCGTCTTGAGCAGCACGAGCCGCTTCTTCGCCGTATTGAATGCCCTCGGCGACCTTATCGAATGATCCGGATCCGACGTCCCTCAGTTCCGGTTCCAGATGCAGATCGTCCGGGCGTAGTGTTGCGATTTGGCGCTCGGCATTGCGCACCGTTAACAACGCCGATAACTGACCCAGCATCGACACCACCGAGGTGATTTCTGCCGAGGTTTTCAAATCAGCCGACAAATCGACGACGATGACGACATCGGCGCCCATGTCGCGCGCCACGTTGATCGGCACGTTATCGGAGATGCCGCCGTCGACGAGCAGGCGTCCGTCGATCAGAACCGGGGAAAACGCGCCGGGAACGGCCATGCTGGCCCGCAGTGCACGGTCGAGATGACCGCCGGACAGCACGATCTTTTCCCCGGTTTCGATATCGGTCGCGACCGCCCGGAACGGGATGGGGAGATCGTCGAAATTGCTGATGCCCGCCACGGGAAGCGTCAGTCGGGTCAGTTCGAGGTTGAATTTTTGCCCCTGGATGATCCCGGGCGGCAGTTTGATTTTACCGTCGCGGAATCCGGGTTTTTTCTTGACGAGGTAATCCCGGTCATCGAGTTTGCGTTGCAATGGCCGGTCGGCGCGCGGTGTTGCGTCGTCAAACACCTCGGACCATTTCATGTTGATCAATTCCTGTCCTATTTCGTCCGGGGTCATGCCCGATGCGTAAAGACCGCCGATGATCGCGCCCATGCTGGTACCGGCGATGTAGTCGATCGGGATGTGCAATTCCTCGATGACTTTCAGTACGCCAACGTGTGCGGACCCTTTCGCACCGCCGCCGCCGAGGACGAGACCGATTTTAGGTCGTTGTTTTACCCCGGGATTGCTGCCATCCGCGACGGCGTTCATACCACCGCAGACGATCGCGAGCACGACAATGACCGCGATAACTGACGCGCGCGCCGCAACGAACGAAGCGGCTCCGGGGTTCCGTGGCAGGTGTCCGGTGTGGGGCATCGCTGAGGGGGAGTTTTTTGCAGTCATGAGTCGCTCATTTCGTTGTCGTGTCGGTAGACTCCGACGTAGTCCTTTTCGGTCCGCCCATCAGGCTCTCGTCGAAACCGGGCGGGCCGGCAGTGCGATCCGGGCTTACAGCGCTCGAATTGAGGCTCGGTCAACCCCGGCCGTCCAACTCAGCAATGCGGTTCGCAGAGCCGCGTGCCGGCATTGTAAGGTATTTCGAAAGTCGTACCTAAATCCCGCGCCGGCTCGGGGTCAGTGTGGTATCCGTCACCTGAAACCAGCTTGACGGCAATTACCGCTCCGAATTTCCAAATCTCCGGAGCGCCGCTCGTCGCACGGTCGGGACGGTACCGGGACCCGTGGTTCACGATGCATTCAGAAACGATCAACGATGATGACCGGTCACCCGCTGTCACATGCGAAAAGTTCGCATAATTATCCATCTGCAGGCAATTTCCGCTTATACTTCCGGCCCGGACGCATTGGCCCGCCAATCCCGTAAATCCGAAAGTGATGCTCGTTCGACAATCACCGCCAGGCCGACGTAACCGCGAATCTCAACTGAAAACTGAAAGGTACCCGTAATGCTATTTTCCAATCGTTCCAACGGACCGGCGATCGCCGTCTTGTTTGCGGCCGCATTTGCCGCAGGCGCCGCGAATGCCGATTCCCATTTCGAACAACCGCTTGTCGCAACGGCCGCGGAATTACTGCCTGCGAACATCGTCAAGGGCCCGAATCACAGTGTCCGAAGCGCCGTGCACAATGACGGTTTTCTCTATATCTACGACATCGATACGAAATACGGCCCTCTCAGAGCCGTTTCGACCCCCACGCTGTACAAGCGGATCAGTGAGCTGAACGCGATGGCCGGCATGGAACAGTTGAAGGGTACGACGGAGTTTGCGGACGGGTTGAAAAACCAGGCGGGTAATTTCGTCAAAGGTGGCGTCGGGATTGTCGCGCATCCGGTCAAGTCGGTGTCCGGCGCCGTGTCCGGCGTCGCTTCGATATTCAAAGGCGTGGGCGGCACGATGCACTACGGGAAGAGCGATACTGAAAGTGGCCGGCTCAGCGTTATTTCCGGTTTCGACAAAACGAAGCGGGAATACGCCAGCGAGTTCGATGTCGACATGTATTCGCGGAACAAGTACTTGCAGGACGAATTGACTGATATCTCCCGCGCCGGATTTCTCGGCTCGTCGATTGTTCGACTCGGTGGTGCCGCAGCCACTGGCGGCGCCGGGATCGCGCTGACCGTGACGGGAACGACGCAAGCGATGAAAGACCTGCTGCGTGAGAAATCAGCCGCCGATTTGCGCGTGATCAACGCGGATTCCTTGACAGCGATGGGCGTCGGCAGCGATTTGGTCGACCTGTTTCTGGGAAATCGTAATTTCACGTTGACCCAGCAAACGGCCATCGTGTTCGCGTTGAAATCGATGTCCGGAACGACGAACCGTGCAGCGTTCATCAAATTTGCTGCTTTGACGGATAACGACGATATGGCCGCATTTCGGCGGCGCCAGGCCGAAATGTACGCCGGTTACTCCGCGAACATCGCGCCGATTGCAACGTTCGAGAGCGCCGCGCAGGTTGCCGTCGGTCGGAATCAGAACAACGTCGCGATTTTTTGCGCGCCGCTCGATTACATCCTCTGGACGCAGGGCCTGTCCAACCTCGCCGGCAGCCTCACCCTGGGGGTCGACGGCATGGAAGGCATTACCGGGAAAGAGCTGTGGCTCGCCGGTAATGCGAGCCCGGCGACGGCGGAGCAAATGACAAAGTGGGGTTGGAACATCAACGAGCGCAGTAACGCCGCGCTTTCCGCGAAGTAACGACAGGATCCATCCGCGCCATCGTTATGCCGATGGCGCGGAATCTGCACTCTGACCCCGGGCTGAACGAGTCAGCAATGGGGTCGGCCCGAACGCAGAGACGGCCACGCTTCCCTTGCGGGGCCCCGCACGTACCGGCCGTCGGCAAGTATGGTCCGGAATGTTCGCATAGCCCGGACGCCGAAACCGGGCCGGGATCGTCTCCGGCCGGGCGATATCCTGTTACTGCGCCCGGACACGCCATGGTCTCGGAACCCATATACGGGTAACCTTCGAATCAGCGGTTGCTCGATCCCGCCGCGTAGAGCACTTATGGCCTTTCGCACCCACATCGTATTATTCCGCTGGACCGTTCGCGGCGCGGTAGTGCTGTTTACGGTTCTGCTCACGGTCGTTGCCGTGCGTGCGTTCGACTCGCGCGGTCTGTCCGATCTGAAATTGTGGCACCGCGTCCACCTCGAAGCAGAATTCACCGTCGCCCGGGCGGACTCCGTCGGGTCGCTGGACGACTGGTTGCAAGTCGAAAACCGGCTGTTCGAGCAGCTCGACACGCTTGTGTACGACGTCGTTGATCCGTCGACGACAACTGATGTAAACCGCTACGTCAAAGGCAGCCGTTCCGACCCTGAGCACTTCGAAAGCAACTGGGATCGAACCTATGAAATGCGCCCCGCGGTTGCAAAAGGCGGCGCGCTGCTGATCCACGGGCTGTCTGATTCTCCTTACAGTGTCAGACATATAGCCGAAATACTGGTGGGGCAGGGGTACTACGTTCTGTGCATGCGGATGCCCGGACACGGCACCGTACCGTCGGGGTTGTTGCACGCGAACTGGCGGGACTGGGCCGCCGCGGTCGAGATCGGCGCGCGGCATGTTGCGACGCAGGTGCCGCACGACGGTCACTTTGTCCTCGGCGGATATTCGAACGGCGGCGCGCTGGCGCTGAATTACGTCGCCGACGCGATTGACGACGGTAATTTACCGATTCCTGATCAGATGGTCCTGTTCTCGCCGATGCTGGGGGTCTCGCCATTCGCGGTGCTCGCGAACATCCACAAGCTGTTGAGCTGGATCCCGTATTTCGAAAAATCGAAATGGGTAGATGTGTATCCCGAATACGACCCGTTCAAATACAACTCGTTTCCGATGGAGGCGGGACATCAAAGCTATCGATTGATCCGCACCATCGTCGGCAAGCTCGATCGCCTGGCAAAAGACGGTTCAATGAACCAGTTGCCGCCGATTATCGCGTTCCAGTCACTCGTTGACGCAACGGTTTCGACCGAAGCAATCGTCGATAAGTTATTCGACCGACTCGAGGGCAACAACGACGAACTCGTGCTGTTCGACGTGAACCAGACACCGCATTTGAAGGATTTTATCGAACCAAAGTACGACCGCAGCGTGCTGCTCGCGTCGCTGGAAACGGTGGATGCGCTGCCTTATAAGCTGACCGTCATTACGAATCACCATGCCGGGGATCGCGAGGTGGCTGCTCGAACAAAACTTTCGGGTGAAGCCGATTCGACACTCGAACCCCTGAATCTAAGTTGGCCCGAAGAGGTGTATTCGCTGGCACATGTCGCAATTCCGTTTCCGCCGAGTGACGCGGTGTACGGAGACACAAAAGGTTCGCTCGACGGTCCGACCATTAACATCGGCACGTTACGACCGCGTGGCGAGAAAGGCGTGCTCAACGTGCCGCCGTCACTGATGATGCGGCTGAGATACAACCCGTTCTTCGATTACGTCAAACGTCGAATCATGCAGAAAACCGCTGCGCTCGAGCAATGATGCCACCGGCCCGGTGGCCGGCGTTAAACCGCTTAACCCAAACATCTACTCTTCGGAATCGCGCTTTATGGAGACCTCGAGCGGCGCCAGCGTATTCAGATGCACATCGCGCTGAGGGAATGCGATAACAATTCCGGCATCAGTCAATTTGCGATTGATGGCGACGTGCAGATCCGTACGCACCGAGAGCCGATGGTCGACTGAATTGACGTAGCACCGAATTCCGATATTCAGCGAGTTGTCGCCAAATTCCTCGAACGTGACGAACGGGGTTGGGTCAGAAAGTACAAGTTCGTTTTCCTCCGCCGCTTCGGCAACGAGCGCCATCGCGTGTTCGACATCCGATCCGTAGGCGATGCCGACATAAAAATGGATACGAATAATAGGATCGCTCAATGACCAGTTGAGCAGGCGCCCGGTAATAAATTCCTTGTTCGGGACGATCAGTTCCTTGCGGTCCCAGTTTCTGATCGTCGTCGCCCGAATTCTTATTTTCGTGACGACCCCGTCAACGTCGCCGACGGTAACGACGTCACCGACCCGGATCGGGCGCTCAAACAGAATGATCAAACCACTGATGAAATTCGCGACGATTTCCTGCAGGCCAAACCCGATGCCGACACCGAGAGCGGCAACGAGCCACTGAATCTGCGCCCAGCGTCCGCCGAGCATCGAAAAAATCAGGATCAGACCTACCGTTACGACGACATATGTAATCAGCGCGTTTACCGTATACAACGCGGCGTTCGTCACCTCCAGGCGCTGGCGCAAAATAATCTCAATCAGCGACGGCAGGTTTCGGGTTAACACCACCGTTGCGATGCCGATCAACAGCGCCATCCCGAGGTCAGCCAGAGTGACGACAACCTGCACGGTTTCGCCATCGACCTTATCGCTTAGCGTCCAGACAGTGAATTTTTCGAGTACGCTGAGCGCAACAAAAATGTCGGACCAGATAAACCAGATGGCGGTTGCAACGATAAACAAAACGGCAACCTGTACGAGTTTGTAGCTTTCGTCACTGAGGCTCACGATATCCATCTCGGGTTCGTCGATGCCGTGAATTTCGCCTTCTTCGGCGCCTGCCGGTGTCTCCCGGGCAGTTCGCTGCGTTTCGAACCGATCGATCGCGGCTTGCCGGGTCAGCCGGCGGGCGGAAATCGTTAGCCATCGAACCGCCAGTTGATGAAGCAAAATCGCGCCGGCGATCACCAACAGGGTGTAGAAATACTCGAGTAACAGCACCGACGACGTGTACAGGTAACCGATGAGAACGAGTATCGACAGAATCACCGGGACCGCGGCTATCGCAGCAGACCAGATCGGCGCGAGGCGGACATACGACTTGCGCTCGTTGCGCGACAACCATTCGGCGAACACGCCGTCGCGACGGTCGAACAGACGCGCCATCGACCGCGCAATTACCAGTAAGGCGATCACGAAAACGAGTTTTGGCAGCGTTCCGCCGAGTGTGATCAGATCGATCCTCACTGCAACAATGAACAAAACGAGCAACGGGATGACGACTTGCAGCAACTGTCCCGTTTCGTGATGAAGTACGGAGAGTCCGCCGCGTGGCCAGCGAAAGTGAACGCCGCCAATACCGCCATCATCAGCGATGAGCCGCAGGAATCTGAGCCCGAATATCCAGGGAAATATCTGCCATAACGCGCCGGCGACAGCGATTGACAACGGGTGGCCATTGGCCGCTTCGGTCAGTTGCGATGCCACGCTCGCAAGAACGAGCGGTCCGGGGAGCGAGGCCAGGAGCGCGATGGTGAGCGCCATCGCGGTATTCGAAAATCGGTCGTTGGTAATCTGCCCGACATTGTTGCCGGTGTTGCTGATCAGCGCGCGCCACCAGGGCGTTTTCCAGCGCCACAGCAGGTACAACATTAACGTGGCGACAACGAGGAACGTCCTCAGCGTTGGTTGCGCGAGACGAACGGCGACTTCGCGCCATTCCCGCGGGGAAGTGAGGCGCAGGACCTCCGATGGCACGGTTGTCAGGTCCGAGGGCTTCAGTCCCGGCGTGCTTCTTATCCAGATCAGGTGTTGATCGAGAAAGCTGCCGTATTCGCTGACCGATTCGCGCAACTGGCGATACAGGAAATCAAGTTCGCTCAATGCCCGCAGGTACGCGCTGTCGCTGTTGATCACCTGGTCGAGCAGACCCATGCGCGCCTGTACGATTGCCGCGAGTTCGCCGGCAATGGCCGCCCGCTCAGGCTTCTTGAGATCAACCGTCAGGTCGGCAACGTATTTTTCACGTTGTCGACCAGCGCGGCGTTCTTCCCGATGACGGACCGCGCGCAGGCCAACGTCCGCCATGATACGTTCGCGGGCCCGTGCTTCCCGTGGCGACACCTTCAGCGTGTCGAGGTCGCGGCGCTGTGCGGCGAGTACGTGGCCAAGAACCTGGTTAACCCCCGCGACGCTGAGTTTTTCGCGGGCGTATTTGAACTGATCGGTAATTTGGTCGAGATTCGCCCGGTAATTCGTGATGTCACGTTTGACGGACTCGAGTGCTCTCGCGATCGTTTCGAGTTCTGTAGACAACTGCGCATTGCGCTCTGCAACGCCTCGAATAACGGGCCCTTTACTCGCCGCCTCGGCCATCGCGGCTTCCGTATCGTATTTCGCTATCTCGGCCGCGGTGGCCCGCTTCTCATTAAGGATCTCTGTTAGCTTTTGTACCGTTTTCTTGTTGACCGTGACGCTCTGTGCGACATCATCGAGTTTCGCCTGTAGTAACGCGATGCGCATCGGCTGACTCAATAATTCAGCGTTCAGCATTTTAATCTCTGCGCGCAAACTGGCGCGCTGAGTATCGATTCTCCACTGCCCGGCTTCTGCAAGCGCGCGTCCGCCCGGATCGTCGATAATGGCCGCAGGGAGATCGACCAATTCGGTTTGCAATCGGGCTATTTCGCTCAAGCGGAGGCGGATAACGTCTGCCCGGCCGGCTTCTGTCTCCAGCCTGTCGGCGTAATCTCCCGACCGGGTCGAGTCGGCTTCGAGATCGGCTTTCGCTTTTTGCACCAGGCTCTCGATTTCTGCGAGGGTCGTGCTCTCGCGAATCGACGTGCCGATCGGTACTTCCTTGTCTTGTCGTTCGGCCGTCGATTTGCGCAGCTTTGCTGCCGCCGCGGTCGCGCTGTTACGTGCTTGCGCAAATTCTGCCGCGGCGCCCAGATGCGCGTCGCGCGTCTCTATATCGGTGAGCGCACGACGGTAGAGCCCGGTCAGTTCCGATTTCGTTTCCTCGCCGAGGTCTGTTCCGGCCTCGATCGTTTCGAGGCGGGATTCAATCAACGCCGGGGTGACGGCGAGGTCTGATCCATCCGCAGCGAACGAGACGGGCGCCCATACAATCAAAAACAACCAGAATCTTATTGGCATGATGTGCAGGGTCTCTGTCTGGCCATTATCCGATGATCGCCCAGCGCATCCGGGAATGAAAGCGCGCTATGTGTTCGAATGCCGGCGACCATGCGTGTCCCGCCTGCCTCGATGCGGGCCTCGACGCTGATGCAATCGGTAGCATATGCGGGCCTATCCGCCGATGGGCAACGTGAGGACGGGTGAAATCGCTTTTCCACCGCCGGCCTGCAAGGCAAACAGTTGTCCGAGCAGCGAGAACGTCGATTTGGAGCTGAGATCGGAATCGTCGATGTAGAACCAGTGCCCGCGATACTCAACCGAGACTGAACCGGCAGCCGGCCTGCCGTTGCTGCTCCGGATACGCATGATGCCGTTCGCTCGACGGAAGTCGAGCGCGGCCGAAGCAGCAGGGATTCACCGCGGCACGCATTATCGAATGTCGTCCCGCCTCGAAGGAGCGGTTTTTGTGGCGACGCTGTTGGAAATGACAAGCCGGCAAGGATCGGCGCGGCAGGCGCCAGCCGAGCGGGCAGCGGCGCCGATCGTTACCGCGACGAGACGACAGGCAGGGCGCCCGTCGTCCCGATCATCGTTGTGTCACCGCCCGTTCGAGGAAGACCCGGGCATTAGCGCTCGAAACTCAGCGCATACCGCCCAACAGTCCGCCCGAGACCGCGCCTATGGCCGCGCCTTTTCCCGCATCGCCGGCAATCGCGCCGATCGCGGCGCCACCAAGTGCACCCCGTGCAGCGCCGCCCACGGCCGTATCGGAATCGTAGTTCCGCGTTGCGGAACCGGCCGCACCAACCGCCGCGCCGATGGCTGCGCCTTTACCGGCGTTACCCGTCATCGCGCCGATCAAGGCGCCGCCTGCTGCGCCGCGACCCGCACCGCGCAGCAACTGCGCGTCGGCAACGGCCGCAAATCCCAGTACCAGTGACAGCACTATCAGTGCCGAAGAAGTCATGTGTCGCATCGCGTTAATCCTCGAAGCCATCATTATTTCGCCGCCATACAGGCGCCGAACACCGTGAACGATTCCGATTTACCAGCGACTGCAATCGTCATGGCGCCCGTTTCATCAGCAATGGAAGCGCTCCACGCGCGGCCGTTCTGAGCACCATGCAGCACCGTCATACCCTCGATCTTCTCCACGCTGCCGATGGGAGACGTCCGGCCGCTCGACACGCCCGTGATCGTTTTTTTCGTCAAATCGACTTCGAGAAAATGATCGAGCTTCACCTCCGTCGCGCCGCCGCGAGCACATTTCCCGTTCGCGTCGCATTTAAACGTATTCGACGGGGAGCAAATGAGGTTGTGTGCTCCGTGGCTATCGGCACTGACCCCGGCGCTGCAAACAAGCAAAACCAGCGCGGTTGTAATTGATAGGGATCGCATAAATATTCTCCTGAAGCAGTTGATGTTCGAAGTTCTCGGTTGTTCGGCGCAGGCGGGCCCCGCCATTTTACCGGCGCCCGCCGCGCAGCCACCGGAATCGGTGTAATACCGCGGATATTGCAGCACCGTCGGCCGCAACCGTTGATCGCGGTCAAATGGTACCGCATTCGCTGCGGTTTTGCGGAGATCCCGGCTAAATCAGGTTGAGATCGGCGGCATCAGGGGCACGGGCGCGCTGCGGGTTTGGTGGCACAGCCGTGTTCGCCGCCGCGGGCAATCGGAGGCACTGTGCAGGCGGTCCGTTCAGATTGGGTTCAATTAGTTAGACTTATCCTTAGCGCTCAACGTTTTCGTGCCGAAAAGTGCGCAGAAGCCGAAGCCGTCGGCGCCCTGGAGGCACGTCGTACAAACCCGAGGAATCGAACCATGGTTAGTTTGCGTAGCTTGATTTTCGCCGCTACGGCGCTGTTCGCGCTGTCGGCCGGCGCCGAGCCCGGCGTGAAAACGTTTGGCTGGGTCACGCAAAACATGCATTTCTACGACGCGCCCCGCCTGGGGAACGAATCAATCAAGGGGCAACTCGAGTCGTCGATCCAGCGTGAGCTCGAACGCAAGGGTCTGAAATTTGTCTCTTCCATTGATACGGCCGATCTTGCACTCAGTTATGTCGCGGTCCTGGAGAATGCGGCCGAACCCGACGAAGTGGCCGTATTCTGGGCCGAGAACCCGGACATCGCACAAAATCCGGACCGGCCGCACAAATTTGAACGCGGCATGTTGTTCGTCAAGCTGGCGGACAAGGCGACTAACAAGACGGTGTGGAAAAACACCTATCGAGGACTCGTTGCTCTCGACATGCCCGACTCGCCGCGCCAAAAACGGCTGCATCAGATCGTCGTCAGCCTGCTCGCGAGCTATACGCCCCAGATCCGGTAGCCGCTCGAACGCGGCGATGGTGCCTGCATTCGTTCTTCATGCGGGCACTATCAATTCTGCCCCCTGGTTACGGGGTGATGATCTCTGCAGTGTGATATTTCGCGGTGTGTCGCGTACGTCGCCGCTGTTCATTACCGGAGGGCGCTGTCCGAGGCCGCCGAAACGACTACCCCGGCTGCACCGGACCGAGGTTTTTTCAGCGTAATGAAGCGGGCACGGCGAGTACCGCGCACGGCGCCTGTCGCAAAACCTGCTCGGACGTTGAGCCGCGCAACATGTCGAGTACCCCATGGTGCCCGGCGGTCGGCATGACGATCAGATCCGTTTGCGTGCGCCTCGCAGTCTCGACGATCGCCGTGACAACGTCCCCGTAGGCATTGATGATGGCGTCACTATTGAGAGTGATCCGTTGCGAATATCGTTCTGCGATACGCTGTCCGTTTTGCGCTGGCCCGACGTGTAGCAGCGAGATCGCAGCGTCGTCGCTCAATATCTCGCTCCAGCGAGTCGCCACTTCTATTGCTCTGCTCGCGTTCGGTTCATCGTCGATCGGGACAAGGATCCGCTGCAGTTTTATGTTCGCGTCGTCCAGTGGAACGAATCCGTCGGTTCCCTGGGGCAGAAACAGGGTTGCGATCCGTGATTTTCGCGCGACAGATTGCGCGACGGACGGTTTCAACCAGCGCGGAAGACCGCTGCGGCCGGCCGTTGCGAGCACGAGCAGGTCGACTTCGTGATCGGCCAGATAATCGAGCATCGCGGCCGTGGGACTGGACACCGTTGCGTTGACTTTGCGCACGCGTATGCCGAGTTTTTCCGCGACATCGGCCGCCTCGCTATCCGGCGACAACAGACCCCAGCGCGACAGTGTTTCACGGACCTGGGGAAAATCCTGCCACTGTTCCCTGTCGTCGTCGCCGACATGCATGATGGTCAGCCGGGATCGCCCGACGAGCGCGAGTGCGAGCGCGTGACCGAATGCGCTGTCGCTCGCGGCCGTAAAGTCGGTCGCGTTCAGAATCGAAGAAAACCAGCGCGTGTCGTCTTTTTTTTCAGCCATGATCGGTATCAGAATTTTCGCCGTTGTAAATGTTTCTGACGTGCCCGCTGTTCGGCAGCTCGTCGATGTGGATCCGTACCGGAGTTGCAGACGGTTTCGCGGGTACCCGATTAACCGAACACGTCGAACAGTTCCTCGAACGCACGCAATTGCCCGCCACGCGTCGAACTCGGCACGAGAATCGGCGTCCTGATCCCCGCGTCGAGCCATTTTTCGACTTCGTTGCGAACCCGCGATGCCGGCCCCGCGATCGTCGTATCGTCGAGCCACCGATCCGACAGACATGCGCTGACCCCGTCGAGGTTATCGGCTGCGATGCAGGCTTCCACAGCATTCATTTCCTCGGCGTAACCGCTGTCTTTCCAGTAGTTCCGGTAGTTCGGAAGCAGGGCGTAACGGCTCAGCGTTTTCCGGTTCACCGCACGCGCCGCGTCGATGTCGTCATCGACACAGGTCGGGATCATATTACCGATGAAAAATGCAGGATCATCGCGGGTCGCGGACGGCAATACGTTGAGCGATTCCGCCATGTGTGCGCGCGCGCCATTCGCGAAGATCATGCCATCGCCGATTTCCGCCGACAGGCGGATCATGCGTTCGCGCAGCGCTGCGAGGATGATCGGGGGCAACTCTCCGACCCGTGGCGCAGCGCGCAACTGTTCGACGAAGCGCCGTGTGTCGGCGAGCGGTTTGCCGCCGTCGAGGCCGCGCGGTGCGAGCGCGGGTCGATGGGAAACACCGATCCCGAAGCGGAAGCGGCCGCCTGCGATTTCGTGAATGAAAGAGATGGTTGCGGCGTACTCGGTCGCTTGCCGGAAATAGATTGGCGTGATCGCGGTCGCGATCTCGATTCGTTCCGTGACAAGCGCGATCGCTTCGCATAACGCGAGACCGTCACCGATACTCGGACAATAAATGCCGGGATAGCCGCGGCGTTCAATTTCCCGGGCGAGATCGATGATCGCGCGCCGCTTTCCGGGTACCGCGGCGAGGCTGACAGCGGGTTTGTCGTTCACAGTCGTCTCCGTGTGTTACGTTCGGGACCCATTGTAGCGAGCAAGCGCGATGACGTGTCCGCGCCTTTGCGCGGCGCCGGGCGGCCCTTGTTTCGACGCACGATTTGGCGTATCAACGAGGTTCGCGAGCGTCGCTGATCGCTGGCGGGAACACCTCAACCGGAGCACTGAATGTTATCGCTTAACACCATCGCAGAAGCGGGGCGCCATCTCGACGAGCATGGCTACGCCGTCGTACCGGGAGCGCTCGGTGTCGGCGATACCCGCGATGTGCGCGACCGCCTCATGGCAGCGGCCGAAGCCAGCGAGTCCGCCGGCGTCCCGACCCGGGGCTACGCTTTTGATCCGGACCGGTGTAACCGCCGGGTTTTTCACCTGTTTAATCTCGATCCCGTATTTGTCGACCTGATACAGCGCGACGATGCGCTCGCGTTCGTCCATCGGGTACTCGGGGAGAGTTTCCTCATCTCGAATTTCAGCGCGAACATCACTTCACCGGGCAACGCACCCATGCAGTTACACGCGGACCAGGGTTATGTGCCGCCCCCCTGGCCCTCGCAGCCGCTCGCGGTCAACGTCGCCTGGCTGCTCGATGATTTCACCGATGAGAACGGCGGTACACGTTACGTACCCGATTCTCATCGTACGGGACATGGTCCGGAGACGGGACAACCCTGCGTGTCGGTTCCGATTGAAGCGCCGGCGGGGAGTCTGCTCGTCATGGACGGGCGGCTGTGGCACCAGACCGGCGAGAACCGCACCGACGGCAGTGAGCGCGCCGCGCTGTTCGGTTATTACGTTGCCCGCTGGCTGCGCCCGCAAATCAACTGGAACGTCGTGTTATGGCCCGAGGTCGTACGCACCCTCGACCCGGTCTTTCTCGACCGGCTCGGGTACTACACGGGTAATGTTGAAGGGCAGATTCCGGCCGGAAACCGATCGAGTATCGCGGTTCCCGCGACGATCGACAGCGGTGCCGCGACCCCGTTTCCCCTGTCGAGTGAAGACCGCGCATGACGAGCCATCGTATTGCAGTCGTTCCGGGTGACGGAATCGGTACTGAAGTGGTTCCGGAAGGGATCCGGGTTCTTGAAACGGTGGCGTCGCGTTTCGACATCGAGTTGCAGTTCGACTGGTTCGATTTTTCTTCCGCGGCCTACTACGAGCGTCACGGCGCGATGCTGCCTGACGACTGGTTCGATGTGCTCAGCGACTACGATGCGATTTATTTTGGCGCGGTCGGCTGGCCGGCGACGATACCCGACCACATATCGTTATGGGGTTCCCTGCTGCTGTTTCGCCGGGCGTTCGACCAGTACGTGAACCTTCGCCCCGTGCGCCTGCTGCCCGGCATCGCGAGCCCGCTCGCGGGGCGCTTGCCTGGGGAGATCGATTTCCTCGTTGTACGCGAGAACACCGAGGGCGAATACACGAACGTCGGCGGGCGGATGTTCGAAGGAACGGAACGGGAAATCGTTATCCAGGAAACTGTAATGTCGCGCACCGGCGTCGATCGCATCCTTCGGTTCGCCTTCGAACTCGCGGAAAAGCGGCCGGCCCGACACCTGACCTCGGCGACGAAATCGAACGGACTGTTTATCAGCATGCCGTACTGGGACGAGCGTGTCGCGGCGATGGCGGAAAATTTCCCCGGAGTGACGCTGGACAAATACCACATCGATATTCTCAGCGCGAATTTCGTTCTGCATCCGGACTGGTTCGATGTCGTTGTCGCGAGCAACCTGTTCGGAGATATATTGTCCGATCTGGGCCCCGCGTGTACCGGCACAATTGGTGTCGCGCCCTCGGCGAACATCAACCCGGAACGCAGGTTTCCGAGCCTGTTCGAGCCCGTACACGGATCAGCGCCGGACATCGCGGGACAGGGCATTGCGAATCCAATCGGCCAGATCTGGTGCGGCGCCATGATGCTGGAACATCTCGGATATTCCGCGGCCGGCGCAGCGGTGCTGGGCGCGATCGAAAATGTGCTTTCTGCAGGGGCCGGAGAAGCACCGTTAACGCCGGATATTGGCGGCAAGGCCTCGACCGTTGAATTAGGCCGGGCGATCGCCGGCGCAGTCGCATGACGACGGCGAGCGACCTCCGGGCGAGCTCGGGTTTGGCGGCCAATGCCCACACTGTCGTGGTGCTCGATTTTGAGACGACCGGCCTGTCGCCGGACCTGGGCGACAGGGCTATAGAAATCGGCGCCGTGCTGCTTGAAGATGGAGAAGTCGTCGATCGATACCAGAGCCTCATGAACCCGGGCTTCCGTATCAACGGATTCATCGAGTCCTATACCGGCATTTCGAATGCGATGCTCAAAACCGCGCGTCCGTGCGAGGAAGTCATGGCGGAATTTGCCCGGTTTATCGGACAGCACAATCTCGTTGCGCACAACGCCTCGTTTGACCGGCGATTTCTTGATGCTGAATTTTTGCGAATCGACGAACCCCCGGCCGATCGCTTCGCCTGTTCCATGCTGATTTCGCGGCGCCTGTATCCCGACTCGCCGAATCACAAACTCGGAACGCTGGTGCGACATTGCCAAATCCCGCACGACGGTACATTTCACCGGGCGTTGGCCGACTCGGAAATGACTGCAAGGTTATGGTTGACAATACTGGACCGCATCGATGAACACTACGCGGTACGGGAGCCTGCATTTTCGCTCATGCAAAAACTCGCCCGCGTCCCCAAACAATCGATCGACAACTTTCTCGCGCGATCGGCCGGTGAGAACCTGGACGTACGCGCCTATACGCAGGTCAATACATCATGAAAATTACCCAGTTCGTTACCACCGACTCCGGCGGGTCGTGCTTCGAGGACATCGAAATACCTGTCGATATCGAACGCGAAGGCGCCGGCGGATACATATTGATGAGTTCCGAACCGTTTGATTCCGGTGCCGTTGCCTTCGTGCAGTTACCGGCCGATCTGGATCAGGACTGGCATCCGGCGCCGACCCGGCAATTCGTGCAATTACTTTCCGGCACGATCGAGGTAACGACGACCGATCTTGAAACGCGTCGATTCACTGCCGGAGAGATCGCGATTGCCGGCGATACAACCGGGCAGGGTCACCGGACGCGGGTGATCGAAGGTCCGGCACTCGTTATTTTCATACCGGTACCGGCCAGCGCGTTCGGGTGACTTTAGCCGCGGTGTCAACGCGCTGACGCGCCAATGGACTTGAGCCCGGCTTCGATGGATACTTGCCCACGGTGCAATTATTTGAAAGGAGGTGATCCAAATGTCTAGTGAGATTTTATCGATATCTGTTCAGCCTTTGGATCTCAATCGAGTCGCGAGGGAAACCTCGTAGATCGCCTGAGATACGGGGACCGGTAAGCCGGTCCAGAGGTTGAAGAGAATCAATCTCACGGAGGGCCGCTAAATGCGGCCCTTCTTATTGGTGCGATAAAAGTACCACCACGGGTACGTCCCGCAAGCAGGTGAACGAGATGCCGGTAACCCGCATAGAAGACATCGATATTCGCTACGACCATCACGGGGCAGGGAACCCCGCTGGTGGACAGCGGGTCATGTACGTCCACGGCACCGGCTGCAACGCGAAAGTATTCGACGAGCATCTGCGCGCGATGGCGGTCCGCCACGAGGTGGCGGCACTCGACCTGCCGGGACACGGGGAGTCCGGCGGACCCGGGTTTCGAGGAGCAGCGGACCACGCGTTTTTCGTCGGTGCGCTGATCGAACATCTTCAGTGGGACAATTGCATTGTCGCCGGCCATTCCCTCGGCGGCGGCATCGCGCTGTCCGCGGCCTTGTATTTCGAGCGACTCGTCGGCGGCTTGCTGCTCATCGATAGCGGCGCCCGTTTACGGGTCAGCCCGAATGTCATCGAGTTCTCGCGCAGAGCAGCGCTCGCCGGTCGCGCGGTCGGCGAGGACTCGCGGCTCGGTTACGCTGAATCGACACCCCAGGAGATCGTCGACAAGGTGACCGCGCTGACCGCCGGTTGTAAACCCGCGGTCAAGTACAAGGACTGGATCGCGGACGACAGTTTCGATGTGATCAGCCGGTTGCCGCATATCAAGGTACCGACACTCGCAATCTGCGGCGCCGAAGATCCTCTGACACCGCTCCGGTACCACGAATTTCTCCGGGACAATTTGCCGAACTGCACGCTCGAGGTCATTGCCGGTGCCGGGCATTGGCCGTTCGCGGAGCAAGCAGAGGATTTCAACACGCGCGTCCTCGCCTACCTCGATACGTTGTAGGAAGAGTTACCCGGAGCCCGATTGGACGTTCGTCTGCTCGCTGCCGGTCGGCTCGAACGCCTGTTCAGTGTCGAGAAACGTTTCCAGGATCGGCATGAGGCATTCCCTGTAAGGCCACATAATTCCCAACTCTGCCTCGAATTCCGTCCGTTCCTGCCGGTCCCGACCTGAGTACACCCCAACGAAAGCGAGCGCGTGATCACTACCCGAAGCGCTCGAACCTTTCACCATGACCGGTGATCCGGACATGCCGTTCTTTGTTTTGCCGTCGATATAGATTCGCGGTTCGGAATCAAATACGCCGGGTTCCGAGGCGATGGTGCCGCTTTTGTAAATCGGCAGTGAATTCGGCGTCGTGGTCGCGCTGAGCGGGTACCCGGTCACGAATGTCTGGTCCATCACCGACAAGCGTACATCCCGTGCGAGCTCGGCTTCGAGATTGAGCCGAAACAGGCGGGAGCACTCGGCGAGACGCGTATCCATTTCAATCGCGACGACATCGACATTGGAACCAAACAGCGGGTGCTCGAGCCAACACGGCCGGTCTTCGGTATCACGCAAAGAAATGGGAAAGCTCGTCGACGATGATGGCGCGCTGATTGGCACGACGGTCGTGGCGATATGGGTGTGCACGCGGAGCGTACCCGGGAGTGCTTTCGACCGGTGTAACGGCTTGCGGGTCTGATAGTGGCGCCCGGTGACGACGTGCCAGTTGGTCACGAGGAAAGTTCGCCCACGGTAATCGCAAAAGAAGCCGGTCGCGTCGCCAAGGGCAGCGCCGGTGGTTTCCGCGAGGATTTCCAGCTTTACGACGCGAAACGAATGCAGGTGGGGCTGCGTCAACGCGATTGCTCTTTTTCGGCGGGCTCAGCTGTATTTGTTGCCGTCACGCACCCATTTTGCCCGCGATTTCGGGTCAAATGCGAGCACAAAATGAATTTTTGGCGTCTTCCAGCGGCCCGTCAGGACCGGGCCGGAGCCGCCGGACCCGCAAAACGGGACGAATTTCGGGTTTTTTGCAGAAAATTCCGCAATTTATTTCGAAAAACTATTCCGATCCTAGCGGCAGACGATTAAGATGCGCCCCTGCCGAGCAGGCAATCCGGATCCGGGCCGCATTTCGCGGTCAATGGCAAACGCTCACAGGCCGTATCCCGCGTAATTTCGAAGGGAACGCGGCCCGGGCTGCCGAACTACCAGAGAGAAAAAATGAAAGACCTGACGCTATACCGAAATATTGGCATTTTCGCCCACGTCGATGCGGGCAAAACTACGACGACCGAGCGGATCCTGAAGCTGACCGGCAAGATCCACAAAATTGGCGAAGTGCACGACGGTGCAGCGACCACCGACTTCATGGAACAGGAACAGGAGCGCGGAATCACCATTCAATCCGCGGCGACGACGTGTTTCTGGAACGATCATCAGCTGAACATCATCGATACACCCGGACACGTCGACTTCACCATTGAAGTCTACCGTTCGTTGAAAGTACTCGACGGTGGCGTTGGCGTGTTCTGCGGTTCCGGTGGCGTCGAACCGCAGTCGGAGACGAACTGGCGCTACGCGAACGACTCCGAGGTTGCGCGCATCATTTATGTGAACAAGCTCGATCGCACGGGTGCGGACTTCTACCGGGTCGTGAAACAGGTCAAGGACGTACTCGGCGCCAATCCGCTCGTGATGACCTTGCCTATCGGCATCGAAGATCAGTTTACGGGGGTCGTCGATATCCTCACGCGCAAGGCCTGGATCTGGGATGACTCCGGCGACCCGATGAACTTCGAGGTTACGGACGTTCCGGCCGACATGGTTGACGACGTCGAAAAGTATCGCGAAGAACTCATCGAAACTGCTATAGAGCAGGACGATGACGTGATGGGAAAATACCTGGAAGGCGAGGAGCCGGATATCGATACGCTGAAGCGCTGCATCCGGACCGGTACGATTAACCTGTCGTTCTTCCCGACGTATTGCGGTTCGTCGTTCAAAAACAAGGGCGTGCAGCTCGTGCTCAACGCCGTCGTCGACTATCTGCCGAACCCGACGGAAGTAAAACCGCAACCGGAAATCGATCTGGAAGGCAACGAGACCGGGGATTACGCCGTCGTCGACGTCGACAAGCCGATGCGTTCACTCGCGTTCAAGATTATGGACGATCGATACGGCGCTCTGACGTTTATCCGGATCTATTCCGGCATGATCGAAAAAGGCATGACGGTGTTGAATACCTACACCGGCAAGACGGAACGGATCGGCCGCATCGTCGAAATGCACGCGGATTCACGTGAGGATGTCGACAGCGCGCAAGCCGGCGACATCGTTGCGGTTCTCGGCATGAAGAACGTGCAAACGGGGCATACGTTATGCGACGCCAAACAACCCGCAACGCTCGAGCCGATGGTATTCCCGGATCCGGTTATCTCCGTCGCCATCGCGCCGAAGGACAAAGCAGGCGCGGAGAAAATGGGCATCGCGCTCGGCAAAATGATCCAGGAAGATCCATCTTTCCGCATCGAGACGGACGAAGACAGCGGCGAGACGATCATGAAAGGGATGGGCGAGCTGCATCTCGACATCAAGGTCGATATCCTCAAGCGTACGCACGGTTGCGAGGTCGAAGTGGGTAAACCGCAGGTGGCCTATCGGGAAACGATTACCCAGCGGATCGAAGATACCTACACCCACAAAAAACAAACGGGTGGTTCCGGACAGTTCGCCAAAATCGATTTCGTCATTGAACCGGGTGAGATCGGCAGCGGCTTCGAGTTTCAGTCGACGGTGACGGGTGGCAATGTCCCGCGGGAATTCTGGCCTGCGGTGGAGAAGGGTTTCGCCAAAAGCATCGAACGCGGGGTTCTCGCCGGGTTCCCGTGCCTGGATTTCAAGGTGACACTGCACGACGGCGGCTTCCATGCCGTCGACTCTTCGGCTGTCGCGTTCGAAACCGCCGCGAAGGCCGCTTACCGTCAATCGATACCGAAAGCGGGGCCCCAGTTGCTCGAACCGATCATGAAAGTCGACGTTTTCACGCCCGACGATCATGTTGGCGACGTGATCGGCGATCTGAATCGCCGTCGGGGCATGATCAAGGATCAGGAAGCGGGCGTTTCCGGGGTGCGCGTGAAGGCGGATGTACCGTTAAGCGAAATGTTTGGTTATATCGGCGACCTGCGCACAATGACTTCCGGGCGTGGGCAGTTCTCCATGGAATTTTCGCACTACGCACCATGCCCGGCCAGCGTTGCCGATGACGTAATTAAAGAAGTGAGCGAGCGCGAAGCCTGATCGCCGCAGCAGCTTCGGAAAAATGATTCAACGCCGCGGTGGTAAAACACCGCGGCGTTTCTTTTTTCGGGATCAGAATTTGGCAGCCAGCGCCGCTGCCTCGGCCATCGCCTCTTTCTCCGCAGCTGCGACATCGTCCGGTGCGCCGAGCATCGGCGCGCAAACGACGCGTGAGACGTCTGTAATGCCGACAAATCCGAGCCACGCTTCGAAATAGGGTTTCTGGTTGTCGAACGCCTCGGCGCCGCTACCATCATGGTAGACGCCCGCGCTCGAATAGATTGCCGCGGCGCGTCCGCTCACCAGCCCGCTGTAGCCCGTATCGGGAGAAAAGCTCCACGCGAGACCGGGCTGGGTAATCACATCAATGTAATGCTTCAGTATGTAGGGAATGCTGAAGTTCCACATGGGCACGCCGAACAGGTATTTGTCCGCCGCGTTAAACCGGTTGAACAACCGGGTCACGTCATCCCATGCCGCGACTTCCCCGCCGGAGGGACTCTCGCCATGCATCAGCGAATACTTTGCGTTGATCATATCGCCGTCGAAAGCCGGGAGTTTTTCCGACCACAGGTCGATCGTATCGACGGTATCGCCCGGATTGGCGGCGCGATAGGCGGCGACAAATTCGTTCGCTGTTTTGATGGAGTGCGAACGCTCTTTTCGCGGTGACGACTCGATATATAAAAGTGTAGCCATGGGCAACCTCTGGATTATGGGGGTTTAGACGGCAATATGCCGGCGGTCGGCCGTATTATCCATGTCGCGTACTCTTGAGGTCCAGCAAGTCGGCGCTGCATCGACTCACGCGCGGTCGAGGGAAAACGGTGCGGTGCCGGCAGATAACTGTAATACTGCGCGTGATGCACGACCCGCGGCCGCTGGTTCCGGTGTGGCGGTACCGAACGCAGACGACGTGTCCTGTTTCGGCTTCGCTGTGACTCCCCGGACAGGGCGGGCGCGAGAACGTTCAGCAGGCAAAGAATCCTGCACAGCACTATAAAAGCCAAGATACCCGATCGCCCAGACAGACATTCCCCATGACTCTCAAGTATTTCAGCGTCATCGACGATGCCACCGCGACCGGACGCCACGAATTGGTGCGATTCGGCATCGCCATCATTTTCATCGTCGCGATCATGCTCTTCCTTGGACTACGGTTCGGCGACGTCAGCTATGTCCTGGTCGTCGGCGGCGTTATCGGCGGCTATATGGCCATGAACATCGGTGCCAACGATGTGGCAAACAATGTCGGTCCGGCAGTCGGCGCGCGCGCGCTGACGTTGGTCGGCGCTATCGTAATCGCCGCGATATTCGAGGCATCGGGTGCGATGCTCGCTGGGGGCGATGTCGTATCCACGATCAAGAAGGGGATTATCAATCCGGCAGCAGTGGCCGATGTCGAATCCTTTATCTGGCTGATGCTGGCTGCCATGCTGGCTGCCGCGCTATGGCTCAACATTGCGACCGCGTTCGGGGCGCCGATCTCGACCACGCATTCGATAGTAGGCGGCGTGCTTGGCGGCGGGATCGCAGCGGGCGGCTGGCACGTCGTGAACTGGTCAACCGTCGGCGCGATCGGCGCGAGCTGGGTTATTTCGCCCCTCGTCGGAGGTACGATCGCGGCGGGATTTCTGTACTTGATTAAGCGGACAATAACCTATCGACGTGACCGCATTGCGGCCGCCCGTAATATCGTCCCATTGTTAATCGCCCTGATGGCGTGGGCGTTCTCGACGTATCTCGCGTTAAAAGGTCTGAAAAACGTCTGGAAAATCGATTTTGTTACCGCGGCCGGCATCGGAGGGGCGGTCGCGATATTGATTTATTATCCGATCCGCCGCGGCATCCGTCGCCGAGCGAATCAATTGCCGAACGAGAAAGCGAGTATCAACCATTTGTTTACGGTGCCGTTGGTATTCGCCGCGGCGTTGCTCAGTTTTTCCCACGGCGCTAACGACGTGGCGAACGCGGTGGGTCCACTCGCCGCAATCGCCGATTCCGTGCAGTCGGGTACGGTCGCCTCAAAAGCCACCATACCGTTATGGGTGATGCTCATCGGAGCGATCGGAATCAGTGTCGGGCTCGCACTTTTCGGTCCCAGGCTGATTCGTACCGTCGGCAGTGAAATTACCGACATGGACCAGATGCGTGCGTTCAGCATCGCAATGGCCGCCGCGTTGACGGTTATCGTCGCCTCGCAGTTGGGGTTGCCCGTCAGTTCCACCCATATCGCCGTCGGCGGCGTATTCGGTGTCGGTTTTCTGCGCGAATACATCAAATCCACCCATGCGCGTATGTTGAATGAAATCCGGCTCCATCATCAGGGTGCGGACAAATCTGTTGTGGAGACATTCCTCGAGGAATACGAGGCCGGGACGCTCGAGAAAAAAGGTGAAATGTTACGGCTGCTGAAATCCCGGTCGTCGCTGCCGCATTTGAGCCGGGCGGAACGTAAACAGTTGAAAAAGTCCTACCGCAAGGCGCTCGTCAAGCGTGCGGCACTGCTGAAAATCGTTGCCGCGTGGTTCGTTACCGTGCCCGTATCGGCGCTGATGGCCGCGGGGCTGTATTTCCTGATCCGGGGCGTGATGGTCCCGTGAATGTTTCGTCGAAACTGGTCTGACCGTGATGGTCTGACGGCGCCGGACGATATGCGCTTCATTATCAGCCATCGATGCGCATCGCGGTTCCGGCTAATGCGCCGACGGCTTCACCGCACGCCATAAGAGGAGAGGCTCATGAATACGAATCTGCGTTCCACGATTTTTCTGGTGACCGCTATTGTCGGTGTGATGGTCACCTGGTACTTCAATATTCAGTTCATGATCGAAACCGGCGGTTTTTCCGCGGTCGGATTTATTGGCGCCTGCTATGTAAACAGTGCGTCGACTTCTATCAGCAACGATCTGCTGGTCGCGGTATTTACGTTCTTGTTCTGGTCCTACTCGGAAGCGAAACGCCTTGGCATGAAAAACTGGTGGGTGTACGTTGTCTTGACTTTCGGCATCGCCGTCGCGTTCGCGTTTCCGTTTTTCATGTTCATGCGCGAAAAAGCCATCGCATCGATCGGTGATGTCGATGGCAGCGATAATCCGGGTACCCGGACAGCCTAGTCTGCAGGAGGACAGCATCATGGATCTGGCGACACTCGAAGGACGTATCACTCGCCTCGAGGACATCGAAGCGATCAAACAACTGAAAGCCCGCTACTGTGAAATTTGCGATGACATGCACAACCCGAACCGCATTAACGGTTTGTTCGTTGAAGACGCGATTTGGGAAAGCCCGGATTTCGGTAAAGCGGTAGGTCACGCGGAAATTCGCGCGTTGTTCAGCAAATTTCAGACGATGTTCAGTTTTTCCCAGCACAATATTACGAATCCGATCATTGAAGTGAGCGGCGATCGCGCGACCGGGATCTGGTACATCCAGGGCCCGTGGACGCACGCAGACGGTGACAGGGAAATCTGGATGACTGCGAGATATGACGACGACTACGTACGCATCGATAACGAATGGAAGTATCAGCACCTGCGCGCATCAGTGCGCATGGTTGCCGATCGCTGACCCGACATCGTACGCGGTAAACCGGCATGGCGGAACGCAAGACAACATTCGATCCCGCTTCGCACCGACTCGGGAAAAATCGCTGGTTCGAGGATTTTGTGCTCGGCGAATGCTTTCCGTTGCCGTCGCGCACGATGACCGACGCCTTGTTCGCGGCGTTCCAGCTCGCGTCCGGGGATAATCATCCGATCCATTACGATGTGGAATACTGCGAGCGGCATGGACATCGCGGGTTGCTGGCTCACGGCATGCAGGTGTTTATCCAGACCGCTGCCGGCGCCGGGTTGTTCCCTCATGTCGTCGATGACAGTCTGGTCGCGTTCACGGAAGCATCCTGCAAGTTTCTTGCGCCGGTATACGCGGGCGATACGGTCTATCCGAGCCTCGAAGTCGCCCGGCTGGAGCCGCAGACGTCGACCGGGGTGCTGACTATGTCGGCTACGGTGCACAACCAGGACAGCGTACTCGTCATGGAGGGGCAGCACGCTTACGTGATCAGAAAACGACCCGTCAACCCCTGAAGCTACCCGGGTCGCGGTCAGCGTTGTGCGAGGAATTCTTCGCGTGTGATGAAACTCGTATTTCCCTGCCCGCGGAAGTTGAGAAACCGCACGCCGGACGGACCCGCACGAAATCCGTAGAGCGTGTTGCCCGCGATAAAAACCGAAGCGCCCGGGCCGAGGCGTTTCCGCCCGATCTGCAGTTCGCCATCGAGTATATAAATAATTTCGTCTGCGGCGTGCGCGTGCAGGGAAACTTCTTCGTCCGGTTCGATTCGCGCCTCGAACAGTTGCAATTCGTCGCCGCTGCCCGGGTGCAGGATCCGCACATCGGCGTCGCGTTCTGCCCGTGACATCTTTGCGGCGACTTCCGCCGGGACCGCTTCGCTCACCTGCTGCCATGCAACCGCGTTTGCCTCGACTATACGTACGGTTCCCATGGACTCCTCCCTTCAGGTTACGTTTGCGTCGCTCCGGAGAGCGCTCGATCCAGCTCGACCTGCCCCAGCAGCTCCAGCGTCTGATCCGTGGTCAGCGGATGGAACGGTCCGCTACGGACATCGCGGTAGAGGCGTTCGAGGTTATGGCCGCGCCGGTAACTGCCGCCACCGACCAGTCGCATCGCGATATCGACGACCTTGATCGCATTTTCGGTTGCGGTAACTTTCGGGATTTCGAGAAACGCGAGGCGACGGGCCGGATTGTCGGGCATATTCCAGCCGTCGTTAAGCCGGGTCGCGGCGACTTCGATCGTATTTGCGGCCGCTTCTATCAGCAAGCGCATTTCCCCGATACCGCTCTGAACGCGTTGTTGCTGACCAAGTACCACATCGGCGGCACCCGGCACCGGGCCGAGCCGTTTCGTGCGCAATATTTCCAGCGCTTCAGTATACGCGCGGCGCGCGAGTCCCAGGTAGACGGACGCAAAACTGAGCGTTTGCCATTCCAGGTTTTCAAACAACGCGTCGCGAAAGCGATCCGAGACAAGATCGGCTTCCGGTACGAACACATCGTCGAGTACGAGCGTTTCGGTTCCGGTAGCGCGCATACCGAGCGCGTCCCAGGTCGATTTGATACTCACCCCGGGCGCATCGGCCGGACAGACGAACATCACTTCCCGTTGGGCACGCGCGTCAATGTCTTCGGGTAAAGTGCCGTCGCTGTCGGTGATCGAGGCGTTAAAAGTATGGCAGTTCGCCGCGAGCGACAGTGTTGCCCAGGTCTTTTTCCCGCTCACCCGGTAACCCCCGGCGACAGGGACGGCAAGCGTATCGGCAAGACCGATCACGCCCGCACGCGTCTCGCTGTAGGCACCGTCGAATAAATGACCGTCCGTCACGACCGGCGTAAACAGTCGCTGCTGCGTCTCTTCGGACCACATACCACGAAAAAAACCAACCACGGCGAGATGCATATTCACCGCGAGCGCAATCGGTGGGTCGCCTTCGGCCAGGATTTGCATGCAGCGCGTAAACGTGTCGATGTCGGCACCCCAACCACCGAAGCGCCTGGGTACCGTCAGCGCGGCGAACCCGGTTTCGCGGACCCGTTGCGCCATCGAATAGGCGAACGTATTGTCTTGATCGTGTTGCGCGCCGGCCGCTTTAAATTCGGCGGCCAGTGTGCGTGCGCAATCGAACGCGTGGCGACGCTCGTCCGCCGTCATCTCTATCGTATGTACGGTCATAAGCGGCGAATCACCGGACCCGGTTGAATCAGTACCATTCATGAGACGTTCGTGCTCGCTGGTCGACCGCTTGCACCTGCGACCATGTCGCGCGTTTCCTGGGACGGCGGCAGGCTCGGTTTGAGGCGCGCCTTGAAATTGAACGGATCGGTATCGATATCCTCCAGCACGATGTCACCGTTCAGTACCTTGCGCTTCCAGCTGGCGTGCTCGTCTTCGCGGGCAATGAACTCCGGCATGACCTCACGGGCAAACAGATCGAGTGAGGCGCAAATATCAGCGTGGGTATTCTTGCCCGCCTGGTTCAACAGTATGACCTGGTCCACGTTCGTGTCCGCGAGCTCGCGCAGACGCGCGCGGATGGTCTCCGGTGATCCGATCAGTTCGGAGCCGGATCGCACCTGCCCCTCCGGGGTGTTGCGCCATGCTTCGTATTTATCCCAGATACTGACTTCTCCGGGTTTGAACGGACCCTCCTTGTTGTACAGTTGCAGCGCGAACTGGAAGAACGTCCATCCGGCGGCTTTCTCCCACGCTTCCTCGTCCGTCTCGCAGCACATGAAACCGGAGACGACCGCAATGTTCGGGTTCGTCGCGTAATCCGCAAGTTTTTCCTGGTCGCGAAGGAACGTGTTGTAGTACGCATTGACCCATGCTTTTGCGGCAGCGAGATCGACAAACCTGAAACACAGCGCACCCATACCGCGATGCGCGGCGTAGCGGATAGTGTCCAGCTGTGAGCATGCAATCCATAGCGGCGGATGGGGTTTTTGCATAGGTTTCGGCAGGACTGCGCGCAGCGGAAACTTGAAAAACGGACCGTCGTATTCCCACCCGTGATTCCAGAACATCGGCAGTGCGCACTTCACTGCGTCTTCAAAGACCACGCGCTTATCGCGAAAACGCAGGTTGAACGGGTGCAATTCGGTGACCGACGCGCCTTCACCGAGACCGAGCTCAACGCGTCCATTGGACAGCAGGTCGAGCGTCGATACTCTTTCGACGACCCGCGCCGGATGATTCGTCGTCAGCTGAACGATGCCGTGACCGAGACGGATATTTTCCGTGCGCTGACTCGCGGCCGCCAGGAATACCTCGGGGGCGGATGAATGGGAGTACTCTTCGAGGAAATGATGTTCGACCTCCCATGCGTAGTGATAACCGAGGCGATCGGCAAGCTCGATCTGTTCGAGCGATTCATGCAGCAGTTGCCGTTCGCTGTCGTCGCCCCATGGCCGTGGCAACTGATGCTCGTAGAAGATCCCGAATTTCATGTTCAGCGCTCCATTGAATGCGGTCGGTGAAACCGCAATAGTCCGGTCAGTATGTCGCACACGCGGTCCCGGTGTGAACCGCGGTTCGTCGCGCGCTGCTCTCGCTGGCGCGACCGACCGTGCTGCGCGATACTTTCCGGGGAACACACGACGTATGACACTCAACCCTCACAGGGAGCACCGGGATGGCAAAGAAATCTAAAAAGCGCTACTGGGGAGTCGTTTCGCCACAAATGCCGGCCAATGTTCTGGCAGCTGTTGCAAAGCAGCAAGAGGATATCGGCTTTGAAGGAACCTGGGCGCCGCAGGTTTACGGCCCGCCATTCGCGCCGTTAGCGGCGGCGGCGACGTCGACGGAGCGCCTGCTGCTCGGTACCGGCATCGCGATTGCGTTTACCCGCAGTCCGTTCGAAACCGCGATGGCCGCAATTGATCTCGACAGCATGAGTAACGGCCGCACCGTCCTTGGTCTTGGATCCAGTGTGAAATCATGGACCGAGGGGTTTTTCGGTATGCCCTACGGCAAGCCCTGCGCGCATCTGCGGGAAACGGCGTCGTTGATCAGGCTGATTATCGCGCAAGCGCACACCGGCGAACTCGATCGCTTCGACGGTGAATACGATCAGCTGGATTTTTCCGAGCTGCAGCCAACGCCGCCGCCGCTGCGAACGGAGATACCGATATGGATCTCCGCGCTGCGCGGCGCCATGACCCGTCTCGGGGCGGAGATTGGAGACGGCGTGATAGGTCATCCGATCTGGTCGACACACTGGGCGACGACCGCGATCCCGCAACAACTGAAGGAAGGGCTCGATCGCGGCGGCCGCGAACGCAAGGATATCCAGATGAATCACTGGTTCTGGGTCACGCCGAATCGTGACGTGGCGCAGAGCGTCGAGGATGCGCGGGCCTGTGTGGCGTTCTACGCCGGGATCGAACAATACGAAGCCTACTTTTCCGCTCACGGGTTCAAGGAGCAGTGCAAGCAACTGCAGGAGGGCACGAAGCGGGGCGATTATCGCAGCGTCGCCCACCTCGTCCCGGATGACATGGCGTCAACGTTTGTCGTCACCGGTACGCCGGACGATGTGCGGGCGAAACTGGAACCGATGTGGGAGCACTCCGACTCGATGACTCTGCTGCCACCGGTGCTCTCGTTATTGCCGGAGCAGTCCGAAGCCTATATCGGGACCATAGCCGAGACGTTTTATCAGGACCTCTGAGGCGGGGTGCGGAGATCCCGGGTAACTTCGTGACGGTCCGCTGCGATACTTACCAACCGGTTCTGCCGGCCCGGCGAGTACCGTGGCCATGCGGCGGAACGCGCTATGTCGAATAACCGTGACGACAGCGTGAGCCTGTTCGGCGACGCGATAAACCGTCGTTACTTCGCCGACGAGGACGAGGTTATCGGCGACCTGTTACCGCTTGCGCAGAGCACCGCGCCAGTCGGAGCGGCGGTTGAGGCAAGCGCACGGCGGCTTGTCGAGTCTGTCCGCGCAAACCTTGATGAAGCGAGCGGGCTCCAGGCATTTCTTCGCCACTACGACCTCTCGTCCGATGAAGGGGTCGTGCTGATGTGCCTCGCGGAAGCACTGTTGCGGATACCCGATCATGCGACCGTCGATGCGTTCATCGCCGACCGGCTGACGCGCGCGGACTGGCAGCGGCATCTCGGTGAAAGCGAATCGTTGTTCGTCAATGCGTCGACCTGGGCGCTGATGCTGACCGGCAAGGTCCTGCGTTACGATCGGCGACCGGACGGTGATCCCGGCGAAGTGCTCGGAAAATTGCTGGCACGCCTCGAAGAGCCGGTCCTGCGGGGATCACTGAAGGCCGCGATGGGGATCATGGCCGCCGAGTTCGTGATGGGACGGGATATCGACGAGGCCGTTCGCCGTGCCGCGACCGCTCCCTTCACCAGGTATCGTTGTTCATACGACATGCTTGGCGAAGCCGCTCTGACTGCCGATGACGCGGAGGCCTATGAGAAAGCATACGCCGGTGCCATCGCCGCGCTCGCCAACAACAATAGCGTCGATGTGCTGTCGGCGCCGGGTATTTCCGTCAAGCTCTCGGCGCTGTGTCCGCGCTTCGAAGCGACGCACGAATCCCGCGTGTTCGCGGATCTCTGCGGCCGCGTCCGCGGGCTGGCTGTAGCGGCGCGGGATGCCGGTATCTCGATGACGCTCGATGCGGAAGAATCAGACGTGTTATTGCTGACGCTGAAGGTATTCGAGCACGTCTATCTCGACCCGACTCTGGACGGCTGGTCCGGGTTCGGGATCGCGGTACAGGCCTATCAGAAACGCGCGCTCGACGTTCTCGCATCCCTGAATCGACTCGCCATCACGGGCGGCCGCGTGATTCCGGTCCGGCTCGTTAAAGGCGCTTACTGGGACACCGAGATCAAGTACGCGCAAATTCGCGGCCTGTCCGGCTACCCGGTATTTACGACGAAATGCCATACGGACGTGTCCTATCTCGCCTGCGCGCGCTACCTGTTAGCCGCGTGTCAGTCACTGTATCCGCAGTTCGCGACCCATAACGCCCACACCGTGAGCTACGTGCATCATCATGCCGATGAGCGCGAATTCGAGTTTCAAAGATTGCACGGCATGGGCGAAGAGCTTTACGCCGAAGTGACCGCGCCGGGCGACATGAACCGGGCTTGCCGGATTTACGCGCCCGTTGGGGCACACGAAGATCTGCTGCCCTACCTCGTGCGTCGTCTGTTAGAGAACGGCGCGAATACGTCGTTCGTCAATCGTATCGCCCACGATGACGCAGACATGAGCGCAATAATCGCCGATCCCGTGACAACAGCGGAGACCCGGCGCTCGCAGCGTACGGGCAACGCGATTCCCCTCCCGCGGGACATCTACCTGCCGGTGCGAAAAAATTCGCCGGGATACGCCTATGACGACCCCGGGGCACGCGCAGAGCTTTCTGCGGCACTCGTCCGGGTTCGCGAACGTACCTGGGACGCGGGCCCCGTCATCGACGGCGAGACGTCTGCGCGGGCTCCGCACGACGTGCACAATCCGGCGCGACTGTCGGAGCGGGTAGGGCGGGTGGCCGATGCTGAACCGGTCGATGCCGAACGCGCTCTTGATGCGGGTGCATCTGCCTTTGCGCAGTGGTCTCGTGTTCCCGTCGGGGAACGCGCCGGTGTCCTCGATCGCGCCGCGGACCGGATTCAACAGGCGTTACCGGAAATTGCTGCGCTGTGCGTGCTCGAGGCGGGCAAGACGTTGCCCGATGCCGCCGATGACGTTCGCGAGGCGATCGACTTCCTCCGTTATTACGCTGCCGAGGCTCGTCGTGTGTTCGTCGATCGCCGGCAACTTCCGGGGCCGACGGGTGAGTCGAATGAGCTGCTCTGGCGCGGCCGCGGGCTTTGCGTGTGTATCAGTCCATGGAATTTTCCGGTCGCGATTTTTACCGGCCAGATCGCCGCCGCGCTTGTCGCCGGGAACACGGTGATCGCAAAGCCCGCCGAGCAGACGGCGCTGGTTGCGGGGTATATCGTTGAACAGTTGTACGCCGCGGGGATCCCCGATGCGGTACTGTCGTTTCTGCCGGGTGATGGTCCGACGTTAGGATCGGTCTTACTGGCCGATCCGCGGGTTGCCGGCGTCGCGTTTACCGGTTCGAACGCGACCGCGAACCGGATCAACCGCACCCTGGCGACGCGCGACGGGGCTCTTCCTGTCTTCATCGCCGAAACCGGCGGTATCAACGCAATGATAGCGGACAGCTCCGCGCTGCCCGAACAACTCGTCGCCGATGTCGTATCTTCCGCGTTCAACAGTGCCGGTCAGCGCTGCTCCGCGCTGCGCCTGCTGTGTCTGCAGGAAGAGATCGCCGAGCGTACATTGCGGCTTTTGATCGGGTTCATGGGCGAGTGGGTCATCGGCGATCCCGCCCTGTTCGACACTGATATGGGCCCGGTCATCGATCAGGACGCGCGCCGGCGAATACAACAGTCGGTCGAATCGGCCGAGCACGACGGCCGCCTGCTCTACCGTGGCGAGATTAACGATCCGGATGGATACTTCCTGCCGCCTGCCATTATCGAAATCAATTCATTTGACGAGCTGGGGCAGGAGATTTTCGGCCCGGTGTTACACGTGTTGCGATTTCGCGCCGCAAACATCGAGAATTTGGTCGATGGCATCAATGCACTCGGCTACGGCCTGACGCTCGGTGTACACAGCCGGATCGAAGGGCGCGCGGAAGCGATTCTCGAGCGGGCCCGGGTCGGCAACGTCTATGTGAACCGCGACATAATCGGTGCGCGCGTCGGCTCGCAGCCGTTTGGGGGTATGGGGTTATCCGGGACCGGGCCGAAAGCCGGCGGACCGAATTACCTGACCCGGTTCGCGGTCGAACAGACCTGTACTGTTAATACGGCAGCAATCGGCGGAAACGCGACGCTCCTCGGTGGCGATCCAATGTCTTAGATCGACAACAACGCCTTCCCGGAAGCAGAAACATGGACCCCGGAGAAGCCACCGACCGTCGCCGCGTGGCGATCGATGCCACTACTGCGTGTAGACGTTACTCGATTCCGGATCGAAGTCTTCGAGCAGAAAGCGTTCCTGCGGTTTTTCAGAGGCAGTTTTCGGAATTTCCGGAACGACGTGCAGATAGCTCGGCACGAAGTTTGATTCGAGATGTTCGCGGCAAGCCTCGAACACCGCGCCCGGATCGAAACCGGCGGGATCTGCGGCAACAATCGCGGCCACGACGTCCTTCTCGCCCGGCACCCCGTTCGCCGAGGGGACTCCGTAGACGAACACGTCATCAATCGCCGGATGTTCCGCGAGTTCCTTTTCGACAAAGGCCGGGTTGACGAAATCACCGTTATGGCGAATGCCGCCGCCCTTGCGATACAGGAAGTAATAATGGCCATCCGCGTCCCGATAGCCGATGTCTCCCATCCGCAGCCAACCCCCTTCGGTTTTCTTCTCCGAGGCTTCCGGATTTTTAAAATACGACACTGGCGGGCAGCTGCCGTCCGCATTGCGGAAAATAATCTCGCCGGGCTCGCCCGGAGCGCAGTCGTTGCCCTTTTCATCGACGACGCGGCCTTCTGCCGTCGGCGGCGGCTTGCCGATACTGCCAATCGGTGAACTGCCCGGCGGGTTCAGGGTCAGGCCGCCTTCGGCGGCACCGTAAAACTCGTAGACCTCGAGGCCATAGCGGGATTCGAACTTTTCCCACAACGCGGCCGGCATCCCGGCGCTCAAAACGTAGCGCACGGGGTTGTCAGCGTCATCGGGTTTCAGCGGTTCGCTGTAAATCGCGGTCGTCATGCCTCCAAGCAGGTTGAACATCGTGCAGCCGTAATGGCGCGCGATATCCCATAAGCGCGATTTCGTAAACTTGCGGCTGAAGACCCCCGGGTAACCGGTAAACAATACCGTACCGAGCGTGATCAACTGGGCGTTCGCGTGGGTCAGCGACAGACCGGTATAGGGCCTGTCGCCTTCGCGCATGGCGAGCGCATCGCCGAGGCTCGCGACCATACCGAAGCGTGCGTAGGGCGACAGTATGGCCTTCGGATCGCCGGTGGTGCCGGAGGTGTAGAGCATCTGCATGGGTAGTTCGGGATCCGTGACCCGAATCGCCATATCCGGGGCATCGCCGGCGAGGACATCCGCGACTTGGCGAATTCTGAGTCGCGTTCCGGCAGCGGCGTCTGCCTCGCCGAGCACCCAAATCCATTCGAGCGTCGGACATTGATCGAGCACGTCGAGTAACTGGGGCAGGGCGTAGTCACCAATGACGGCGCCCCGGCAGCCCGCATGCTCGAGCATGAAGGCCAGCTTCTTGCCCTTCGTACGCGGATCGACGGGCACGAAAATCGTACCCGCGATCGAGGATCCGACCATCACGTCAACGAATTCGGGGTGGTTCAATGTAATCACCCCGAACGCATCGCCAAACTGCATATCCTCGCCGTCGAGACCCGCGGCGACACGCTGTCCGTTCTCCCACAGTTGCACGTAGGTTCGCGTCTCCTCGGCAAATGATCCGTCCGGCTCGACGGTCACAAACGTGAGAATGTCGCGGTCCGGCCATTGTTCTTTGCGCGCCGCGATCAGGTTCGCGAGTATCATCAAATCCTGTGTATCGTCAGACATCGTGGTTCCGGTTATTTTTCGAGGACTGTAATGACCATTGCCGCGGCATCACTGCCAATATAGCCACCGCCGTTTTCTGCCAGGCCGATGCGGGCATTCTCCACCTGGCGTTTATCCGCACGGCCGCGCAGTTGGTCGGTCAGTTCGGTGATTTGAGCAAGGCCGGTCGCGCCGACGGGATGTCCCTTGCGCAACAGGCCGCCCGATGGGTTGACCGGCGTTTTACCGCCGAGCTTGCTGTGCCCTTCGTTGATAAATCGTGCGCCTTCGCCTTTTTTACACAGCCCGAGTGTTTCGTAGTACATCAGCTCGGCGGGAGACGAAGCATCATGAAGCTCGACGACATCGAGATCCTCGGGACCGACGCCGGCCTCCTCGTACGCTTCTTTGGCCACGACTTCGGTGACCCCGGGTTCGTTTTCGCCGATGTCCCAGCCCGAACGCAAAACTGACGACTTCACCTTCACCATGTCGCCGGCGCCGAGCTGGCGCGCGAGTTTCTCGCTGACGATAATCGCAGCAGCGGATCCGTCGCCAATGGGCGAACACATCGCCAGGGTTAGCGGGTAACTGATTTCGCGTGCATTGAGTACGTCTTCGACGCTGAGTACTTCCTGGAATTGTGCCTTCGGATTCAGACTCCCGTGAAAAGAAGTTTTTGCCGATACCGCGGCAAAGTCTTCGCGCGTGGTGCCATAGTCGCGCATGTGCTCGACCGCCATTGCGGCGTAGATATCCATGAACAGCGAACGCTTGTTGCCGGCACCGTCGGCGTCGGTTTTGACCCCGGCCGCCTCGATTCGCTCGTACAGCCGATCGGAGACCTCGTCGAAGCTTTCGAAGTCGACGGCGCCGGTGAACACGGAGAAGGTTTTCTGCTTGTCTTCGCAATACAGTTTCTCCGAGCCAACGGCGAGCACGACATCGTACAGACCGGCCGTCACCATGGTGCAGGCCTGCTGGAACGCTGTCGCCGCTGATGCACATGCATTTTCGACGTTGACGACGGGAATGCGGCCAATACCCATTTCACGCAGCGCGACCTGGCCCGGCACCATGACCTGGCCGACGGTGACCGCGGTCGCCGCGGTACCGAAGTAGGCGGCTTCGAGGTCTTGCGCGTCGATGCCCGCATCCTTGAGCGCGATTCCGACGGCTTCCTGGGTCAGTGACTTGAGCGTTCGGTCCTGGTGCTTGCTGAACGGCGTCATGCCGACACCGGCGATATAGGCTTTTTGTTGCATGGCGTGTTTCCTGTATTAAAGCAGATCGGGATCGAGGAGCGAGGCGCCGCCCTTGATCGCGAGGATTTCATTACACCCGTCTTCGATCATTGACGCGCGTGCATCGCGCAGCAACTTCTCGACGGGATATTCCCGGGTCAGACCGTTACCGCCGAACAGCTGCAATGCATCGCTCGCAACTTCGAACGCAGTCTGCGTCGCCGTGATTTTCGAAGTCATCGCGGCGTGCAGGGCCGGTTGCGGGTCGGTCATATTGTATTCGACGACCCGCCGGGTCAATGCGCGTGACGCCTCGACTTTGCGGAACATATGAAACAATCGATGCGCCACCGACTGGTGCTTGATGATTGGCACGCCGCCTTGTTTACGTTCGTGTACGTAGCCGTGTGCGAGATCGAATGCGGCGCGCGCGACACCGGTGAACGTGGCACCCATCAATGCATTCGCATCCGTATGAATCGCGTAGACGGCACGCTGATAATTTTCAGGTCCGGCCAACAGGTGTTCCATCGGCAGCTCGACATTATCGAAAAAGATTTCGCCCTGGTTCAGCGCGCGTTGACCCATTTTGTTCAGCGGCTGGCCGCGGCTGATGCCTTTCGAATCGAGCGGTACGATAACGACGGCGCCGTTTTCCTTGTCGGGCCCCGCGCCGGTATCAGATGCGCAGTACAGCACGCAGACCTGGCCGATGATTCCATTCGAGACCCACGCGGATTTCTGCCCGTTGATGACGATCGTGTCGGACTTCAACGTGGCGATGCAATTCGGGCGGCCGTACTGGCCGGTCGCGTGCATTGCCTGCCCGTCCGGGTCGAGCGTGTCGCTGCCGTGATCGGGTTCGGTAATACCCCAGCATCCGAGCTTGTCCTCCGGGCAGAGTTCGGCGAGGAATTCATTACCGAACAAACGCGCCATGTAACGCGGTAACGTACCGGCGCCGATGGAGATAGCGAGGCCGGAGTCTCCCCAGCCGAGTTCTTCGTAGAACATGCACATCATCTTCGCGCGTTCCGCCGGCGGCATATCGACGAGCAAATCGACCGTGAAGCCGAGTTCGTGAAATTTTTCATAGAACGGCCACAGTGGTGAATCGGCGGCGATGACCTCTTCCGGGGTCATGCGGTCCAGCGCGATGCCAACCGGGCGCATCTCCTGTTCGGCGAACTTGTGGAGAACCTCGACGATCGCGGATTCTTCTTCGGTCATCGGCGGTTCGGCGCCAAGCATGCCGAGTTTGGCGGTCGGTGCTTTGGCCCACCCGGCGATTCGGGTTTCGGCGCCGGGTTCGCCGGCATTGGGGAGTTGTGCTGCAGATGCTGACATGATTCGTGCTCCTGGGTTGGTTGGACATCCGTGGCGCAACGCTGGGCCGGCACAACCGGCAACGAGACGGGTCTCAGCCTGGATCGGGCGCGACAACTTCTTGTTATACCGAGCGTGTTCCGGGTGTCTGTGCCCGTATTGTTCTCATCGGAACGGCGACTGCCGGAGCACGGCGACAGCACCTGTCGGGCCCGTCATCCGCGCCTCCGGTACGATGGACGGTTGCGGGCGGTACGCGTCATTGTATGATCGCGGCGCCTCAATGTCGCTTGACCCGGGTCAACCGGCTTTCGAACGTGAAATTCCAATGGGCGCCCGGTGGCGATCGCACACAGCAGTCGTCCCCTGCGGCGTTGCGCAGAACCAGGAGCAGGATAAAGATGACGACGAAAACAGCCCTCATCACGGGATCGACCAGCGGTATCGGGCTCGGCATCGCACGGGCGTTCGCCGCCGAGGGTACGAACATCGTGATGAACGGGTTCGGCGATGATGCCGCAATCGAAGCCGATCGCCAGGCGCTGGAAGCGGATTTCGGCATCACGGCCGTCTACGACGGTGCCGACATGACGCGTCCCGCGGAGATCGAACGGATGATGAACGATTCGATAACGAGATTTGGACGCATCGATATTCTCGTCAACAATGCCGGCATCCAGCACGTCGCGCCCGTCGAAGAGTTCCCGGTCGAGAAATGGGACGCGATCATTGCGATCAACCTGGTCTCGGCGTTTCACACGATACGGCACGGTCTGCCGGCGATGAAGGCAAACGGTTGGGGACGCATAATCAACATTGCCTCGGCACACGCGCTAATTGCCTCACCGTTCAAATCGGCTTACGTGACGGCGAAACACGGCGTTGCGGGACTGACGAAAACGATTGCACTTGAAGCTGCGGAAACCGGGGTGACCGTCAACGCGATCTGTCCGGGTTACGTCCTCACGCCACTGGTCGAAAAGCAGATCCCGGACACCGCCAAAGCACGTGGGCTCACCGAAGAGGAGGTGATCAACGACGTCCTTCTCGCCGCACAGCCGACGAAACAATTCGTCACCGTGGAACAGGTCGCCTCGCTCGCTACTTACCTCGCGAGCCCCGGCGCCGCTTCGATCACCGGTTCGCTGTTATCGATCGATGGCGGCTGGGCGGCGCACTGACCCGTTGTCGCTGCAATCAGACGAGGCCGACCCCAAACAGCGCTGCGTGTCCCCAGACGACGAATACCGCGTAGATGGCGAGGCCGACAACGACCGCAATGACGTCGTTATACGGACTCGCAAGTCCCGGGATCGGGCGCTGCGTCCGGTGTTTCATCGATATCCGATCGACGACCGCCCACGCCAGAAACGAGCCGAATAACAACACGTCCGCGAGCGTTCCATTGGCCAGCAAATGCGCCAGCGCCCAGAATTTCGTCGCCGCAAGCAGCGGTTGCTTTGCGACGGTCTTGAGCCGTCCGGGCAGGTTTGCCGCGAGAAACAGCGGGAACACGAACAGCATCAGCGCCATGGTGATGTGTCGGGTCCACACCGGCGGGGAATAGAGCACGATCGGTTCGAGCCGCGCCGCGCCGTAGCCGTAGCAAATCAGGACGAAGCCGCCGAGAGAGACGAGCGTGTACAGTCCCTTCCAGGGTACGAGGCCGATGCGGTCGACCATGCCGTCGCGCCAGTTTTCATTGATGATCGAAACGGAGTGGATGGCGAAAAACAAGACGAGGCCAATAACGAGGTAAGTCATAGACGATTTCCTTTGCTGTGCGGGTTCGGCCGGGCGCGCGGGATTTGCCCGGCCCATCAAACCGGCTTATACGAACTATAAACCCGATGCGTTGCCGACACACGACGTTGCAACAAGCGTTTCCGCAGTGCACAAATGAGGGGCGATTCAGGTCGGTTACAAGGCGCGGCGACATTCGCTAATCTCATATCCATCGACTATAATGCCACCGGCTCCCCGCTCGAGATTCCCTGCAAAAACCAGCGATTCTCTCGCTTCTCCATGTTCAGCCCGGTTGCTCGCCAACCGGGTGCAGGTGGTGCGTCGCGAATTCTAGGCATCGGGTTGGACGGTACGGGCGAGTTGTTTCACTAGAGTGTTCGCACAATAAAATTTGATATTGGACTTGGAGTAGATATGCAACAAAACAAACTTTATGTCGGAAACTTTCCGTACTCGGTCGATGAGGACCAGTTACGCGGATTGTTTTCGCCTTACGGGGAAATCGAAGAACTCGCATTAATCATGGATCGCGAAACCGGCCGTTCGAAAGGCTTCGCGTTCATTACGTTTGCGACACAGCAGGCCGCAGAGACCGCACTCGAGAAAAACGGTCAGGACCTGAACGGACGTGCCCTCAGAGTCAACATGGCGCAGGAAAAAGCCGGCGGCCGTGGTGGTCGACGCGGTGGCGGCGGCGGTGGTGGCGGCGGTGGCGGCGGTCGCTGGTAAATCGACCGGACACGCAATCGAATGCTAAACCCGCGACAGTCACTGACTGTCGCGGGTTTTTTTTCGCCTGTTTTTCAACCCGGGCCTGCACGAACCGAACGGCGATTCGCCGGATTGCGCTCAGTAGTGCGGCGGCACTTCGTCGGCCGGCGCTATCGGTTCGGAACCGCCGGCAATCGAGGCGAGGCGGTCGAGCAGCGATTGATACCGGGATTCGAGTTCGCCGAGCCGGCGCGCCTGCGCAACGATCGTCTCATTAAGACTCTGCACGAGGTCTTCGTGGTAGGCGACCTTCGTTTCTATCGCAATAAATCGTTCATCGGGTGACATGTTCGTTCTCCGGACGGCCGTTGGCCACGGTATAACGCAATTGTATGATGAATGCCGTTCTACCGAACACCGGGACGCGGCCGGGTCCGGTTTGTAGTAACCGATGACAAGGGGGGACGACGATGGTCGACAGGTTGAAGGGAAAAACGGCGCTGATCACCGGCGCGAGTCGCGGGATCGGCTACGCGATCGCGCAAGCCTATGCCGCGGAGGGTGCACGGCTTGCCCTGAATGCGCGTGAACCGAAGCGGCTCGAGGCCGCGGCGCGGTCACTTGCCGAGACCTACGGGGTCGACGTGAATGTCTATGCCTGTGACGTCTCCGATCGTGACGCGGTTGACGAGATGATGGCGGACGTCACACGAATCGCCGATCTCGAGATAGTCGTTAACAATGCCGGCATCCACCAGTCCGCCAGGTTCCTCGATTACCCGTTCGAGGAATTTCAAAAAATTCTCGAGGTCAATGTGTTCAGCGTCTTCCACGTGACCCAGTCGGCGTTGCCCCACCTGATTGAGCGTGGCGGTGGACGGGTCATCAACATTGCTTCGTCGGCGGGGAAGTGGGGGTCGAGAAACCAGAGTGCCTACAACGCGTCGAAGCATGCGGTTGTCGGCCTGACCCGTTGTCTTGCACTCGAAATGTCGCCGCACGACATCCTCGTCAACGCGATTTGTCCCTGGATCGTCGATACGGATCTGGCCGACTCATTTATGCGTGAGCATTCCGCCGCAGCCGGCGTGCCGCAAGCGGACTTCGAGCAGGCAATCAAGAATTCGGTACCCCTGAAACGCTGGATCAAACCCGAAGAGGTAGCGAACCTCGCCGTGTTTCTCGGATCCGACGAGTCGAGCTACATCAACGGGCAGTCTTGGAGCGTCGATGGCGGTTATACGATGACCTGATCGCGCCGGGCACCTGCCCGTGCATGTGATCCTCGCGGTGGCGTTTTCGTGCGCTGCTGCGTAATCTGGTGCCACGATCCAGGACCGGCTACTGTCCGGCCCGCGTCTTTGCAGGAGGAACCCCGTTATGTCCGCAAACCCGACACCCGGCGGCGATTTTTCGATTGAAGAAGCCACGATCGCCGACACCCAAGCCGCGATGCGCGAGGGACGCACGAGCGCGCGCGATCTGGTCGAAGGTTACCTCGCGCGGATCGCGGCCTACGATCAGACGGGCCCGGCGATCAATGCGGTCGTGTGTACGAACCCCGACGCATTGCAGCGCGCCGATGAACTCGACTCTGCGCTTGCAGGCGGTGGCGAGTTGAGCGGGCCGCTCCACGGTATGCCGATACTCGTGAAGGACAATGTGGAAACCTCGGCAATGCCAACGACCCAGGGCACCATCGGCATGGCCGATTTCAGGCCGGGCAAAAACGCGACAGTCATCGACCGACTTGAATCGGCGGGCGCCATCATTCTGGGTAAAACGACATTGCCCGATTTTGCCACGTCGTGGTGGGCCTACTCCTCGCTGAGCGGCGAGACGCGCAACCCCTACGCTCTCGACCGTGATCCGGGTGGTTCAAGCGCTGGCAGTGGGGCCGCTGCGGCTGCTAATTTCGCAATGGCGGCTATCGGTACGGATTGTGGCGGTTCTATCCGGGTGCCGGGTTCGTTCGATAACCTGGTCGGCGTGAGGAGTACCCCGGGGCTCGTCAGTCGCAAGGGCGCCGGCACGCTCGTATTTTTTCAGGACACGATCGGCCCGATGTGTCGTACCGTGACCGACGCGGCCCGCGTGTTCGACGCACTCGTCGGTTACGACCCGGGCGATAGTCTCACCGCGAATTATCTGACGGCACGCGCGCCCGTCAGCTACACAGATGCACTCGAGCCGGAGGGGCTGCGCGGTGCCCGTATCGGTCTTGTGCGCAACGCACTCGGCGCCGACGACGATCCCTATGCGGCACCAGTCAACACGATCGTGCGCAGCGCCGTTGCCGCAATCCGTAACGCCGGCGCCGAGGTCGTCGAAATCGAGATTCCCGATCTGCTGCACCATATTGTTGCCACGTCGATGTACGTGAATTGTTCGAAGTACGAGATCAACGAGTTTCTGCTGGCCCGCCCGAAGGCCGGAATTCGATCATTGCAACAGATGTTCGACCAACGCCGCTACCACCCCATGCTCGACCTTGTCGAAGCCTGCATGCGCGGACCGGAAATGCCGGAGTACGACCCGATGTACTATCGTCGGCTCGCCGCGCGGGAAGAATTCTCGCGCGCCGTGTTGAACTGCATGGGCGGGGACGCCCTCGATGCGCTCGTATTTCCAAGCGTTCAGGTGGTGCCGCCGACCCGCGCCCAACTCGACGATCGCGTCTGGACGACGCTGACGTTCCCGACGAACACGCTCATTGCGTCGCAGACGTGGATGCCGGCAATGACCGTTCCTGCGGGATTCAGCGACGACGGTCTTCCCGTGGGTCTCGAATTCGTTACGAAACCGTATGCCGAGCCGGCATTGTTTCGCCTCGCCCACGGTTTCGAGCAGGCGACAAATCACCGCCGTGCGCCGGCGGCGACGCCGCCACTGTGAACACGGGCGTCGGCTTCAGTCGGCGGCAATGTGGCGGATGATGTAACCGCCGGATCGTTCGTCGAGTTCGAGTTCGAGGTATCCCCGCGCCTGCGCTTCTTCGAGTAATTTGTTGAACGACCGCACGCCGTAGTAGCTTTCATTGAAACCTGGCCGGCGTCGTTTCAGCGCCTGTTTTATCATCGAACCCCAGAGGTCCTGGTCGCCGCGCTCGTTGTGCAACGCGTCGGCTGTTTCGACGATCAGGTCGATCGCCTGCTGCAACGGCTCTTCCTTGGACGATTTTGCTTTGCCGGAAGCGGCTTTCTTTTTCGATTTCTTCCCCTGGCGCGCGCGCTCGTTTGCTTCGCCCTCACGTACGAGGTCGTCGTAGAAAATGAACTCGTCACAATTACTCATCAGCAAATCCGACGTCGAGTTTTTAACGCCGACGCCGATGACTGTCTTCGCGTTTTCACGCAGCTTGCTGACGAGCGGTGAAAAATCCGAGTCGCCGCTGATAATCACAAACGTGTTGACGTGTGCTTTCGTGTAACAGAGGTCGAGGGCGTCGACGACCATGCGGATGTCGGCGGAGTTCTTGCCGGACTGACGAACATGCGGAATATCGATTAATTCGAACGCGGCTTCGTGCATTGCTTCCTTGAATGCCTTGTACCGTTCCCAGTCACAATACGCTTTCTTGACGACGATACTGCCCTTGACGAGCAGACGTTCGATCACACGCTCGATATCGAATTTCGCGTATTTTGCATCGCGAACGCCGAGTGCAATATTTTCAAAATCACAGAACAGCGCGAGGCTGAGATTTTCGGGATCGGTGGCCATCGGCGGGTTTCCTTCGTGCGCAGTGTGCGCACTATATACTGAAGACCGGTTCGCTGTATTCGTCCCGGGCGAATGGAAAAGGCGCATAAATCGCGCTATGTTGCCGACAGTGACGACAATTGAGGCAAAGCGATGGATTCCGAACTGAAGACGGTTATCGACGACACACAGGCGATGTATCGCGCGGATCCGGACAAGGCGAAGCTCGTCTTTAAAACCTCATCGAATCTCGGCGGCCGTTTTCGTTCCGATGTCAGCATACGCGACCACAGTCTTACGATTGACGAGCCTGCCGGGATTGGGGGCAGCGATATGGGACCGAGCCCGGTCGAAGTGATACTCGCCGCTCTCGGCAGCTGCCAGGAAATCACTTATCGAGCCTATGCGACCGCAATGGGGATCGAAATCGACAAGGTCTCCGTGGAACTCGAAGGCGACATCGATTTTCGCGGCTTTTTTGCGGTCGACGAGAGTGTCCGGCCTGGCTATGAGAACATCCGCGCGGTTGTGACCATTGAATCAAAAGCGTCGGCTGCCGACCTCGCAAAATTGCGCGAAGTCGTTAACGCGCATTGTCCCGTGCTCGATATCCTCAAGAACCCGGTTCCCGTGACACTCGATTTCGTCACCGGCGAATCTTCCTAGAAAGATCCTCGAACAGCCGCCGCGGCCCTGAATCCGCCTGCTGTTGCCGTCGTCGTGCAATCCGCAGGTGATAACGTTTTCTTGCGCCGCTGCCGCGAATCAGATCTCGACTCGGTCTACTTTATTATCAACGAAGCCGCGCAGGCGTATCGTGGACTCATACCCGCCGACAGGCCGTTGGACCCGTATATGCCGCGGCAGGAATTTCGTGACGAATTGCACGCCGGGGTCGAATTCTGGGGTTACGAAGAGAATGGCGCGTTGCGGGCAGTCATGGGTATACAGCGGGTTCGCGACGTCGTTTTAATTCGGCATGCTTACACGCGGCCGGAATACCAGGGGCACGGGATCGGTGGCGGATTGCTTGAATTTCTGCTCGGTCGCACGACGAAACCGATCCTGATCGGTACCTGGGCCGGGGTCGTCCGCGCTATCGGATTTTATCAACGTTACGGATTCGACCGGGTGCCGAACGAGGCTATCTCGCCGTTACTCCAAAAATACTGGGACGTCCCCCTCGCGCAGGCGGCAGCCTCGGTCGTACTCGCGAACGTCGACCCGTCGACGCTGCAATACTGATTCAGCGCCGACGCCGCGATTACATGCTTCCTTCATCTTCCGCCGGTTCTTCATCCTCCCAGCTGTAACGTCGCTCGGGCGGGGGCGGATCCCAACGCCGGCATACAAAGGCCAGGCTGATACCGATGACCGCTCCGAACAGATGGCTTTCGAACGAGATATCCGGATCGACGGGGAATACCCCCCATATCATCCCGCCGTACAGAAAGAACACGATCATCGCGAGCGCGATAGCGCGGCGATCCCAACGCAATGCGCCGATGGTAAAGACGAAAAACATCATGCCGAAAGTGAGGCCGCTCGCCCCGATGTGATAGCTCGGCCTCGCGAACAACCAGACCGCGATGCCGGTGCCGAAATAGATGGCTGGAATGACGACCCGGGCGCTGCGGGGGTAGCCGTACAACAGCGCCGTACCGAGTACGACGACAGGGGCCGTGTTGCTGATCAGGTGCGACCACGACCCGTGGATCAACGGGCCGAGCACGATGCCGCGAAGCCCTGACGCGCTACCGGGCAGGTTCCCGAAACGGCCGGGATCGAAGCCCGACAGCCCCTCGGCGATTTTGATCAGCCACAGGCATACGGCAAACCCGACCGCCGTTCTGAGCGCTCGTTTGAAGCGTCGGCCGTCGGATTGCCGCTGGACGGTCGGGTCCATCATGCGGAGAGCGTGCGTTCGCTCATTTCACGGCGCTCGTTGCTGCCGTTCGCCGGCGTCTTACCCGAGCGGCGGATTACCGGGAAATCGTGGCAGGTTGTCATCTATCGCGACCCAGGGTTGCGCGGTGTCGCACCACATATTCAGTTCCGGTTTGAGCCACGAGGTGTCGTCGAGTGTCCCGGCCTTGACGAATATCATGCCCGGCATGACGTCGGGATCAGAATAGAGCGGTGAGCCGCACGACGCGCAGAAGTAGCGATTGACCGCCTGGCCGGTTTCTTTTCCGTCGGTCTTGTACAGGGTCATTTCGCCCTCGAAGCTGATCGCGTCCGTCGGTACGGCAACGACGATCGATAGTGCCGATCCCGATTGTTTTTGGCAGTCAACGCAGTGACAGACCGCGGTCAGACCGGGTTCGGCGTCGCTTGAATAACGCACTTTGCCGCACATGCAGCCGCCCCTGATTTTCGACATTGCCGGTGGCTCCCCTGATGTTTCGTCGTTCGCCGTTATGGCCTGGCCGATTATGGGTTAAATTACCCGCTTTCACGAGCGCAAGCGGAGATGACGCGGATGAAACTTGCGATGAACATTCGCAACTGGGGACCGACGGCGACCCCGGATTTCCTGCGCGCGTGCGCGGAAGCCGCCGACCGTTCGGGACTCGACGCGATCTGGTTCAATGATCACCTCGGTCTTCCTCCGGCGTTGGACGATAATCCGTTTGGCCTGCAGCCGGAAATGGGTGCGATCGTGGACCCCCTGAGCTTCGCGACCTTCCTCGCCGCGTGTACCGATCGCATAGCGTTCGGTACCGGTGTACTCGTGCTGCCTTATCGCCCGAAGATACTGACCTCGAAATGGCTGGCCAGTATCCAGATCCTGTCGAAAAACCGTTTTCTGCTGGGTATCGGTCCCGGGTATCTCGACGAAGAGTTCCGCGCTCTCGGGGTCGAGCGATCCCGGCGCGGGCGGGATACCGATGACATGATCGACTTTCTTCGCGGCTGCGCTGAGTCGGAGTTGATCGAGGAAAATGGACAGTCCCTCCGTTTGTCACCGAAACTGCAGTGTCCACCGATTTACGTGGGCGGCAGCCCGGCGGTTGCTATTCCGCGTACCGTTCGCTGCGGCGACGGCTGGATGCCCGTGGCGATGTCGCCGAACGACCTCGCGCCCCACATCAGGGATCTGAATCAGCGGGCGGCCGATGCCGGTCGCAATGTTCCGGACGTTGTGGCGATGAAGACCTTACCACTGGCGGACCGTGCGGCCGCCGTCGAGATGGCGCAGGGCTATCGCGAGGTTGGGGTAACGCATCTCGTCCACACGCAGGGCTATGACAGTCCGTCCCAATACGCGGAAATTGTTGCGCAGCTCGACGGCGAAATCCGTGCGGCGCTGTAATCCGGCGGGCAGCTCCCGCTCGAACAAGCATAATTAATGACAGCAGGCGGTAAGTTATGAACAAACAGGATTTCTACGCGGCAGCGCGCGACGATGTGCAAGGCCCCCTCGATGGTGTCACCGTGGTCGAAGCGACGACAACGTGGGCCGGCCCGATGGCGGGATGTGTACTTGCCGATTTCGGTGCCACCGTGATCAAGGTCGAGCATCCCGAAGGGGAAGTCGGGCGTCGCCTGCCGCCGTTTTTTCCCGACTCGAAACTGACGATCTTCAACGAAACCGTTAACCGGAATAAGCAGAGCCTGTCGCTCGACCTGCGCGAGGACGCCGGACGCCGGGTATTTCTCGATCTGTGTGCCCGTGCCGATGTCGTCGTAGAAAATTTCAGACCCGGGACGATGTCGAAATGGGGGGTCGGCTATGCCGAGGTCGCCGCGGTCAAGACGGATATTGTCTACGTATCGATCAGCGGGTTTGGTCAGTTCGGTGAGTTGTCCGATCGCGTCGGCTACGACCCGATGGCGCAAAATTATTGCGGCTGGACATCGATCAACGGCGAACCGGACGGCGCGCCGGTCAAGGCGCCAACATTTCTCGGTGACGACCTGGGCGGATTGAACGGCGCACTGGGAGCGATGGCCGGGCTGCAACACCGCAACCGCACCGGCGAGGGTCAGCACATCGACGTTGCCCTTGTCGACGGGCTTGCGTTTCAGAGCAACGGTAACCTGACCGCCGGCGCGCTCGGCATCCCCATCCCGCGTATGGGTAATCAGTTCGCGCTGGCCGCGCCGGTGAACCGGTTCGCCTGTACCGACGGTTATGTTTATGCCGGCGTGCTGCTCGACAGTCACTGGCAGTCGCTGGCCGTTTTGCTCGACAAACCTGACCTGTCTGAACTGTCAGGACTCGACCGGATTCAGCAACGCGATTTGGTCAACGGCCTCGTCGGCGGTTACTGCGCCGGGCGCACGACGGCAGAGGTCGTCGATGCGTTCAGCGAACTCGGGTTACCGGCGACCCGGGTAAACACTTACGAAGAATGTGCGAAACTCGGTCACATTGCCGAGCGGGACATGCTCCAGGCAACGACACTGAGTGACGGTACGAGCGCGCCACTGACGGGACCGGCCGCGAAGTTCTCGCGCACGCCCACCCGCATCCGTCACGCCGCCCCCGTGCTCGGCGGCGATAACGAAGCGATACTCAAGAGCCTCGGCTACGACGATGACGCCATTGCTCAACTACGGCGCGATGGTATTTGCTGACGCGGCGCAAGCGGGCCGCAGAATGTGACGCCGGATTCGTGATGAATGATTCGTGGCACGTCTACGTGGTCCGTTGCAGTGACTCGTCGCTGTATACAGGTATCGCGAAGAAGCTTGACGCACGGATCGAACAGCACAATGCAGGCCAGGGCGCCAAATATACCCGGTCACGACGGCCGGTAACGCTCGTCTACACCGAGACGGCACCCGACCGCGGTGCCGCGTTGCGTCGGGAATTCGAAATCAAACAGCTCCCGGCGACCGCGAAACGGCGCCTCGTCGGGGTCTAGCTTTTTCGACTGTGCCGGGATTCCCGTAATGCATCGCGCGTCGCGCCACCGATTTTTTTAAATCGCTCAAACGATGATTCGATCGCAGCAGTGTCACCTGCAGGCCTGCAGCCAACCAGGATCCCGAGCGGTTTATCGTCGACGTGTAACGAATAGAAAAAGGCGTCTTTACCGCCCATCAGTTTTAACGGCAATCCTTTGAGCGTTTTGCCGTGCTTTTCCGGACGCCACTGGAAACCGGCCGCCTTGCCCATCAATCTGGACAGCAGTGGGTTCTCCTCGAGCGGAACCGGAACCCGCGTATATTTTTCCGGCACTTCGAGTCCGCGGTGGGCGCGTAAGGCCAGATGACCGGACGATTTGTCCTTCATCAGCAACAGCGCCAGTTTCATATCGCAGTGATCGCAGATCAGCTGCAGCGCGAGCGGTAGCAGTGCCGCTCCACTTTGCCCGCCCGCGGCGGAACGGGCAAGTTCGTCAAGGCCCGTTGCGATATCGGGGCGTGGCGCCGGCGCGTTTGCCGGCGGCGGTGGCTCTGCCGCTGCGATTGCCGCACGCCGGGCCGTTGGTTTCGTGCGGGCCGGCCGGACATCTGCCGCATCCCGGGTGTGCGCCGCGTCTTCGGTCTGTCGCTCCGGCGGTTGAACATTCGCGGGTCGCGATTTCCTGCGCTTCGGTGGACGCTCGGGATCAGTCGGTGACGGTGAAGTCGCGGGCTGTGGGGGTCGCTTCGGGGCCGTTCCGGGAGACATGAGATGTGTCGCTGCCGGATACGCCGCGAAGTGCGATCCGGCACGAGCCGCCTCTACCGTGGCCAGCCGCAGTCGTTTCGAAATCTCGTCGGTGCTGCGCCCGGTCAGATGGCCGATTTCCCCGTACAACTCGTCAAGCGCCTCTTCGTCCCAGTAGAGTTCCGTCGCCTCCGCGAATCGTGCGGCGAGGTCGAGGCAGGTCGTGCTCAGGGTCGTCGCATCGTGGCCACCGTCGACGGTTGGCAGGGAGTCGCTGAACATGGCCGGTTCGAGCTTCACATCGGACTCGTTCGCGAGAAGCTCGACGTAGGGTAATCCCTCGCGGGTCAGCGATGCGGCCAGAAGTTCTTCACCGTTAAGTCCTCCGGCGAGTGTACCAATGGCCCGCGCCTGTCGCGCAGCGTGATGGGCACGGCGGAGGATCGTCGACAAGTTGGCCTGCAGGGCAGGGGCTACGGTGTCTTCGAGGACCGCTGATTGCGTCATCTGTCCGGGAAGCTCGGCCATTCCCGTAAACAGGATCGCGCGCGGAATATCGCCGACCGGCGCGTGTCCCGCGCGTTTCAGTTTGGCATTAACACGGGCGAAAAGATTCAGCGCGACCGCCGGGTCACCTTCCACGGCAGATTGAATATGGGACAGTGAAGTCGAGCGGCGTGCGCCGAGTTCACGGATCTGATCGTGACTCGCACGCAAAATCGGAGCATATGACGGCCTACGCCCCGAAGCGGGGCGCGCCGGGCTTGTAGCCGCAGCGGCGGAATTCATCGATCTGTCGTTTTCAGTTCGGGTGAGGCCTTCCTCGATAGAGCGGCCGCGGTGGGCGGTGCTTTAGCGTTTCGGGCCGCTCGCGGGGACGGAAATTCGCGCCATCGTCAGTGTTGTGCCGCCCCGTCCGGCATCGGACTAACGCGGGGCGGAAAGACGGTGGGTCAGCGACGTTCGCACGGTCGGCCACTCGGAATCGATGATTGAAAAAACGACGGTGTCGCGATACGAGCCGTCCGCGGTGCGCTGGTGCTGGCGCAACAGTCCGTCCTGCTTCGCCCCGAGCCGTGCGATAGCCGTGCGCGAGGCGTGATTGTGCCAGTGTGTACGGAACTCGACGGCAATCGCGCCGAGCGTCTCGAATGCGTGCCGCAGCAGGAGTAATTTACATTCCGTGTTGAGCGCCGTCCGCTGCACCCTTTGCGCATACCAGGTGTTGCCAATCTCGAGACGATGATGTACCTCATCGACATTGAGGTAACGCGTCGACCCGACCACGTTTCCGTCGCGATTATCCCGCACGGCGAAGGGCATCGCGCCACAACGCTCGCGCAGGTCGAGCGCCTGGTCAATATAGTCCGCGACCGTGGCGGGATCGGGAATCGATGTGTACCAGAGCTTCCACAACTCGCCGTCGCGGCTGGCTTCGGCGAGGTCGGCGGCATGGGCGGGATCGAGGGGTTCAAGCGTGACGTGTGTACCGCTCAGCGTAACCGGCTCAATCCAGCGGGTCATCGGACCGGGCAACCCGGCAATACGGGAGTTGTGCTCACCGGATTCACCGACATGACGCGGGCTCTCCGCATATCATGGCCGCCCGGGATCAACCGCATAGCTGACAGTTTTAGTGATGCGCCGGTGCACTGTCCTACCAGCGAAAGAATCGGGCAATGTGTTCGTTGCACTTTTGCGCGCCCGTCAGGATGCGTCGGCGTCGAGTTCGGCGGCGCGAGCACGCAGGCTTTCATCATTCGGATATCGTTCGAGTCCGGTTTCCAGCAGTTCTCTTGCCGCGCGCTTGCGGTCATATTTCACATAGATATCGACGGCGGTGAGGATTTCATCCGGCCGTCGAAAATCCCTGACGACCCGTCCGCGCGACATGCGGTTTGCGAACCCATAGGTCAGGAACAGGACGACAGTGACGAGGGCGCCAGCGATTATGTATTCGAACACGCTATTCATGCCAAATCCTCGCGCTTCAGAAGGGTTATCGAATCGGGTCTCGGTAGCGCGCATCTATGTTACCAACGTGCCGCATTTCGCGTAAGCTTGGAGGCTTCCGTGAACAAATCGGGGTCATATCCCCGGCATTCGTTTTCCCCGGGAGGTCAATGAGGGATGATTCAGATCAACGGCGTCGCGCATACGAATCTGACGGTCAGCAATTGGGAGGTCTGTCGGGATTTTTACGCGCAACTGCTGCCTTTTCTTGGTATGCAGCAGGTTTTCGACGGCAAGGATTTCGTCTACTTCGTCGGCGGACGCACGGCGATGGCCATAGGCCGCTGTGATCCGGAGTTCGAGCACGAGCGGTTCGTTCAGAACCGGGTCGGTCTGCACCATCATTGCTGGCGCGCCCGTAAGCGTGAAGACGTCGATACAGTGCATGCCTACCTCGTCGAGATAGGCGCCGCGGTTGTCCACGCACCGGAGTCGGGGGGCTGGGCGCCGGGCTATTACTCGGTATTGTTCGAAGATCCCGTCGGTACCCGACTGGAGGTCAACTTTGTGCCGGGGCAGGGGGTTCTCGCTGACGATGCCGGATTTAATCCGTCGGGCGATTACGACCAGGGATGAACGGCGGACGGGGCACATGACAGTTCGATTCGGGCACTTCGATGACTAGTCAGGCATTCGACCCGGGATCCTGCGCGTATGTCAGTCTCGTCACGTTTCGTCGCACCGGGGCGGAAGTCGCGACGCCGGTCTGGATCGCGGGCTCGAATAGCCGTTATTACGTGTTCAGCGAAGGGCGCGCGGGTAAAGTGAAGCGTCTGCGTAACAATTCCGCTGTGCGGCTCGCCGAGTGCGATTTTCGCGGGCGAGTGCGCGGCGAGTGGCACGATGGCGTCGCGGCGATCGTGACGGAACCGACTGTGATCGACAGTGCCTATCGTGCGTTGCGCAGCAAGTATGGCTGGCAATTGAAAATAGGCGATTTCTTTTCCAGGCTCAGTGGTCGCTACGACGCCCGTGCGATGATCGAGATTGCATTGAACTGACCCGAACAACCACTGACAACCTCTGTCACGACGCGCTCAACACGACATTCGATGCAACACAAATCCGGTCGCTGCCACTGCGGTAATATTCGGTATACCTTCGAATTTCCCGATATCGATGTGTTGCCGGCCCGCGCCTGCGGTTGTACGTTTTGTGTCAGGCATGGCGGCGTTTACACGTCGAATCCCGGCGCGGCGCTCGATGTCGTTGCGGCCAGTTCGGATGACGTGCGGCGATACCGGTTCGGGCATGAAACCGCGGAATTTGTGCTGTGCCGGGTCTGCGGTGTACTCGTATTCGCGCACTGCGAGATTGACGGTAACGACTACGCCGTGCTGAACATCAACACGTTCGACGACGATCAAGGTCCTGCGTTTGAACGGTCGGCGACGGATTTCGAAAGTGAGTCAATTGAACAACGGCTCGCACGTCGTCGCCGAAACTGGATTGGCACCGTGACGTTTTCCGCCCCGGATCCGTGACACGCGCGTCGCCGCTGCGCATTGCGGATGTCGCCGCGGTCGTTCGGTGTATGCGCAAAGGCGGTTCGTTGGTCAGAGAACTCCCACGCTGCGGAAACCACCGCTGAATCGGCTATCATGCCCGGCATTACGCTGCCCGATACGCCGGATGATAACGCCATGAAAAGCACTGACGATACGCCTTCGGTGGCCGCGACGACGCGGCCGATCGATCTCGACGCGCTGCACAACAATTCGTTCAAGGACATGATGAATGACGTGGTTGATGCCGGCAGCTGTTGTGAGTGCGGTAGCTGTGTTCTCGTGTGTCCGCACAATGTCATTAAATACGTTGACAACAAGCCAAAACAAATGGCAAAAGAAAGCGCGGCGTTCGATTTTTGCGGCATCAGCGAAGGCGTCGGCTGCGATGTCTGCGCGGCGGTTTGTCCGCGACTGTGGCCACGCGAAGATCATCTGAAGGACGTCGTGTTCGGGAACGATCGGCCCTACGAAGACATCTTCGGCGTTTACCGGCACATCTTCGTCGCACGCACTACGCGGCGGGAGTTAATGGAACGTGCGCAGGACGGTGGTGTCGTCACCGCGCTGCTGTCATGGGCGCGGGAGAACGACGAAATCGACGGCGCGGTCGTCTCCGCGGTCGGTGAGGATGACAGCCCATGCTTTCCGACACCAAAAGTGGTCACAACCGAGGACGAAATCCGGGCGAGCGCGAGCAGCTGGTATACCTATTGCGAAAACGATCTCGCGCTCGAGGAGGTCAGGGAGCGCGACCTTCGGCAGGTCGCCTTCGTTGGTGTCCCCTGCCAGATCACGCCGTTACGAAAAATGGCGCAAATGGATCCATCGTTTCTCGTCACCGGCAAGAAGCGGCCGAAACCGCTCGCGCGTCAGCGCGAGTTTCTGCGCGGATACTCCGATCGGGTTAATTTCAGCATCGGGCTTTTTTGCACCGAGGTCTTCAGACCTGAACTGATGACCGACCGGATCGAACAACAGATGGGAATTCCGTTGACCGAGGTGTCCAAATTCAACGTGAAGGGCGAAGTACTTATTTACAAGCGCGACAAGACGATCGAGACGATTCCGCTCGAAGAAGCGATGCGTGACTACCAGCGTCCGGAGTGCCGCCACTGCGGAGATTTCTCCGCCGAAATGGCGGATATCGCCTGTGGCGGGGTTGGCACTGACGCAGCGACTATCGTCGTAATACGGACAAAGAAGGGTGAGGATGTCTGGCGTCGATTCCAGGCGAGCGGTGATGTCGAATTGATGCCGATCAATGAGAACAAGCGCGCGTGGAATATTCTGCAGAGGCTTGCGCGCCGACAGCGCAACCGAATCCCCGAAGGGACGGCTCGCAGCGGTGCGACAGGCGGATTACCACCGTACGCGCCCCGTGATGCGGCTGCTCTCAGCGAAGCACGCCGCGACGCGGACGCGAAATCCGCCGAAGAACTCGACGAAGCCTTGCGCATCGCCTACGGCAGCGAAGCGCTGTCGATGGATACGATTCGATACATCGCCGGCCAGCCGATCCCCGGCGATCCGGGGCCGCCGCCGGCAGGAGGAAAGCGAAAATTGCCGCCGCCGCCCCCACCGGAAGCGGGCGGTGCGCCGCCGGAATGGACGGCCGACTGACCGAAAAGGAATGAAGAATTATCGCGCCTTGCCGTTGCAGGGTGCATCCCCCGTGCCGCTGTGGTCGGGAAGAATTTTTAACCAGTGAGGAAGTCATGATGAAACAAGTAATGAATCGTCGTCGATTTATGTTCGCAACCGGAGTTGGTGGAGCCGCTGTTCTGGCCAGTCGCGTAGTCGATGTTGCTGCAGCCGACATGCCGGCCGTCGATATGGGCAGCCCGCAAGCCATGGCGCTCGGCTACGTTGAGGATGCGACGAAGACCGATACCGCGAAATTTGCCCGCTACGAGGCCGGCCAGACGTGCCTTAACTGTCAGCTTTACCAGGGTGCTGCAGACAGTGCTTCCGGTACCTGCCCGCTGTTCGCGGGTCAGTCAGTCGCGGCAGCCGGGTGGTGCAATTCCTGGGTCAAGAAAGCAGGTTGACGCGAGGGGTAACCCGCGATGGCGCGCTTTTGCGCCGTCGCGGTTTAAAGTCAGATTCCACGCAACCGGGGAGACCAGCGATGCGACATTTTGCGCTGATACTATGCGCCGTGCTACTAACCGCGTGCAGCGGTGAAAACGATCGGATCAGCGGCAGCGATCCGAAAGCAACAATGGATAACGTGCAATCGCAACTGGACAAGGCGGGTGCGGAGGCAGAAGCCCGTCTCGAAGACGCTCTCGACGACGCGACGAAATAACCCCGACCGGCGGCACTATCCCGATCAAGCCGGGTCGGTCGCGCTGCGTGCTTCCGTGTCGAAGCCGGTGAACGCGCAGGGAACACGCTGTATATCGGCGATCAGTTCCGGCGGGAAATCACCCGGGATTTGCGAACTCGTCGATGCCGCTACCGTGTCGGAAAAACCGCCGAAACGCGCTGCAACGGCTGCGGTAATTTCATCGTGGCGGCCGATGGCGGCAAACAGGCGCAGGGTGTCGTCGGAAATTTCTGCGGCGATGTCATCCCACAATCCTTCCTTGGTCATGCGGTTCAGCTTACGGCCCAAATCGCCGAGGTCGTGCACTTCCAGAACCGGCCAGTACGCCGGCGTGGAACCGTAGAAGGCAACCCGGTAACGAACCCACTCGGCCGCTTGAGCGACGGCCTCGTCGTCGGCGCCGGTAGCGATAAATCCGCCGCCGGAAATTTCGAAATGTTGCCGCTCGCGCGGTGAATCGAGCAATCCGGCCTCGATCCGGGGTATGACGACGTCAGCCAGATACTGGCGTGTACAAAACGGATGCAGCCGGACCCCGTCGGCGGCTTCGCCGGCAAGCTTGAGCATGGCGGGACCTACGGCGGCAAGTGTGACGGCCGGGAGGTCGAGTCCGCTCCCCTCCGGAACGAAATTCGGAATCATCAATGTGAACCGGTAGTGTTCACCTTCGTAACGCAGCCGTTCCCCGTATTTCCAGCAACGCCATATCGCGCGCAGGGCAGCAATGTATTCGCGCATTCGTGGCGCCGGTGCGCTCCAGGGTACGCTGAAACGTTTTTCGTTGTGCGCGCGGATTTGTGTGCCGAGCCCGAGTACGAATCGGCCGCCGCTTGCCTCGTTGAGATCCCAGCTCAGGTTGGCGGCCGACATTGGTGAGCGCAGGAATGAAATCGCGATGCCGGTGGCGAGTTCGACCCGCTCCGTACAGGTCGCTGCAACGGCGAGCGGCAGAAACGGGTCGTGCTGGTTTTCGAGCGTTGTAATGACGTCGTAACCCGTATCTTCGATCGTCCGCGCAGCGTCGGGAACTTTGCGCAGATTATCCTGCGGGAGTGTGGTTGCGACGCGCATGGTTTTTGTCCTTCAACGGGTTCGTGCCTATTGTGATTATTCGCGGGGACGCTGGCAATCCGGGCTGATACGGCGTCGGCAGCCGGCGCCGAAGCGCGTTAGAATTTCAGTCGTTGATATCCCTGAGGAGACTTTCTTTGTCTGAACCGGATTCCGGCGCCGCAGCAGGCGCTGCCATTTCGAGCCGTAAATCCGTCCGCAGGTTTCTTCGCCGGGATGTCCCCGAGTCGGTCGTCACGCGGATTCTGGAAATCGCCTCGAGGGCGCCATCGGGCACGAACACGCAACCATGGAAGGTGTACGTGCTGCGCGGCGAACGGAAGGAGGCGCTCTCCGAGGCCATTATCCGTGCTTATGACGACCCGGACGTTGCCGCGACGCATGCGGAGGAGTACGAATACTACCCGACCCGATGGGTTTCACCTTATATCGACCGGCGCCGTAAAGTGGGGTGGGATCTTTACACGCTCCTCGGTATCGAAAAAGGGGATAAAGCCGGTATGCACGCGCAGCACGCGCGCAACTACCGTTTTTTTGACGCGCCGGTCGGGTTCATATTTACCATCGACCGGATCATGGAAAAGGGCAGCTGGCTTGATTACGGTATGTTTCTGCAGAGCGTTATGGTCGCGGCGCGAGGGGTTGGTCTGCATACCTGCCCCCAGGTCTCGTTCAATCAGTTTCATCGCATTATCGGGGAACACCTCGGCATACCGGAAAACGACACAATGGTTTGTGGCATGTCGCTCGGTTACGCGGACGAAAGCGCGGTCGAATTCAGCCTCGTCACGGAACGCGCGCCGTTGTCGGATTGGGTAACCTATTGTTGAGTGAAAGCGGTTCGTGATGGTGAGGCGCAAACAGCTGTGTATCGGTTACTCCGATCGCGCATGAATCAGCCCGATCACGTGATCGTAATTTTCCGCTGATCGTCGTCATTCGATCTCGATGTACTTCAATACGTTCGAATTTTTCTGCTTTTTCCTCCTGACCTGGATCCTCGCGCGGTATTCTCGTTCCCCGGCGTTCGTATTGCTCGCGGCCAGTGCGGGATTCTACGTCGTTGCCGGGTGGGTCGATTCGGTGTTGATCGCCGTGCTCATCGGTCTCAACTGGCTGATTGTGCGTTCACGAGTTACGCCGCGGTGGCGGGTCGCGATCGCGGTGTTCGTTAATATTGGTGTACTCGCGGCGGTCAAGTACCGTGTGTTTCTGCTCGGCGACATGGGTGCCGACCACACCACGTACATCGACACCGTACTGCCGCTTGGAATTTCCTTCTATACGTTCCAGTTACTCGGATATCAGATCGATGCCGCACGGGAATCGCATCTGCGCGAGGATCGATGGTCCACGTTCGGCCTGTTCGTCGTGTTTTTCCCGCAACTCATCGCGGGACCCATTGTGCGGGCGAGAGAACTCCTGCCGCAGTTGCGACGCCTGTTCGCCGGACAGCGCAGGCATCTGCGTTTATACAGCTACGGGCTCGGTTTATGCGTGCTCGGCTTGACGAAGAAAATCATTTTCGCGGATTCACTCGCACCAGTCGTCGACGACATATTTTACGCTGGCCCGACGTCCATGACCGAGGCCTGGACCGGAGCGTGGTTGTTTACGTTTCAGATATATTTTGATTTTTCGGGTTATTCGGACATTGCCCTTGGTTGCGCCTACCTGCTCGGTATCCGTTTACCCAGGAATTTCCGCACGCCATACCTGAGTCGTTCGCCAAGGGAGTTCTGGCAGCGCTGGCACATTACATTATCGCGATGGATACGTGATTACCTGTACATCCCGCTTGGTGGCGGCAGCGGATCGCGCCCCCGCCAGTTATTGACACTACTTGTCGTCATGGGGCTTGCGGGATTGTGGCATGGCGCGAACCTGACGTTCGTTGCGTGGGGATTGTTGTGGGGGTGCTACATCGCCCTGCACCGCGCTGCCGTGTCGAGGATAGACCGTAATCCGCGCCTGTCGCGGGTCAGTGCGTTACCGCTGACGTCACTGTTGTACCGAAGTGGACACCTGGTCATTGTCGTTTGTTTGTGGGTGTTCTTTCGGGCGGAAAATTTCGCCGTCGCGGAGAACTATTTTTCGGTGATGTTCGCAGGTCCCGTGGCGCTGACGCAGAATTCCGCTGTTGTGTTTGCCGGCTGCGTTGCCTTGTTGGCGCTGCATCATATCGAAGCGTGGCGTCCCCGCGCCATTTCGGGATTCAGGGCGCGGCGCTGGAATCATCCTGCCATGTTGGGCCTGTTTTTCGGTCTGTGCTTGTGGCTGGTACTTCTGCCGTCTTACACCCAGAACCCGTTTATCTATTTCCGGTTCTGATCGGTGCGCCAAAGCCAACCCCTCTTCAGAAATCTCGGTTATGGTCTGGCCGGTTTTGTGCTGTCAGTTTTCGTGATGGAAGCAATCCTGCGCGCGATCGAATCCACCCCGGCCTGGCGTATTCTGCCGGTTGTCGAACGAGAACCGGGCTGGCCTGATCCACACACGGGCTATACGCTCAGAGCGGACCGTTCGCTGATTAACGTTCGCGAGCATCGCGCGCGCGTGACGACGAATTCGTTCGGAATGCGGGACCGCGAACGAACACTCGTGAAACCGGTGGGAACGTTTCGCGTCGCCGTCACCGGTGACTCGTTTACCGAGGCACTCCAGGTCGCCGACGACGCGACATTCACCCGCCTGGCCGAGCGTCAGCTTGACGACGCCGGCCTCAAACAGCGCTTTGAGATCCTTAACCTCGGGATGAGTGGAGCGGGTCCGGTACAGCAGCTTCTGGCCGCTCGCCGCGTTGCGGCGTTTGCACCGGACGCGGTGGTGATGCTGTTACATATTGATCAATTGCAGCACTCGAGAATGTCCGACGATACTTACGAACCGGCCTATGTCGCCGGGTCGGATGGTTCGGTGGCGCTGGGTTACGCGTTTCGCGAACGGACGTCGCAGCGCTATCGCGACGCCACAGTGGGGCGGTTATTTTTCATGCTGATGGACCACTCGCGGGTTGCGCGCGCCGTGTACCTGTACGTGTCGCATCGCGGGGTCGTGGCGGCGGGAACCGCCCCTGACCGGCCATTGCCGTGCGCGCGGATACGTGCGCAGCAAAATTCCTGGCTGGCGCGATGGTCCAAACAACCGCAAAATCCCGCCGCCGATGTACTCGAGGCGTGGCTTCGCGATCTCGGCGCGCTGGGTTCCGAGACCCGTGCCGATATGGTTCTTCTCATTCGCGGGCTGGGCGAACCGCGCACGGATTGTCCCGGGGTTGCGGACGAACGCGGGACGGTGTGGCAATGGATCGGTGACCGGACCGCAGCGGCGGGGGTCACCATCATCGATGCCGATGCGGAAATCGCTGCACTCTCGCGGGCCGGCGGATCGGGCCGTGGACTGACCGGCTTCGGCCGGGCCGAGGGCAGTGGCCATCTCAATCATGCCGGTCATGCCGCGTATGCGCGGCTGCTCGGTGCGCTGACCGAACAACTATCGCGTCGCTGAACCTGCCAGCGACATCGGCGTCGTCGGGATCTTCCGTTCATTCGCGGTTAAGCAATATATTGCATCGGTTGTAAGATGTAATATACTGCATCGATTATGCAAGCCAATTCATCGCCCTCACGAACCGATGCTGCTCCGTACCTGCGAAATATCGGCGCACGCGTGCGCAGCATTCGCGCGCGCCGGGGAATGTCGCGCCGCGTACTCGCCGATGCGTCGGGCGTCTCGCAGCGGTTTCTCGCGGATCTCGAAAACGGCAAAGGCAACATCTCAGTGATGCGGTTGCGTGACATCGCCGAGGCAATGAGCGTCCCGGTCGAAGATCTGGTCTCCGATCCGGCCCAGGACTCGCCGGATTACGCCTTCGTCCTGCAGTATTTGAGGCACGCTGACGCTGCCGAACTCGATCGTCTGCACCGCGCGCTCGCGGGGCGCGGCGGCGATACCCGCAAGTGCATTGCACTCATCGGCCTGCGCGGTGCCGGAAAAAGTACGATCGGGGCCGCTCTTGCGCGTCGTCTTGATTTGCCGTTCGTCGAACTGGTCGATGCGATAGAAAAGCGCGCAGGCATCGCTGTCGGCGAGATTTTTTCGCTCGGCGGACAATCGATGTACCGACGCCTCGAACGGCAATGTCTCGAGGCGGTTATCGACAACAAACCGGGCGCTGTTATTGCGGCCGGCGGCAGCCTTGTGTCCGAAGCCGCAAGTTATGCGCGCCTGCTCGGTGCCGCCGTGACCGTCTGGTTACGCGCGGCGCCGGAGGATCACATGAAACGGGTCATTGCGCAGGGCGACCAGCGTCCGATGGCCGGGCACGTGCGCGCCATGGACGATCTGAACCGGATACTGCTCGAGCGCGAGGCGCTGTACCGTCGCGCCCACCACGTGATTGATACCTCCAGTCACGATGTTGAACAAACACTGGACGAGATTCTCGCGCTTCCTGTCGTCGCCGATCTCGCACCGAACCCGGAGACTGCCTCACTATGAACACCGCCACACAACGAGACCCGGCACCGGCAGGCAGCCACTTCGTCGATTTTCAGACCAGGCCCGCCCAGTATCGCCACTGGCAAGTCAAAACCGAAGGACCCGTCGCCACGATCGCGATGGATGTGTCGGAAAACGACACGTTCGCGCCCGGTTACGAACTAAAACTGAATTCTTATGATCTCGGCGTGGACATCGAACTTTACGACGTGCTCCAGCGCATGCGTTTCGAACACCCGGAAGTCGGTGCCGTCATTCTCACCTCGGCGAAAGAGCGGGTGTTCTGTGCCGGGGCGAATATCAAAATGCTCGGGCGATCCACCCACGCGCACAAGGTGAATTTCTGCAAGTTTACGAACGAAACGCGCAATTCGATCGAAGACGCGAGCGAGTTTTCCGGCCAGACATACCTGTGTGCTGTCAACGGACCTTGCGCCGGCGGCGGTTACGAACTCGCACTCGCGTGTGAGGAGATCATGATGGTGGACGACGGATCGACTACCGTGTCCCTGCCTGAGCTGCCCTTACTTGGCGTGTTGCCCGGCACCGGCGGGTTGACGAGACTCGCTGACAAACGACATGTCCGTCGCGATCGCGCGGACTTCTTCTGTACGATCGAGGAGGGAATTCGGGGACAGCGGGCGGTTGACTGGGGCCTCGTCGATGCGGTCTGCCCGGCGTCAACGTTCGACGCGGCGGTGCTTGAACGCGCCCACGCGGCGGCAGCATCATCCGACCGGCCCAGCGACGCGCGGGCGGTGCCGCTCACGCCGCTGCAACGACGCTTCACCGACGACGCTGTCGCCTACCGCTACGTCACCGTCGACATCGATCGTGCGCTCAGAACCGCCACGATAACGATCGCGACACCGGACGAACCGGTGCCACCGGCTGACACGTTGACCACACTTGGCGATAGCTGGTGGGCACTCGCGCTCGCCCGGGAACTCGATGATGCGATACTGCACCTGCGCACGAACGAGGATGAAATCGGCACCTGGCTGTTCAAAACGATCGGTGACATTAACTATGTTATGGAGACCGATAGCGTGCTGTGCGGGAATTCATCGGACTGGTTCGTGCGGGAAGTTCGTCTCTATCTCAAGCGCGTTCTGAAACGGCTCGACGTCAGCTCACGCACATTGATCGCCGCGATCGGACCGGGTAGTTGCTTTGGTGGCACGCTACTCGACATCGCGCTCGCCTGCGACCAGATTTTTATGCTCGACGGGGAATACGAGGGCGACCCGAGGGCACCCGCCGGGATCCGCCTCAGCCCGATGAATTTCGGACCGTTGCCGATGGTGAACGGTTTATCGCGTCTCGCCAGTCGCTTTCTCCACAGGCCCGCGGCCATCGACGAATTGGTACAGCGGATCGGGGAATCGCTCGACGCCGCGGCCGCCGATGACGCGGGCCTCGTGACATTCACCCCCGACGATATCGACTGGGACGAGGAAATCAGGATCGTGCTCGAAGCGCGTGCCAGTTACTCACCGGACGCGCTCACCGGAATGGAAGCGAACCTCCGGTTTGCGGGTCCGGAAACGATGGAGTCAAAAATTTTCTCGCGTCTGAGCGCGTGGCAAAACTGGATCTTCCAGCGTCCGAATGCCGTCGGCGACAAGGGCGCATTGGTACTTTATGGCTCCGGTTCGCGCCCGGACTACAACAAGCAACGTATTTAAGCGTTGAAGGATCGATAACCATGGCAGCAACAGCCAATTACAACGAGCTGATTCCCAACAATGTGAACCTGGCTTCCGATCGGCGTCTTCAGCGAGCGCTCGAGTCATGGCATCCGAAGTTCATGAACTGGTGGCAGGTTCGGGGTCCCGAATATTTTCAGGACAAGGATATCTATTTGCGCACAGCCGTCAGCGTCGACAAGCAGGGCTGGGCGCACTTCGATTCGTTGAAAATGCCGGACTATCGCTGGGGTATTTTTCTCGCGGAATCGAGCGACGACAAGACGATTACGTTTGGCGAGCACCGCGGCGAGCCCGTCTGGCAGGAAGTCCCCGGCGAGTATCGTGCGGCGCTTCGCCGCCTCATTGTCACGCAGGGCGATACCGAGCCCGCGTCGGTTGAACAGCAACGTCTGTTGGCGGCGACGGCGCCGTCGCTCATGGACATGCGCAACCTGTTCCAGGTCAATGTCGAGGAAGGGCGTCATCTCTGGGCGATGGTGTACCTGCTCATGGCGCACTTCGGCCGTGATGGCCGCGAGGAGGCCGAGCAATTGCTGATACGGCAGTCGGGCGACCAGGACAAGCCGCGGATCCTCGGCGCTTTCAATGAGAAAACGCCGGACTGGCTGTCGTTTTTCATGTTTACGTTTTTTACCGATCGCGACGGGAAGTACCAGCTGGCATCCCTCGCCGAGAGTGCTTTCGATCCGCTCGCGCGCTCCTGCCAGTTCATGCTCACCGAAGAAGCGCACCATATGTACGTGGGTGAAACGGGGGTCAGCCGGGTCGTACAGCGCGCGTGTGACATCATGAACGAGAAAAAGACCGACGATGTCCGGCAGCACGGCGGGATCGATCTGCAAACGTTACAGAAGTACATCAACTTCCATTTCAGCGTGTCCGAGGATCTGTTCGGTTCAGAGCGTTCGACGAATGCGGCGAATTACTATACGGCGGGACTGAAAGGCCGTTACCAGGAGTCGCGTCTGACCGACGACCACGTGCTACGTGACGAACCCTACGCGGTGACGACGGTAGAAGCAGGGCGACTTGTCGAACGTGAGGAGTCTGCGCTTGCGGTCGTGAACGAACGACTTCGGGACGATTACATCACCGACTGTCAGCGCGGCATCAAACGGTGGAACAAAATTATTGCCGACAACGGTATCGATTTCGAATTCGCCCTCCCGCATCGGGCTTTTCACCGGCAAATCGGGGAGTTCGCCGGTATTAACGCGACCCCCGCGGGCGAGGTAATTGATGACGCGCAATGGAGCGCCCGGTCGCACGAGTGGCTGCCGGACGAGACAGACCACGAATACGTGCAATCGCTCATGGTGCAGGTCACGGAACCCGGAGAATTTGCGCCGTGGATTGCGCCGCCCCGCATCGGAATCAATGATCAGCCGATCGAATTTCCTTACGTCACAATGTAGCGTGGCAACGGACGGGGCTTGAAATGCGGAGTCAGTAAAGCGGAACTATGGGTAAGATAACGGCAACAGACAGAGACGGCGCGGTACACGAGCTTGATGCGGCCGAGGGTCTCAACCTGATGGAAATATTGCGCGACGGTGGACTCGATGTCGAAGCCATTTGCGGCGGTCAGTGCATCTGTTCCACGTGTCATGTGTACATTGGCGAAACATGGGTCGACCGGCTTCCCGCACGCGGCGACGCCGAGCAGGTTCTCGTCGAGGATACGGGACATTTTCGCGAGAGTTCGCGCTTGAGTTGTCAGGTGAACTACGACGAAGCACTCGACGGGCTCAGCCTGGCGCTGGCGCCGGAATTCTGATCGGGTCCCCGTTCGCCGAGCGGGTGTTGTCCGGCCCGACTCGTGGTCGGGTGGGGTTTTAGCAGCGGTCGCTGCGTGCCCCTACTCGCAGGTCCCCGTGATGACCATGTCTCCCGACACACCGAGGAACGGTTTCTTCGGACCCTCGGCGTAGACGCGAACCCACAAATATTTGAGGCTGCTGTAAGGCGCGTTCGCGAGCCACACGATTTTCAGCGCTTCCTGCTCCGTACCCGGGCTCAGGATGCGGCCGTCCGTCGCATCGACCGTGGCAAACGGACCGCCGGCAACGACGCCGGTCTTTCTGTCGACCGCAAAGCGTGACTGGTGCATCGCCACCGCCTTGGTAAAGTTCGTATCCTCAAGCGTCCCGGTTCCGCCGAGTTCGGCGACGCTGAGCGCGTCACAAACAAACAGATGTTCGTCGGCCAGGCAGGAAGTCGCGAGGCACAGCGCCAGTAGCGCGATAGAAATCCGGTCCATTACTCACTCCGTCAGTAGGCTCTCATGCAAGTCAAAAAGATACCGCGAAACGGGTCTCGCGGCCATAGCGGCTATTTGCTACAGCGAAACGGGTGTTCGCGCCCCGAATTCACAGGCGCGACAGAGCAATCCGCCCGTCGCAGCTGCGTTAACCGTCAATCAGGAAACGCGACCGCCAGGGCGGCGGTGACCGCCGCATGCGCGCCGGATTCTCGGAAGGTGCCGTGGGCGCTCAGCAATGCCTCGAAATCCCACTCGAGCAGCCGTTCAAACTCCGTCTTGAGACTGACCCCCTCCGGCGTCATGAATTTGAGCCAGATAGGGCCGATCAGCGTCGTTTTAGGAAAGCCGATGAACGGCAGCATCGCGCGGGCAACAAAATTGCTGTTGGAATAATCACCGTAGTGCTGGATGGCATCGCAGGTTAACAGCACCGTTTTGCTCCGCTTCAACCGGATGATGCATTCGGGCTGCTTCGTCGCCGAGAAACAGAACAGATCCGCATCCGGGAACGGCAGCTCGGATTGCGCTGATATTTCGTGGTCGATCGACGGTAGGGGATAAGTTTCACCGCCCGGTTGGCACCAGAATTCGGCGTCGTGGCGATCGATGTAATAGGGGTCGTCGAGTCCGTGGAAGGCCCCGGTTCGCAGTACCCGGCGCACCGTACCGAGCGCTTCGAGCTGGCTTTCGCCGGCTGGATCGAGGCGCAACGGGTTGATCAACGTGAGATCGTGGCCGTCGCGAATTATCGCCATATTGCGCGAGATTCGCACGACCGGATTCATCTTGATACTGCCGCGGACCATGTAGACCTCATCGTCGATTTTCTCAATCGGGTCGTGAGGGTAAATCGGTGCATAGGCCATGCTTGTTACCTCGCGGTGACGGGAGACTTCCGCATCGTAATTCGGAGCATCACCGCGCGCAATGTTCAGAACGCATATTGCCAACCCACGGTTAGCGTGTAGTCCGTTTCCATTTGCGGGCCATTCAAATCCTGCGTCACGGGAATACCGCCCTCGATCGCGATCCGGTGTCCGTGCCACCACCCGCCCTGTCCAACGAGATTCATGCCAAACGTCAGGTTGACCGTGTCGCCGCCGTAATTATTCGGATCCGCGGTTTGTACGGGCGCGACGATGGCCGAGTCGCTGCCGTTAATATCGCCGAGCGTATCGTAGGCAATGCGCGCCGACACGCTGATCCAGTTCCGGGGCGTATAGGCTACCCAGCCCGTGACGTTGTGCCGATCGCCCCATTGATAACCGTTGTCACGCTCGGTGCGAATGGTCCCATCGTATTGTGCACCCCAACTCGTCGCGCCACTGCGGCCGGTGTAAGTCAGCCCCGGGAGGAAGTCGAGCGTACCGGAACCGAGCTGCATCGCATAAGGGAGCCGCACCGACGGTGTCGCACCAGTGGGGGTCAGAATCGTGTCGCGCTCGTCGGTCGACCCGGTCGGAATGCCGAGGCCGAGATTCACGTGCGTTTTGTGGTGCCCGGATTCGTACAACCGAACCATCGCGGACAACTTCGTGTCACCGATTCCCGACGAATTCGTCGTGAACGTGCCGCGCCGGGTCGTACCCACGGGTCCCATGAACGTAATGTGGTCCATTTCCTTGTCGGTGTAGTTCATCATCGCAATGAGAGTGACCCGACTGATCGGCGCATACATCACCCCGAACATATGCATGTCCATGGTCATACTCGTTGGCACGACCCTCAGGGTCGGCGGTTGCATCGGGCGGCCGAAAAACGGGTTGGCGACGGTCGTGACAATGGTCTCCGGCGATACTTCATCGTCACCGATTCGATTACCGTCCATGTCCATGTGCATGAAACGATAGGAGAACATGAATTCGCCGGCATGGTGCATGTGGTCGCGCATAACGCCAATCGGCGCATGGCCGTCCGCGCGCATACCGCCGTCGGCCGTGACGGCAGGGGTCGCGACGATTGCCCATACGGCAAGCGCTGCGAGCAGTTTGTCAGAATGTTTCATGGGGTAATCCTCAGCTGAAATCGATGCACACTCGGTGGCTCTCGCCACGGGCATCCGTAACCGGGCCTCTGTCGAGGCCCGGGCGATGGCGTTCGGGTCAGCTGAGTCGGGGGGGTGCGCGAGCCTGATGGCGGGACAACCGTGCTGCGATCGGCAGCCGGCGAACCCGGGTCGCGTTATGGGTCGCATCGTCGGCGAACGCGATGGCCTTGGGGGATTCGGGACTCGCGGCGAAAACGGAGCCGGTCCACAGTACGCATCCGGGGTCCGCGGTGCCCAGGCTGGCGCCGGATGGCGCGTCATCGGTGTGGACGTGATGATGAACGTGCGCGGCCGGCTCACTCGCCAGCCAGTGTGCGATCGCCGGTGATTGCTGGGGACAGATCACCAATATGGGTGAGGTGTCGTCGAGGCCCGTATGAGGCACCTGTATCATCCATCCGGCGGCGACAAACGATCGTGCCGTGATCGCGATCAACACGTACAACGCGACGGCGTGTTTCGATAGACCGGTGGATGGAAACTGCATCGGCCGCATTCTACGCACCGGATTTCCATCGGGCAAAGCGGGGGCCGGACTGTCCCGTTGCATCCCGGCGACGCCTGTCGAGGTGAAGTGCGGCTATAATCGGCGCACGAGCAACAGGGAGTCGCTTGAGCGGTGCCATTTCAGGATGCCGATACTGCAGCGATCGTAACGATGGATACACCTGACGGGAAACAATCACCCGATCCCTTCGAAGCCACCGGGGACTTTCAGTCGCGCTCTGCCCAGCGCGCTTCGGTGTACCTTTGTTACGCGCCGGCCGACCAACAGGCGGCCAGCATCATCGCCGAAAAATTTGAATCCCGCGGCACCCCGGTCTGGTTCACCGAGCGCGATATGACCGCCGACATGGCGTGGCCGCAATGCGTCGTCGAAGCGATCGGGAACAGCAAGTTCTTTGTTCTCCTGTTAAGCGAGGAGACGCTCAACACTGAAGATATCATTCCCGAAATCAAGGAGGCGCGTGCGGCCGGACGTTCGATTCTCGTCTTACGGTCCGTTGATCTCACACTGAACGAGGAACTGGATCGCCTGCTCAGCGCCGCACACGAACTCCGCATCGAGGCGGTGCCGACTGACGTTGACATAGACGCGGCGTGGAACAGGCTCGTAGAGATCGAATCGAATTCGACCTGGGACAACGACGAAAGCGCGCCATTTGAGGATATCGACGGCGCGCAGACCGAGGGTTTTATCGTTCAGCTCGAGTGTCTGCGCGGGTCCATGTCGGGAACGCTATCTTCGCATCTGGGTCACGGCGACCGGCTCATATTCGGACGCGGTACGGATGTCGACATTCGCGTCGAAGATCATCGTGCCTCTCGCCACCATGCCGGCATGCTCGTCGAACGCGACCCGAAATTCGGGCTCGAACTCTATCTCATGGACCTGATGAGCCGCAACGGCACCTGGGTTCGATACCGTCGCGAAGGAGATCCCGACATCTCCAAATTTCTCGAGCACACTCAAGTGCGCATCGTCAGCGGCGCGATCGTCCGTATCGGCAGCACCGACTTCCGCGTCAACGTCGCTCGCGTGCCCGTTCGCGGCGCGCCCGATTCGGACTAAAACCCGCGCTCACAAGCGTTCGGGCTTTCGCGAATGCCCGGTTGTTGATAAAATGTGCGATACAGTACAAAATAAATTCCGTTAACTCTGAAACCGGCCCGCGGAACATGGCGAACGCCATTCGCCTTTACACCAGGATTTTCCCGAACTGGCCGGGTGGTTCGAACGGCGTGTCCGCGAGACCGGGAATTCATGCTGCGGTCGTGCGCAACAATCGTTTGTTTCGCGATGCTTTTCGCGCAAAAGCGGGCTTCAGATATCTGTTCGATCATGGCATTAAAGGCGCGGACCGGGCCGCCCTGTAATCATCGTCCGCGGCGCGAGGCCACTGACAGCAAAAGGTACACGTTATGAACACACCAATGAATGTCGGAATTTTTATTTTCGAGGACATGACCATGCTCGATGGTTATGCGCCGTTACAAATGTTCGCGCTCGTCGAGCAATTCAATGCATTTACGTTCGCGCCGACCGCGTCGCCGGTGAAGTCAGACTGCGGTGCATTACTGACGCCGGATTACGGATTCGGGGATTGTCCGCCGCTCGACATCCTGGTGGTTCCCGGCGGCGGTAACGTGTTGCCGCAAATGATCGATCCGGACACGCAGACACACCTGCGCACGGTCGGGAACGCTGCGTCGTATGTCACTTCGGTGTGTACCGGCGCTCTCATTCTCGCCGAAGCAGGTTTGCTCGACGGCTACCGCGCGACGACACACTGGGGATGGATCGATACGCTGAAAGAGTACCCGTCGGTCGATGTCGTCGACGAACGGGTCGCTGTCGATCGGAACCGCATCACCGGTGGTGGCATCACGGCCGGGCTCGATTTCGCGTTGACGCTGATCGCTGAAGTCGTGGCGCCGCCGGTCGCGCAGGCCATGCAGTTGATATTCGAATATCGCCCGCAGCCACCCTTCGACAGCGGGTCGCCCGACAAGGCGCCGGCCGAGATCCTGGGTATGGTGAGACAGCAGATCGACGCACAGAGCGGCGACCTGTTCGATTACGTGAAGGGCAAAACTGCCGCCTGATTCGTTGTTGCGGACTTCGCACGATCGGCGTCAATCGTCGATGATCCGTCATCCGGGTGCGCCGGCTGCTGAACGGTGGAGTGCGGGAAACAGCTGGTTGCGGCGAATCGACTCGTCCCGGCGATGTTTGTGTATCAGCGCGCGGGGTCACCCAGAATGAACGTAAACGCACCGCCGACGTTATCCGTCAGCCCGCTGCTGTTGAACTGCCCGGAACCGACGGCATATTTCGCGTTCGTACCGCCGAACGTGTAGTGGTCGTGGCCAAACACGCACGACATGCAGGTTCCCGCCGCGCCAGTCAAATCGCCCACGTAATTAACCGTGTTCGCAGAGGTGAGCGGCGCAATCGTCGTTCCGTTGAGCATCACCGTCCCGCTGGGGAAAGTGATGTTATGCGTTGCCGTTTGTGAACCCGAGCCGAAATCAACGGTGAGGCTGTGCGTCCACGTCGTCGCCTCCTCAAACGTGGCTCCGCCCGGCCCGAAATTCCAGGTCGGGGTCGTGCCACCGCCGTCAACGGTGTAATTGCCAACCCCGGCCGCCGGGACCGGCATCGTCGGCGCATCGACCTTGATTACGTGAGCGTGCCCGAGTTCGGACTGGATATCGCTATGCATGAACGAATGGCCGACGCCCCATCGGGCCCAGGAAGCGCCTATCGTTGCCATCGTGCCGGATTCAACGAGCATCGCGCCCCCGGCATCGAACGTACAGGCCGGCGTACATAACGCGTGACCTGTCGTCGAAGCGTCGAATGAATCGATGCTGTCGCCGCTCTCAGTTGCGGTGTTGCCGACCCCGTCAACGAAGAAGTCCCAGCCGTTGCTGTTCGTCCCCATGCCGCCAAAATTATCGATGAATGCATGTGACGCGGCGATGTACGTTCCGGTTGCTACTGTTGTGGAAGCTGGCGGCGGCGGCGGCGGCGGCGGCGGCGGCGGCGGAGGCGGAGGCGGAGGCGGAGGTGGAGGCGGAGGCGGAGGCGGAGGCGGAGGCGGAGGCGGAGGCGGAGGCGGAGGTGGAGGCGGAGGGACGACTGCATCGCCGCTGTCGCCGTCGCTGTACGGGAGCCCGAAACCGGCGACCCCAATAATGTCGTAACCTTTCGCTTCAAATAAGCCGATGGCGTAGCCGAGGCCCGCCGCATTCGGCGCGCCGTCGCTGCTTTCCGGTCCGGCGAAAAAACCTTCGATTTTCACGCCGTAAGCGCCTTCCCCCATAAACGCGGACACTTCGTCACCGAAGAAGAACTGGTCTTCATCGGTCTGCAAACCACCCTGTACATCGAACAGCATGTCGCCGTGTTCGACCATCATGTCGATTGAACCAAGACCGAGTCCGAAGTCCCACAGGAGTCGCCCGCCGGTGGTACCCAAACCGATGCTTGAACCATCCGTTGCCGTCGAAAACGTGCCGCCGGTGAAATGGTATTCGCCGGTTCCGGCAAGGGGGATGACGGCCTGTTGGCCGTAGATGAAATGTTCGCTCTGATAACCCTCGAGCTCGATGAGGAAGCTCTCGACAACCGGTCCGTCCTCATAGGCATTTATTTCGAGCAGGTAGCCATCCGTCCAGCGGCCTTTCGTTAGCAGCCTATCGGAAGTGATCCCGAAGTCTTCCGGCGCGATAACCGCCGGCATTTCACGGAGCGCCGCCAGTGTTTCCTCGTCCACGGTATCGAGGATCGCATTACCGATTTCCTGGACCTGTTCGTCGGGAAATCCGTTGAGTACCGAGCGCAGCGATTCGACGTTATTCGTCAGAATACCGATATCTTCCTCGCCGTTTTCCAGGCCGTTCGAGAAATCCGTATCGACGACGATCATCGATGTCGGGACACCGCCCTCGAGCACGACGGCCAGCCCGTCCTCGGCCTCGGCATTACCCGGAGAACCCTGAAATGCACCGGCGCCAATCTGGTCGAGGAGGAGGACGACGTCGCCGCAGTTACCCCCGGCGTCACAGATTCGGCCGTCGCTGTCGACCTGGTCGCCCTGTTCATAGCCGTCATCATTCTCGTCACCGAAGTCGAAACCGACGACATCCTCGCGCTGCGCGACACCGCCTTCCATCTGACTGCACGACGAACCGTCGCAGATATACGCATCGCCCGCTGCGACCGGTCCGGAAAAGCTGCCGGAGACGAGGTCCCAGGTTCCGCCGTAACCCTGCAGGCGGGTGCCGACCGGCATGTCGCCGCAATTGCTGTCGCAATGACTGACTTTGCCGGTCGTGCCGCGTATTCCGATCGTTGCGACTTTCGTTTTAATACGGAAACTCGAGCGATTCCGTTTGCCGATGATGCCTGTGACCAGCCTGACACTGCCTTTGACGAGGCTTAAGAAACTGCGTTCGCTACCGTCCGCCTCGCCGCTGAATTTGTACTCGTCGACCCGGTAGTCGGTATTCGGCTGTAACGATGCGAATCCGCCATCGGTAAACTGGATTTGTACCCGGCCGCGGACCGTCGAGACAGTTTCACCCGAGTAGACCGTATCGCCTTTACGCAGTGGCCTGCCTTTGCCCCGGTCCGGGCTTGCAGCGACCTGCCCAAAGGCGTAGACAACTTTCGCGGCCGGGTCGGCAGCCTGGGACGTCCCTGAAATAGCAAAGAACAATAGCAGGGCTAAAGCAGCGGAGAACGTTGTGCGAAATAAAGTCATGGGCCGTAACCTCGATCAGAAATCGTTGCGTACCGTGATCATGAACTCGTAACGGTCGTAGTCGTTCGTAACGATATTCGAGTCATTGTTGTTGTAGACGAAGGTGGGTGACACGCTCCAGTTCGAATCGAGCTGGTATCGATAGCCGACGCTGACGTCGACGTAGTCGTCGTCACGGGTGGTCAGGAACGTCGGGTCGGTGCCGTCGTAATCGCTTGCCTGGTAGGTAATCGACCCGAAGACCGTGCTATTGGGACCGACCGTGAGCTGTCCGCCGGCACGACCGCCCCAGAATGTGCGTCCGAACTGGCGGCTGCGTGATCCGTGTGTTTCGTCTTCGACACCGCCGAAGGCGCTGAGAAAAATCACCGGGTTGTACGCCGACCCGAGAAACGCATGTCCCCACCCGGCACCGCCGGTGTACCGGTTAACGTCGCGCACCCGCTGGTCGGGATAGCGCACGATCGCGCCCTGCCCGAACAGGGTGAATTGGTTGGCCTGGTCCATCGTATGTTGCCACTGCACGCTGCCACCTGCGACTTCGCGGTCGCTACGCAGCAGCGTCGACGTCGCGCCCCGGATTTTCACGGTGCTGCCGTCGATTGAAACGCGTAACTGGTTTTTCGGATCGCGGCGCCAGCTGACGCCGAGTTCGCCGCTGCCAAACGTCGTCGAAAACTCGGACTCGCTAAGTGCCAGCCGGTTATCGAGCGAGGCGTTCAAAAACATGCTGACTCCGCGTTCGTAATCGAGCGGCGACGTCAGGCGAATACCGCCGCCGACATTCCATATCGCGCTGTCGGATTCCCGCGAGGGATCGGACAAGTTAATCGTGATCCCCCCGAGGGCCGGGATCGCAATCTGGTTGTCATCCGTCGCGCTGTTGACGTTCGAATCGTAGCCGAACCCGGTTCTGATATAGGGGCGCCATCGGGTTCGACTGACATCGTGATACTGATCGATGTTCGACATGTAACGATCGATCGTGCGCTGTACTTCGTCCGGGAGTTCCATTTCCTGGACTTTCTCGAACTGGCTTTCGGCGTCGTCGGTATCGCCGAGCACGAGGTAGGCGCGCGCGAGTTCGGCGCGTGCGGGGCCGTTTTCCGGGGCAGCATCAACCACGCGTTCGAGTGCAAAGACGGCTTCGAGCGCGCGGCCCGAATCCAGTGCCGAGAGACCAAGCAGGTAATCGAACGCCGGGTCGCCCGCGCGCGCTTCCGCGAGCGGTAGCAGCAACTCGTAGGCGGCTTGCGGCTGCTTCTGGTCAATCAGGCCTTGCGCGCGCTCGAGTAATTCGTCCGCCGCCTGTGTCGTGACGGTGGCGACGATCAGGAGAAGAAAACAAACGATTCGGCTCATGGTTCGTATTGTCACGTTGGCCCCTCGACTGTGCGGGACGATAATTTAGTTGCAAATTCCCAACACAATTGTGGCACAAAATGACGGAATTGGCCAATTTGTCGCCAAATTGGTGGTCCACGTGTCTGACCGGGAATGTTGTATTTTGCCAACAAAACGCTATTTGCGGCAAGAGGATCGATGCCCATTCTGGCGCCTTTCCAGCGTACGGATGGCATAGCCTCTGCGGCGAAAGTCAACCAGGGATGCGTGGCTCGCGGACTGCCGTCCGTGAGTCAGGCCGCGGCGGACACGGTTTCGCGTTGAGGCCTGCTCCTGGTAAGGAGATCGATTGCGCTCGCGATCACGCAGGTGGTCGTCGGCGTCGCGGTGCAGGAAAATGGTGGCCGGGGACAGAATCGAACTGTCGACACAAGGATTTTCAGTCCTCTGCTCTACCAACTGAGCTACCCGGCCTCGAGCGTGGCGACCCGTTGGAATTAAGCCCCTGAGTGCCTTGCAGATTTGCGCCGGTGGTGCGGCGCAGCGCGCTATTTAATAGTTTCAGACCCGGGGAGTCAACCCAACCCTGAATTGGCGGGCTATCGCGCGGTTGGTTGACGCCGACGGCGCGAGCGACGAACATCGTCACCTTCAATCGTCTCGGGAGAACGCACATGTCAACCCCATGGTCCGTGTCCGGTGAATACATGGAAGCCTGCAGCTGTGATTTTTTATGTCCGTGCATCCCGAAGAATTCGACGACTCCGGCGACCCACGATTTCTGCAAAGTCGCGCTCGCGTTCGAAATCCGTGACGGTAACTACGGTGGTACGCCGATGGCCGGCGTGCGTTTCATTATGGTGGCGCAGTCGAAGGCGATCATGTCGCACGGCGAATGGATAGGCGGACTGATTATTGACACGGGGGTCAGCGATGAGCAGGTGGCGGCCGTTGCCGCCATCGCAGGCGCCGACGGCAATGGCCCGTTGGGTATGTTCGCGCCGCTGATCAGCGATTTTCGCGGGGTAGAGCGCGCTGAGATCAGGTTCGACAAAACAGACGGCGGGTGCAGCGTTGTCGTCGACGGCATGGTCGATCAGAGCGTGGCCGGGGTTGAGAGCCTGTCGAAGCCTGGTGAGTTTGTGTGCATCGACAACTCGTTCCACCCGGTTAATCCGCGGCTTAATTTCGCGAGCGCAGTGAAGAATGTCATCCGCTGTTTCGGCATCGAATTCGAAGACAAGGAACAGCGGACGAACGGCCATTTCGCAGCATTCGACTGGCAGGGCGAAGCGGCGTAGCAAGGACGCGATTACGACGCCTCGAGCGGAGTGAACGACGACACGCGTGAGTACTCGGTGGCTCATGCTTATCCTTCCGAGTTTGTATTCAGGCGCCGAGTCCAGCTCGGACTGACGTTCGGAGCGCTTGCCGCGACCGCCGCGGTGAGCTGGTACTTCCTGTTTGAAACGGAATCGGCCATGCGCGTCATGCGCGGTGATGGCTTCTTCATGGATCTGATGCGGATGATGATGCGTCCTGCGGACGCTGGCCCGTATCTCGGTGCGACCACGGTCATGTGGGTCGTGATGATGATGGCGATGATGGTACCGGCGGTCATGCCGATGCTAATCGTGTTTCAAAAACTCGATCGCGGATCCTCGGGCGGCGCCGATCTGATTCTGTTCAGTTGCGGTTATCTCATTGCGTGGAGCGCGTTCTCAATTGTCGCGGCGGTTGCCCAGTGGCTCCTCCATGGTGCGGGCTGGCTTGGCGGGTCGTTGCTGTCGCTGCGGCCGACGGCGGCGGCGGCAATCCTGATCGCCGCCGGCATCTATCAGCTGACCCCGATGAAAGATTCCTGCCTCGAAAAATGTCGCAGCCCGATGGGATTTTTCCTCGCCAATTGGCGCGCGGGTCGCCTTGGTGCGCTGGCTATGGGCGCGCACCACGGTTTGTTTTGTATCGGTTGTTGCTGGGTGCTGATGCTGATCATGTTTGCGGGTGGCGCCATGAGTGTCATCACGATGGCCTTACTGACGGTGTTTATCGTGGCCGAACGTGTATTGCCGCCGGGGCCATGGGTCGCCAGGATTCCCGGCGTTGCGCTGATCACCTGGGGCGCCGCGATCGCGATCGCGTGAGTCGGGCGGGCTTACCCGGGCGTGACAAATTCGTCGGGCACAGCTGAGCCTTCGCCGAAAAAGAACTTCTCCATTTCGGCCTCCAGGAACGCCCGATCCTTCGGCTCAATCGGTGTGAGTCTGTACTCGTTGATCAGCATGGTTTGGTGTTGAAGCCACTGCTGCCATGCTTGCATGGAGACATTATCGAAGATCCGTTGTCCGAGTTCGCCGGGATAGGGCGGCATTTTCAGCCCTTCGGCTTCCTGGCCCAGCTTGATGCAGTTAACCGTACGCGTCACATTTGATCCCTTTGTTACTGGTTGCCCCGTTCGCCGCGCTCGACCATTACCGTGACGGGTCTGGCGAGACCGATGCGGTCCGGTTCGTCGACGTTATACCAAAGCCATTGCTCCGAATCCATGACTGCGGCGCCGCGTTCAACCTCGATTTCGAGCGGCGTGATGGTGAGGCGAAAATGGGTAAACGTGTGTTGCGACTCGGAGCGCGTCACTATCTGATCGCGAGTCGTTAATCCCCTGTTGGCACACCATTCCTGCACACCTTCATCGAGACCGAGTTCCGGAAAGCTCCACAAACCGCCCCAGATGCCGGCGAGTGGCCGACGCTGCAACAGGAAGCGATCGCCGGCCCGCGCCACGACGCACCGTGCGCGCTTTTCGGGAAGCGTTTTCCTCGGCTTGCGTCCGGGATAGGCATTCTGAGCGGCGTGACTGAACGCGGCGCACTCGCCCTGCAACGGACAATCGGGGCAACGCGGCGCGTTGCGGGTACACAATGTTGCTCCGAGGTCCATTATAGCTTGTGTGTACGCGTCCACTCGTTCGTTCGGGGTCTGTGCTTCGGCTTGTGCCCACAACAATTTTGCGACGCGGGTTTCGCCCGGCCATCCGGCGATTTCGTGATAACGCGCCAACACCCGTTTGACGTTTCCGTCGAGAATCGGGTGTCGATCACCGTGGACCAGCGCAAGGATCGCGCCGGCTGTTGAGCGCCCGATTCCCGGCAAGGCCATCATTGCATTGATGTCACGCGGAAATTCTCCGCCGAAGTCATCGACAACCGTGTTGGCCGTTCGGTGCAGGTTGCGCGCTCTCGCGTAATACCCGAGGCCCGACCAGAGATGCAGCACTTCATCAAGCGGCGCCGATGCCAGCTGCGCGACATCCGGGAACGCTTCCACGAAGCGGTTGAAGTAGGGGATGACTGTCTGAACCTGGGTTTGCTGCAACATGATTTCCGACAGCCATACCCGGTAAGCTGTGCGTTCATGTTGCCACGGTAAATCGTGACGACCGTGGCGGTCGGACCACGTGAGCAGCGGCTTACTCAGACCCGACACGATTGGCCTCGCGTTCGATTTTCCGGCCGGTTTCCCGGACCTCCTTTACGAAGGCGCGTTTGAATACGAGCGGTCCTATGACCGGTGGTATCCAGAAATTTGGCGTTTGATGCGCCTCGACCGATACCCTCGTGGTCGTCGCGTCGATCGCCTCGACGTGCCACAGTGACTCGCCGTCAGAAAAATTGCTTTCCCTGGGAATTACGGTCGTGCGGATGGCCCCGTTGCTCAGTGTTTCGACATCCTCTACGAAAATCAAATCAAAGCAGAACACGAGCAGGCAATGATTGATCCACATACGGCGTTTCAATCGGTGGTCGTCGTAACGTTCGAGGACTTCGCTTTCTACAACGTCATTGTTGATCCGTTTCAGATTGTCGTAATCGGTGACGACCGAGCGCACGGCGTCGACCGGTGCCGCTACGTCAACCGCGAACTGGTAGTGGTACGATTTTCCTTTGAATTCAATCGTACTCACCTTTACCTCAGCCGCGAAGGCGCCGCAGAAAACCGAGGCTGCCAGGAACGCGAGATTCAGAAAGGCTAATTGCCCCACGGCCCGCACGTCGGTCCTCGCTCGCTCCACGGAAGCCGCCACGAACGTGTCGGACACCTCGGGTTTATCGCGAACATGGACGTCTCCGTGCCTAAAATTTGAACAGCTCCTTCAACGCTTTGCCGGTATCGCCGCCAATGGCTTTTTCGAGTTGCTTCCCGACCTCCTGCTTGACGGCATTCGTGCCAATCGCGGCGATGATGTCGCCCACGTCGGGTTTGCACGCATCGGCACCAAGTGGACCGCGACACCGGATCGGGACAGTGTAACCGCCGAGGTTGTAGTTGCTTTGGCCGCGTTGCGCAGCGCCCTGGTCGACTGCAACCTTCGCATCGTACTTGATGGTGTTGTTGTGCAGGTTGGCAACAATCCCCTTTCCGGTGATGTTGAAGCCCGCGCCGTCGAGCAACAAGTCGTTGTTCGACCCGACCCCGTTTTTGAAATTGATGGTACCCGCGAGGGACTGAAAACGGGTTTCGCCACCTTTCCCGATGCTGGCGGGACGTTTGCTTTCAATCATGACCTCGATCTGCTGCAGCATGCGGGCGACATCAATTCCGCGATACACGCCGTTTCGGACTGAAAATTTCAACGGTCCATTGACTGATTTAGTCAGCACGTCCGAGCTCCCTCCCGTGCCTGTCAGTTTGGCATTAAGATTCGCCACGCCGGACAGTGATCGGTCGCCGCTCACGTCAAACAGCAGCGGTTCGATGTTGATATTCGAGAGTACCGAATTGATGGCCAGTGCGGGCCGTTTGCCGCGCGCATCGAGGACGATGGTGCCCGCGTATTTTCCGTTATACATCGTCGCGGCGATTGGTTTCGCGACGATTCTCCCGCCATTTGCTGCGATACTAAGTTTCGCGTTTTGCATTTTCGCACCGGAAACCTGTAGCTGTCCGATCAAAATATCGCCCTTGAGCTTGAGCTTTCTTAGCGTCTCAACCGGTAGTTGCGAGGCGCCCGCGGCGGCCGCTTCGGGCGTCACCGGTCGTTTTTTCCCGGGCGGGGTCGGCGCCATGTAGTCGTCCGCGTTGATCCGGTCGATGCCGAGTCCGAACTGCAAATTCGGCCCGTCGAAATCGTTGACGGTGATGTCACCCTTCAATGTCGATTGGTCGAGCACCATGGTCAGCCCCTTCAGGGCCATCTTCTTGTTCGATCCTGAAAAGGTCGTCTTCAGACCAAATTTTGTCAGGGCCTTGCGGTTCGCCATCGGCGGTAATGTTTGATCAAGGCTGCGCAACACATTCCTCAGGTTAAAGTTCGGAACGTTTAACTGGCCGTTGAACGTCGGCTCGGATTTAATACCCTTTGCGTTAACATTGCCGGTGATGTTCATGCCCAGGCCTTTCAGCGTGATGTCCTTTACCGCGAGCGTTTCCTTTGCGAGATTCGCCCGTGCGCTGCCGACCGCGAGGTTGACGTTAACCGGTTTCTTTTGACCGGCGCCCTGGACGTTCGCAACGAGTTTCAACGGACTGAACGTCATATCCGTCATCGTGCCCTTGATCCCGGCATTAACGTTGAGTGCGCGAACGGATTTCGCGAGGCCTTTCTGTCCGACGGCGCCCAGCAATGGACCGAGTTTTGTACCCTTGATCGTAAGCTTGCCGTCTATCGTCCCGTCGTCGCGTTCGAGGTTCCTGCCGCTCAAATTACCGTCGATGGTCAATCCCAGACCTTTCGCCGACAGGGTGGGCAGATCGACCTTCCCGGTCCCGGCATCGGTCGAAAACCGGCTGTTCAGTGAGAATGCCTTGTTGGCTGTGCGCGCGAGGGATTCCGATATCGGGTGGAGACCGCTGTCCGGCCCCTGAAACGTAGCCACGATCGCAAGCAGCGACGGTAAATCAGGCCCTTTTGCCGCGACACTACCCGTCAGCGCGGCTTTGCCGCCGCCGGACTCGCTCGAAGTAACATTTCCCGAAATGGTATTGCCGAGCAGTCTGGCCTCGAGTTGCGGCAGGTTGATTACACCGTTGCTCATGTCGGCGTCAAAATTCGATTGCAGGTTGAAGGATTTGTCCTTCGCGCCCCGCAAGACGCGCACGAGATTTTTCAGCGTTTTCTCTTCCATTCCCTGCAATTGCCCGAACACCGCGAGCAGCGATGGAAGATCGGGACCGGCGGCGGATATCTTGCCCTTTGCGGCCGGCTCGTCCGTATGAGCTCTTTCTGCCGCGAGTTCGGCATTCAGCGTTGCACCGAGCATGGCGCCTTCGAGTTTCGGTATCGTGACGACGCCGCTGTCCATATTCGCGTCGAATTCCGTCGCAAGGTTGAAACTGCGATCTTTCAGGCGCGCAATTTGCTTCGCTACCGGCAGCTCGAGCGCGTTGAAGATGACGCCGAGGTCGGCGCCCTTCAAATTGATCGTGCCGCGCGCACCGGGGCGTTCGGATTCAATATCGGTTGCAACGATGTCGCCACTGAGATCGGTGCCGAGTCCGTTCAGGGTCAGGCCGCTGATAGTTGCGGTCCCCGCTTCGAGGTCGATATCGATGGCCGCGCTCGTTTTCACCGTCGTCGTTCCGCCCGGCAGCTTCTTACCCCGCATGACCACATCGAGATTAAGCGGTTCGATGCGATAGCGTTCGTCACCCAGGTCGTAGGAGACCGTGCCGGTAAGCGCCACGTCGCTGTCGAGGGCGGGTTCGTTAGCTTTTGCCGTGAACGACATATCAAATGCGATCGGCTCGCCGAGCGTGAGCGCACCGGTGCTGACGTCCAGCTTCGCCAGATCGATGTTCTGGCCATTCGCGGCGTTGCGCCACGAAATTGTGGCGTCCTTGATGTCGACGCCGCCGAGCGCGATTGCAGCCATGTCTCCGGATTTCTTTTCCTCCGCGGAATCGCCGGCAAGATCGGCCCAGTTCGTCACCCCGTCGGCATTCGCGGCGAGATTGATCCGCAGCCCGTAGAGCTTCACCGCGTCCATCTCAATCTGCTGGCTGAGCAACGGCAGGGTTGCGACGGCGACGTGGATTTCTTCGGCTGCAAAGAATGGCGCATCGCCGAACCCCTGAGCATTACTCAGCGCGAGCGGCCCGGCTTTCAGGGTCAATTTTGGCCAGAACGCCCACTGCAGGTCGCCCTCGAGTGTCAGCGCGCGGCCCGTCTGCTCGAATACCTTATCCGCTATCTGCTGCTTGAAGTCGTTCGGGTCGGCGAAAGAGATGAATGCCGCGACACCGCCGAGGACAACGATAACCAGCAAAACAGCTAATCCGACGAGTATTTTAAGAGCCTTCATGGCGTCTCCTTGCGCAAAAATATGTGAGGTTGTTGATCCCGCCGTCTCAACGTTCGGACAGGCGTTCGCGGGCACGCGCGCAGCTGGCGCGAACCTGATTCGGGGCGGTGCCGCCGAAGTGATCGCGTGCGTTCAGTGAATGGTCTATATCGAGAACTTCATAGACATCGTCGGTGATGTCCGGATGCAGCGCGGTGAAGTCGCTTCGTTCCAGGTCCTTGAGATCACAGCCTCTGTCGATGGCGATGCGCACCGCCGCACCGACGACCGCGTGGGCGTCGCGGAAAGGTAACCCCGTTCGCACGAGGTAATCCGCGAAGTCGGTGGCGGTCGCAAAACCCTGTTCCGCGGCAGCGCGCATATTCACGGCGTTCACATTCAGGTCGGCGATCAGATCGCCGAATGCCTTGATGCAATCGATAATCGTGTCGACCGTATCGAACAAGGGCTCCTTGTCTTCCTGGTTATCCTTGTTATAGGCGAGCGGCTGCGACTTCATCAGTGTGAGCAAACTGACGAGGTGTCCGATGACGCGGCCGGACTTGCCGCGAACGAGCTCCGGGACGTCGGGGTTCTTTTTTTGCGGCATCATCGAGGATCCGGTGCAGAAAGCGTCCCCGATATCCACAAACGAGAACTGCTGGGAGTTCCACAACACGAGTTCTTCGGACATCCGCGAAAAGTGCATCATCAGTATACTGGCCGCCGCATTGAATTCGATCGCAAAGTCGCGGTCGCTGACCGCATCAAGCGAGTTCTCCGCGATTCGTTCGAATCCCAGCTGCGCGGCCGTCATCGTGCGATCGATCGGGAACGTCGTGCCGGCGAGCGCACCCGCGCCCAATGGCATCACGTTGACCCGTTTGCGGCAATCGATCAGCCGTTCGCGATCACGCGCGAGCATTTCGAACCACGCGAGCATATGGTGACCAAATGACACCGGTTGTGCCGTTTGCAGATGGGTGTACCCCGGCATGACCGTCGCCGCCTCCCGTCCCGCAAGGTCGATCAACCCGTGCATCAGTTTTTCCAGTCCCTGCAGGATTTCGTCGATTTGATCACGCAGGAAGAGGCGGATATCGGTTGCGACCTGATCATTGCGTGAGCGCCCCGTATGCAACTTTTTACCGACGTCGCCGATACGTTCAACAAGCGCGCGCTCGATGTTCATGTGGACGTCTTCAAGGGCGACGGACCACTCGAACCGACCGTTTTCGATGTCCTCGCGAACAGCCTTTAGTCCGTCGATGATGGTTTCGCCCTCATCGGCCGACAATATGCCGGATTCGCTCAACATGCTCGCGTGAGCAATTGAGCCATCGATGTCGTGCGCGTACAGGCGTTGATCGAATTCAACCGAGGCGGTGAATCGCTCGACAAAAGCATCAGTGGGGGCCGTGAAACGGCCTCCCCAGGGTTTTTCGGAGTTCGCAGAGTCGCTCATGATTGATTCCATAGCTGTCACGCGACAGTATATCGTAAGGCCATGGAGTGAGGTCCTAATTGTCCCGCGCGCCTCGCCGCGACGCTGCTGTGCGCGTGACGCCTGACGGATACGAACGATGACGATCAACGATACCGTTCAATCAGGAACCTTCCTGCCGGATATGTGCGGCGTCCGGGCGTTATTCGGGGTGGTGATAATCGGTGAATTGCTCGCCGTCGTCCTGACGCTCGCCGCGAGCGGAACGAACGCCGGCGCGCTCGAACGGCTGTCAATGATGTCACTCTTCATCCAGTGGATCGGGCTGTCCGCTGCCGCGTCTTTGTGCCTGTCCCGGCGGCTCCTCGCAAGGTTGCCGGATACCGCCGCGGCGCTCGTCGGCTATCTGTTGATATTGATGGTGGTCTACCTGATCTGCGAAGTCGTCTGGTGGGTGATCAATCCGCTATCCGTCGGTACGCCACTGGTCAGCGTTTCCCGCGGCGACTTTCTCGTTCGCGTGCTCGGCACCAGTGCGATAGTGGGGGCACTGGTATTACGCTATTTCTTCGTCCAGCATCATTCTAAACAGCGTATGGTCTCGGAAGCGGAAGCCCGCCTCGATGCCTTGCAGGCGAGAATCCGGCCGCACTTCCTGTTCAACTGTATGAACACCATTGCAAGTCTGACCCGCAGCGAGCCTGCAGCGGCCGAGCGCGCGATCGAGGATCTGTCGGACCTGTTCCGCGCGAGCATGGCGGAGGCGCGCACGCTGGTCTCCTTTGAAGAAGAATTCGATCTCGTGCGTGGCTATCTCAATATTGAAGCACTGCGGCTCGGTGAGCGTCTGCGTACGCAATGGGACATCGCCGCGATACCGGAGGCTGTACGCATCCCGTTACTCACGTTTCAGCCGCTCGTGGAGAACGCCATTTATCACGGTATCGAACCACTGCCCGAAGGCGGGATCATCGAAATCCGCGCAACCTGCGAAGAGGATTGTATCGCGGTTGTCGTGAGTAACCCGTTGAGCGAGGCGAAAACCCCGCATCAATCCGGCAACAGGCTCGCCCAGGACAATGTCCGGCAGCGTCTCGAAGCGCACTTTGGTCCACGCGGCCGATTGGATATCGATACGCGCGACGGTGGCTATTACGCTACCGTGACGGTTCCGTACGAGCGCTGACGTGCGCATTGTTATCATCGACGATGAACCGCTGGCGCGCGCCCGGCTACGTGCGCAGGTTGAGGACGGCGGACTCGGTGAGGTGGTCGCCGAAGGCGGTAATGGCCGCGAAGCGCTGGATCTTGTCCAGTCGCAGCGCCCGGAGGTGTTGCTGCTCGATATCCGCATGCCGGGAATGGACGGGCTGGAAGCAGCCCGGCACCTGATGAAAACGCCCTCACCACCGGCAATCATATTCACGACCGCCTATGATGAGCACGCTCTCGCGGCGTTCGAGGCGAATGCGATTGATTACTTGCTGAAACCGATCCGCGCGAACCGCCTGCAGCAGGCGATCGAAAAAGCACGGCTGCTGAGCGCGGCGAACCTGAACGTCGTTGCCGGAATTGCCGGCGACACGCAGCGCACGCACATCAGCGGACTTGTTCACGGCACGCTGTCGCTCATCGCAATCGAAGATGTGCTGTACTTCCACGCCGATCAGGGATACGTCGATGTTGTGTCGAACGCCGGTTCGATATTGATCGAGGAATCGCTGCGATCACTCGAACGCGAATTCCCCGATCGCTTTCTACGAGTCCATCGCAACGCGCTCGTCGCGGTCGCGCACGTGGCTGCGCTCGGCCGCGACGACAAGGGGAATCACATCGTGAATGTTCGCGGGTCGGACACCGCTTTGCCGGTTTCGAGGCGCCTGCTCCAGCAGGTCAGGAACCGCTTACGCGGTTGATCCGAGATCGCCATAGCGCGATTGCAACATCACGAGACCGGCGACAGTTGCAGTTTCTGTGCGCAGTATCCGCGGACCGAACCGGACACGGACCGCTTGCGCGGCATTGAGCCGTGCCAGCTCTTCGGCGTCAAACCCGCCTTCCGGCCCGATGACGAGGAGAATGGTTCCGGCTTGTCGACCGACAGCGGGCAGTTCTCCGGTGCCCGTCGGATCGAGAACGACGACCGTATCAAACGATTCGTCGTTCAATAACGTCTCGAGAGATTGCAGCGGAGCAACCGCGGGCAGGGTATTGCGTCCGCACTGCTCGCAGGCGTGGCGCACGACGCCCAGCCAGTGTCCGAGTCGAGTCGCGGCGCGTTTGCCGGACAATTTTACGTTCGTCCGTCGGGCGTTAAACGGAACGATACGCGTGACCCCGAGTTCGACGGCCTTTTGTATGCTGAAATCCATTCGGTCCCCGCGCGATAAAGCCTGGGCCAGCGTGACCGCCAGTGGTGATTCGCGTTCGCGGGGTGAGTGGGCGAGTACCTCGATAGCCGCGTGACGCCGATCGCACGAACGGATGACCGCGGAATATTCACCGCCGCGGCCGTTGAACACGATCAGCTCATTACCGGCACGCAACCGCAGTACGCCCACGACATGGCGCGCGGCCGCATCCGGTAACGTAATCGCCTGTCCCGCAGACAGTGGGCTGTCGAGATAAATCCGGGTCATGATTCGAGTCTGTTCGGCGTGCCGCGACTCGCCATCACCGGCGGCGGTCGATACACTGTTTGCGTTTCTCAGGCGAATATATGCCCAATGATGACCAAAGAACAATCAGCCCGTTTCCATGTTGGTCAGGTCGTGCGGCACCGATTATTCGATTATCGCGGGGTTATATTTAATGTGGATGCGGTATTCAGCGGCGATGACGAATGGTACGAACACGTCGCCCGTTCGCGTCCCCCGAAAGATGCCCCCTGGTACCATGTATTACCGGGCGGCAGCGAACATACGACGTACGTCGCCGAACGCCATCTCGAAATCGACGAATCCGGCGCGACGGTCGCGCACCCGTTGATCGAGGAATTGTTCTCCGGGCGATCCGAACACGGTTATATTCCGCGACAGTCTCTCAATTAGTCTTCAGGCGACCACATAATGATACGGACGCTGCGTCTGCTGTTCGAACAGCACGTCACGAAATTCGTCGATGAGCCCGAATCACAGCACTCGCTGGAACTCGCCGGGGCGGCGTTGTTGATGGAAATCAGCCGCGCTGACCACGATATCGCCCCGGTCGAACGCGACGCGATAGACTCTGCGATTAAACAGGTCTTTAACCTTGCCGACGACGAGATCGAGGATATCGTGTCCGCGGCGGAGCGTGCCGTCGATACGGCGGTGTCGTTGTTTGATTTCACCGCGGTCATCAACCAACGGTTCAGTCCGGACCAGAAATTAAAATTGCTGGAAATGTTGTGGGCCGTCGCCTACGCAGACTCGCGGCTCGATCACTACGAAGAATATTACGTTCGAAAAATCGCTGACTTGCTGTATTTATCGCACGGTGATTTCATACGCACGAAGCACAAGATGATGCCCGGATAAGCGGGCGACGCCGGGTTACGCCGATCAGGCGGGTGCTGCTGCAGGGATAGCGTATTCCGGGCCGAGCATGGCGAGGATCAGTTTATCTTCGAGTTCGATGCGGGTTGTCACTTCCTCACCGAGTGTCGAAAGATCCTGTGCCAGACTGGCGCCGAGCCGGTCGTCATTGGCGGTTTCATAACGATCGCTGAAATCAATTGCAATATCGGTTGTGCGTGAAATCCGCGGGTAGATCTCCTGCGCGGTTTCAACGACGGGGTAGCGCCTTTCCTTGCCTTCGGCGATCCGCCGGTACAGGCCGAAATGTCCCGAAGCGATATAGTCCACCAGAATCTCGAGAAAATCTTCGAGCAGGTCCTTGAACGTATTGTCGACATCGCGCGCGTCGAGCTTGGACAGTTCCCACAACAGTACAAGCATCTCCTGACGCTGGCGTAGAAGATCGTCGATGAGTTTCCGGGTCCGGGGTCGTGGGTTACTTTCGGTCGACGTTTGATCGTTCATGTTTCCGGCGCAAGCGGCTTCGCTTTCCATTGTGTTGAATCTCGTGCGTATGCTAACCGCTGGCGTCGTCAAAAGCACGCTGAACGGCAGGGCTGTAGCGTAAACAATAGATACTCGCGATACGCTTTTCCGTGTCCGCACCGCTATACTTGCGCGATGGAGATCCCGGGTTATGAGATTGAGCGATGCATCGGACAGGGCGGAATGGCTTCTGCCTACCTGGCGCGTCAAACATCGCTCGATCGAAAAGTCGTCCTGAAAATCCTCGATACCTCGGTCACGGATTCGAAGGTCACGGTTGAACGCTTTCTCAACGAAGGGCGTATCGTTGCATCGCTACATCACCCGCACATCATCACTACCTACGATATCGGGCAGGCCGGTTCCGATGTATTCATTTCGATGGAATTCGTCGACGGCGGTGATCTCAAACAACGACTGAAGCGCGGTCCGTTCAAACCCGCTGCGGCGCTTGAACTGATTACCAAAATTGCGTCCAGTCTCGGTGCAGCGCACGCCAAGGGTATCGTCCATCGCGACGTGAAGCCGGGAAATATTCTGTTCCGGGCCGACGGAACTCCGCTACTCAGCGATTTCGGTATCGCGAAACGGCTCACCGGCGACGCGGATCTGACGAGTACGGGCATGTTCGTCGGGAGTCCGAATTACATGGCGCCCGAGCAGTCTGACATCGATCCGATCGATGGCCGCGCGGACATTTACTCGCTGGGCGTGATTTTTTTCGAGATGCTCACGGGCCGCAAACCGTATCCGTCGGAGTCGGTCATCGACATTATCCTGAAACACAAGAAAGATCCGGTCCCGGAGTTGCCCGACGGTCTCGAAGCGTACCAGGAACTGCTCGACTTAATGATGGCGAAAGATCGAAATGATCGTTTCCGCGACGCCGAGAGCCTGCGGCACTATATAGAACGAATGGACGCGAGAGACGGGGACGTCTCGATCGCGGACCTCACGATCCCGGCAGGTTCCGCCGAGAATGCCACATTCGATCAGGCGCCGCTACGGCGCCCGCCACCTGAAACGGTGCCCGAAGCGACAGCAGCGCCGAACAGAAGTGTACGGATAATGCTCGCCGGGATCGCAGTGCTGTGCGCCGCCGCTTACGGCGTACTCATTCTTGTAGAGCGTCAAATGGCGCGGGTCGAAGCACCACCGGTCGTTCCGATTTCCGCGACCGTGGAACGCGTTGTCGCGGAGCCGCTGGGCGAGGTGATGCGCGACAGCGATGCATCGCGCGTGGAGATAGAAAAGGTAACCGGCGCACTGACCTGGCTCGGAACGCACAGTCTCAATGAGTACCGCCTGACGGCGCCACCGCAGGACAACGCCTATTATTATTTCTCGCGTCTCTTGCAAATGGATCCCGGAAGCGAAACCGCACGGCGGGGCTTGAGTGAAATCTCGGCGCGTTATGCGTTACTCGCGGAACGCGAGATCGCCGACGGAGATCATGAGCGCGCGCGCAGCTACGTGTCGATCGGTCTTCAGGTCGACCCGGATAACGACACCCTGCTGGTACTCCGTGATTTGGCGGTACCCGGCGACGGCGGGTTTTTCAAGGCGATTGGCAATCTGTTCAAGTGAGCGGCCGCGCGCCTAGCGGCCTGCTGCCGGACCGGCTTGCGGCGCAGCGTCTCGCAACAGTGCCTTTGCCTCGTCGAGCCGTCGCGAATCCCACGCATCAAGCAATGATTTCAGTTCGGCTACGGTCTCTTCGACGCTGCCTCCGGATGCTTCGCTGTCGCGTTCACGCTCGACGGCGAATGCCTCGGTAACGGCTGACACATCGACCCCGTCGCGAGCAGCCGTCTCGAGCGCGTTACGCAGCGTATCATCAGACTGCGGCACCTCGACGGGGGCACTGACGATTTCGTCGACTGCGCCGAACGCGTCCGCGCGTAGCGACTGACGCAGATCCTCGGCGACGGCCACGGCAGTGTCATCCACGAGTTGGCCGTTGTCGAAAACCAGCACCCTTGGGCTGTTCCCCGGGCTTCGGTACCATGCCGGTGGTGTGCCCGACAGCTGCACGATGCCGGAGGCCGGGTTCGACCATTGATACATACGCGCCTCGGCAGTCGTGACGCACAATGCGGCGACGATACCGGCCGCGATAAATGAATGTCGGGTAAGCATGGGCATGTCGTATTATTTTGCTGCAGACTCGTCTGGCGAGCCATTACCATGAAGTATAGCAGCGCGGCAGGGGCGCATTGATGCGACCACCCTATATCGAAGCGCTCCGTCGCGGTATCACGCTCGTAACGCCCACGCGGCGACTGGCCGCGCTGGTTGCCGATCGGTATGGCGCGGCTGTGGCCGACGGCGAGCACGCGTCATGGGCCGCGCCGTCGGTGGTGCCACTGCCGGCATGGATCGCGCTGAAGCATCGCGATATGACGGAATCCGGCCACGCCGACCCTGCGTTCCTGCTGTCCGCGGACCAGGAACTCGCGCTGTGGGAGCAGGCCGTCGGTCCGGGTTCTGCCAACGCGGCTATCGCAGTCGAGACGCTGGCCCGTCTGGCGGCCGAAGCCTGGTCGACGCTCTGCCTGTGGGATCTCCCGGTCGGCAATCACCCGACATTTGGCGGGCGCGCCGAAACCCGCGCTTTCCAGCGCTGGTGCGAGCGCTTTCAGCGCCGCTGCCGGGAACTTGATGCGGTCGACGCCTGGCAATTCGCGGCCTCACTCGCCCGCGCCGAGCGAACGGTTAGCGCGGCATGGCCGCCTTTCAGATTTTTCGGCTTTACGCGTTTGCCCCCGCTGCTGCAGCGTGCCGCCGGACGCTGTGAGCAGGGCGGGGCGTTTGGTCTCGATACGGGTGACGGGGCTATCGGCGACGTGCAAACACGTGCCTTACCCAACCACGAAGCAGAACTCGGCGCAGCACTCGCGTGGGCCGGCGCACAAAAATTCGCGGCACCAACAACCACCGTTGCGGTGGCGATCGCGGGCAGCGCCAGAATCGATGTCGTCACCCGCTCCAGGCTCGAGCGCGTTTACAACGGCGAACGCGACGACGCGTCGGTGCACGCTCTCGATTGCCCGAGCACGACGTCGCTGACTCACGTTCCCCTGATTCAAGCCGCATTGTTGTTACTCGAACCTCGGCGCGAGCGACCCTGGGAGGATATTCACCATCTGCTGCTGACCCCTTATTGGGGCGGGGCAGACAGCGAACGCGGTCCGCGCGCGCGCCTCGATCGCGAGTTACGTCGCAACGGCGACATCGATCTGAACTGGAATCCCGTCAGGGCGATGGCGTCGCGTGAGCGTACGGCTTGCCCCGAACTCATCCGGCGCCTCGATGCGATCGCGGCGGTCAACCCGGCGGGCGGGCGTCGCGCGCGTTTACACGACTGGATGATTCATGCCGAGACGTTACTCGGTGCGGCCGGCTGGCCGGGCGAACGGGCGCTGTCGATCGACGAACAGATGATCGTTCAGGACTGGGGACAGGTCATGGACAGCGTCGCCGCGCTCGATGCCGTGATCCCGCCGGTGACGTGGGCACGAGCGCTCGCGACATGGCGGTCCTTGCTGCGTCGACGGCGCCCGACAACCCGGGCCGTTCTCAACGCCGTGGCCATCGTGACCGTCGAGGAAGCGGCCTTCATTCAACCGGACTGCCTGTGGGTGGCGGGACTGCATGACGGCGCGTGGCCGGAACCACCGGACAACAATCCGCTGTTGCCGCTGGCGTTACTGCGCGAGCATCTGGTTCCAGGCAGCGAACCGACGAACGAATTGCGCCATGCCGAAGCGGTCATGGACAATCTTCGGTCGCGACCCGGCCCCACCGTACTCAGTTATCCGGATGCAGAGGGCGACATGCCGCGCCGGCCGTTTGCCGGGCTTGCCGAGGCCGTCGAAATGCCCGCCAGTCAGGATCCGTGGCCCCGACACGATCGACGCGTGGAAACGGTCGAGGACGTGCACGCTGGCGCGTTGCCGCCGGATCCGGATTTGCGTGCAGGCATCGCGTTGCTCACTGATCAGGCCGCGTGCCCGTTTCGTGCCGTGGCACGGCATCGTCTGCACGCCGGGGGCCCCGAGGACCCGACGCCGGGTCTGAACGGTGCGCAACGCGGAAATCTGATCCACAACGTGATGGCCGTATTCTGGCAGCGTATGCAGACTTCGGTCCGGCTTCACGCGGCGTCCGCCGCGGAGATTGATGAATACCTCGACGAGGCGGCTGAAGATGCCATCGCCGCGTCGCGCCAGCGTTATCGGATGCTCGATTCGTACTGGGATCTGGAGCGACGGCGCCTCGCGGATCTCGGCCGACAATGGCTGCAAGTAGAGGCCGGGCGCAGCGAGTTTGAGGTCGTGGCGTGTGAGCAACCTGGCACCGCGACAGTTGGACACTACACGTTCCGCACCCGGATTGATCGTATCGATCGTCTCGCTGACGGCAATCTCGTGATTATCGATTACAAGTCCGGTAATGCTCGTGCGGCGGACTGGGATCCACCGCGGCCCGACCAGCCGCAGTTGCCGGTGTACGCCGGCGCCGTCGCCTCTGAACCGGTTGGCGCTATTGCTTACGGGCAGATTAAAACCGGGAAATGCCGCCTGATCGACTTTCCGAAGAACCACCTGAGCAGCGCCCGATCCGCGGATGATGACCAGGCATTGTGGCTGTCGCGACAAAACGAGTGGGCGGAAGCGCTGGGCTCCCTGACCGAAGAAATCGGCGCCGGCTTTGCGCCGGTGCAACCGAAAAGTCGCGCATCCTGCCGCTACTGTGACCTGTCGGTGTTGTGTCGCATTGACGAAATCGCAGCGGCGGGTGACGACGATGAGGATCGGATCGTTGACTGAATTTGCCGACGCAGCCGTGCGCGAAGAGGCACTCGATCCGGCGCATTCGTTCATCGTCGGTGCGCCGGCCGGATCCGGAAAAACGACATTGCTGACGCAGCGTTTTCTGCGTCTGTTGTCACTCGTTCCGGATCCGGAAATGGTCGTTGCGATCACATTTACGCGTAAAGCCGCCGAGGAAATGCGCGCACGCGTACTCGCCGCCTTGCGCTCGGCGCAGGAAAACGCATCCGACTTCGATGCGGTGACTCGTCATTGGGCCGCGGCCGCGCTCGCGGCGAGCGAGCAACATGGATGGCGATTACTCGAGTTCCCGCGACGACTGCGCATGCAGACCATCGATTCGATGGCCGGCGCCATCGCGCGCCGCGGGCCACTGCGCTCGGGATATACCGGCGATGTCGCCTTGCTCGACGACCCGGAAACGCTTTATCAGCGGGCCGCACGGGCTGCGATTGGAGAACTGGGTTCCAACGATATCTGGTCGGCTGCGGTCAGGGTGCTGCTCGGTCACCTTGATAACAACTGGGAACGCCTCGAACGCTTGCTTGCCGAGATGCTCTCGCGGCGAGACCAGTGGCTACGCTTTGTCGTGCAGCAACCGGAGCGTGACGAATTCGAGGGATCACTCGCGCATGCGATCGCAGGCGAGCTCGGCATTGCCGCGGATATTATCCCGGATCGGTTCGTGCCGGAGATTGTTCGGATCGGGGCATTTGCCGGTTCAAATCTCGCGCAAACCCGGCCCGACGACGAACGCGTTCAATTGGCCGCAATGGTAACGTTGCCGGCGGCCGCGCCTGAAGCGATGCCACTGTGGCGAGCACTGGGGCGGTTATTTTTGACGAGCGGTGGCGATTGGCGTCGAACCGTCACCAAGAACGATGGCTTTCCTCCGGCCGCGCAGGATAGCGCCGGTTACAAACCCGCGTTCCTGGAACTCGTCGAACAGCTACGCGAAGTACGTGGCCTGCGGGCGGCATTGCACAATCTGCAGCAGTTGCCCGATCCGTTCTATCGCGAAAACGATTGGGCCAGTCTCGACGCGCTGTTTCGTGTGCTCAAGCTCGCGGCAGCCCAGCTCAAAATTGAATTTGATCGTGCCGGCGCCGTGGACTTTGCGGAGGTCGGCCAGTGCGCTATCGCAGCGCTCGGCGGCACGGACGTCGCGAGTGAATTGCAGTTGCTGCTCGATTACCAGATTCAGCACTTGTTGATCGACGAATTTCAGGATACCTCGATTGCACAATTCGAGCTGATCGAACGGCTCACCGAAGGATGGGGCGGTGATGATGGTCGATCGCTTTTTCTTGTCGGCGATCCGATGCAGTCGATATACCGCTTCAGGGAAGCCGATGTCAGCCTGTTCGTCAACACCGCCGCCACGGGTCGACTCGGATCCGTCGCGCTCCGGACGCTGCAGCTGACAACGAATTTTCGCTCCCAGTCCGGGTTGGTCGAATGGCTCAACGATGCGGTCGGTGTCTTGCAACAGACTGACGTGGCGGCGTTCGATACGCTGCCGACGCTCGTCGCGGCACGGCCCCGGGCCGCGGGCGCGGCGGTGACCGTACATGGCCTCGTCGATGCCAATGCCAATGCCGATGCGGAAACGGACAAGGTGGTCGAGCTCGTCACGGCGAGTCTCGCCCGAAACCCCGCGTACCGTGTTGGCGTTCTGGTCAGAAGCCGCAATCATCTCGGGGCATTGGGCGAAAAACTGCGCACCGCCGGGATCGCTGTCACGGCCAGCGACGTCGATCGGCTCTCGTCACAGTCGGTCATCCTCGATCTGACCGCGCTGACGCGCGCCTTACTCCACCTGGCGGACCGGACCGCCTGGCTCGCCTGTTTGCGCGCGCCGTGGTGTGGACTTCACCTGACGGAGCTGATCGCTTTGTTCGAGGGCGCACGTGACGCACTCATCGTCGATCGACTAACGGAAATCCTCGGCGGAAATTCGCTCGACGCAAGCACCCGCGACCGGCTGGCTGCGTGTTTTCCGATAATCGAGCACGCGCTGTTGTCGATCGGTCGCGAATCCGTCACAACGGTCGTCGAGCGCACGTGGATCGCACTGCAGGGCCCATCGTGCTACCCGGTGCATGCGATGCGACTTGCGGCGCGATATTTCGATTTGCTCGCCGCCCGGGAAGAGCGCGGCGAGGTGTTGAGTGCGCAGACTATCGACGCCATGCTGGCCGGTGAATACGTCGCGCCACCGCCGCAATCGAGCGCGCGGGTGGATATCATGACGATGCACGCTGCGAAAGGGCTCGAATTCGACGTCGTCATCCTGCCCGGACTGAGCCGGACCCCGCGTCCGGAATCGCGTCGCCTGCTCGAGTGGCGCGCGCACCATAACGACAGCGGAACACACTTACTGTTCGCACCGATTGGTAATGCCGATATGACCGGCGCGCCGATCAGCGAATTCCTGCGTCGGGCGGAACGCCTGGAGTCCGAAGAAGAGGCGTACCGATTGCTGTACGTGGCGATGACGCGCGCGCGTGAAAGTCTGCATCTGGTGGGTTCGCTCGAAACCGATGACGATCGGGAGATCAAATCACCGCAACGCGGTTCGTTTTTCGGCATGATGTGGCCGGCCGTGGCGGGTAACGCCACGATTGTGCATGCGGCGACCATCGCGAGCCCCGCCGAGGTGGCCTCGATCCCTGCGTTGCGGCGATTCGTCGAACCGATAGATGTCACCGCTCGCGTCGCATCGCCGCCCGATTCATCGCACGCGGATGCGCGTACCGACATTGAATTTTCCTGGGCGAGTCCGACGGCGAAACATATAGGCACGGTTACGCACGCGATTCTCCAGCGCATCAGTGTCGACGGAATCGATGCCTGGAGCCCGGAGCGTGTTGCGGGTCTCGCCGCTGTCATCGACAGCCGTCTGCGCGGTTTTGGCGTTCCCGCCGAGGCGGTCGCTGCGGCGCGCGTGACAATCGTCAATGCCGTCAGTGCCGCGATTGCTTCGACCCGCGGGCGCTGGATACTCGGCAGCGAACACGAACAGTGTGCGAGCGAATATGCGATGACGGCGGTCACCGACGGCCGTGTTGAGAACGTTATTATCGATCGCACATTCATTGACGAACATGGACAACGGTGGATCATCGATTTTAAAACCGGAGCGCATACAGGCGGTGCGACGGACGCTTTTATCGCGTCCGAAGTTGAACGCTACCGCCCGCAACTCGATCGCTACGCCGGGATCATGCAACGTGATGATCCGCGTCAGATTCAGCTAGGCCTGTTTTTCCCGTTGCTCGATGAGTGGCGCGAATGGCGTTTTCAGGACACGACGGGTGCGCCGAGCTGAATTGACACCTCGATCGATTTCAACCAGGCGAGTCCGCACACCGTTTGCGATTTACGACCGTCGCATCAGCCGCAAGAGCGTCATGGCCGAACCGAGAAATGCAATGCTCGGACCCACCGGAACTGCCCGCACCGTACCGAACAACTCGAAATCGTCGACCCGATAGGTGCCGCTGTTTGAAGCGGCGCCGAATCCGTGCAGGGCGATTTCGAGTATCCCGCTGATATCGGTCAGCCCGGCCGGACCGGAGACGTTGCCGAAACTCGGCGGCGTCGCGCCACTGGCGATTTCAAACCCGTCGATCTCCAACGTCCAGTTTGCCGGCCCGCTCCCCGACGCCAGATGACTGAAAGCATAGTCATCGATATCGACGCTGAACCCGCTGCTTATCGCGATATCGAACCGCAGTGCGTTGCCGTTCAGATAATTGCGTGCCGCGAGCGCGCGTCCCTCGGTACCGGCAAAATCCGACACCGTGCCGGTAGCGGCATACCAACCGGTCGGGTTGAGACCCGGCACGGCAAAGTCGGGTCCGTTTTCGAACCCTCCGGCGTCGTTGTCGAAATCGTAGCGCGCGAGGATTGAACTCGCGCCCGCAATATCGGAGAACCCCAGAACCGTGCAGCAGAGCGCCGCCCGGAACCCACAAGAAAATCCCTTGACTGTGTACATTCGCTGTACCTCCTCATCCATGAGTCGATAGTTGTGTACCCGCATCGAACTGGTTCCGATACGGGACCTTCGGTTTGTAAGCCATCGCGGTATTTATTACAAGAACCGATTAAACTACGGCCGACGCGCCGTCCCGGCGTTTGGGCAGGTCGAGATCCAGCACTGTAATGGCAACAGACGAACTACGTAATTCCCTCAAAACCGATCACGAACTGCACTGGTACCGCATTGATCGCGTTCTCGGCCAGGGCGGGTTCGGAATTACTTATCTCGCCCACGATCCGAACCTCGATCAGCTGGTTGCCATCAAAGAATACCTGCCGATGGAGCTCGCCGTGCGCGACGGCGACAATTCCGTCTACCCGGCCTCGTCGGCCAACGGCGATCGCTACCAGTGGGGACTCGATCGCTTTATCTCGGAGGCGCGGACGCTGGCGAAATTCAAACACCCGGCTATCGTCCGGGTGCTGAGCGTGTTTGAAGAGAACAATACCGCCTACATGGTGATGGAGTACGAGGAGGGCGAAAGCCTGCAGCAGGTACTCGACCGGCGGAAAACCCTGAGCGAGGAGGAACTTATCCCGATACTCGCGCCGCTACTCGACGGTCTCGAATTGATCCATGAGACTGGTTTCATTCATCGCGACATCAAGCCCGCGAATATTTACATTCGGGAAGATCAAAGCCCCGTATTGCTTGATTTCGGCTCGGCGCGCCAGGCGCTTGGTGAACAGACAAAATCGCTCACGAGTATCGTCTCGCCCGGCTACGCGCCGTTCGAGCAGTACTACTCCAAGAGCGATCGCCAGGGGCCCTGGACCGATATTTATTCGCTTGCCGCGACAATGTATCGCGCGATCTCCGGCGTCATGCCAATGGATGCGATCGATCGCAGCGAGGCCATACTGAAAGCCGAGCGCGATATTTTCGTTTCGGCCGGCGAGATCGGGGAGGGCCGCTATTCCCCCGAGTTCATGCTCGCGCTCGACCACGCGCTCAACTTCAGTGAAAAGAAACGCCCGCAAACAATCCCGGAGTGGCGGGCGGAACTCGGGATTGAAACCCTGCGTTCAGGTCTCGTATCGAGGCAGACAACACCGTTGCCGAGCAAAACACGCTTCGACGCAATGGACGCCCCGCAGGACGACATCGAAACACAGATTGCAGAACCGGTCATTCCGAGCGTGCGTAACGTTGACGCCGTCAGCCCGCCCGTCCCCGCACAGATTCTTCCGGTCATCAGATCCAAGCCGCCGGCCAGGCAAGGTGCTCGCTGGCCGTGGGCCGCCGTCGGACTCGTCGCCGTCATCGGGATCGCGCTCACTGCGTGGAGTCAGTTCGGCGGGGGCGATGGCAGCGGATTCGACCGGTTCGTCGATTCCGTCGGGTCGGTGATCCCCGGATTCGGCGGCGAACAGGTCGAACGTCTGGTCTCCCAGGGCGACCGGGCGCTTGCGGCGGGCCAGGCCTTCGAGCCGCTCGATGGCAGCGCGATCGAATACTACCGCCGGGCGGCCGAACTGGCGCCGGACCACGAAGGGGCTCTGCAGGGTATCGCCCTGATCGCTTCGCGAATGCGGGTGGCCACGGAGCGAGCGATCGCCGAGCGCGAACTTGATACGGCCGACGGGTACCTCGAAACATTACGGGCGTTGCCGGGTCAGTTCCAGGACAACCAATCCCTGGAAGAGGAGTACCGCGACGCGAAAGCGCGTAATGACGCCGACGATGTGCAGCGCGAACGAATCGACGAGTTTCTGAACGAAGCGGCGACGGATATCGCGGAGAACCGGATCCTGACGCCGAGCGGGAATAACGCACTGGTTCGCTACCGCGCCATTCAGATGCTCGAACCGGATAACGCCGACGCAAAACGGGGCATCGCGGCGATCGTTGATCGGCTCATCGAAGAGCATGACGCCGCAATCGCAGACGGTGATTTTGCATTGGCCCGACAGCGCCTGCGCCAGGCTGAGCCGCTGCACGCCGATCCTCAGAAAATCGCAGCACTCGAGCAATTACTGGAGCAAACGATCGCGCAACGCCAGGTCGAGTCGGATCGTGCGTCCCGGGTTGGTGAGCTGCTCGCCGCGGCGGAAGAAGATTTGAACGCGAACCGCCTCGCGACCCCGGCCGGCGGCAATGCGACCGATCGTTACCGGGAAGTTCTGTCGCTGGAGCCCGGGAATGCAGCGGCAACCGCCGGGCTCGCGAAAGTGGGTGAGCGTTATGTCGATCTCGCCCGGGGCGCAATCAAGAAGCGTTCTCTGACCAGGGCGCGCGACTATATTGCGCGCGCCGGCGCGCTCGACGTATCGGAGTCGACCCTGAAGGAACTGTCCGCCCGGATCGAATCGGCCCAGGGCGAAGTCGTCAAGGAAAAAGCGGCGCGAACGCTGGAGCAGGAACGGCTGCGACTCGCCGAGCAAGCCCAGCAGCGACAGCAGGAGGACCGGTTACGTCAGGAACTCGAGGCCGCGCAACAGGCCGCGGCAATGGAAAAACGCCGTCGCCAGGAAGCGGAGGCAAAACGCCTGTTCGAACTCGAACAGAGCAAGCAGCGCGCAAAGGAACAACAACAGCTCACGGAAGCCAATATCGCGACGGAGCAGTCGACCCTGGTGGTCGAGTTTGACGGATTCGACGATCAACTGGAGTTCTACGGATTAAAACAGGCCGAAGTCCGCGCGGACGTCGAATCGCGGCTGAACGAGCTCGGATACCGCACGGTCCTGCACCATCAGGCTAATCGTTCGGAATTTACACGAACTTTTCTCGTTCGATTTCGCGCGAACCTGAATTCGGCCTCCGGTGTATTTTCCTACGCGGCCTCGCTTGCGCTGTACGACCACGTCCCGGTGAAAGCTAACAGCGCGGGAAAATCAGGTCGACAGCCCGTGTGGAACCGGGGAACGACGGGGGTTGCTTCGCAAACCGAGTTACGTCGGGTGCGTGAGGAATACAAGCTGACGATGCGCAAGTTCGTCAATGAGGTTGGCCGCGCACCCGGCCGGATTTAACAGGAATCGCGATCGACGCCCGGTCTAGTGACCTTCATTGAAATTAATCATCAGTCCGGCGGGGCCGGTTTCGATGCGATGAACGAGTTCCGCCTGCCGGTTGATACCGGTTTTGTGGAACACATGCTTCAGGTGTGTGCGCGCCGTGTTCACTGAAATATCAAGGCGGGTCGCCGCGTTGTCCAAAGTGGATCCGCCGACGAGTAACTGCACGAGCTTGCCTTCGGTCTGCGTCAAACCGTACAGCCGGGTCAGTACGTCGTGCGATACGTGCCGCTCAAGACTCGCGTCAAACAGGTAGAGAATTACGCATGCGGGTTCGTCGCCCCGGGGACCCGAAGCGACCGGTGTCGCGATGACTTCGACCTGATCCCGGATCATCGGGGCTTTGATAAACATTGCGTCGCTGCCGTCTTCGATTCCGGCCTGGGCTTTCGCGGCAGCGGCTGCAACGAGCTGGCGAAGTTTTTCGTCGAGGTTGCGATCCCGCGCCGATAAGCGGTTATTCGTGCAATCGAGGCCCCGATTATGATTCAGGATGTCACGTGCGTACGCATTCATATGCTGGACTTGCATGTCTTCGGTGACTATTGCCATACCGACGGGCAATGCATCGATAGCCTTGGCAAATGCACGCGCCTGCGCACCGCTACTGCCGCCGACGCGCACCGTGGCGAACTTCAGCGCGGCGCCGAAACTCTGACCTTCAGCATCCCGTAACGGGGTCAGGACATCGACTTTTCCCGAACTCGCGTCCTGATTGCCGTCGTCCGTTCGCACCAGACGTTCTTCGCCGCCGAGGCGCAATGTCCGGTCGACGATTTTCGCCGCGGCCTCCCGTTCGATTCGGTAGACTTCGGCGATCACTTCGCCGAGTGCCCGTCCAACGATTTGTTTGCGGCGCCAGCCGAGCAGTTGCTTCGCGGATTCACTGACGAAATTAACGCGCCCCTCGATATCCGCGGTAACGATAGCGTCCTTGGCCGGTTCTTCCGTTTCCTGGCTGATGGGCGCGGGTCCACGGATCCCGAGGCCGACCCGTTCGCTGCGCTGGAACAGCGCGAGGTCGATCGTGGTCAGCAAATCTTTCGTCGTAAAAGGTTTATTGATGAAGCCCGCGGGTCGTGTTTCCCGCGCACGCTCGAGGAGCTTTTGATCGACGTAAGCGGAGACGTACACAACAGGAATGTCGAGGCTGGACCGGATTTGCTCCGCGGCCTCGATTCCATCCATGCCTTCGCCAAGCTTGATGTCCATCAGGATGAGGTCGGGTTGCAGTTCCGTGGCCTTCTCGATCGCTTCGAGACCGTCCTTCGCGATGGCCATCACCGCGTAGCCCAGACCGCGAAGTCGCATCTGCAGCGCACCTGCGACCGCCCGCTGGTCTTCGACTACGAGAATTTGCTCGCCTGCCATCTAACTTTCCCGTCTTCCCCACAGCGCCGGCCCCGACAGGGCGACAACGCTGAAATTCGGCGATCGAAGAGCTGCCGCCGATACCAGCACTATACTAGAGAACGCTGATGCGACGTAATAATTACTTGTGAAGTTCTGTGTCAGAACTTTGACACCGTATCCGCCCGTTGCGGGCTCCCGGCCGGCGCGATCGTTGTCGTGCTGTCTAGCGGTCGTCGCGAAATTGCTTCTGGAACATTTCGCGGCGTTCCTGCGCGTCGACGGTCAACGTCGCGATGGGGCGCGCTTCGAGTCGACCGAGCCCGATTTCTTCGCCCGTTTCCTCGCAAAACCCGTAGGCGCCTTCTTCTACCCGTTTCAGGGCTTCCTCAATTTTTCTGAGGAGTTTACGGTAGCGATCGCGGGTTCTTAATTCGAGGATGTTGTCGCTTTCCCGACTCGCGCGCTCGGCCTCGTCGCCGACGTCCCGGGTTTCCGTGCGCAAATGCTCAAGGGTTTCCTGTGATTCCAGGATCAGTTCGTCACGCCAATTCTCGAGTTTCCTCTTGAAGTACGCGAGGTGCTCCGCACACATGTACTCTTCCTTGTCAGACGGTACGTAGTCCGCGGCTATTTTTACGTCTTCGAGGTTAACGAGTTTTCGTACGATTTTCGGACGTACCGGTACTACCGGCGCCGGGCGAGTTGCGACCGGTTTTGCGGCGGCCCTGGATTTCTTCCTGGGTGCGACCGCTGCCGGTTTAGCAGCCGGTGCTTTTTTCGCAGGTGCGGGCCTTTTCTTGGCAACCGTCTTTTTCGCGACCGGTTTTATCGCAACGCTCTTCTTTGCGACCGCTTTCTTTGCAGCGGTCTTTTTCGCAGGGGCCTTTTTAGCGACAGCCTTCTTCGTGACCTTCTTCTTAGCCGGGGCCTTCTTGCTGACAGCCCTCTTCGCGGCCGGTTTTTTCGCCGCAGCTTTCTTTGTGCCCACTGATTTTTTCCTGGCCGGCGCTTTCTTCGTCACGGATTTCTTTGCGGGCGCCTTTTTCGTTGTTGTTTTTTTTGCAGCCGCTTTCTTCGCGACTTTCTTTTTCGCTGCGGGTTTCTTCGTCACTTTCTTTTTCGATGCCTTCGCCTTTGCCACGCTTCGTACCTCATGCCGGCTCGGAAATTGACGGCGCGATCATTTGGCACAGTCGTCAAAACCGGCCGGACCGCCCCGCAAAGAAACGCGCACATTAATCATTTTCGACTGCTAACGCAATGATTTGCCGCTTTCGCGAACGGGAGTTCAGGGCAGCGGCAAATCGACCAGCTCCAGCAGAGCTTCGTAGATCATCGCATCACCGTTCGCCCGGCAGTAGCGAACCAGCCAGTGAAACAAACCCGCATGGTCGATCGAGAAGTTGTCGCGCCCTGCGTTCGTCGCGTTAACACCGCTGACAAAGCCCTGGGCCCACGAAAGGTAGCTGTCCAGCGCCGCTTCGGAGTCGCGTTCTACGGCGATGATGAACACGCTGCACGCTCGCGTTCCGGTGCCTGAAATCGTCTGTCCGGTTGCCGCCGGCGTAAGCACCGCCGCGCCAAAGGCGATGGTTGCGCAGAGTATGACGTGTCGTCGTAATGAGCCCATTGTCATTATCGAAACGTTTCCAGTTCCATCACGATAGAGCCGTGATTGAGTACATCGGCGTCGGTCGTTTCAATTCTCTCCGAGCGGACGAGCCCGACGTTGGGGGCGTACCACTCGGAAACCTGCACGGTTATACGCGCACGACCAATGTAGTTGCCGACGTCTGCGTTAACCTGGCCGTGTCCGACGGTACGCACACAATCCTGAAACTCGCCCGCAGCGACGCGAACCGTGTCGGTGACACTGGCGACCGTGTAATCGAGCGTCAGCGGTTTTGCGACCCGGAATAAAGTTTCCCACGGTGGGCCGGTGTTCTCGAGTACGGCCGTTACGGTGGATCGTTGCCAGCTATCGCCCACCTGTGGCGTGCCTGGTAACACGATTAGTGCGGGGATCGTGGCGGTCACTGCTTCATCGCCGCGCATCTGCCGGGCTACGCGTTTCACCCAGGTGTCATCGACCGCATAAAAATACTGGTGTCCGTCGACGGTCCGCTTGGCCAGGACCCGTTGCCCGTTCCACGCACGCGCGGGTAGGGACTCGAGCAGATATTTCTGCGTTTTGGCGCCGTCCATCGTCGTTCGTTCGATGGTGTATTGCCAGTAACGTTTATCTTCGAGTGGAAAGAAGTCCTTGCCACCGGTGTCGCAGCCCGCCGCGATCGCGACGACGAGTATTACGGTCGACAGGGGCCACGGGTGAATCGTTGATTGTTGTTCGCTCATCAGCGCCGCATCATATCGCCGCCGCGCGGAATCTGGAACGAAACTGCGATCGCGCCGGCAATCCCGTTCAGGACTGCCGGCGCGGCCGCGCCGCGGGTCAGCCGATCTCCGGATCGTCGACCGGCACCTTCATGGCGAGAAACCGGATTTGCCGGTCCCGCTGTACGAGCACGGGTACCGTGCTACCGGGATCCGTCCCGCGCGAGAGCGCGGCAAGCTCTGCGGCGTTATCCACCGGCTGGTGGTTGAACGCAACGATGATGTCGTCGGCGCGTATCCCGGCGCCGGCCGCCGGCGTACCCGGTGCGACGTTTTCGACCCGGACCCCGTTACTGATACCCATTGAGCTCCGGTCGCGCGGCGTTAAATCCGACACGACCACCCCGAGGGGGTCACCCGTAACGGTGGTATCGGCGACGGGTTGGCCGGGTAGTTTACCGACCGTGATCGCAACCTGCTTCGCCTTGCCGTCACGCCAGATTTCAAGCGTCGCGTTTGAATTCGCCCGGGTCGCGGCAACCAGCGGCGGCAACGCGGCGGAGCGCGCTATTGCTTTACCGTCATAGCCGATGATTACATCACCCGCCTTCAGATCGGCCGCGGCGGCGGGGCTATCCGGCGTGATCGCGCTAATGAGGGCCCCGCGAGGTTGTTCCAGCCCGAACGATTCCGCGAGGCCCTGGTCGAGGTCCTGTATCGAAATCCCCAGCCAGCCCCGGGTAACGTGGCCGTCGGTTTTGAGTGTTTCCGCAATATTTGCAGCCAGGTTGATCGGAATCGCGAAAGACAAACCCATGTAACCGCCGGTACGGCTGAAGATCTGCGAGTTGATACCAATGACTTCGCCATCCAGATTGAACAGCGGACCACCGGAATTACCCGGGTTCAACGCAACGTCGGTCTGGATAAACGGGACATAGTTATCGTTCGGCAGGCTGCGCGAGACGGCACTCACAATTCCCTGGGTCGCAGTTTGATTCAACCCGAACGGCGCGCCGATGGCGAGCACCCACTGACCGACGTTGAGACTGTCGGAATCGCCAAAGGTGGCTGCCGGCAAGCCCGTCGCGTCGACTTTCAGCAAGGCCACGTCGGAATGTTTATCAGCGCCGACGAGCGTCGCGTCGAATTCGCGCTGGTCGTGCATTTGCACGGTGATCTTCGCGGCACCCTCGACGACGTGTGCGTTGGTCAGTATGTAGCCGTCCGCAGAGGCGATCACGCCCGAGCCGAGTCCTGCGGCAGGTTCGCGTGGTCGCTCTTGCGGGGATTGGAAATCGCGGAAGCGACGAAAGAACTCCGGTATTCGGGGATCGTCCAGTGAACCCTGTGCCGCGGTCGTATGGCTTTCGCGCTCGGTCTGGATATTGACCACCGCGGCGCTCTGTCCGGCGACGAGACGTTCAAAATCCGGCATTTGCCCGACGGCTGCCGGTGCCGGCAGGCTCAGGCACAGCATGAGAAAAAAAGCGGTCAGCGAGGCGGGGTTGACGACCCGTGCCGCTGTGAATGTGTCTGAATATGCAGCCATTAATTGTCTCCGTTGACTGTTGATGCGGCTAATTCAGACCAGCGGGCCTCGTGTTCGTTACATTACGATTCTGTAACCTTCCGGTGATCGGGATCATGCTGGTCCGGGCGGGCTTCCCTTCCCCTCGGCTGGCGGGTTTAGTAGACTGCGCGGTGCGCTGTCGCGGGGGCGGCGGCGCCAATCCAGATTTTCCCGGAACGTTTCGTATCGAAACGTGGATTCGGCGGTGTGCCGGGTGCCGCAGCTGTGAGGAGTTGCTTGATGAATTTGCCTAAGATCGCGGTACTGTTAGCCGTATCGCTGCTCGGTTGGGTGTCGACAGCGGCCGCCGAGGGTGACGCCGAACGCGGACAGACGCTGGCTCAAACGTGCCTTGGATGCCACGCGGTTAACGGTTATTACAATGTCTACCCGTCGTACCGGGTACCCCGGCTTGGTGGGCAAAACGGGAAGTACATCGTGAGCGCGCTGAAAGCGTACAAGACAGGCGAGCGGACGCACGGCACGATGCAGGCGAACGCGGACAGTCTGAGCGATCAGGACATGGCTGACATCGGCGCTTTCCTCGAAGGTCACGGCAAGTAGTGCGGTACATCAGACAGAATTTAAAGTTTCGGAGCGGCGACACGGCATGAGAACGGCAATCATTTACATCCTTGTATCTCTCGCACTTGCATTCAATACGGGCGTAGTGTTCGCCGAAGATGCAGCGCATGAGGAGGATTCGGGCGCATCGTTCGAAGAAAAAGTTGCCGCTTGCGGCGCGTGTCACGGCGAGAACGGTGACCAACCGCTGTTGCCGGAATATCCGATCCTTGCGGGCCAGTACAAAGACTATCTCGCCAATGCGATGCGTCAGTATCGTGATGGCCAGCGCACGAATCAGATCATGGCACTGCAACTCGAAATCCTCGAATTGACCGATGCGGATATTGATCGACTCGCCGCCCATTTTTCGACCAAAGAGAGCCCGCTGCACGGACTCGGCGAATAACCTCCCGACGCCCAGGCGGCGTCGCCCGATACCCGCGTCCACGAAAACGCGTAGCACCCGGCCGTCGACCCATGAGCGGCTTCGGCGCGCGCCGAAACCAATATTGAACGATTGGCCGGTATCGCCGTCAAACCGATCGTTCGTCTCCCTCGTACACCATTGCGAACATGTCCACCTTTAAAGCGCTCGCTTCCCGAATTGCAATCCCGACGGCGATCATCGTTTTCGGCGTCGTCGTGGGCGCCTACATGGTGACCTCACGTCCGAAAGCGCAACCGAGTCCCCCCGGCGAGAAAGTCGTTCCCGTCCGCGTGCAACTCGCGGAGTTCAGGGACATCCAGCCGGAATTGCTCGTTTATGGCGAAATTACGTCCGGCCGGGAAGCCGAAATTCGCTCGATGGTCGCCGGTCGCATCACCTCTCTCGATCCCGCCTATCGCAGCGGCGCTTACGTCGAGACGGGCCAGCGCTTCGCCGAGGTCGACCCGTTCGACTACGAACTGTCCGTACGCGAACAACAGGCGGATCTCGCGGAATCGCGCGCGCGTCTCGTTGAACTCGAATCGGACCTGTCGGCGGAGCGACGCTTCCTCGTTTTGCTCGACGAGCAAATCGATCTGCGCGAGCGCGACCTGACCCGGGTCGCGAATCTTGCGAAGAAGAATCAGACCAGTGAAAAGGCCTACGACGATGCGAAAATCGCGCTGAATACAGCCCGGCAACTACGGCTCCAGGGTCAGCAGACGATTGATTCACTGACGGCGCGCATCGATCAGCAACGGGCAGTCGTCGCGAGGAACGAGGCGCGCCTCGACCGTGCCGAAAGAGACCTCGCTGACACCAGCATCACAGCGCCGTTTTCCGGCTATCTGCAGGACATCGTTCTGGCTGTCGGTAAACGGGTCGACGTTGGCGAAAGCATCGGCCGACTGATCGAGGCGGACGGACTTGAAGTCCGGTTCGAACTGCCCAATGCTGATTACGCGCGGTTGGTCGGCAGCGCGGAGAACGACCTCGATGCCGGGCGTCATCCGCTGAGCGACACCCGGATCGGGATCGCCTGGCGGTTGGGCGAGAATACCTACGGCTATCAGGGCCGCATCGAGCGGGCCGGCGCGGAAGTGGATTCAAGTACCGGCGGCGTCGTTTTGTATGGCCGCATCACCGATGGCCCGGTCGGTATATTGCGTCCAGGCGCATTTGTCGAAGTCACGGTGCCGGGTGTGATTTACCAGGGCGTCATCGCGCTTCCGGAAACGGCTGTTTCGGACGACAACATTATCTACGTTGTCGAGGGAAATCGTCTCGTCACCCGCGAAGTCGACATCGTTCGCGAATTCGGCGATGAAGTTCTCGTCAGGGGTGACATCGCACCCGCCGCCGCGGTGGTGACCGAGCAGTTTCCCGCGATCGGCCCGGGGTTATCCGTCCGGCCGATGTAGTCATGGTCAATCCGTCACAAAACCCGCGCGGACTGATCGCGATGTTCGCTGCGCATCCGACGGCCGCGAACCTTTTGATAGCACTGATGGTCGTCTGCGGCCTGTTCTCTCTCGGCCAGATCAACCGCCAGTTTTTCCCGGATTTCGGCATCGACTTCGTGGTTGTCAGCGTCCCCTGGCCGGCGGCATCGGCCGAGGACGTCGACAGTAACATCGTTCAGGCGATCGAACCGGAAGTCAGGTTTCTCAATGGCGTGAAAAAAGTGATCTCGTCGTCCTACGAGGGCCTCGCGAGTATCTCGATTGAATTCGAGGCCGGACACAACATGCAGGAGGCGCTGTCGGACGTCGAGTCGGCGATCACGCAACTGAGGACTCTGCCCGAAGATTCCGAGGAACCTGAAATCAGGCGCGTCGTGCGCTATGAAACGATTTCGAAGCTGGTTATTTCCGGACCGTTTCCTGAAAGCTCGCTGAAGGACGTGGCAAAATCATTGCGCGATGAATTGCTCGACCGCGGTATCGATCGGGTCGATCTGTTCGGTGCCCGCGACGAGGAAATCTGGGTCGACCTCGATCCGGCGGTCCTGCGCCGTTACGACCTGAAGCTCGCGGACATCGCGATGCGGATCGGGGCATCGTCGGTTGATTTGCCTTCGGGCGAACTTGCCGGCGGGGAAAGCCAGGTGCGCAGTCTTGGCCTCAAGCGTACGGCGGCCGAGGTCGAAGAAATCGACATCAAGGCATTTCCCGACGGTCGCAAATTGTTGCTCCGGGACATCGCCCGCGTGCGCGAAGCGTTTGAAGACACGAGCCGTCTCGCTTTCCGCAACGGCGAGCCGGCGATCGAACTGAATATACGCAGGGCGACGAATACTGACGCGCTCGACGCCGCGAAGACCGTCGCCAATTACATGAATGAAGTTGCCCCGACGCTGCCGCCAACTCTGAAGCTCGAGCAGTACGACGTTCGCGCGAAATCGATCCAACAGCGTATTCAGTTGCTCGTTACGAACGGGCTTGGCGGATTGCTGCTTGTACTGGGCGTGCTGTTTCTCTTCCTTAACGTCCGCGTCGCCTTCTGGATCGCTGCCGGTATCCCGGCCGCAATGCTCGCGGCCGTCGGGATCATGTGGCTGAGTGGGCAGACCATTAACATGATCAGCCTCTTTGGCATGATTATGGCCATCGGGATCGTTGTCGACGACGCGATCGTCGTTGGCGAACACGCCGAGGCCAGATACCGCGCGGGGCTCGATCCTCTGGGTGCTGCGGTCGCCGGCGCGCGCCGGATGGCGGCACCGGTTGTGAGCGCAACACTGACGACGGTGGCGGCTTTCATGCCGCTTTTTTTGATTTCCGGGATCATGGGACAGATTATTTCGGCCATCCCCTTTGTCGTCGTCGCCGTGTTATTGGCGAGCCTGCTCGAATGCTTTTTTGTCCTGCCGGGACATTTGAGCCACAGTCTTCGGCCCGATCCGGTCAAACCCGGTCGGGTCGGCCGTTTCAAAGCGCGCTTCGACGCCGGCTTTGAAAACTTCCGCGCCAACCTGTTCACGCGTGTCGTAACCCGTGCCGTACGCCACCGCTACGCGACGATCGCGATCGCGATCGCGGTGCTGATCATCGCGGTATCGAGCGTTATCGGCGGCCGCGTAGGATATTCATTTTTCCCTTCGCCCGAACCCGACAAAATCTACGGCAATATCGAGATGATCTCCGGGTCGTCGCGCGACCGCACGCGCATGGTGTTGCTCGAAGTTGAAGCAGCGTTGCAGCGAGCGGTCGCGAAGCTCGATGGCGACGACAGCGACCTCGTTGCCATGAGCATCGGCAAGCTTGGCACCACGGTCGGCGGACAGAGCAGCGAGCAGGCGGAAAGTTCAAGCGATACGATCGGCGGCCTCATCGTTGAAATGAAAACCTCGGATGAACGCGCTATCCGGGCGGCGCAACTGATGGATGCCTGGCGCGAGGAATTGGCCCCGCAACCCGGTCTCGAATCGTTCATCGTAACCGGCCAACAGACCGGGCCACCGGGGAGGGACCTCGATATTCGCTTGCGCGGCGGCTCGGTGAATGACCTGAAAGCCGCATCGGCTGCGCTGACCGAACTGGCCAGGCGTTACCCCGGGGTCAAGGACGTCGACGACAACCTGCCCACGGGAAAACCGGAGGTCATACTCGAAGTGACTGCACGGGGAAAGGCGATGGGGTTTACCATCGAAGACATCGGCAGGCAGGTACGGAACGCCATCGACGGGGCGGTCGCGAAACGCTTTCCGCGCGGGGACGAAGAAGTCTGGGTCCGGGTACAGCTCGATCGCGCAGCGGTTGACAGGACATTACTACAATCCCTGTATTTACGGTCGCCGACGGATGCCGAGGTTCCGATCGGTGAAATCGTCAACATGCGTCGCCAGACCGGCTTTGCCAGGATCCGTCGTGAAGATGGTCGTCGCGAAGTCTCGGTGACGGCCGAGATCGATCCGGCAGTGACCCGTCCGGGCGCGGTGATCCGCGCGTTGCAGGAAGACGGGCTCATCGATATCGCAGATGAATACGGTCTGGGTTACGAATTCGCAGGGCGCGCGGAAGAGCAATCGGAGACATCATCCGACATGCGTTTCGGTGGCATGCTCGGACTTGCGATGATTTACATCATTCTCGCCTGGGTATTTTCAAGTTACGGTCGCCCCTTTGTCGTGATGTCGATCATACCGCTCGGATTTGTCGGCGCGGTGCTCGGCCATTTCCTGTGGGGTGCGGACCTCACGATACTCAGCGTGTTCGCGATACTCGGGCTCGCGGGCATCGTGATTAATGATTCGATCGTGCTCGTGACGACGATTGATACCCGTCATGAATCCGAACCGATCGAAATGGCGGCCGTCAACGGCGCCTGCGATCGCCTGCGCGCCGTCCTGCTGACTTCAGCGACGACGATAGGCGGATTGACGCCGCTGCTGTTCGAGACGAGCCTTCAGGCTCAGTTCCTGATCCCGATGGCGCTGACCCTTGTTTTTGGATTACTCGTGACGACATTTGTTGTCCTGCTGCTCGTGCCGGCACTCGTCGTCGTACAACACGATTTCGGACTGTTATTCGCCGCTCTGCGTGAACGCTTCGTGCCGGCGCGCGGGATTTGAATCGACAGCGCGCGGCGTTCACCTGACAGGATCAGTATCGTCCACCAGGGCAATGTAGATTGGGCAGCGATCCTTGACCCCGCTGCCCGGGCACGCGTTCGTCAACTCGTGCAGCGCGCGGCGCATTTTTTCGAGATCCGCGATGGATCGTTCAATTTCCAGAAGTTTTGCTTCCGCGCGCAGTTTTATGTCTTTCGCCCCGGCATTTTCGTCGCCGAGCAGTGACAACAAATCGCGGATCTCCCTGAGCGAAAACCCGAGCCGTTTTGCCCGCTTTACAAAGTTGAGTCGTGCTACTGCGGCCGGTGCGTACCCCCGGTAGCCGTTAGGCAAGCGTGCGGGTTTCGGCATGATGCCCTGACGTTCATAGTAACGAATGGTCTCGGTGCTGAGTCCGGTCTCGTGGGCGACCTGACCAATTTTGAGCGTGTGCATTGCCCTGCAGCCTCCATTTAGTCTCTTCGACAGACCCGCAGGCCTTGCAAATCGTCCACGACCGGTATCAGCGCGGGGCCGTCGACCCGACGGTCCCGGATGCGTCCCGCGCACCGCCGGTGCCGAACAGCCGCGAGTTGGACTCCAGTACGAGCGACAGCAACGCCGGCATGAACGTCAATGTCACGATGGATGAAAAAAGCAGTCCGAACAACACGATCACACCGAGGCCGCGATACAGCTCCGTGCCGGCGCCCGGATTCAGAATGAGTGGCGATAATCCGAACACCGTCGTTATCGTGGACATTACGATTGGGCGAAGACGCACTTGCACGCTTTCCAGAACCGCGCGCTTGGGGGCCAGGCCTTTGCGAATATTTTTCAGCGATTTTTCGACCAGCAGTATCGGGTTGTTAACGACGGTTCCGATCAGTACGAGGAATCCGAGCATCGTAATAACGTCGAACGGTTGCTGGATCACAGGCAATCCAATCTGATCGAGGTGGGCGCCAACAGCATTCATTAACCAAAGACCGACGATCCCGCCACTGATGCCGATCGGTACCGTCAGCATGATGAAAAGCGGATAACCCCAGTGCGAAAATATCGCAACGAGCAGAAGGTAAGACACGAGCACGGCAATAACGAAATTATCCGTCAGCGCAATGCGGGTTGCCTGAAGGCGATCGCTTGCCCCGCTGATGCGCATCGTGATGCCATTGTTTTCGAAATCCGATTGGGTGTTCTGTTCGCTGATCATCTGACGTACCCGTTCGACACCCACTTCAAGCGGGATCTCCCGGGGTGGGATTATCGACAGCGTAATCGTGCGACGGCCGTCGACCCGGCGTATCGTCGCCGTATTGACCGTTTCGCTGACCGTCGCGATCGCCTCGAGCGGGACGACCCCGCCATTCGGGGTAAAAAGCAGCACGTTTTTTACATCACCCGGCCGTTCCACGACACCGTTCGTCGAATACAGAAACATGTCGATCTTGTCGTCGCCGAGAAAGAACTCGTCGACAAACGCGCCGTCCGTAAAAGCCCAAATCGCGTAACCGAGTGCAGACGTATCAAGACCGAGTTCGGCCGCGCGTTCCCAGTCCGGCCGGATTTCAAGCAGCGGTTGTCCCATCGTCAGGCTGGAGGGTTGCGGGCGCACCTGGGGGTTGTCGAATATTTCTTTCGATTTGAGGAATGTCTGAAAACCCACATCGAACAGCGGTATGAGTTCGGTACCGGAAATGTCGACATTAATGCTGCGGCTACCGCCGGTATTGCTCGCGAAGATCGAACCGCGCGACGCGAACGAAATTACCCCGGGGACCTGCCGGAACCGCTCGCCCACGGTTCTCACGAGGTCATCCACCTGGTTACGCGCAGTGGCCTCCGGAATCAGCATGATGCTTCCCGCCCGCGCATACCCGATCATGAAGTTCAGCGCCGGTATTGATGCCTCGCCCTGCTCGAAGGCTGCCGGATCTGCGCCGACGTGCGGCACGAGGTCGGCGTTCAGCTCCTGCAGAATCTTGTCCATCGCCTCGATGTTGTAGCCGGGCGGCGAGAACATGAATGCAAAGATTTTCTGTTCTTCGCCTTCCGGCAGATATTCCGCTTTCGGGGTCATGAACCAGATGATCGATCCGGAGAGCGCAAAAACCCCCGTGATCAGCGCGAGCCGGCGGGGTGTGCTCGCGATGATCCAGGCGACGGCACCGATTACGCGGCGCGCAACGCCGGCGCCTGCGCGTTGCAGCCCGCCCCTCCTCGCGGCACGGTCGGGAGGGGCGAGATAGCGTCCTGCAGCCGCGGGTACGAGGGTAATCGCGACGACCATGGACATAATGATCGACGCCGAAATGGCAATCGCGATGTCGGAATACAGCTGTCCCGCTTCTTCCTTGACGAACACGACGGGCAGAAAAACAAAGACCGTCGTCAGGGTTGATGCAAGCACTGCCGGCCACACTTCGCGCACACCGGTGATGGCAGCTTCGAGTCGATCCTTGCCCGCGCCGAGGTGGCGATAAATGTTCTCGAGCACAACGATGCTGTTGTCCAGGGTCATGCCGATTGCAAACGCCACACCGGCGAGGGAAATCACGTTGATTGTCCGGCCTGCGACCATCAGTCCGAAAAACGCAACGATCGTACAGATCGGGATTCCGATCGCTCCGATGATCGTGGCCCAGCCTGAATTCAGAAACAAATACAGCACAATAATCGCGAGCACGGCACCAATGGCGAGGTTCTGGCCGACGACCGAGACTGCGTCTTTAACGTATTGAACGTCCTCGGATGAAAGCATCATTTGCAGGCCCCGCGCCCTGAGAACGCCGGCATTCAATTCCGCGACCGTGACCATGACATCGTCCATTGTCGTCACGACGTTCGCACCGATCATGCGACGTACCCCGATCGTTACATTAGGCTCACCGTTCGCGTATGAGACATTGCGTACTTCGAAGCTGTCCAGCCGCGCGTGGCCGACTTCCCTGAGGCGCACCGGCACGTCGTTGCGACGCGCAATGATGAGCTCTTCGATGTCCTCGACAGTTTCGAAACGGCCAACCGTGCGAACGATGTAGCGCCGCTTGCCGGCGTCGAGGTCACCACCGGATACATCGCGATTACGACCGCGAATTGCATTGCGTAGTTCGAGCAGCGTGATCCCGCGTTCGGCCAGGCGGGCGGGATCGACGTAGATCTGGATCTGTCGATCGGCGCCGCCCCATATCTCAACTTCGGCGACGCCCTGTACGCGCTCGACCTGGGTCCCGACGTGGTCGATCAGAAAATCCCGCATGACTTTGACATCGACGTTGAGCGGGTTTCCCGGCAGCGGGATCACGCGAAAAAACATGAACGGGTTATTCGACGTCGAGGTCGTGACGATACGTGGTTCGTCGACGTTTTCCGGGTATTGCGGTACCTGTGCGAGCGCGTTGTTTACCCGGATCAGTACGTCCGTGAGATCGACCCCGTGCGAAAACTCGAGCTCGATACGTCCGGACCCCGTAGCCGCAGTCGACACCATGCGGTCGAGATTCGGAATGTTCCGCAGGTAATCCTCCTGTTCGATGATGATCTCTTTTTCGACGTCCTGCGGTGTCGCACCCGGCCACGTGGTGCGAACCGAGACGACCCGCGCATCGAGGTCGGGGATCATCTGTTTCGGGACCTCGTACAGGGCGTTAACCCCGAATATACAGATGATAAGGATGCCGACGGTCAGAATAACGGGCTTTCGAACCGCAAACTCGAACATGGGATCAGCCCTAGATATCCATCGCGGATTCTTCCGCGACCGCAACGGCCTGCCCGGGTCGCAGGATTTCGTTTCCGCGAACAACGACCTGCTCGCCGGCGGCCAGGTTGCCGCTCGTGACTTCAATATTGTTGCGATAGGCGCGGCCGGTCGTAATTTCGCGCGGTTGCGCCTTGCTCACCCCGTCCTCGCTCTCGACCGTCCACACGGTCGTCTTTCCATCGGGGGCCCGGACTACCGCATCGGCCGGGACGATCAGTGCGGCCTCGGCCGATCTATCTTCAATTTTCAGGATCACCCGGGCGGACATGCCCGGCGCCAGCATACCCTGGTCATTGTGCAGATCGATCCGGACCGGAAACGTTCGCGCATTAATGTCGCTGACGGGGATGGTCGTGGTTACCGTCGCTTCGAATATTTGCCGGGGCAGCGAGTCGAAGCGGATTGCGACCGGCGTACCTTGCCGAACGCGCGAAAAATAGAATTGTGGCACCGGCGTTTCGAGGCGCAGAAAGTTCGTTTCCACGAGTTCGACCAGCGGGGAATTCGTCTCGACCCACTGGCCGACTTCGACGAGCTTCTCGCGGATTACGCCGTCGAACGGGGCGCGAACGGTGTGTCGGTCCAGCAACGCCTGGGCACGTCGGTCGGTCGCGCGAATTTGCGCGAGTGCGGCTTCGGCGATTTCGATTTCCGTCCGGGCGGATTCGACGTTGGTTTCCGGGACGTGTTGCTTTTTCGATAACGCGAGTAATTCGCCGTAGCGCCGTTTAGCGTCGCCGAACCGCGCGCGGGCTTCCGCAACGGCTGCCGTCGTACTGGATTTTTCGATTGCGGCGAGGTCGTTATTGAGCTTGACGATCAGTTTGCCGGTGGTAACACGGTCGCCACCGTCGACATGCAATTCTTCGACAATTCCGTCGACTTCCGTCGACAGCTGCGACACGCGGCGCGCCCGCAGCGTTCCCGTCAGCCGTAACTCCTCGACGATGGGGGCACGCACGGCACGCACAACGCTCACCGGCATTGAGTTCTCGGCCGGGAGCGGCGCACTGAGCACGACGGTGGCTACCGCGACCAGGACGCAAACGCGATGCCGGATCAGGTCGGTCATCGGGTCATCTGAAAGTAAACGCATAACTGGCATGCCCGTCATTAACACCGGCAATGAGTCTGCCCCGGGTGTGGAGTCGGACCGAAGGCGAGATTTCGCGTGTTCGGGCCCGCCCGCCCGCGGAGCGAAGACATTGCACCGTGCAGATTACAGTAGCGGAACCCTGCGAGCTACGTCACTATGTCGTTCCCGAGGTGCTGTCGCGCGCAGCTGCGGCGATCATCGGCTCGTCCTGGCACGCTGCGATATCGCTTCGCCGGTATTCGTCACTCAACCGGAGTACCTGTTGGACAATCGACGCCGCAATAATTCACTGTACGTTGTCGCTGCCGTGATCGTCGCGAATCTGGCGGTTTCGCTGGCATCAGCCGAGGGAGCGGAACGGCCGCTGGCGAAATCGATTATCGACATGCACGTCCATACCGCGGGCATCGGTCGGCATGGCAGCGGCTGCTATATCTCACCGGTACTCGCGGACAGCTACAAGTTCAGATGGTATCTCGGGGCGTTCGGTGTCTCGCGCGAGGAACTCGAGCGCGACGGCGATGCCATTGTGATCGAACGCATTTCGGCGCGGATCGCTGAATCCGGGGTTATCGACAAGGCGGTAATTCTCGCGATGGACGGCATCGTCGATGCGCGCGGAGAACTCGACCGTTCGCGCACACAGGTTTATGTCCCGAACGATTTTATTGCCCGCGAGACGGGCCGGTTTCCGAATTTGCTGTTCGGCGCAAGCATCAATCCGTACCGCCCGGACGCAATCGAACGACTGCGGGCAGCAAAATCGGCGGGGGCGGTCCTGGTCAAATGGATCCCGGCGATCATGGGCATCGATCCGGCCGATCCGGCGATAACGCCGTTTTACAAAGTTGCCGCAGACCTCGATATACCGCTCCTGATTCATGTCGGGCAGGAGCGATCGTTCCATGATGCGCAGGACGAGTTCGGTGATCCGGTCAGGCTCACGCTGCCGCTTGAACTCGGTGTGACGGTAATCGCCGCGCATATTGCGACGACCGGGGAAAACGACGGCGAGGCTAACTACGAGCGATTGTTGCCGATGTTCGAGCACTATCCCAATTTGTACACGGACATCTCGAGCCTGACTCAAATCAACAAGCTCGGCTATCTGAACGACGCAGTCACGCGCCCCGACCTCACCGCGCGGATGGTCTACGGCAGCGACTGGCCGCTGCAGTTCTTTCCCCTCGTCTCGCCCTGGTACCAGCTTGGTCGTGTCCCGTGGGCACAATTGCGTGACGTGTCGGCGATTGAACACCAATGGGATCGAGACGTGGCGCTGAAGCGTGCCATCGGCGTTCCGCCGGAAGTTTTCGAACGAGGCCGGAAACTGCTGGGTATTGACCCGGACTGAATCAGTCGGCGCGCGCGTTACTTCAGTACTTCACCAAGGAAATTCATCATGCTTGCCCACGAGCGTCGGTCAGCACATTCGTTGTAGACGGTTCCCAAATCGGGGTTGTTCGCGTTCGGGTTCGTAAAAGAGTGCATCGTGTTGCCGTAGGCATGCAGCTGCCAGTCGGCCCCGGCGCCGGAGAGTTCCCGCTCAACCGCGATCACGTCATCGACGGGTGCCATCGGGTCGTCGTTACCGTGCAGGATCAGTACTTTCGATTTGATCGGGTTGCCGTCCGTATTCCCGGGTGCGCCGAGCAGACCGTGCAGGCTGACGACACCCTGGACGGATAGTCCGAGACGGGCCATGTCGAGCACGCACAGACCGCCAAAGCAGTAACCGATCGCCGCTATCTTCGTGTGGTCGACAGCTTCGATGGTGCCCAGCGCCTGAAACGCCGCCAGCAGGCGCGCCTGCAGGTATTCGCGGTCATCGAGAAACGGCTGCATCAATTGCGCATTTTCTTCCGGTCCGCTGCCGACGACGCCCTTGCCATAGAGATCGATGGCAAATCCGGCGTAACCCTGGCCGGCGAGAATGCGCGCTTTATCGCAGACAAACTCGCCGCGACCTTCCCACGTATGCGCGACCATCACTGCGGGACGTGGTCGCGAGCTGCCTCCATCGAGTACCAGATAGGCTTCGAGCACCGTGCCGTCGTGTTCGTATTCGATGAAATGTTCAATCATTCATGTGCTTCCTGTTGTGACCGGGATTGCGGTCAGGTCTGTTAACCCGAAAACTCCGGGGCCGCCGGGCAGTGGCCCGAATGCCACTTGCTGCGCAATGATGTCCGGCACGCTGGCCGATTCCGGGTGACTCCCCCACTCGAACGCGCGCCACGCCTGATGCGCTGCAATAACGGTTATCGGCCAGTTTGTCGTTGTTTTGAATAGATTTTTAGCCAAATGGACTCAGCCGGCGGGGGACGACACCTGCTACGAACGCAACCTTGTCACAAAACGGACCTGTTTGTTGGGAATTCGCCGATTACCGACCCTATACTTTGTTCCCAACCGGTCGATAAAAACATGGACACCGGGAAGAAGTACTCGACACAAACCGATGGGATCGGGAGCGGTTATTCCGTTCAACGGGGCCAGAGATGCTCAACGTAACGCAACTGTTGACGGAAGAAGTCGCCAGCCGCATCGACTCGGCTTTCGGGTCAATGTTCGGCGATACCGACCGCGAACATGTTCAGCACGCGAAGGATGCAGCAGCGACAGCGCTCAGCCATATCGCGACCAGCGACGCGCTCTACCATAACGTCGAGCACACCGTGCACGTCACGATCGTCGGTCTCGAAATCCTCAAAGCCAAGCAGGCAAAAGAACTGACAATCACCCCCGGTGACTGGCTCAATACGGTGATTGGTCTGTTGTGCCACGATATCGGATATGTGCGGGGCATCTGCACGAGTGATGATGGCGACCGGCTCGCGAACGGAATCGGGAATCAGTCAACCCGAATTTCTGTCGACCGCAGCGACGCCGCGTTGATGCCGATCCATGTCGATCGCGGCAAACGCTACGTCGAAGAACACTTCGGCTCGCTGGACCTTGTCGATACGCTTGCGGTACAGGCTTGTATCGAACGGACGCGTTTCCCGGTACCGGTCGACCCGTGGTATCAACAAAACGGCGATTACCCGGGCCTCGTGCGCGGCGCCGATCTGATCGGACAGCTCAGCGACCCGCGCTATCTGCACAAACTGTCCGCGATTTTCTACGAATTCGAAGAAGTCGGATTCAACGAGGGCATGGGTTATCGCGTGCCCGGGGACCTGCTCGAAGCCTACCCGCTTTTCTTTGAGAAAAGCGTCGATCCGTACATTTCCGATTCGATCGGTCTGCTCGAGACGACCTCCGCCGGACGCGATATTATCGAAAACCTTTATCGCAACCTCGACTGCGCCCGACAGCCTGACGTTCTCGCTGCCGCTGCCGGCACCGGCTGAACGGCCGGTCGCGCGTGCCGGTCGGGTACACTCCCGGACTGGTTTGTCTGACATCGCGAGTTACTCTATGCCGCACGGGCAGAATTTGACCAGGGTCGCCCGATTCCTTGCGGCGGTCGTTGCCGGTTACAGCGCCTTCGCCGCCGGTTCCCAACCACAACCCCCCGGACTCTCCGTCGCCGAAATCGCAGACGGCGTTTTTGTTCATCAGGGCGCTCACGCCGATATCGACGACCCGGCGCGTTCCGACAGCGCGAACATCGGGTTTATTGTCGGCAGCGAATGCGTCGCCGTCATAGACACCGGTGGTTCCGTGGCGACGGGTATCGCATTACGTACTGCCATTGCGCAACACACGGCGGTGCGGATTTGTTACGTGATCAATACCCACGTGCATTTTGATCACGTGCTCGGAAACGCGGCGTTTATCGACGATGAGCCACAATTTGTCGGTCACGAAAATCTGGTCCAGGCGATGGGAGGAAACCGGGAATTTTTCGCCGAAGAATTTCCTGATGAACTCGGACCCGGCGGCGCGGATCATGTGATCTCGCCGACGCTGACCGTGAGCGGCGAACAGACACTCGATCTCGGCGGCAGGACGCTCAGCATTTTTGCGCACGCAACCGCGCACACCGATACGGATGTCACCGTCTACGATCGGAAAACGGGAACGTTGTGGACCGGCGATCTGCTGTTTATGGAAAGACTACCGATCCTCGATGGCAGTCTGAAAGGCTGGTTGAAATGGATGGCTGCCGCGCGGGATCAGGACTACAGCCGGGTCGTACCGGGGCACGGTCCGGCGAGCGCTGCCTGGCCGGACGCAGCCAATGCGCAGGAACAGTATCTCTCGGCGTTGTTATCCGACGGAAGGGCGGCGATTGCCGAGGGCGTTTTCCTCGAAGATGCCATGGAGAGCATGAGTCGTGAATCCGCGGCGCCGTGGCAACTCAACGCGCGCCACCCACGAAATGTGAGCCGGGCTTATCGAGAGCTGGAGTGGGAGTAGGGCGGCACGAGCGTAACGTGCTCGTCCGCCATGGCTAATATTTCAGTTCCTGACTGTCGCACAAAAACTTCATTAACAGCTGAGCGTTCGCATACAGTTCCATTGCGTAGTCGACGATGTCCGGACTGACGATGAGGCTCTGGTCAAAGCGGTTGATGGCAATGAAATCCTTGCGTTTCAGATAATCGACGTACTTGTGGTCGGCCGGGAACCCTCGCGGTGGCCGTTTCAGCGATTCGCCGCCGAGCTCAAATCCGCTGCTGAATTTCCTGCTTCGCAGCAGTTTTTGCCATTCGTTCGGTTTGTCGACGATCCGCCTTCGTATCCGCTCCAGAGCGGGGCCGTCCGGGCGCCACATGCCGCCGCCGAGAAAACATTCATCGAGCCCGATATGAAAATAGTATCCGGGTGCGTGCGCGTTGCGTGCCTGCTCGTGGCGGAAATGAATGCCGATATTCGTTTTATACGGTCGCTTGTCGTGCGCGAAGCGGACGTCGCGGTAAATTCTGAACAATGAACCGCCGACCCTTTTCGGGACGCACGTGATGTGATCGGACAACCTGGGCATACGTTCTCCGACAGCGGCGATAAAGTCGAGCGCCGGTGCGACCACGAATTCCTCGTATCGCGGTTTGTTCGCCGTGAACCAGTCGCGATTGTTGTTCAAGGCGAGCTCGTGCAGAAAATCGAGAGTGTCGATCGGGAACCCCGGAAAACCGTCCCCTGCAGGGGTCGTTTTTTTTCGCTTTGCCATGACACTCAATCCTCCCGGGTATCCGCTGCCAGATAGTCGCTGGTCAGTCGGGTAAACGATTTCATCTGTTCACTGATCGTGTGCTCGTCAAGGTCGAGTTCGTCGGCAAGCATCTGCGCGACAACCGGCGCTGCTTCGCACGCGGCCGCAGCGTTAAGAAACAGGGCCCGCGTGCGCCGCGCCAGTATATCTTCGATGCGTCGCGCCATTTCATGGCGGATCGCCCACAAGCATTCGACCCGCCGATAATCGAGCGCCCGAACCAGCCGTTCATCGAGGCCCGGCGTGGTTCGTTCGAGCCGCAGCAATTCGGTCGCATCACCACCGTAACAAGCGTAGCGCAAGCTATCGCCCCGGCCGTTTTCCGGCGGGTTCAAAGGCAGCGAGGCCGTCGGCGAGGCGTCAATATCCCAACCGGCCTGACGTGCGGCGGTATCGACGCATTGTTCGGCCATGAGCCGGTAGGTTGTCCATTTTCCGCCCGAGATACTCAGGAGACCCGATGGCAGGACATCGATGCGGTGTTCGCGCGATACCTGCGCGGTGCTCGCGGCGCCGGGTGCGCGAACGAGAGGCCGAATACCGGCAAACGTCGACAGGATGTCATCCCGTCCGGGTGTTCGGGTGAGATACCTGCCGGCGGTTTCCAGGATGAGATTGATTTCCTCGCGCAGCGGGACAGGTTCATCCGGATCGCCGGATACCGGGGTGTCCGTCGTACCGATCAGCACATGTCCGAGCCACGGAATGGCAAACATGACCCGCCCGTCCGGGGTTCGTGGCATCAACAGCGCATCGTCTCCGGGGAGGAAACTCTTGTCGACGACGATATGAGCGCCCTGGCTCGGCATGATGGTGTTGTCGCGCGCGGAATTGTCGAGCCGGAGTAATCCGTCGCTCGCCGGTCCGGTTGCGTTCACGACGATGCGTGCCTCGATCTCATAGGACCGTCCGGTCTCCGTATCGCGACACGTCACTCCGCGTACCTGGTCGCCCGGATCCTTGAGAAAACCGATGACCGGCGCGTAGTTGAGCACGGTTGCCCCGTGTGCGACGGCCGTCGCGAGTATATCGATGAGCAGACGCGTGTCGTCGAACTGTCCGTCGAAGTAGCGCATCGCGCCGCTCAGACGGGCGCTGTCGACACCCGTCAGCGTCCGCGCCAGCTCCCGCTGCGGCACCCACGAACACGCATCGAGGGAATCGCCGCCGGCGAGTAGATCGTAGAGCTTTAGCCCGGCGTAGTATTTCGCTCTTTCCCACGCGTTTTCGATCGGGACGACGAACGCGAGCGGACGCACGATATGTGGTGCGTTGCGCAGCAGTATTTTTCGTTCGCGCAGCGCTTCGCGGACGAGCCCAATCCTGCCCTGTGGCAGGTAACGAACGCCACCGTGGATAATCTTGGTACTGCGGCTCGACGTGCCGGCACCAAAATCGCTGCCTTCCAGCAGTAACACATCCAACTGCCGGCTCGCCGCGTCGAGTGCGATGCCGGCGCCCGTTGCGCCGCCACCGATGACCAGCATGTCATACGGCCGCTGACGCGATTCAATGGCGTTGATCGCCGTGTCCCGGTTCACGAGAGGTCGTCTTTTTCCGTCCAGGCACCAGCCCGTTCCACCGCCCGGGACCACAAGCGGCGCTGTGTCGCGAGCGCCGGGGTTGGCGGTCCGGGCGAAAACGTCGCGTCGGTCTGCGCCAAAGCACGCAAGTCGTCGCGATGGCCCCAGGTACCGACCGCAATTCCGGCGAGGCCGGCGCATCCGAGGGCGGTACTTTCCGGATTTTTCGGACGACGCAGGGTGACCCCGAGGATATCGGCCTGCAGCTGCATCAGCAGGGCATTCGCGCTCGCGCCGCCATCGACTTTCAGACTGGATATCGGCTCGGGGGTGTCCGCTTGCATCGCGCCCAATACGTCGGCGACCTGGAAAGCAATGCCTTCCAGCCCCGCGCGCGCGATATGCGCACCGGTCGTACCGCGTGTCATGCCAAGAATCGCGCCGCGCGCGTGGGGGTCCCAGTACGGTGCTCCGAGTCCCGCAAACGCAGGGACGAGAACCACGCCGTCGCTGCTCTCGACACTCGCTGCCAACGCCTCGATGTCGGCCGAGCGCTCGAAAAGCGACAGGCCGTCGCGTAGCCACTCGACCGTCGCGCCACCCATGAAGACGCTGCCTTCAAGGGCGAACTCCGTTTGATCGCCGATGCGCCAGGCCACGGTCGTCAGCAGTCGTTGTGCAGACATCACCGGTTCGGAACCACAGTGGAGCAACACAAAGCAGCCGGTCCCGTAGGTACATTTCGCATCCCCCGGCTCAAAGCAACCCTGACCAAACAGAGCGGCTTGCTGATCGCCGGCGATACCGGCAATCGGAACGCCCGCGACTTCCGCTGTCTCGCAGCGCGCGACTATGCCGCTCGAAGGCACGACCGTGGCGAGCATCGACCTCGGTATCTGCCACAACTCCAGCAGCGCATCATCCCAATCCCCGAGATGCAAATTAAATAATGACGTGCGCGATGCGTTGCTGACGTCGGTAATATGGTGGTTGCCGTTCGTGAGTTGCCATACGAGCCAGCTGTCGACGGTGCCAAACGCGAGCTGCCCGGCCGCGGCCGCGGCGGCTGCACCGTCGCAGTGATCGAGTATCCAACGGACCTTGCTGGCGGAGAAATACGGATCGAGCAGCAAGCCGGTCGCCTGCTGAATTTGCGGTTCAAGCCCCGAATCGCGCTGGCGCTGACAGGCCTCGGCCGTACGGCTGTCCTGCCACACGATGGCGTTATGGATCGGCTCGCCGGTGCGGCGATCCCAAACGATGGTGGTTTCGCGCTGGTTCGTGATCCCTACTGCAGCAATGTCCTCCCGGCCAAGGCCTGCATCGGCAATCGCTGCAATCATTGTTTCGCGCTGTGTGCGCCAGATCTCACGGGGGTCGTGTTCGACCCAACCGGGCCGCGGAAACAGCTGTTCGTACGCTTGTTGTGCGAACCCGATGACTTGCTGTTGTTCGTCGAAGACGATCGTCCGGGAACTCGTCGTGCCTTGATCGAGTGCAACTATGCAACCCACCGATACGCCTTCCGTTCAGGTGAACACGGTTCGGATCATAGGTCACCCGCGCAGAAACGCAATCGCACGGTCCGGATGATCGGTGAATAGTCCGTCGACGTTAAGATCCCTGCATCGCGCCATGTCATCGGGTTCGTTGACGGTGTACACAAGGATCCGCAGGCCCGATGTGTGCGCCTCGGCGACCCGGTCATGTGCCAGGTCGCGCAGCGATATGTTCACCGAACAGGCTCCGATGTCGCGGGCAAAAGCGACGGAATTCGCGAACGTGCCGTCGCATAACGCGGCGAGCAGAATACCCGCCGGCGCGCGGGATGCGAGTCGCCGCATCGGTTCATCGAGGAACGATGACAGCATAATCCGCTCGCGCCAGTGTGGCTGGCTTTCCATTGCTTCTCCGAGGAGCGCGAGCAGCCTCGATTCCAGTCCCGCCTGTTTGATCTCGATGTTGAGACCGCAGCGGGCGTCGATAGCATCGAGCACTTCGCCAAGCAGCGGAATGCGCTCGCCCTCACCGGCATCGAGCCGGCGTAGCGCTTCGATGCTGTGATCGCAGATCGCGCCTTGCCCGTTCGTCGTACGTTCGAGCGTAGCGTCGTGAATGACCACGATGGCATCGTCGACCAGCCGGATATCAATTTCGATCCAGTCGGCCCCGGCCGCGACCCCCCGGTTGACGGAAAGCAGCGTGTTCTCGGGATAGGAACCGGCAAAACCGCGGTGACCAATAATCCACATGGTCGGTTTAAGCGACTTCAGCCGCAGCCATCCTGCGTGCCGCGATAAAGTCTGTTTTGCCGCTTGCGAGCGTCGGAATGGTCTCAACGGTCAGGACTTGCGCCGGAGCCATCAGCGCGTTGTCAGTTTGGCTGACAATTTTCTTCCGTATCCCCGCTGCGTCCTCGTCCGGCACATCGTCGGCGGACACGAGCAGCACGACGGCCTCGCCTTTTTTGGGATCGGGAACTGCGACCGCGACACAGGCGAGTTCGGGCATCGCAAGCGCATCCCGCGCCGCTTCCTCGACCGCCCCGAGACTGACCATTTCACCGCCAAGTTTCGCAAACCGCGAATAGCGGTCCACGATACTGAGAAACCCGTCTTCGTCGATATGGCCCTTGTCGCCGGTTTTATACCAGCGCGTACCGTCGAGCGTCACGACAACCTGTTCAGTTCGTTCGCTATCGCCGAGGTATCCGAGCATGACCTGGTTGCCGCCGATCAGAATGAGGCCATCTTCATTCGCGGGCAGTGTGCTGAGGGTTTCCGGGTCGACGATCCGGAAGCTTGTTCCCGGCAGCGGCATCCCGACGGTTCCGGTTTTCGTGCCTTGCTGGATCTTCCAGCTGCGGACGTCCAGCACATCAGGCACATTCACGCTGGCCACGGGTGTCGTTTCCGTCGCGCCGTAGCCTTCGTAAATATCCTTGTTGAATTTCAGCTTGAATGCGTCGCGTACCGCCGGTGAAAGCTTCTCGGCACCGGCCACGACGATACGCAAGGACTCGAACATCAGCGGCAGGACCCGGTTGTTCTTTGTATACAACCGGAAAAATGTCGATGTGCCGAACAATACCGTCGCCTTATGTCGCGCTATCGCTTTTCCTATGTTCGGGGCATCCGTCGGATCCGGATGCGCGACGACCGGTATACCCTCGATCAGCGGCATGAACGTCGTAACCGTCAATCCAAACGCGTGAAACAGCGGCAGCGTTGCCATGAGCACGTCGTCCGGTTCTGTGTTCAGTACATCGGATACCTGCCGAACGTTCGACATGACGTTCTTGTGCGACAGCACGACGCCTTTCGGTTCACCCTCGCTGCCGCTCGAGAACAGTATGGCCGCGGGGGCATCGATATCCACCCGCCGGTGGTACCACGCCAGCAGCAGCGTTGTCGGCAATACCGTGAAAGTCGCGAGCGTCAGAAGTTTGTTCAGTTGCGACGGTACGGACATGACGTCTTCAAGGCAGATCAGGGTCACGCGATCGCCGAGTTCCCCGATGTCGATGCCGCGGGATGAGAGTTTTTCCATGAACTTGCGTGAGGTGAAAATCTGCCCGATGCCGGCACGCGTGATGGCGCTTCCGATCGCGTCGATACTCGCGGTGTAATTGAGATTGACCGTGGTTTTTCCGCAATTGAGGATCGCCATGTTAGTGATCGCCCCGGCGCTCGTCGTCGGCAGCATTACGCCGATATTTTGCGCGTCGCAATGCCGGCGAATATAGCGGGACAGCAGCAGGACCCCGGTCGCGAATCGCCGGTGGGTTAATGGTTTCCCGGTCGTGTCCGTCATTGCCGTGCGGCCGGCCAGGCGTTTCGCGGTCGCCAGCCATGCCGCCGCGACGCTCGGCAGCGCGTTCGTGTACTCCTGCCACGCCGATATCGACAGTTCAGACACCGTCTGTTTCAGTTCGTCGGCTTTTGTATTAATCGGCAGGGCGCCTCCGAATGCGACGACAATGTCGCGCTTGCGGCCGGCCTTGCGCAGCTGTTTCAAACCGGTATTCGAACGTGAAAAGCTGCTGCCCCACAGACCGCGCAGGTAGAACGGCACGATCACGCCCGAGGCATCGGCGGCTGCCTTCTCGTAACCGTGCTTGAATTCGCAGAGTTGACCGTTGCGGCTGATCGTACCTTCCGGAAACAAACACACGACTTCGCCTTCGTTGAGCAGTTTCGTGACCTCGGCGAGTGCCTGCTGGTACCGCCCTGAGGAAATCGGAATGCATCCGAAAAAATCGAGAAACCATTTCAAGTACCAGCGCTCGTAGATACTGCGATCCATAATGAATCGCACCGGTCGCGGACTCGCCATCTGTATGATCGCCCAGTCGATCCAGCTGATATGGTTACCGAGCAGAAGAACGCCGCCCGTTTCGGGAAAGTTCTCGAATCCGACAATACGTAAACGGTACTTGCTGGAAAATATTTCGTTAACGACATAACGCACGAGAGATTGCGGAACCTTATAGATCGTATACGCAGCGCCACACACTGCGGTCACCGCGAGTATTGAAAACAAAACACCGGTGTCTGCTCCGATGTAGGAGAGCGCAACAGTCACGCCGAGGAATCCCAGCATGGTCGTATTCTGAATGAGGTTGTTGCCGGCAAGAACGCGACCACGTTCCCGTTCTTTCGCGTGAAACTGAATCAGCGCATTGAGCGGCACGATGAATAATCCGCCAAGAAACCCGAGTGCGATGAAATTGATACCGAGAGCGACGGGTCCCGGCAGGAAGGGCAACAATACGATCGAACCCGCAACGCCGACTGCACCAACGGGGATCAGTCCGGTTTCGATATGATTCTCCGATGCCTTGCTCGCCATCGAAGAACCAAAAACAATTCCGATACCGGCGCAAGCCATCAGGCCCTGGATCACGACCGTGTTCGTGATCCCCATTTCGCTTTTTACGAATGCGGGGAAGCTCGCGAGCACGACCTGCGCGATGGCCCAGAAAACCGACAGGCCGACGATCGATAACCAGATGATGTCTTGCCGCCAGATCAGGCTCAGGTTGTCCTTCAGATACTGGCCGCGGGTGTAGGCATGCCAGTCGAACCGCAGTGCCGCTGCGACCGGTTTGAATACCGGGAGGCGGTAGGCCAGTACGAGTTCAATGACCGTACCGGCAACGAGAAACCAACCGATCGGGGCGATGTTTGTCAGGATCGTTGCTTCGGCGAACACCGTCGTCTCTGCGAGGCGGTGTTCAAACAGGATGGAAAAAACGAAAGTACCGAGCAGAATCGCAACGGTCGTCGCTACCTGGACAAAACCGTTGGCCTCAGCGAGTTTCGTAACGCCGACGAGGTCCTTGATAAACCCGTACTTGGCCGGCGAGTAAATCGCGCTCTGCATCGCGAGGATAAACGTCATCGCGAAGGCGAGTTGAAAATTTCCCTGGTAGTAGCTCCAGGTGATCACGAGCGTGAGCAGAAACGCGAGCCATGCACTCAGGCGCATGACCGAGGTTTTGGAAAAGCGATCGGAGATGTGCCCGGCGGGCGAAAACAGCAGAACGAACGGCAACAGTATGAGTGCGTTGACGATGGCGGTCAGAACGACCTGCGTTTCTCCATCGTAGGCTTTGAAGACCGTATTCTGGACGATGATCTTGTGCCCGAGATCAACGAAGGCGTTAAGGAATACGACGGAAATAAAAGCGCCGAATCCGCGGGTTTTGATGAGTTCCAGCATCGTTGCGTCCTGCTCAGGGATTAATTGGATGTGACCATTACAGGATTTGGTGTCGTATATAGCAACTCAAGAGAAAATAGATTCAGAATCTATGCTTTTTGGTATCTTTAAATGCTACTTTGTGCATTACTATGAGCGTTCCCCAAGCGGGGTGTTCGTCCCGGTTGAGCTTAGCAAGGAGAGAATTCATGGCACAAACCATACTTCTCATCGACACTCTGAAACAGGCCCTGAAGGCGCACGGCAATACTTACCGCGACGTCGCATCGGCGCTCGATTTATCCGAGGCAACCGTCAAGCGGTTGTTCGCCGGCAATAATCTCTCGTTACAGCGCCTTGAGCAGATCTGCCACATGATGGACCTCGAGATCAGCGAACTCGTCCAGATGATGAGCGGACGCCAGGAGCGAACGGAAGCGCTCACCATCGCCCAGGAACAACAAATCGCGGACGATACCGTGTTGCTGCTCGTCGCGGTGTCGGTACTGAACAAATTTACGTTTCGCGAAATCCATGAACATTACGATATCTCCGAGACGGACTTGATTCGCAAGCTTGCTCATCTCGACCGTCTGAAAATAATCGAATTGCTGCCGAAAAACAGGATCAAGTTACTCATCTCGCCGAATTTCAAGTGGCACGACGACGGCCCGATCCAGCGGTTTTTTCAGGAAAGGGTCGAACGTGAGTTCTTTGCGTCCCGGTTCGGGAAGGAGACAGAAAAACTGATTTCGATTTCCGGTTTGCTCTCCGTCGGATCCAACGGCCAGTTTCAGCGCAAAATGGCGCGGCTTGCGGAAGAGTTTGCGGATTTGCAGCGTGATGACGAGCGACTCGCGTTATCCGAACGCCACGGCACGACGATGATTCTCGCAATTCGGCAATGGGAATACGGGCTGTTCGAGGAGTTTCGGCGAAAATAGTACGGGTATTTTTCGACATGCGCCCGGCTCGACTCTCATCCGGCCCGGCCGCGCCAATATTTCGACAGTGCTGGAAATCTGTGCGCCTGAACCTGAATTGCGGGGTTAATCGGGATATCATCCCGCGGCGCGTCCCCGGGTGCTTCCGTCCACCATGGCGTACGCGCGATCAAGAGCACCCGGAATAGAACATGCGTCGATCGGCACCTCGAACTTATGCACTACCCTATTTGGGCGATTTTTCAGCGGCGAGCTTTCAATACCATGCCTGACCTAGGGGAGAGCGGGGCTCGATGTTATTCGGCTATGGCGATTTATCGCCCCGGCTGGAGCCAAAACACCGTTAACTATCGTACTACCCTGCGATAGACGACGGTGATCCAGCCCGTTTTCACTACGTTCGAGTCGACCCGACTTTTAGTCGGATCGACTGATACGTCCCTAATACTGCCTGACATTTGCGCTCGGGTTTCCGAGCGCATTTTTTTCCCGCCACGATCGCCTGTCTTCCAGCCCGGTTCTCCCGACGAGGTCCGAAGCGGTTGTCATCGGCAAGCTGAAAAGTTCGTCCCGTCGACCGGGTGTCACACCTGCCGTTGCCCCGGGATTGAAGGCTGATGCGGTGGGTCTTCGGTTACGGATCCATTATCTGGCGCCCGTCCTTCCCTTACGTTGAAGCGCGCCCCGCGTTGCTGCGTGGCTGGCGACGACGGTTCTGGCAGGGGTCGCCGGATCACCGCGGGACGCCGTTGCAGCCCGGACGCGTCGTCACCCTGGTCGCGGATACGGATGCGGTGTGTCACGGCATCGCTTTCGATACAGGCGAGTGCGAGACCCCCGAAATATTCGAGTCGCTCGATGTCCGTGAAAGCGGGGGTTACGTGCGCATGATGGTTGATGTCGAATTTACCGATCGCTCATTAACCACGGCGATGACGTATTTCGCACCGCCCGAAAACAATAACTTTCTGGGCCCGGCGCCGCACGGCGATCTCGTCGCCCAGATTTCCACGAGTACGGGTGCCAGCGGCAACAATACAGAGTACGTTTTGCGCCTGGCTAAAGCGCTCCGCGAACTCGACATCCTCGATGATGAAGTGCATCGGCTCGAAGCTTCGCTTCGGGCGCTCGATGATTGATTGATCGTGGTGATGAAAAGAACCTGCACTGATTCGGGAACCACGGAGTCACGACTATGAACGTGAAACTCACCCTGAAATGGATACTCGCTCTTGGCGCCGCGACGGTGTTCGTCGTTGCGGTCGCGCTCGTGCTCGTTCTCGGCCGCGACGCGGATGACTACGGCCGCGAACTTGCAAATCAGATTGAGACAAGAACCGGGCGTTCGTTTTCGATAGACGGAGATGTCGGGCTGAAGCTCTCGTTAGTACCGACATTGACGCTCGCCGGGGTTCACATTGGCAATGCCCCGTGGGGGTCCGCGGGCGATATGATCAGTATCGAACAATTCGAGGCGCGGCTTGCCGTCGTACCGCTGCTGAAGGGCGAATTCCGGGTCAAACGAATCGTTCTGTCCGGGGTAACGCTGCAACTGGAAACCGACCGACGGGGGCGGGGCAACTGGCTGATAAGTCTCGATTCGGATCAGGCGGAAGAGGCGGCCAGCTGGCGCCCCAGATACGACCTCGAATCGGCGCTGCTTGACGATGTCGTGATCGAGTACCGTCCGCATGGTGGAGACCGGCAGCGGCTGGATATCGCCGAGCTGAAGCTGGTACCCCAGGGTCTCGGCCGACCTTTGGACGTGACGTTCAATGCCGCTATCGAACAAGGCGAGCTGACCGCCACCGGCACGATGTCGAGGTTACGAAAACTGATCCTCGATGAGCCGTTCAGTGCGGATTTCAGCGGCCGCCTCGATGACATTGATTTTACCCTGCGGGGCGAAATCAACGGACCGTCCACTGACGACGGACAACTGCACGTCTCCTTCGCAGCGCCGAGTCTTGCCCGGCTTGGTGCGCCACTGGCGCTCGATTTTCCCGATGGCAAGCCGGTCACCTTGGCGGCCTCGGTCAGCCGCGAGGGCAGCGTCGTGACGCTGAAAGCGTTCACGGCGTCGTTGGGAGGCAGCACGGTAAACGGTGATCTCGCGATTGAAATGAAGCGGTCACCGTGGCGGGTGGAAGGGCAGATCAGTTCGCCTCACGTTGTCGCGTCCGACGTTTTGCCCGCGTCCCCGAACACAGTCAAAACCGACAAGGTGTTTTCGCAGACCCCGTTGTCGTTCGACGCTCTCCGCCACGTCGACGCAAGGATTGACGTAATCGTGCGCCGGTTGGACACCGATTACGCCGAAGTGACGAATCTCGGCTTCCGGGTTGACCTCGACGACCGTTTGCTGGACATCGACGATCTCGCTGCCGATGTGGCGGGTGGGGAACTTGCGGCGAAACTTCGCGTTGATGCGAAGGAGACGAAGCCCGCCGTGGCCTTCGATTTGTCAGTTCAAGGGGCGTCTCTCGAAAGACTCCGGCCGTTGGCAGCTGATCGCCGCGTCGCGGGCGGCGCGATGGATCTGAAGTTTAATATCAAGGGCAGCGGCGTCTCTGTCGACGAAATAATGGCCGGCGCCGACGGCTTGCTCGCCGTCGACATCGGGTCGGCAACATTGAATAACCAGGTGGTTGGTCTCGTTCAAAGCGACCTTGCATGGTCGTTTATCAGCCGTCTCAATCCGATGCGTGACCGTGAGCCGACGACGCGTATTGAATGCGTTGTCGTACGGTTTCCCATCGCCGACGGGCTGGCGAGTAACACTCGCGGCATCGGTATTCTCACGCAGCGGTTGTCGGTCCTCGGCGGCGGCACGATGAACCTCCGCACCGAGGCAATCGATCTCGGCGCACAGCCGAAACCGCGCGAGGGCGTGGGTCTTACGGTTTCCGGCATTGCAGATTTCATGCGCCTCGGCGGTACGCTCAAAAACCCGGCCGTCAGCACGAATGCCGCCGGGGTAGCCATCGCCGGCGCCAAGGTCGGTGCTGCGGTCGCCACGGTCGGATTGTCCGTCGTTGCGGAAGGTCTGTACGACCGGGCGACGTCGAACGAGAATGTCTGCGAGACCGTGCGGGACTCGCTGACCGCAGGCACTTCCAAATCGCAAAGTGCTGCTGCATTCGAGGCGACGAAATCGAAAACCAAAGCCGCGGCCAGGCGCACCGGCGAGGCGATTAAGGGCGCATTCAAAAACCTCTTTGGCAAGTAATTCCTGCCACCGGGCGATGGTCGGGGTCGAACCGCGCGATCGCTTTCACTTTCAGTTTTCTACGGCCCGCCGACGCCGCTGCCGGGGAATAAAGCTACACTAGGGCGGTCACAAAACCGGTTCGGCGGGCAATGTTCGAACGTTACATCGGCATCGATTATTCCGGCGCGAAGGCGCCGGTGTCGCGATTGCGGGCGCTGCAGGTCTACGCGGCGACGCCCGCGCGCAATCCCTCGCGCACCGCGGTTCCGAGTACGGCGGCGCAGAACTGGTGTCGCAAGGATCTGGCGGCGTGGTGCATACGCGAACTGACCGGCGAGGCGCGTTGCATCATGGGAATCGATCACGGCTTTTCGTTTCCCATGTCCTACATGCAGCGGCACGATCTGAAGGGATGGCCGCAGTTCCTCGATCACTTTGCCGGCTTGTGGCCAACGGATCGGGATCATATGTACGTCGATTTCGTTCGCGAAACGGAACCGCCCAGCGGTACGTCCGCCGAGCTACGACTCTGCGAACAATGGACCGCCGGCGCGAAGAGCGTGTTCCAGTTCGACATGCAGGGATCGGTCGCAAAATCGACCCATGCCGGTCTGGTGTGGTTGCGAACGATGCGGCGCCACCCCGGCCTGCTCGACAGGGTCCATTTTTGGCCGTTCGACGGATTCGATATCCCGGAAGACAAATCGGTCGTCGTCGAAGCCTATCCGTCCCTGTTTCGGCGACGTTACGCACCGGACGACCGGACCAGCGATGAACACGATGCCTACGTTGTGGCGATGTGGCTGAAGCAAATGGACGTGCGCGGGGTTCTGCGCCAGTACCTCAATCCGCCGTTGACGTTGCCCGAGCGCCGGGCCGCCGATCTCGAAGGGTGGATCATCGGGGTCTGCTGAACCGGCTCCGCCATGCGCAAGCGTATTGCCGCGCCACCGGTTGTGTCGGGAAGTAACGACAATTATGTATAAGATTCAGTGCGTTAGTTAAATCCATCCGATCCGGCCCGAGGTTCTAACCGTCAATTTGCGACGCCGGGCACGCTTATCTATCCCCGCCGTGTGACCGAGTTCAGAAATCGCTGCAGATTGCCGCTAAATCCAGTCAGGTTGGCCCGTTTATTGAGTGTCAACGACTGCGCATCGCTTCGGTGGGCAGATTAATCAAACTCGGGACGAAATTGCGTGAACACAAAAACAATAACCCAGACCCTGCCGGGGGCCGACGGACACCACCGGACGCAGCCGGAACTATTGCTCGGCAGTATCGCCGCCGCGGTCGTCGCGGCGACGGTGTGGGCTGCAAGCGGGAGCGCGTTCGCACTTGGATGGGCGCTCGCGGCACAAACGATATACGGCGCGCGCTGGTATTTTTCCCGCCGTGGCGCAGCCGAGGACGGCGGCGCGGATTTTTCCTTGCGGATCGGACTCGTCCTGACCGGCCTGCTGTGGGGCAGCGCGTCGGTTGGCTGCCTGATGACCCATGGCATGAACTGGCTGACCGGCGTAGTGATCGCGACGACCGTCGCGCTCGCGATTCTCGTGCTTGGCTGCTACCTGGGCCGGCGCTCGCTCGTGATCCCGTTCGTCGGTGCCGCGATTGCGCCTATCGCAGTCGCTGGATTGTTCGTCCTCGAGAAAGACACGATCGCTGTCGGGGTCACGAGCTTGTTGTTCATGGCGGTGATTTCGATCGCGGCGAAGTATATTGATTTAGTGGCGACTTCATTGCATCAGACGAAATCCGAGCGCGACAAATTTCTCAGCATGGCGGAAAACTCCGAGCAGGAGTTGGCACGGCTGCAGGTCGGCATGAAGACGACAAAGGAAAAACGAGTCGAACTGCAACACGAGCTGAACGAAGCCAGCTCCAACCTGTTGATCAGCGAAGGCAAGGCTGAGGCGCTTTCCAATGCGCTGGAACGCGTGACCCCGTACGATACGGAAACCGGCTTACTCAACGCGAAGAAGTACGTCAACGTGCTCGATCGCGAATGGGCACGCATGCAGCGCCAGGAACTGCCCATCACGGCGGTGCACGTGATGATCGACAATTTCGAAGACTATAAGGAAACCTACGGCAAACTCGCCTACGAGGCAGCCATTCGTCGCATCGCGGAACTGATGCGTAAAACCGGCACGCGGCCCGGTGATGTCGTTGCCCGACTGGACGAGAACAAGTTTGTTTTGTTGCTGCCTGAAGCGGACCATAAAAATGGCGAAACCCTGGCGGACGTATTGCGACAGCAAATCAGACGCCTGAATATGCCAAATATGAATTCGGCAATGCACTCGGCGGTGACGGCAAGCTTCGGTGTGGCGACTGTCATTCCGACCAGCGACCTGACGACCGAAGTGTTCACCGGTCGCGCTGACGATGCGCTCTACGAAGCACAGTTCCAGGGTGGCGACAAAGTTGTTCGCTTTCGCACGATGAACAACATCAAGCTCGAGCACTGGGACCGCGATCTTGAAGGTGATTTAACGCCCGATGGTCTCGTGCGCAAACTCGCGGTACTCGGCTACGATTCCGAACCGAGAACATTCCGGCCGGGCGAACGGCTGCCCGACATGAAGGTGCAAATCGATACGATAGACGCCATTGTGCAGGGGCAACTGAAGGTCTCACTCGAGGGCGAATCGCGAGTTCTGCATCCCGGCGACTGCCTGTTCATACCGAAAGGACACGTCACGAGCGTCGAGGTGGTTGGCGACAAGTCGGTCATCTGCCTCGAAGGTACGCGCGGCTAAGAGCGGGTTGATACAGGCCGCTATCGCCCGACGCCGATGAGATCGGCGATAATGCGGCGATGCCCGAACTCCCGGATATCGAACATTATCTTGCCGCGTTGCGCGCCCGGATCGCGGCCACCCGACTTGTCTCGATTTCGATCCAGAACCCGTTTCTGCTGAGAACCGTCGAACCCGCCCCGGCCGATGTCGAGGGATTGCAGGTCACGGAGTTGCGGCGTATCGGTAAACGCCTCGCCATCGGCTTCGAAAGCGGTTACTGGCTTGTCATCCATTTGATGATCGCCGGAAGGCTGGCATGGCTGGAGCCGCAGGCAAAGCGACCCGGACGCCGCGCCCTCGCGTTGTTTACATTTGAATCCGGCACGCTGGTAGTGACGGAAGCGGGCTCGAAACGGCGCGCCTCACTGCATATTGTCCGCGGCGATGCGGACCTCGACGCGCTTGATCCGCACGGACTCGAACCGCTGCTGGCGACACGCGCGGAGTTTCGCGAACGCCTAACGTTGCGCAATCACACGCTTAAGCGGGCGTTGACCGACCCGCGGTTATTCAGCGGTATCGGCAATGCCTACTCGGATGAGATACTCCACGCGGCGAAATTGTCACCGATTGCGCAGACACAGAAATTGAACGACGACGACGTCGACCAACTGTATGTATCCGTGCAGTCGGTGTTATCGATGTGGTCGACCCGGCTGCTCGAACAGGCGGGCGACAAATTCCCGAAAAAAGTGACGGCATTTCGTCCCGACATGAGCGTGCATGGTCGATTCGGCGAGCCATGTCCGCAATGTGGCACTGAAATTCAGCGCATTCGCTACGTGCAGAACGAACTGAATTATTGTCCTCGCTGCCAGACCGGCGGACGTGTCCTTGCCGATCGATCGCTGTCGAGGCTGCTGAAAAAAGACTGGCCGCGCACGATCGAGGAGCTGGAGGCGGCGAAGGGCGACGGCTGATTGTCTCGCCAGGATATCCCGGCTGCCGCGCTATCGGATCTCTTTCACTATCGCCTCAAGCCCTTCGAGAGACTTGATCTGTTCGTCCCGCGACGCGCCGGGATCGAGATTTAACAGGATCCGTGTAAAGCCCATTTTGATGAGCTCCGCGATCCGTTCGGCCCCTACATCCGGAGTCGACAATTCGTAACTCGCCGAGACGCCGTGTTCGATGTCACTGAACGGTCGACCGATCTTCTCGCACTCGATCCGAATCGCTTCGAGGCCCGCGCCCAGGTCACCCCAGCCGTCAACGGGGATCCAGCCGTCACAATATTCCGCGATGCGTTTTGGTGCCCACCTCGAGCCTGCGCCGAGCAATATTGGTGGCCCGCCGCGTTGCACAGGCTTGGGATAACACCAGATTGGATCAAAATCGATGAAATCACCGTGGAACTCCGCTTCGTCGTGAGTCCAGATTTCGCGCATCGCGAGCACGCCTTCGCGCGTGATTTTCCAGCGATCATCGAACGCGACGCCAAGGTTTGCCATTTCTTCGGCGTTCCACCCTGATCCGATACCGAGCAGCAACCGCCCGCCGCTGACCTGGTCCAGGCACGCTACCTGCTTGGCGAGGTGAATCGCGTTATGTTCGGGAATGAGTACAACCCCCGTACCGAGCTTCAAGGTACTGGTCACCGACGCTGCCGCGGCGAGTCCGATAAACGGGTCGAAAAAGTGACTGTAGTATTCAGGCAGGTCGCCGCCGAGAGGGAAAGGCGATTCGCGACTGACCGGGATGTGGGAATGTTCACCGAGGAACAGTGAATCGAAATGATGTTCTTCCGCCCAAACCGCGAGTTCAACGGGCTGCAGCGTGGTCTCGGTGGTCGTCGTAAATATTCCGAATTCCATCCTGATTTTCGCCTCCACTATCGACTTAACACAGGTTGGGGATCTGCGCGCTGAGCCGGCGACGAAAAGTGGCGGTCACCTCGGTGGCCCGAACAAGCTTTGTCGTGACCCGAAGATCCCCATTGATCCGCCCTGGGCTTACATCACCTTGCCGAGCATTGATTTCAGATCGTCGGCCGAAACCGGTTTCTTCAGAGTTCCGAGAATATTCACATCCTTCGCCCGCGCCAGAACTTCGGCTCCCGCAAGGACTCTGTCGTCGCCGCCACTGATGACGATGATGCGCCCATCGAACCCGTTGGCTTTCAATCCGAGAATCAAATCGACGCCGTCCATTTCGGGCATAAACATATCAACGAGAACGACGTCGATGGAATCGGCATGTTCGGCAATGTACTGCAACGCCTCGCGACCGGACTGGATGGCGACGACCTGAGAAATTCCGAGGTCGTTGAGCAGTTTGCTGGTCCGGTTCAGGGTGACGCGCTCATCATCTACGGCCAGGATTGTGAGGTCTTCAATTTTTTCTTTATTCATTGCGCTCTCTCTGTGTCAGCGATCTGAAGACCGGGTTTTCCCCGCGGGCATGCGCGTCCTCCGGCCGGCGGTCGGCGGCACCGTCTATTATGGCGGAATCGCGGGCCCCAATGCCCGCAGAATACAACACTAATTACACAGGTTCGTTCCGTGGACTCTTGCCGGATTTGCCTCCGTCGAAGATTGTTATAGCAGATTCCCGCTAAGGTCCCGTGGTTGCGCCAGAAGGCGCGGCGCCCGGGCAGAGTGGGGGGCAGGGGTCGACCGACCCGCACATTGCCGGCAGGTTGCACCGGATACGCGTCGAATCGGGGCACCGGACCCCCGGGTTTGAAAGCAAGGTCCGGAGTGCGATGATGTGACGGCCCGATTACATTGCGTGTCACTCCTGACGCTATGAAGAGGGCCACAATATGAGCATTGCAGCATTGCGTGAAAAGCCGCCAACAGCCGATACCGATCCCCGCTGGCCTGCCATCGTCAGCCGGGACCCGGCGGTCGATGGCCAGTTTTTTTATTCTGTGCGCACGACCGGCGTGTATTGCCGTCCGTCGTGCGGGTCGCGTCGCGCAAGCCCCAAAAATGTGGCGTTCCACGAAACCGCGGCTGATGCCGAGCGCGCAGGGTTCAGACCCTGCAAGCGCTGCAAGCCCGACCAGGCTTCGCTGGCCGAACGCAACCTCGAACTCGTGACGGCCGCCTGCCGGGTCCTCGAAACAGCGGAAACGACCCCGACGCTCGAACAACTGGCCGGACAGTTTGACACGAGTCCCTATCACTTCCACCGCGTGTTCAAATCCGTCACCGGGCTGACCCCGCGCCAGTACGCGAGCGCGCATCGCGAACGCCGTGTGCGCGAACGCCTCGTCGATGACGTGTCAGTGACCGATGCCATATTCGATGCGGGCTACAATTCGAACAGCCGTTTTTACGAACGCGCCGACGACGTACTTGGAATGACCCCGACTGAATTTCGCGACGGGGGCAGTAACGCAGCCATCCGGTTCGCCGTCGGTGAATGCTCGCTCGGCGCTATTCTCGTCGCGTGCAGCGCCCGGGGCGTGTGCGCCATTCTGATTGGCAATGACCCCGACGCACTGGCACGCGACCTGCAGGATCAATTTCCACAGGCGACGCTAATCGGAGGCGATCGTGAATTCGAGGCGCTGGTTGCGCGGGTCGTCGGTTTTGTCGAAGCCCCGTCACTCGGGCTGGACCTGCCGCTCGACGTGCGCGGGACCGCGTTTCAGCGACGTGTGTGGGAGGCGCTTCGCGACATCCCTTGCGGCGAAACCGCGAGCTACAGCGACGTGGCGTTACGAATAGGTGCGCCCAAATCGGCTCGCGCCGTTGCCCGCGCTTGCGCGGCGAACGTGCTCGCAGTCGCGATCCCCTGCCACCGGGTCGTGCGCAGCGACGGCGGACTGTCGGGTTACCGTTGGGGTGTTGAACGCAAACGCGTGCTTTTGGAGCAGGAAGCGAACGGATGAGTCCGGCCGGAGCGCGCGCCGATCAGGAATGTTTGCGCGCCATTACCGCGCGAATCGATCAGCGCAACTGGTCAGACCACCGTGACGGGATCGATCGTGACGGCAGTACGATTATCGAGGGGTTGTTGAGCGCAGACGAATGCGACGCACTGAGCGCCTCGTACGATACGGACCCGCCGTTTCGCAAAACCGTCGTCATGGCGCGGCACAATTTCGGCCGGGGAGAGTATCGCTACTTCAAATATCCGCTGCCTGAAATCATCGATGCGTTGCGCACGGCCCTTTATCGTCACCTCGCCCCGATCGCAAACGCATGGCAATCGGCGCTCGGCAACGACGAGCGGTTCCCGGCAGAACTGCAGCAACTGACCGAGGCTTGCCACGGAGCCGGCCAGCTGCGGCCGACACCCCTGCTGTTGCGCTACGGCGCTGATGACTACAATTGCCTGCACCAGGATTTGTACGGGGAATTCGTGTTCCCGTTACAGGTTGCTATTTTGTTGAGCCGCCCAGGCGAGGAGTTCAGCGGCGGCGAATTCATTCTCACCGAACAACGCCCGCGCATGCAGTCACGGGCGGAAGTCGTGCCACTCGACAAGGGTGATGCCGTCGTGTTTCCGGTTAACGTGCGGCCACGGCCGGGTACCCGGGGATACTACCGCGTCAATATGCGACACGGGGTCAGCCGGGTCCGCAGTGGCCAGCGGCTCACCGCGGGGATCATTTTTCACGACGCGACCTGATCTCGTGCCGTAGCCCGGGGCGCTGCCGATACGAAACCGGATTACTGCGCCTGATCGTTCGGAAATATCCGGAACTGGTTAACAGTTTCGCCGATCCCCGCTTCCCGCCAATTGCCCGATTACCGGTCATTTCCTATCGTACGCTCCCTGCGCGCAGGTGAACCCACGGCACTGTCCGGAACGCGCAATACAAGGATGAAACAATGCCCAAACGGATTTTGACGACCGCCACTTGTGCGTGGCTTGCCCTGTTGGTGACGACCGGTGCGCCTGTTGTTTCGGCCCTCACGGTTAACGATGGCGCCGCTGTAATGGCGCCGCCGTCGGCACCCGTGATATCAGAGCAAAACGCCGACGCGGGCAATGCGGTGGCGTCGCTCCGGCTCCTCGATCAGCCGATCGATGATGTGCTCCGGTTTGATCTGATACACAACGGCAACAGTGCGCACGCTCATGCCGCTGCAGTCCGTGCAGGACTCTCCACCAGTCCTGCGCCCGGCGGTTCAGCGACAATCGCGAATACCGGCGTCGGTGGACGCCTCGCGGCCGTGCCGCTACCGCCGGCACTTACCCTCATTTTTGCCGGCGCTCGCGCTGGGACTACGGATACGCCGGCTGCCAGGCGGCGTTACGAACCGGACTCAAATCGCATTTCGCGCGCAGCCGCCGGGTTAACGTGTCTGTTGCCTCGTGCGCGGCGCGTTCGTTCACCAGATTACCCGCCAGCCCGCCGCTTCCGTAGCGCAGAACCGTTTCGGTCCCGGCGCCGATAAAAGGTCGGCATCTCAACTAATGTGGTGTCGCGTACCCCGTGTACCGAAGCCCCGATGTCGATAGAATGGATGCTGCAGAGCAGGGGGCCATCCGCGTGTTACCCACGCGCCACTTCAATGAGTAATCTCCAGAATCATCTCGACGCATTCGCCGATAAGCGTTTGCCGTTTCCGGACCTCGTAGGTGCCGTACAGAACCTTGTCGCTGGCGATATATCGTCCTCGTCCGGATTCATGACGACGCTCAGCGACGCGCGCGACCGCGGCGTTCTGAACGACGACCAATTGCATGAACTTCTTACATCGGTCATCGATGCCGACAATATCGATGTCACCGCGGCCGTCAAAACCACGGACCATTTGAGTACGCAATCGTTTCCGAGCACGTTGGTTACGGGGGGGCAGGCCGTCGTTGGCACGGGCAGCGTGATCAAGGACCGGTTTGAACTCGAAAGGCTGATCGGTTCCGGGGGTATGGGGGTCGTCTACAAGGCCACGGATCGAATCAAGGTTGAGGCGAAAGACCGCGAACCATATGTCGCCATCAAAGTGCTGAACGAAGATTTCAAAATGCATCCCGAAGCATTTATTTCGCTCCAGCGCGAATGCAGCAAGGCGCAGAAGCTCGCGCACCCGAATATCGCCACCGTGTACGATTTCGATCGTACCGGGGGTATGGCATACATGACCATGGAGCTGCTGCAAGGTCAGCCCCTGAACGAGTACTTCGCGACCCAGTTACCGGATACCGGTCTCGCATTTGATGACGCATGGCCGATCATTCGTGGCCTGGCGCTTGCGCTCGGTCACGCCCACAAAAACCGGATCGTCCATTCGGACTTCAAACCGGGCAACGCCTATATCTGCGATGGCGGCGAAGTCAAAGTGCTCGATTTCGGTATCGCGCGTGCGGTAAAAAATCCGGGCCAGGCGGATACGACGATGTTCGACGCCGGCAGCCTTGGGGCACTGACCCCGACTTACGCCAGCCCCGAGATGCTGGAAGGCGAACCGCCTGACCCCCGCGATGATATCTATGGGCTCGGTGTCGTCAGTTACATCTTGCTGTCATCGACACATCCCTACGAACGTCACCCGGCAAATCTTGCCCGCGCGCTTGAGCTCAAACCGAAACCGATTGCCGCACTGACGAAAGGGCAGAACACGGCCCTGGCGCACGCGCTCGAATTCGAACGAGAAGGGCGGACGCCCGATATAGACACGTTTCTCGCAGAACTCGAGGGCGAGGGTTCGGTTGAAAAGCGCCTGAGATTTCAGTCGCGCCTGCTCGTCGTATTATCCGTCGGCTTCGCTGTAATGTGCGCGCTCGTCATCTATCTCTTATTGCGATGAGGCGTCGGCGGCACTCATTCAAGCCCGGAGGACCGGTGTCCCGTGCCTGCGCACACGCGCTCGGTCGTTATTGCGAGCTCGATGGCGTCGGCGACCGCCTGTTCCATTAGCGTTTTCGTGTCTTTTCCTTCTGCGCGGTCGGTCTGAACGTAGGCCGCGTAAATACGGGCGGCCACTTCATAGACCGTAGCGGGTACGGTGATGTCGCTGCGCAGATACTGGATGCGGGTAACGTCGGACATTTCGCGATAGGCCATGACAAGCAATCTCCTTGGCTGACGGTTGCAGGCTCAATGCAGTATAAGCGATTGACCGTAGTCGCCAACCATTCTCTCGCCGGAATCAAGCGCGCCCGACTGTCGTTCGCGCCGGCACAGGGGTACGGCTGGCAGTTTCAGCTGCCGTCCGTTACCAGGTCGAACACGTTACCTTCGCTCGTATCGAGCGGCGTGGCGCGTGCTTCACTCTTGCCCGTTTCCCGGATCGCTGCGTCGACTGTGCGCTCGGCTTTCGCCGCCTGACGCTCGCGCCGGCGGGCGGCGTCCGTTTCTCTCAATGCCTTGACGTCGAACACCTGTTCGCCATAGAGCCCGGTGTCGATGCGGTCGCGGGCAATGTCGGCGATCAGCACGGCGTCGATTTTTTGCTTCCGATCCGCATAGCCGTACACGAGTGCCAGATCACATAAAGTATTGATCACCCGCGGTATGCCGCCGCTGTTCCGGTAAATCAAACGCAGCGCGTTTTTATGAAACAGTTTCGGATCACCCCCGGCTACGGACAGCCGATGGCAAATGTATTCCGCCGTTTCTTTCTCATCGAGCGGTTCGAGCTTCGCGATCACGCTGATCCGCTGAGCGAGCTGTCTCAGATCATGACGTTTCAACAGTTCGTGCAATTCGGGCTGTCCGACCAGCAACAGCTGCAGCAGCATATGGTCGTCTGCGTTGATATTCGTCAACAGACGGATTTCTTCCAGTGTCTCCGGTCCCAGGTTTTGCGCCTCATCGACGATGAGTAACGTGCGCCGACCCGTGCTGTAGGTTTCAATCAGAAACTCGACGAAATCCTGGTGCAGTTCGACCTTACCCTTGTCCCTGAACGGGATGTCGAACGCCGCGGCGACGGTTTGCATCAGGTTGTCAAATTCGCGGGACGTATTCGATATCAGCCCGATCGTGTGCGTGTCTCCGAGCTTGTTCAGGAGGTTGCGCACAAGGGTCGTTTTTCCGGAGCCGACTTCACCGGTCACCACGGACAAGGCCAGGTCGTTCGTGACGGCGTATTCGAGTATCGACATCGCCACTTCGTGACGATGGCTCATGAACAGATAACTCGGGTCCGGCAACAGGCTGAACGGCTTCCCGCTGAGCCCGTAGAATTGCTCGTACATGGGCAAAATCCGTTTAAATTATCTACTTAATGCTACGCCGAAATCCGGGTGCATTCCGCGACGAGTCGCCAAAACGTGTGGAATTAACGATTTGTGATGCAGATTCATTCTCGCTGAGGAGAATGTATCCTTTGCGTGTCGGTTGACGTCTAAACAGACAGGAACCGGGAATAGTCCGGCTGATGCTGTAAAAACCGAACTGATAGGAGAAATACACGATGGAAACGCTGACATTACGTGACCGTGAACTCGTCGCGCTCGGCGCCGCGCTCGCTGCAGGATGCATTCCGTGCATCGAGTACCACGTGCCTCGTGCCCGTGAGGCGGGCCTGTCGGATCCCGAGATCACCGAGGCAATCGATCTGGCCGACAAGATTCGCCGCGTACCGGCGACAAAGGTGCTTGCGGCCGCGACCCGGGCTGTCGGCGCCCCCGCGAAGGCTTTGAAGGACACCGGTGAGCCGCTCGATGTCGGCGACAGCGGAACCACATCGTGTTGCTGATGGCTGCATATTTCCGGGCCGGCGGCAGTTGCGGCCAATGATCGATCCCGACGCTGCCATTAGCGATCTGGTCACGCCCGTACGGGTTTTTCTCAGGCGCTATTGTGGCGACGACCCGGCTGTCGATGACATTGCTCAGGAAACGCTGTTACGCATTGCCCGGTCGATAGCGACATTCGACGGCCGCTCGAGTCTGAAGACATGGGCATTCACAATAGCGACCCGTACGGCGAGCGATCACTTCCGCCGTTTAAAGCCGGTCGACACGATGCCGGCGCCAGACAGTGTCGACGAATTGATCGACGAGACACCCGGCATCGAGCAACGCCTTGTGATCGATGAGATGAATACGTGCGTGCGCGAAACGATCGATGCGCTGCCGGACATGTATCGTGCGCCCCTTATCCTGCGCGATCTCGAAGGGCTGACGCTCGCCGAAGTTGCCGGGGTTTGCGGGTGCTCCCTGCCAACGGCGAAGATCCGGCTGCATCGTGCGCGGCGGAAATTGCAGGAAAAGCTCGATTTCAAATGTGAGTTTTACACTGGCGCTGACGACATATTGCGCTGCGACAGGAAACCCGGGTAATCGGATACGTACGGTCCGTGGCGAGCGTTCCCATCTGATTCGCCGTACTGTTTGGATCGCGCCCGCCGCGGCCGAACCGCTCCCTCCTCTTCGATCCCGTCAGGCACGACCTTGTTTGCCGCAGCCGGCGACGTGGACCGCGCCATAAAAGTTGGCCTGATTTGCTATTCTTACCGGCAAGCGCGTGCAACGAAGCTTTCGCGTCCGTTCATTAACCTTGCGCCTGCGAGCGCACGACGAGGGTGTCGATGACGATTGGCCTGTTGGCGAAAGGCTTCGTACTGAGCGGCGTGGTGATCCTCGGATGGGCGCTGTTCAAAGTGCGGGCATTGATCGACCGCCTGCCTGATGGCCCGTTACGACGACGCTGGTACGTACTGGCCGCGCTCATTGTGATGTTCGTTGCCGGTTACATCGGTTACGCGGCCTTGTTCTGGAGCGCGCACCGCAGCCCGGTCGATTTAGTTGTCCCGGCGGTATTTTTCTTTGGTGCGTGTTTTGTCTGGCTGACGGCGGTTTTGTCATTGAATACCGCGGTCAGCATCATGCGCATCAGCGTGCTCGAGCAGGAAACGTTTACCGATCCCCTTACGGGTTTGTTCAATCGGCGATTTCTCGACCAGCGACTCAGCGAAGAACTTGCGAGTGCGCGGCGCTACGGGATCCCGCTGTCAGTACTGATGATCGATATCGATCACTTCAAGAAGATAAATGACAGTTTCGGTCATCAGACCGGCGACGAAGTGCTCGTCTCGGTAGCGAACACCTTGTCGGCCGAGCTGCGGGATTCGGACGTCATCGTTCGTTTCGGCGGAGAAGAGTTTCTCGTCATCGCGCCACACACACCGGTCGAGAATGCGGTTGGTCTGGCCGAGCGCCTGCGCGCGGTGACGGAAGCGCAGGATGTCCGGACGTTGCGCGGATCCGACGGCGTGCAATTCACGATCAGCGTCGGCGTCGCAACGTTTAACGAAGCCGCAGACACGGCCGAGGCACTCGTGGAAGCCGCTGACGGCAATTTGTACCGGGCAAAAAACGGTGGGCGCAATCAGGTCGTCGCCGACACCTAATCAGTTTTCGGCGACAACCAGGTTACTTGTGCTGTGCTTTCTTCGGTACATATCGCCATCGGCCCGCTCGACGAGCTCCTCTAGCGTGCGGCCATCGTCCGGGCACATGGCAACGCCAATACTGGCCGATACGGCGACGTCCGCGCCGCGCAAGTTGACCGGGCGTTCGATAGCTTCGACGAGCTTCCGAATCACCGGCGCAATGTTTTCACAACTGTTCAGACAGGCGACGAATTCATCGCCGCCGTATCTCGCAACCGTATCGGTATCCCGCAGCTCCTCGGTCAGGCGTTGACCGATGACCTTCAGGACCCGGTCGCCTGCGGCGTGGCCGTGCCGGTCGTTGATCGGTTTGAATTTGTCGAGATCGATAAACAGCACGGTCGCACGAGCCCCTTTTTCCACGGCCGCGTCGAGAATTTCCGTGGCACGACGTTCGAAGCTGAGGCGATTCGGGAGTCCGGTGAGGGCGTCGTGCTCGGCGAGAAACGACGCGCGAAGCTTGGCTGCTTCCTGCAGTTCCACGTCGCGTTCGAGCGAATGGCGCAGCAGGTAGTTCTCCCGTGAATAGCGGTCACGTACCCGTTGGGCGACGATGCCGAGTACGGTCGCCGAGACAAAGAAAAAAAGATTGATTGCGAGAACGACGACCTTGTCCGGATTGAGGAAATCATGGCCAACGACGGAGACCGCCACGTAGGTCCCGATCATCGTCGCCGAAATGAGTATCGACAGCGTGAGGCGCGCATAGGACAGCGTGTAGACCCCCATCGTGATGAGCAGCAGACCACCGTAATAAGTATCGACGGCGAGTTCACCCGGCGCCGCGAGCCAGATCATCGCGTTGATACCGAGCCCGAGGGGCACGAACATCAGGAAGACGACAGCCGGATAGAGGCGCTCGAAATTTCGATGCCAGGTCGCGAAAAAGCATAATGCGAGCAGGGCGTTCATAACGATGCGGATCGACCAGACGGTGTCGAGCACCGACGGCAGCGCCCACTGGTCCAGAATTCCGCATGCCACATTGATCAACGTGGCGAGTTCGACCCCGATCCGGGTCAGCCGACGTTTTTCCGACAGCAAGCCGTGCTCGTACTCTTGCCGCAGTGCAGCGTCAGAAAATGCCTGATGAAAAACGTTGCGCATGGTAAAAACTATGATCCTCGTCAAATGTAGCGGCCGATGCCGTGGAATTCTTGACCGCCGGAGACCGTAGCAGCCCGCCGCTCGCGATTCGGGCCGGCCGCGGGAATATCCGGGACGCGCTGGAAACACAGGAGTCACGAAATGAGTGCGATACGCTCTGCTTACGGCAAACCGTTCGTCATCGACCCGGATGCGCCGGACGACAGCGCCGACCGCAAATGGACCGATCCCGAAGTGGGCACGGGCATTCTCACCGAGAAGCAGATCTACTATGCGCGCGACCATCTCGAGCGCGAATGGGACCGGATGTGGGCGCGGACGTGGAATCTTGCCGGTCGCTGTTCCGACGTATCAGATCCGGGCGACTTCTTCCGCTTCGATCTCGGACCCGAATCATTCATCGTCGTGATGGATGAGACGCGCACGGTTCGCGCGTTCTACAACGTTTGCCAGCACCGCGGTTCGCAACTGGTCGAAGACGATTTCGGTCGCCGCCGGAACTTTATTTGTCCGTTTCATTCCTGGTGCTGGGAACTGAACGGGAAACTGAAACAGATAACGGATCGCGAAACGTTTGATCCGGAAGTTGTTGCCGATGAACCTCCGCTCGCGGAAGTGCAGTGCGACACGTGGGGTGGGTTCGTCTTCATCAACATGGACCCCGCGGCCGGCCCGTTGACCGAACATCTCGATGTCCTGCCCGAAATTCTCGATGTGTACCGGCCCGAAGATATGATTGTGGTCAAGGACGTGTCGGCCGAGTGGCCGGTCAACTGGAAACTTGCGCTCGATGCGTTCATGGAGGGTTATCACGCGCATCAGCGGCATCCCGAGTTGATCCGGCTGATCGACGATTATCATTTTCAGCATGATCTGTTTGGTCGCGGGCACAGCAAGATGATCATTCCGTTTGCTTTCAAGAGCCCGCGGATTGCCGATCAGGATGCATTGACCCCGGAACTCGAAGTGCTGTTAAGTGAAGCGGGTGCGGAACCCGCCGAGTACAAGGGCCGTGCGCGCGATGTGCGCGAGGGCTACAAGTCCGCACGGCGCGCATGGGGTGCGGCCAACGGATTCGATTTTTCGGACTTTTCCGACAGCCAGGTCGCGGACGACTGGAACTTCAATATTTTTCCGAATGTCACGTTGAACGCGCATCCCGAAGGCATACTCGTGATGCGCTTCCGCCCGCATCCGAATGATCCCGAAATCTGCCATTACGATGTCTGGGTACTGGCACACAAATCGTCGAATCCGGATTTCCGTCTGCCGTTCTACATGGATACGCCCGAGGCCGATCTCAGTGGCGCAGCACCCCGACCCGATCGACGGCGGATCAAGCATCGGGAACCGGGACTCGGCTACGTGCTCGACCAGGATGGTGAGCATCTACCGCTCGTGCAGCGCGGCGTCCGTTCACGCGGGTTCGGTGGTTTGCGTCTCAGCTATCAGGAAATACGTTTACGTCATTACTATCGTGAATACTGGCGCTATTTTGACTGACCAGGTTCGCTTTCGGCGTCACCCCGGCAACGATATAATCGTCCGCTAACGAGGCGGCGCGAAAGTACCGCAACACCCCCTCGCGGCAATCAGCTCGTCGGTGTCGGTATCGGCAGCACGGGACTGCCCGCGCGCATTCCCGATACGGCGGAAATTTGGCCAGTGCTGCAATTCGACGGCAAATTCATTGCCGGATTTTTCCTCAAGGCCGGACTCGGCGCGGTATTTATCTATCCGTGCATGGTGTTGTTATTCAATACGACACCGATGGCTGTGCGTTTCGATCAATGGCCGACCCGCGCCCTGCTGTTATTTGCCATAGCGATATTTGCCGCGATACTTGCGTTACCCCGGCGCTTCGGGCCGTGGGCGCCAGCGCGAACGATCGTCTCGGCGTGGGTGCTTGTTTTCGCCGTGTCGCTTCCTTTTGCGTTGCTGAAACTGATCATGGGCGATAACCAGGTCGAGCCAATCCTGATATTTCTCGCCGGGGACAACCTTGGCGAAGTGCTGGCGGTCGGCCGTGACAGTTATGCGGGTCTGCTGCTCAAGGCGACCGGGTTTTTCACGGCATTTATCCTGAGTCTGATATTCCTCGTGCGCCGTTACGAGCGCATGGACGGGATCGTCAGTGTGCTGTGTGTCGTGCTGCTGCTACTCCATCCCGTCACGGCACATGTTTTCGCTCTGCTCGTACCGAATAAAAGCCACGCGGAATTCGATATCGGGAAACATTTCGCGGCGCTAACCGCATCGAACGAGTCCGGACGACCGAAGAACCTCGTCCTGGTGTATCTCGAAAGCCTGGAGGCGACGTTTGCAGTCCTGCCGCAGACAGCCGAAGGTTTCGCACCGCTAAAAGCACTTGCCGCTGGCGCGTTTTCCGCGAGCGATATTCACCAGGTGGAAGGTACGCGCTATACAATCGCCGGGATCGTCGCGACCCAGTGCGGCGTCCCCCTGATCCCCTATGGCCTCAACAATATCGGGTTCGACCACCACACCGAACATTCGCTGAACTCAATCATGCCGGGAATTACGTGCCTCGGCGATATTCTGGCACGCGACGGCTACACCGTGTCGTACATGAACGGCGCGTCGCTGGAGCGTTATTCGAAACGCGGGTTCCTCACGAGTCACGGTTACGACCGCCTGTTTGGCCTCGAGTCCGTCGATGCCACAACGATTGCCGGACGCGACAACGTATTTGGCATGAACGACGGTGTGCTGTTCGAGCACGTGTTCGACGAGCTCGACACGTTGAAACGGCTCGACAAGCCGTTTCTGTTGTCGGTGCTAACCGTGGGTACGCACGGGCCGCACGGGTTTCACGATCGTGACTGCTCGCGGGAACGAAAGGATATCGGCGGGCTCGCCGCCGCAATACGTTGCGCGGGCGAGTCCGTTGAACGCCTGCTCGAAGCACTCCGGCGTAAAGGACTCGCGGAGAACACGCTCGTCGCCGTCATGAGTGACCATCTCGTGATTAACCGCCACCTCATTTACGCGCCGGCGATGAGCCGCGCGATGGCGGGGGTTCGCGACGACCGAAGAAACCTGTTTTTCCTTCGCGGATACGGCATCGCGGCGCAGAAGACACCGAAGCCCGCGGCCATGATCGACGTGTATCCTACGCTCCTCGAAGCGCTTGGCTACGACCTGCCGGACGGCCGCGCAAACCTGGGGGTTTCGTTGTTCAACGACAAACCGACACTGGTCGGGACGTTCGGCGCGCACGGGGTCGACGATCTGTTCCTGCAGAATACGCGGCTTGCGGAATTCTTATGGACGCAGAACTCATCGCCTCCGGATACCGAACGGCCCGCGAATTCCGAGCCCTGAGCTACGGAGATCCGAGCATCGACACGATCGTCTCTGTGTCATGTACGTCACCCATGCCCATGAGAAACGCCGACAGCGTTGCGTCGTGCTCTTCCTGCGTGCGGCCGGCGTTACCGTCGGAAACCATGATCGTTTTGAACGACAGCATCGCCGCCTCGCGCGCCGTTGTTTCGCAACACATGTTCGTCACCGTCCCGGTAATGAGCAGCGTATCGATAGCGCGTTGCTGCAACAGCGATTCGAGTTTGCCACCGCTGCCGATAAATGCACCGAAGCGGTTTTTGCTGATGATCGGGTCGTCGCCGTCAACCTCGAGCGGGTCGTAAATACCGTGACTGTCGCAACCGTCGATGAGCGCACCCCGGAACCGCTCAGCCGCTTCGGTACTCATCACGTGATCGAAAAATGTCGGCCAGTAATCCTCGGGCCGCGGCCCGTAGGTCGATTTGATCCACACGACCGTGCCGCCCGCAGCGCGTAGCGCGTTCGCCAGTCGATTGATGTTCGGCACGATGCCGCGCGCAGCCGCCGTCTCTATCGCAGCACCTTCGTCGACAAAGGCGCGTTGCATGTCGACGACAATGAGCGCCGTTTTCGCGGCTTCGAGCGATTCGTAGATATGCAACCTGCCGCGCCGCCGCAGGATAAAGTCGACGGTAGGTTGCGAATACCGTGTTGGCTCCATCATGGGTATTACTCCGGGCCGCGTCGCGGTGTCCGTCTAGGTTTTGCTGTCCTCGATTTTTCGCCAGATCGCATGCGGCCGTAACGGCAGCTCCGTGATCTCGACCCCGAACGGTGTCAGCGCGTCGCACACCGCGTTCGTCAACGCACCCGGCACGGAACTCGGGCGGCCTTCGCCAATCCCGCGCGTACCGAGCGGCGTGTGCGGGCACGGGGTCGGGGCATAGGTTACCTCGATATCCGGAACATCCGCGGCGGTTGCGATCTTGTAGCGTTCGAAATCCGCAGTCATCTGCTGACCCTGCTCGTCGTAGACGTACTCTTCGAAGACCGCATTCGACAAGCCCTGCACAACGGCGCCGTGCATCTGGCCATCCACCACGAGCGGGTTGATGACGTTGCCAACGTCCTCCGATGTGATCCACCGGTTGACCTTGAACTTGCCCGACTTCGCATCGACTTCGACGATGCAGCAATCCGCGTTAAAACAGATCATCGGTTTGTCCGCCTCGAAGAACGCGGTGGTTTCAAGTCCCCCGACTTCGCCTTCCGGCAGGTTGATAGGCCACATAATGATGCGTTCGACGGTGTCTCGGAAGCCTTTGCGCTTCGTCGGATCGCCGCGATAAATAATTTCACCGTTCTTGAAATCGAAGTGTTGGACGTGCGCTTCGATCTCGAGATCGTGGGCGAGAATGTGCGTGATCTTTTCTTTCAGCTCCTCGCACGCTTTCGCCACGGCGCTGACATAGTAGGAACCATAACGCGCGCCGATCGATCCGGAACCGAACGGGGTCGTGTTCGTATCTCCCGTTGTCACGACGACGTCCTCGGGGTCGATGCCGAAGATCGACGCGACGGCCTGGGCCGTGGTTGTTTCGTGGCCCTGGCCGCTCGGCGCATCCCCGCCAAAGACATAAACCTTGCCACGCGGTTCGATGCGTACGGAAGCCGCACCGTAGCCCGGCTGGTTTTCCATCGGTACCATCAATTCCGAGGCGACGCCGGACAACTCCACGCCGCAGCCAAATCCAATGCCAAGATAGCGACCGTCTTCCCGTGCCGCGGCCTGTTCCTTGCGAAACTCAGCCAGATCGATTTGCGCCATCAGGTTATCCCACACGGCGACAAAATCGCCGCTGTCGTAGTACTCGCCGGTGACGCTGGTATAGGGCAACTGCGGCACAAGGTTCTTGCGGCGCAGGTCGGACGGCTCCATTCCGATTTTGTGCGCAACCATGTCGATCGCGCGCTCGAGCGCAAAGCGGGTTGGAAAATGTCCGAACGCGCGCGAGGGTGTCAGTGACGCCTTGTTTGTTGATGCGACGCGCAGCTTTACATCGCCCTTGTGCCACGTATACGCGTTGGGCAGCTCGACGGCACCGAGAAACGGCATGACGAAACCCCAGTAGACGCCGATGCAGCCAACGCCGTTATTCGCGATACCGCGATTGCGCACCGCCAGCAACTCACCGTCGCTGCTTGCCGCAATTTCGAGCGTGTTGACCTGGTCTCGCTCCTGACCGATGTTCATCAGCGCTTCGTAACGCGACTCGACCCAGCGTACCGGTCGGCCCAGTTCTTTCGCGGCGTGAGCGATAACGATGTTTTCGCGGTAGAACGGTGCCTTAATGCCGAAACCGCCGCCCATGTCGCGCGGCGCGATGACCCGGACCTTCTCGGCCGGCAGGTCGAGCACGTCAACGAGCGCAAGGCGGTCAATATGCGGGCGCTGCGTGGTGATGTAGGCGGTGAGGCCGTCCGAATCATTCCAATCGCACAGGACGCCCCGTGGCTCGATCGGGGTCACCCCGGTGCGGTGGACCTTGAATCGCTCACTGACGACGACATCGGCGTCGGCGAAGATTTTTTCGACTTCGGCGTCATTTTGCGCCTGCTCCTCGGCGGTTTCACCGCCGGTGAAAGTCATCGCGAAGATTTCATTACTCGTGGCGTCATCGTGCACGAGCGTGGCGCCCGGCTCGAGCGCTTTTTCGGCGTCGAGAACGACCGGCAGTTCTTCGTAATCGACCTCGACGACCTCTGCAGCATCTTCGGCAACATACTTGTCGCGGGCGATGACGAGAGCCACGGGTTCACCGTGGTAACGAACCTTGCCGAGCGCGAGCGCGTGGTATTTCGGATATTGCGCATCGAGGTTCGGGATCAACACCGGTTGGTCGAGAGATTTGAACGCGTGCTCGGTATCGGCGCCGGTGTAGACGGCAATTACCCCTGGCATCGCTTCCGCTTCGCTTTTGTCGATACCCTTGATTCGTGCATGCGCGTGATCACTGCGGACGAACACGGCGTGCAGCATGCGCGGCAGCACCAAGTCGGAGAGGAATTTTCCGCCGCCGGTGATCAGTCGCAGGTCTTCTTTACGTGGCAATTTTGCGCCGAGCCAATCAGCGCTGTCTTCGATCGTTGGTTTGCTCGCCATGATAATTATCCTTTGCTGTTCTTATGACTGGCTGGTCTGTGCCGCTTCGCGCACCGCTTTGACGATGTGGGCGTAGCCGGTACAGCGACACAGATTGCCAACGAGCCCGTGGCGGATCTCATCATCCGTCGGGTTCGGATTTTCCTTGAGAAAATCCGTCATGTTCATCAGGATGCCGGGCGTGCAAAAGCCGCACTGCAGTGCGTGGTTCGCGTTAAACGCCGCCTGCAGAGGAGTCAGGTTTTCGCCGCGCAAACCTTCTACCGTCGTGATGTCGTGGCCGTCGGCCTGAACGGCCAGCAGCATGCAACTCTTGATCGACTCACCGTCGAGGTGAATGGTGCATGCGCCGCAGACGCCTTCGTACGTACACCCCACGTGGGTGCCCGTCAGCGCAAGTTGCTCACGAATAAAATCGACGAGCAACATCCGTTCCGGGACATCTTCTTCGTAGTTTTCGCCGTTAATGGTGACATTGATTATGGGCATCGCTAGTTCTCCTGGAATTCAGCCGCGCGCGCGGGCGAGCGCGGTCTCGGCGACTTCGGCGCCAAGGCTGCGGATAAGGTGACTCCGGTATTCGGCGTTGGCGGACAGATCGGTGTGCGTCTCTGCCGCCTCGGCCGCGGCATCCATCGCCGCCGCAATCGCCCCGGCGCTGCCGTCGGTCCCGGTCAGGGCATTCTCGGCGGCCGGGGAACGTTGGCCGCCATCGGCGAGTCCCGAGATGGACACCGTTGCCGATGCAACCGACCCGCCGTCGTCGACCGTCACCGAGACGCAAACGCCGACGACCGGGAGCGCGTCGGTAACGAGACCCCATTTCTTGTAGGCGCTGCCGGAACGCGCGGCCGGCGCATCCCATGACACCGAGGTAAGAATTTCGTTATCCTCGCGCGCCGTCTCCAGTGGTCCGAGAAAGAAATCATCAGCCGTTACTGTTCGGGTCTTCCCGCCGGCACTGGTCAGGTTCATCGAACCGTTCGTGCCGAGTACAACCGCCGGGAGACACGAGGCCATGTAGTTCCAGCAGACGCTGCCGCCGATCGTGCCGCGGTTGCGGACCTGGCGATCGCCGACCCTGGCGGCAGCGTCGGCAAGTGCAGCGAACGGGCCGCCTGCGAACGAACCCTCGTTCGCGATTTCGACGTAACGGGTCATCGCGCCAATGCGCAATCCGCCACCGCTCATGTCGATGCCTTTCAGTTCCGCGATATCCTGCAGATCGACGACGCACTCCGGCCGCAGCATGCGCGACTTGATCGCCTGCATCGCGCTCTGGCCGCCGGCGAGAAACATGGCATCGCCGTCGTCGAATTCGCCAATGGCAGTGAGCGCGTCCCCGATCGACTGCGGGCGCACATATTTTTCTATTTTTGCTGGAAACATCTGTTTTCCTCAGGCTTTGCCGCGAGTTGACAGGGCGCGGCGTGATCCATTCGGGTCTGATTGATGGTTCGTCATACTGACGTTGCTAAAAGCTACCGGCGAATATCGCACAGGCAGGTAGCAGAGGGCCACTCCCGGTGGCTCCCCGGATCCGCTCGGCGGGCAGCGGACCGCAACGTAACCGGTCCCGGTCCGGACGGCGACATCGTCAGCGGGAATCCCGGTAACAATGCCATCAAAATCGTGACGCCGTCCATGAGGGTAACCTGTCGGCTCGCCGGTAGCACTGTGCTGCCCGCCGTGATCCGCGCGAGCCGACAAGGCACCCGGCGGTGTCTGGTCATCAGCCCACATCATATTCCCGCGACTGTCGGTACGACTCAACCGGTCGTAATCTCGGCATCCGATCGGCATTCCCGGGAAGCATCTCGCGCGGTCCCGCACAATGGGTCCTTCAGCTTAAAGGGCAGCAGGACGAACGAGTGGGCGCCCGTGCAGCGGCGAGCCCGGTCGGCTATGCTGCGATTCCCCTCCACCGACCAGCAATCCGGGAATTTCGATGAAAGTAGCGCGGTTTGAACATGCCGGAAGGCAGCAACTCGGCACTGTCGATACCGCCGCCGGCACGGTCACTGCCATCGACGTCGAGGGACCGTCCATCGATGCCATGGTGGCGCTCATCGAACGGCACGGAGCCGGAGATCGCGTTGCCGTCTCGGGAGCGGCGGTATCGCTCGATGAGGTCCGCTTACTGCCCCCTGTAATGCGGCCAAGCAAAAACGTGATTTGCGTCGGCAAGAACTACCGCGAACACGCGGAGGAGTTTACCCGCAGCGGTTTCGATTCTTCTGCCACGCCTGACCAACAGGCGGTACCCGATGCGCCAATCGTGTTCAGCAAGGCGCCGTGCTCACTTGCCGGCGCGACCGAGGATATCGTGGTGCCGGCATCGCTCAGCGCAAGTGTCGATTACGAGGGAGAACTCGGGGTTGTTATCGGCAAGCGCGGACGGGCGATCGAACCGGCGTCCGCGTATGCCCACGTGTTCGGGTATGCCGTGATCAACGATGCGACCGTGCGCGACCTGCAGGCGCGGCACAAACAATGGCTGCTGGGTAAATCGCTCGACACGTTTTGCCCGATGGGTCCGTGGATCGCGACGGCCGACGAACTCGACCCCGAGAACCTCGAATTGTCCTGCTGGGTGAACGGCGAGTTGCGTCAACAGGCCAATACGCGTGATCTGATTTTCGATATTCCGACGATCATCGCGACCGTGTCAGCCAGCATGACCCTGGAACCGGGAGATATTATTGCCACCGGTACACCGGCCGGGGTTGGCATCGGTTTCGACCCACCGAAATTCCTCGGTCATGGTGACGTTGTCCGGATTGCGATTTCGGGCATCGGTGAGATAGAAAACCGAATCGTCGTTGAACCGGCGTAACCTCTTGCGACCGGTTCCGCTACACTAGCGCCGCACTGGCCCGGATCCCGGGCGCACACGGGCAAACACATGCACGACCGCCGCGCGCCGGCGTTCCGGATCGGACTATGAAATTCGGTGACATTCCCATCGATGAAGCATGCGGCGCGGTACTCGCACATTCGATTCGCCTCGGCGACGCACGGCTGGCCAAGGGGCGGGTGCTCGATGCGGCCGACGTCGCGCGTCTCGACGCAGCCGGCCTGCGCTCTGTCATGGCGGCAGTACTCGAGGTCGGTGATATCCCCGAGGACGATGCCGCCGCCCGGATCGCACTGGCGCTGGCCCACCCGAGCCTCCTCGTCGCGGAAGCGACCACGGGACGGGTCAACATTGCCGCTGTCGCGGACGGGTTATGCCTCGTTGACGCGGAGACGATCAACCGAATCAATACCGTTCATGAATCCATTACCGTTGCCACGGTCGAGCCCTATCAAACGGTCGGGGCGGGACAGATTGTCGCGACGGTTAAAATTATCCCGTTCGCGATTGAGCGTCAGCGGCTCGATGCAGTCCTCGCCATCGGATGTGCCGGCGGGTTGCGGGTCGAAGCGTTCGCGCAACGTCGGGTCGGCGTGATTTTCTCCGAGCTGCCCGCGGTCCCGTTTAAAGGGCGTGAAAAAGCGGAACGTGTGCTCTCGGAACGGCTCGCGGCCCTCGGCGGCACGATCGACGACGTTGTTGAATGCGAACATGAAGCGGTCGCCGTCGCGGATGCCGTGCGCTCGCTCGCGAAGCGAGGCAGCGATCTCATCCTCATGTTCGGGGCCTCGGCGATCGTCGATCGGGGTGATGTGATCCCCGCCGGCATCGTCAGGGCGGGTGGAGAAGTCCGCTATTTCGGCATGCCGGTCGATCCCGGCAACATGTTGTTGCTCGGACAACTCGGATCCATCGATGTCATCGGGCTGCCTGGATGCGCCCGGTCGCCGAAGTTCAACGGGTTCGACTGGGTGCTGCAACGCTTGTTCGCGAAACTGCCATTGTCCGGTAGCGACATCGCCGGGATGGGCGTCGGGGGCCTGCTCGGCTGAATCTGGTCCGCCCGCGCCACGGGCACTTGAGGGTGCAGGGATCACGAATTGTCGCGCACCCGTCGGCCGCGATCATCACACGATAGATGGGGTCGAATTGACGCAGGCGGCGTTATTCTGCCGATAGCGATCGGCTGCGTCTTTCCATTCTGAATTCCCGCGCCGCCACGGCGCCCGGCTAGCTGACGTCGTGGTCGCGGGCAAACATCGCATGGTGACATTTCGGGCACGGCGGAATGTGGCCGGCCTCGTGAAAATGCAGTGCCTGCCCGCAGTTTTTGCAATGCAGGGTGCCGGGGCCGACGACTTCCCCGGTTTTCCAGCCGAGCGAGTCGGCCGTGTTCGCAAGGTCGTCCAGCGTCTCCCGCGTGTGATCGACCATCGTAGCGAGCACTTGCGCACCGCGGCGCTCGATCTTTTGAATATCGAACCGCAGCCAGTCCGACAAATTGCGCTGACCGGATTCGAGATAGACCGCCGCGTGCACAATGTCGCGGTGAATGTATTCGGCAACTTTCTCGGCGTCATCACGGCTGACCTGGCCGACATGGACGGCCTTCTTGCGGGCGACCTCGAGCAGACTGCGAAGATTCGGCAGGGTCTCCTCGCGTGCCTGCTCGAGCGCATCGTGGGCGTGCTCGAGGATTTCCGCGTAGGCCCGGGTCAGTCGCTGTGAAAGTTCATCGTTGGTGGACATGGGGCGATCTCCTTCAGGGCTCGCTGCCGTCGGCACATGCATCGACCTTAACCATAATCGGTCGCGGGTTTGTGACGACGATCAGTTCGCCGTGGAAAAGGCGGTTCGGAGCGGCGTGGCGCACGCGACGATCGCGGACCAGGGGCTTGCGGCGCGGGCTAAAGATGCCGCAATTGCGCAGGATCAACACCCCGCATCCGTCGCTTCGGTACTGTGTAGCGGGTTGTCAAAAGATTTCACTATGAACCTGATTTCCAGACTCGTGCGGGTGTGTTGTCTCGCCATACCCGCGCTCGCTATCGGATTGACCGGATGTCATCCGGCGGCGCCGGTACAGCCGGCCGTGGTGATGCCGGCCGTGACGCCGGATCGCCATGACGTTCGTGGGGAGCAATTGCGGCGGATTATGGGGCAGATCGAATTGCTCATGCAGGACCGCGTGCAGGCCGACCTCGCGCTCGATGCATCGCGTATCGACGAAGCGGACAAGCTTGCAGCGGCGGCCGCCGCGCTGGCCGATGCCGCGCCATCGATATCAGCGGCAGCCACGACCAGCACGCTCGACGATAGCGGCCGGCAACGATTCGACGCCTACGCGCGCGAACTCGAGCGCGGGGCCGAGGCGCTGGAGGACTACGCATCGCGGCGCGAATTCATGCAAAGTGCGGCGCAGTTCGAACGTCTCGGGCATGCCTGCGCCGGCTGCCACAGTCTCTACCGCGCCCGATGAGATCAGTGCGATGAAATGGCTCAGGCGGTGCGGCCAGTTTCTTGCTTCTAGCGTTGGCGCTCTCGCTATTTCGGTGTTGTTCCACGGGACGGCATTCGCGCTCGACGATGCCGCTATTGTCGCGCTCCGGCAGGAACTCGCGGCACTAAAATCCCGCATCGCCGTGCTCGAAGCGCGACTCGCCGACGATGCCGGCCAGCCCGTTGCCGAACCGGCACGGACGCCGGCGCCTGCCGCTCCGCTTCCCGAGCGAGCGCCAACGGTGACGGTGGGCGGGCGGGTCAAGCTCGACGTCATTGGTAATTCGCACAGCGCCGACGGCGGCAGTTCGAATCGTGCCGATGTCGCGCTGTTGCCGTCGGCGATACCGATCAGCGGCAATGGCGAAGACGACCAGGTGAAATTTTCCGCACGCAACAGCAGGCTGTGGGTCAAGGCACTGACCCCGAGCGAACTCGGCGATTTCGCCGCCTATATCGAGCTCGATTTTTTCTCCTCGAGCGGCGCCGGCGACGAGTCGGTGACGAGCGGGTACGTACCCCGCCTGCGTCACGGTTACGGACAATGGCGCGGTTGGCTCGGCGGACAAACCTACTCGACCGCGATCGATCTTGCGGCTTATCCGGAAATCAACGACGACGGTGCGCCGCTCGGGGTCATGCTCGTGCGCCAGCCAATGGTGCGGTGGAGTCACGACTGGGGAGAACACGGGCTCGCGCTGGCACTGGAATCACCGGATTCACTCGTTCGTTCGCGCGACGGTCGCCGCCTTGCGCCGGATGACGAGCGCCTGCCGGATTTCGCGTTGCGCTACGAACAGCGGCACCGATGGGGCCACTGGTCGCTCGGCGCGCTCGCGCGAGAAATCCGCATCGATCAAACCGGCGCCGACGATACCGCGTTTGGTGGCGCCGTGACCCTGAGCGGCAAGCGCCGGTTCGGGGAACGCGACGATGTGCGTGTGATGTTGAGCGGCGGCAATGCGATTGGTCGTTACCTGAGCGCCGGAATTTTCGACGATGCGCGCCTCGATAGTGGCGGTGATCTCGAACTCGTGACCGCGGCCGGAGGCTACGTGGCTTACCGTCACTGGTGGGCGCCACGCTGGCGCTCCAACCTGCTCATCGGTGCGGCATGGATGGACGACGATGGCGCGGTCGGGGAAGAAAACGAGCGTGCTTACTCGGTTCACGTCAATCTTCTGTGGAGCCCGATCCTGACCACGAGCATCGGCCTCGAATGGATTCACGCCGAACGCGAACGGGTAGACGGTCGTGACGGTACGCTTGACCGGCTGCAATTCACCGCGATTCACAAATTCTGAGCCCGCCGCACTAACCGGCGGGTGACGTTCCGCGAGTGCTTAGTCGATGCTGTGATGAGAACGATGGTAGCGCTGGATAATATCGGGGTCCGGTGACAGCGACGTATGCGGATCGTCCTTGCCCTCGTAATCGAGGTTCGATAATACGTAGCGCATACCCTCGAGGCGCGCGCGCTTCTTATCGTTCGCCTTGACGATAATCCACGGGCTGTAGGAGGTATGCGTTTTGCTGAACATGTCTTCCTTGAATTTTGTATAGACGTCCCAGCGCTCTTGCGCATGCTCATCGACGGGGCTGATTTTCCATTGTTTCAGCGGGTCGTTGCGGCGAGATTCAAAGCGATCCGCTTGCTCGTCTTTCGCGATTGAAAACCAGAGCTTGATTAGTTCGAGGCCGTCTTCGTACAGCATATGTTCGAATTCCGGCACCTGCTTCATAAAAACCTTGTATTCCTGATTCGTGCAGAAACCCATCACCGGCTCGACGACGGCCCGGTTGTACCAGCTGCGATCGAAAAACACGATTTCCCCGGGGTTGGGCAACTGCTCGGTGTAGCGTTGAAAGTACCACTGGCCTTTTTGTACTTCGGTCGGTTTCGGTAATGCGACGACCCGCGCGCTCCGTGGGTTCAGGTGTTCGATGAAACGTCGGATGCTGCCACCCTTGCCGGCCGCGTCACGACCCTCGAAGACGATCGCGATGCGGCGCCCGCTCAGTTGCACATTGCGTTGCAGTTTGACGAGTTCCATCTGCAGCAATTCGAGCTGTTGTTCGTAACGAAGCTTCACCAGCGCTTTGCTGACGTTGATATTTTTCGACGACAGTAACTGGATCAGTCCCTTTTTCGTGTTTACCGTATTGAGTTCGGCTTCCGTTAGCCGGATGTTCTTTTTCAGCGTTTTACCGAGGCGCTTTTCATCGTCAGAGAGTTTCGTCGGCGTCCCTGCTTCCGAGACGAGTACGGGGGCTGATTTCTTCGGCATCGGGCTTTCCTTTGTCGCTGGTCTGTAGGCGGGCGCGGCAGGGTCATACGGACGGGCGCGCTCCGTGATCATTAAACTATGTATCGTTTCGGTCTGCAGTCTTCTTGATCAAAATCATAGCCGGGTGAATTATCGGCTGCTGCTCGCGCGGATTGACGGGGCTTTCGCAATACCTCGTGATCGCACGGGGCGTTCGGGGTCAAATTGACAATGCCGGGGTGCCGGTTTAATTTGTCCGGACAAATTAGTTCGTGCCTGCACGATCACAATCCGGCTACGGATCTGCTACCACGATGGCGTGGTCGTACCATACCGAAGCATAGCCCAATGATGGAGTATCCCCATGGCAGTAACCCACGAATCGGGCGTCAGCATCGATGCCGACGACGAACGAATGATCCTCGATGCGATCACGAAATGGATCGAACAAAAAGTGAAACCCGTGGCGATGCAGCTCGAACACGACGACGAATACCCGGAAGAACTGGTCGAAGATATGAAAGAACTGGGTCTGTTCGGCGCGCTGATCGACCCGGCGTGGGGTGGTCTCGGATTATCGGCGACGACCTATTCAAAGATCGTCATGTTGATCGCCGAAGAATGGATGAGCCTGACCGGCATCTTCAATTCGCACCTGATGATGGCGCGCATTGTCGAGCGCTATGGCACCGATTACCAGAAAGACTTCTGGCTGCCCAAATTTGCGACCGGCGAGTTGCGCGGCGGACTCGGACTGACGGAGCCGGACGCGGGCACCGACCTGCAGGGGATCCGTACAGTCGCGCGGCGTCATGGTGACAAGTATGTCGTGAACGGCGCTAAAACGTGGATTTCAAACGCAATCGAAGGTCACTGCGTGGCGCTGCTCGTGAAAACCGATCCCGATGCCGAGCCGCGGCACAAGGGCATGACGATGTTGATCGTACCGAAGATTGATCCGACGACGCGTGAGCCGCTCAAAGGTGTGCGTAACGGACGCAAGCTCGAGAAGCTTGGCTACAAGGGTATCGATTCGGGTGAGTTCGTTTTTGAAGACTACGAATGCGACGCGGAATTGTCCCTCGTCGGCGGGGTGGAGGGACAAGGCTTCTACATGGCGACCGGCGGGCTCGAGATTGGGCGGATCAACATTGCCGCGCGCGGGGTCGGTATCGCAAAACGTGCGCTGCGTGAATCGGTTGCCTATACCCAGGTTCGCAAAACAATGGGCAAGCCGATCTGCGAGCACCAGGCGATCCAGTTGAAGCTTGGCGAAATGGCGGCGAATACGCGCGCCGCCGAGTTGCTTGTGGCCGATGCTGCGCGCGCCTACGATACCGGTGAGCGGGTCGATCTCGAAGCCGGCATGGCGAAATACTTCGCCTCCGAGACAGCGTTGTCCGTTGCGACTGAGGCGATGCGCATACACGGCGCCTACGGTTACTCGAAGGAGTACCCGATAGAACGTCTGTTTCGCGACGCGCCGCTGTTATGCATCGGCGAAGGCACAAACGAAATGCAACGCATCATCATTTCGAAGCAGCTCGTTAAACGTAATCCCGTATAACATCATGTAACACTGGTCAGGAGGGCGCGGACATGTCGCAAGTGCGAGTGGCAGTAGATATTGGCGGTACGTTTACCGACATCTGTATTCTTGATGAAACGACGAACGCGCTGCGCATCGCGAAAGTCCCGTCCTCCGAAGACCCGATCGATGCAGCGCTCGATGGGCTCGCCAAAGCAGGCATCGATCTTGCCGACGTCAGCTTGTTCTCCCACGGCACCACCGTCGCGACGAACGCATTGATAGAGCGCAATCTCCCGCACACGGCCATGGTTGTGACCGAGGGCTTTCGCGACGTGATCGAAATCGGGCGCTCCACGAAGGAGGATCTGTGGGATGCGTATAAAGACAACCCCCCGGCGTATATTCGCCGCCGCGACCGCCTGCCGATAGCCGAGCGCACGAACTCGGCCGGGATCGTGGAACAGCCGATCGACGACGCGCAAGCGCGGAAGCTGGCCGCGAAACTCGACAAGCGGGGCTACGAAGCCATATCGATTTGTTTCATGAACTCGTTCGCGAATCCCGCGAACGAATTCGCCCTGAAGGCAATCCTCGAAGAGGAATTACCCGGCGTTCCGGTTTCCACTTCGGCCGAGGTGTTGCCGGAGATGTTCGAGCACGATCGGTTTTCCACCGCCGTGGTCAACGCGGTACTGCGCCCGGTCGTCGGCGAATACGCGTTACGGTTGCAGGATCGTCTGAAAGAGGGCGGCTACAAGAGCGATGTGTTGTTACTGCACAGCGGCGGCGGGGTGATGACGCCGAAAACGGTCGATCGTCATGCGGCGCGGCTCGCGAGTTCCGGGATTGCTGCCGGCGCTATCGCGAATCGCTACATCGGAGATTTGTGCGGGTACCCGAACTCGATCGGTTTCGACATGGGCGGCACGAGCACGGATGTGTCGCTGACGTGGAATAATGAAATGACCACCACGCGGGACTGGCATATCGAGTACGGCCATCCGATTTGTTTTCCGAGTATCGACATCAAGACGATCGGCGCAGGCGGTGGTTCGATCGCCTGGATTGACGAAGCTGGTTCGCTGCGCAACGGCCCGCAGTCCGCCGGCTCGAACCCAGGTCCGGCGTGTTACGGGCGCGGTGGCGAAAACCCGACGAACACGGATGCCAACCTCGTGCTCGGACGGCTGGGGGGCGATCTCGTTGGCGGCGATCTCGATCTCGATCCGGCGCGCGCGCGTGCTTCTATCGAGAGCGCCATTGCGCGCCCGCTCGGTATGGACGTCGAATCTGCCGCGCAGGCAATCATCAACGTCGCGAACGCAAACATGGCCGATGCGATTCGGCTCGTGTCAATCATGCGCGGCTACGATCCGCGGGATTTCGCGCTCGTTGCCTTCGGCGGAGCCGGCGGCCTGCACGGGGCTGCGCTGGCGAAAGATCTCGCCATTCCCGCCGTGATCGTCCCGCCGCACCCGGGGGTAACCTCGGCAATGGGTTGCCTGCTCGTCGACATTCAGCACGATTTATTGACGACCTACGTCGTCGATGTCGCGAAGGCGAACGAACACGCGATCGAAGAGGAATTCGCCGCGCTCGAAAACGAAGCGCGCGAGCGACTCGGCAAGGAAGGCGTGGCCGCTTCCGATATGGTCCTGAAGCGGAGCATCGACATGCGTTACCACGGCCAGTGGCGTTCGCTGACGGTTCCCGTCAGCACGCCGTTTATCGAAGTCGGTGAGGCCGTCGCAGGATTCAACGACGCGCATCAGCGTGAGTACAATTACCGTCGCGATGGCGCTGCCATCGAAATTTTCCGGCTCAATCTCACTGCCGTCGGCCTCACGCCGAAAGCCGCGCTCGCGCGCCACGAACCGGGCGGGGCGCTGCCACCTCCGTACGCGCAACGTGAGGTCATTTTCGACGACGGGCCGCTCGACACCGCGATTTACCGACGCGACGATTTACCGAGCGGGGTCGGGATCCCGGGACCCGCCATCGTGCAGCAGCTCGATTCGACCACAGTGATACCGCCAGGCGCGCGCGCGGCGGTCGATCCATACATGAACCTGATCATCAGCGTCTGAGGGCATCATCATGGACAAACCGACCACTGCCGGCTCGACCCTCGATCCCGTCACGTTCGAAGTGCTGCGCAATGCCTTCGTCAACATCGTCGACCAGATGGCGGAACAGGTGCGGCGGACGTGTTATTCGTTCGTCGTCTACAACCGTGATTTTTCCAATGCGCTGTGTGACGCCGCAGGCAACACCGTCGCCCAGGGTCATCAGGATCTTGCCGCCCACGTCGGTACGCTGCACTACACGTGCAAAGCCGTGATCGACGAATTTGGCGACGATATACACCCCGGCGACATATTTCTGATCAACGATCCCTATGTCGGCGGCACGCATTTCAGCGACACGCGAGTGCTGTTACCGGTGTTCTTTGACGGCGAACTCATCGCCTGGAGCCAGGCGAACGGGCACTGGGCCGATATGGGCGGCAGCGTGCCCGGGTCGTTCGACGTGACCGCGCGCGACATGTTCAAGGAAGGGATCCGGATACCACCGATCAAGATCTGGCGCAGGGGTGAATATTGCGGCGATGTGGCGCGTCTCGTGGCGAAGAATACACGCGACCCGGACGCGATCATTGGCGACATGGACGCGCAAACGCAGGCTACGCGGATCGCGGAGCGCGAAGTGCTGCGGCTGTGCGAAAAATACGGGGTCGATACGATCAAAGCGGCGTTCGCCGAAGTACAGGACTATGTCGAGCGGGCGATCCGGCTGCGCTTGTCGGAGTTACCGGACGGGTCGTGGGAGACGGTCGATTTTGTCGATCAGGATCCCGCCGGGGAAGAGGGCATGATTCCGATCCGGGTCAAGCTGACCATCCGCGGCGACGAAGCGGAGTTTGACCTGAGCGGGTCGCATCCGACCATTGGCTCCATTTATAACTGTGCGTTCGGTGGTACGTTCGCGGGCATCGTTTCCGGGATGAAAACATTCTTTCCCGACGTGCCGCTGAATGCGGGTCTGTATCGCACGGTCACGGTCGTCGTGCCGGACGATACGATCGTGAGCGCGCGATGGCCGGTCGCCGTGTCCGGCTTTGTCATGACATTCGAGAAGATCATGAACGCGATCTTCGAGCTGTTCTCCCACATCATGCCGGAGCGCGCAATGGCGTGCGCGTTCAACATTGAGTACCTGCAGACCGGCGGTTACGATGCGCGCGGCGACGATCGGCCGTATTTCATGCTGTACGACTGGCTCTCCGGTGGCTGGGGCGGACGCAACGGTCGCGATGGTCTCAGTGTCACCGCATCGTGCTTCGGTGTCGGCCTGATGATCCAGCCGGTCGAAGGCCAGGAACGCATGTGTCCGGTACGCACGGACAAACTCGAAATCGTCACCGACAGTGCCGGTCCCGGCGAGTGGCGGGGTGGCGTGGGTCTCGAGAAATCGGGCACGATACTCGATGTCGAGAACTGCGTGTTTTCCTATTTCTGCGACCGTGAGCGATCCGTGGTCTGGGGTATCGAAGGCGGGCTGCCGGCACGGCCGCACGGTTTATGGATGGAGCCGGAAGGCGAGGAGGCAAAATTTCTCGGTGCGATCTTCTCCGACGTACCCGTGCGTCCCGGTACACATTTTCGTCGCGGCACGTCCGGTGGCGGTGGCTACGGCGATCCACTCGAACGTGATCCGAAGCGCGTGCTCGAAGACGTCGTTGACGATTATGTTTCGGTCGAACGTGCGCTTAAGGACTACGGAGTCGTCATCGACGTGATAGACGAGGATCTCGCCGAGTACGCTGTCGATACCGAGGCGACGGCCCGCGCTCGCACCGGCATTCGGGCCGAACGCAAGCAATGGCTCGAAGAGGATCCGGAAAGCGTCGCCGGGCGATTTCGCGCCGGTGAGCTGGACGAATATGACGTGATCCGCCGCTACGGTGTGATCTGCGACTGGGGAACGGGCGAGCTGCTCGCGAATTCCACCCGGGATTTTCGCGCGATGATGGCGAAACGGAGTCTGCCGCACTGGAAATAGGACGTTCCGGGATTTCCGGCGAGCCCGGTTTCGCATCACTCAACCCCGTCGTACACTACGGTCATGCTCGCGGATCCGCCGCCGGGCGACAGTCAGCGAGGACAGGAACATTGAGTAATCAACCAGAGAACATGCCACCGGATTTTGAAAGCGCGCTCGGATACATCATGGGTGTCACGGCACCGACGGTCGACGATTTCAAGTTAATGGCTTACATCGAAGCCGGCGGCGAAGCTTTTTATATCGGACTTGCCAACGCCGCACCGAGTTCGGAAATCGCCGAGTTACTCAACAAGAACGGACGCGAAGAGCGGGCCCACGCGCACCGGGTGAAGCGCGTGATTGAAAAACTCTCCGGCGAAAGTTTTACGGTACCCGAGCCCGACGACAATCCCTATTACGTGATCCCCGAAGGGCTGACGGTCGATGCAGAAATGCTGAACGGTCTGGTCGAAGCCGAAATCGGCGGTGATGCGCTCTACCAGGGCTGGGCGGGGAAGATGGACGACGCCGAATGTGCCGATCTGCTGAGTCAGAACGGTAAAGAGGAAACGTCTCACAGCGACCGCTGCAAGCAGGCGCTTACGCTAATATAAAAACTTGCCGGGGCCGCGTCTCCGTGGCCCCGGCACTCCCGCATTCAAGGGGTTCAAAGGCCGGGTTCGCGCAGGTGCCAATCGGTCGCCTGCTGGAACCGGTGACCGACCTGTAGCGCAGTTAACTCATCGAACGCACGCGTGACGAGTTGCAGCGACACGGGCATGCCATTAGCGGCGAACCCGCAGGGCATGACGAGCGCGGGAACGCCGGTCAGATCAAATGGTTCGGTGTTGCGCAACAGCGCGCCGAACACACCATCCGCTTCGCCGCGCACGTCAACCTCAGCGACGCCGATAGGAGCCGCGGTGATCGGCGTACCCGGTGTCGCGAGGACGTCGATATCACGCATCACCTCACTCAGTGATTGTCCGAGCAGTGTGCGGTAGCGCTGCGCGTGCAGATAGTCTTTAGCCAGCACCTGGTTTCCGAGTTCGATAAACGAGCGTACCTGTTCGGTGTACAGCGACGGATCGTCGTCAAGCTGATCATCGTGATACGCCACGGCTTCCGCGAGGTAAATGGCCATGGCGGCCGACGCAGCATGTTCGATATAGGGAATGTCGACATCGACGAGCACGGCGCCGAGAGATTCGAGTTCCGCGAGCGCGTTGGTGACGGCTGCATCGACGTCCGCCTGCGCGCGGTCGAAGAAAAACCGGCGCGGGATGCCGATACGGACGCCGGCGAGATCGCGATCGAGGTTTGCGTGATAAGGCTCGACGACACGTGTCGAGCACGCGGCGTCGGCCGGATCCGCGCCGGCCATCGATTCAAGCAGCAGCGCGCAGTCCTCGACCGATCGCGCGAGCGGGCCGGCATGGTCCATGGTCCAGCACAGCGGAAAGATGCCGTGTCGGCTGACCCTGCCGTAAGTGGGTTTTAACCCGGTGACGCCGCAGCACGCGGCAGGCATGCGGATCGAACCACCGGTGTCGCTGCCGGTTGCGGCCGGCAGCAGTCGCGCGGCGACCGCCGAGCCCGAACCGCCACTCGATCCGCCGCTGAAGTAGTCCGGATCCCACGGGTTTCGGCAGGGGCCGAAATAAGACGCGTCATTCGTCGGCCCGTAAGCGAATTCGTGCGTATTCAGTTTGCCGAGCATGATCGTACCGGCCTCGTCGAGGCGCTGTACCACGGTCGCGTCGAAATCCGGGACGAAATCGGCGTGCACCGCGGAACCGGCGGTCGTGCGCACGCCTTTCGTGTAATACAGATCCTTGTGTCCAATCGGCACGCCGTGCAGCAGTCCCCGCGATTGTCCGCTTGTGAGCTCAGCTTCCCGACGTTTTGCCGCATCGAGCGCCGCATCAGCCGTCAGCGTCACGAACGCGTTCAAACGCTCATTGATACGCGCGATGCGATCGAGAAACGCCTGGGTCACTTCTGTGGGTGAAAACTCGCCGGCCTGAATGCCGGCGCCGATCGCGGCGGCGCCGAGGCTTGTTAATTCGCTCATGCCGGGTCGTCCTCGATCGGGTGGAATACGATCGCCGGTTCGATATTTTTCAGCGGCAGGGCGCGCAGGCCTTCGAACATCGTGTAGATGGGTTCTGCGAAGTCGGCGTAGGCGGCCGCCCGGTCCGGGTCGAGCGGTTGTCCCGCAATTTGCTCAGCGACTGCCGCGAGCGTGTCGGAAGTAACAGGTTTGCGTTCACTCATCGGGTAGACTCCGTAGTCCGGTGAATTCTTGTCATGGTCGCGGTGCCGGTGATCGACGACTCTTTATCCGGGCGATGCGCCGTCAATCTGTCCGTTCAGCGGTCCCTGGTGCCAGCAGATCATCGACCAGCTGCCGCCGCGTTTCAGCCAGGTCTGGGTAAAGCCCATGAAGCGTTGCCTGAAACCGGCGTCCTTCGGTTTGCCGCGGAACGTCGCGTAACCGGACACGATGCCGCAGCTGCCACGTGTCTGGAACTGCAGTTCGCGCGCGACCCACTGGAACGATTCCCACATTTCGCCGTGAAACGCGATGTGATCGGTAAAATCAGCTTTTGAGAAGCGCCACGGAATGTCTTCGTCGAAGATCACCATGTCTTCATCCATGAAATCGTAAAACGCGACGAGGTCGCCGCCGTTCAGGGCACCACGCCACTGATTGAATACGCCTTCGAGTTCTTTACCGGACATGTGCTTTTCTCCTTCGGGTTATGGATTACGGGGCGCGCGCGGCTGACAGAACCGCGGCCGTCAAATCATCGTTCAGGTCTGCGGATCGGTCTGCGCTGCCCAACCGTCCGCGTGCGTCGCGTAAAACTGCGAATCGACAATGAGCGACTGATACATCCAGCGCCCGTCGAACAGAACATAACGTTCGTCGTAGGCGGACAGGAGCCATCGCGCCTCGGCAACCCCGTCCTCATTTCTGACGGTGCACGGCATGATGAGTCGCCATTTGCCTGTTGCGGTATCGCCGTCGACATCGATGATCGGGTTCATGACGAGATGCGCGGCGAACACGATGCTGCCCGATGCGCCGTTGAAAAACGTTCGAATAGCGTCGCGCCCTTCGTGTCTGCCGAATTCCTTGCCACCGTCCCATATGCCGTCGTCGACGAATAGTCCGGCGAGGCCCTTGGGGTTGTACTGATCGTCGCAGTAACTGCAATAGACCGCTTTCAGTTTCTTGATGTCTTCAATCGCGGCGAGTCGTTGAATCTGTTGTTCGAGCGTCGGTGACGTCATGGGCGGTTCCTCTCGCATGGGTTCGGGTACCTCAGCCGTGCCGGCCGGGTGGTGAAGCCTTACTGAATGGCTTCTTTGATTCGGGACAGTAAACCATACACGCCGGATCGAACAGGGCGGAGCGACCGGTGCGCGCAATTGACCCTCGTCGGCGCGGGCCCTATTCGTTATGCGGCCGCAGCAAATAGCCCCACGCCGCTGCGATGGAGCACAGTGACAGCGCGAGTATGATCCCGCCGGCTATCAGCGGCACCGCCGCAACCGGGCTCAGCAGACCGCCGCCGGCCGCGGCGCTGCGAGCCGCCGCACCCGTCGCGTAGTACCCGATGGCAAAGAGCAGGATCCCCGGTACGAGCAGCAGTCCGTGGGTCACCATCAGGACGCGGGCCACGTCGTTATCGGCCCGCCACAACCGCTGTCCGAGCCGGCCCATCCAGAGACCAAGCGCGCCGGGCAGCAGCGCGTAGGGGACCATGAAGAACAGCGCACCGGCGATATGGGACCAGATGCTGCCCTGCGACATGTGCGGAATCACGGCGAGCGCGGTATAGACGCACCATAGCGACATTGCGGCCAGCATACCCGCCCACGCGAAGTGTCCGAGCGCGAGACCGCGTAGTACCCACCGGGTCGGTGTGTTCATGTGCGAACCGTCATCAGTGGCCCGACGCTCGATACACGGCGTGGACGGCCATTGCGTTCGAGCAGCGACCGCAGTGTGGTTGCCCCGCGGGGTCGCAATGGCGTTCGCTTGATTCGGATCATAACGGCGGTGGTCCGCATCGACTCAAATAGAAGTGACCGGCACGCTCAGTGCCGATATGAGGATTTCGATGGGTCGTCAGATTATTCCGGATATCGTCGCCGATCAGGAGCTCGCCGCATTGCCGCCGGGCGCTTCGGCGATCGACGCAGCGCGTCTTATGAGCCAGCGCTCGATCAATGCCGTCCTGATTATGGACGATGCGACACTGCTCGGGATTTTTACGGCACGCGATCTCGCGCGCCGGATCGTCGCCGTCGATCGCGGTCTCGACACGCCGTTGTCGGAGGTCATGACAAAGAATCCGCAAACCATCGGGCCGGGCGCAGCGCCGGTCGAAGGCCTGCGGCGCATGTTCGACGGCGGCTTTCGCCATTTGCCGGTCGTCGACAACAACGCCGTCGTTGGAATGATCTCGCGCCGCGACCTGTTTCAGGAAGAGGAGCGCCTCGCGCAGGGGTAGCGGGGCGCATGTCGACGCGAGCCGGAAATTAGAGGTTGCCGGCATCACGGTCGCCAATCTCGGCGTTGTCGCGCCATGTTCATCGTATAGGCGAAGCGGCCCGCCGGATGCAGGCTTTCCGACAGCATGACCGTATCCCCGGAAGCATCACGGTAGCGTCGTATCGTTCGCAGCGCCGGCGACCCCGGTAGAACGCCGAGCACAGCCGCTGCGGGCGGCTCGAGCCCCACCGCGTCCATGCGTTGATCCACGGTTTCGATCCGCACGGGGTGTTGTCGCTCGATCCATTCCGAAACGGATTCGTCGAGGCGATCGATACTCGCCGGGTCGGGCGCGAATCTCGCGATCACCAGGATGGTATTCATGGCGATGGGGGCTTGTCCGTCTATTGCGCGCACCCCGGTAAACATGTCGTAATGTCCGGCGAGGTCATGTCCACGCAATGTCGCCGCGTCGGCGGGTCGGTGTCCGTGCAGGATGAACGTCGCTTCGCGTGCGTACTGCAGGATGGATTCAAAGTCGCCGGTCGGCGATGCAAACGTCGGGGTCGTCTGGTCCACGACGATGCTGCCCGCGCCCTGGCGTCGCTCGATCAGGCCGTCTTCGCTCAGCAGCCGCAACGCGTCGCGCGCGGTATGCCGCGAAATCGCAAAGCGGTCGCACAATGATTTCTCGGTCGGAAGTGCATCGCCGGTTCCGAACGCACCGCTAACGATTTCACCGCGCAGCGCCTCGGCGACCTGGCGGTAACGGGGTTGGCCGCGTTCTTTCATCGGCGGCGATCGAATAGCGTTAAATTGCAGAGATTGCGACCGCGCGGGTCGCGACAACGATCGCGTGCAACCGGGAATCGGCTTCGCGGTTGCAGGTGCGAGCGAAGGTTCCGTGGTGCGGAAATGGCGTAGCGGCGTCCGGTGATCATTTGTCCGGACAAATTACCGCGGCCCCGTGAGACTGTCAAACGGACCGGGTGTTCACGGCTGCGTCGGTTCAACGACGACGTCGATACGCATCGCGGGGTGGTCAATGCATCGCTGTAAAAACCGCGTGCTTGAATACGCCGGCATCCTCGACGATGTCCGATGCGCGACGTAAAGCGCTGTCGACTCGCTGCGTCTGCCGAGCGCTGTGGCTTAGCTGAACCGTCCGGCTACGCCGGGATCGGACGAACCGCCGCGCCGCCGCGCGACAGATGCTCCAGACTCAAAGCGTCTGGATGTCCAGTACGAGTTTGCCCCGCGTTCGGCCGCTTTCCGAGCGGCGGTGTGCTTCGGCCGCTGCGTCGAGCGGCAGCGTTTCGATTCGCGGCACCTTGAGTACGCCGGTGTCGAACAACTGCATCAGTTCGCCCAGGCTTGCGCCATCCGGTCGGTGGTGAATGAACTCGGCCTTGATGTTTTTCTCGGCGATCGCATCAAGGGCCGGCGGTTCGTTATTCATGTACGCGACGGCACCGCCGGGTTTCACGAGCTCGATGGCCGCGGCTATGGTGCGATCGTCCAGTATCGATTCGAGTATCGCATCGACACCGTCCGGTTCGAACTGTCGCATCGCCTCGACGTAGTCGGTCGTCGTGTAATCGATCACGTGATCGGCGCCGAGCGACGTCACGTAGTCGTGATTCTTCGCGCTCGCGGTCGTGTAGACCGTGGCACCGAGATGCCGCGCAATGCCGATGGCAACGCTGCCGACGCCGCCCGCCCCGGCCTGGATTAATACGGATTGCCCCGGCTTCAGGTTCGCGAATTCGCTCAGCGACTGCCAGGCCGTCAGCGACACCAGCGGTAACGCCGCACCTTCGGTGAACGACATGGACGCGGGTTTCGCCGCGATCGATTCCGCTTTCACCGGAACGAATTCAGCATACGTGCCGTACCGGATAGCCCAGGTAAACGCGAGTCCCACGACGTCGTCGCCGACGCTCCAGCCATCGACATCCTTGCCAAGGGCGACGATGCGCCCGGCGAGATCCCAACCGGGAACGACCGGGAAGGTCCGGGTGATGTACTCCTGCAGCTCACCGCTGCGCAGGCGGCGATCGATCGGGTTGACCCCGGCCGCCGCGACCTGCACGAGGACTTCATCGTCGGCGACAGGCGGTGTCGGCAGTTCTCCGACCTCCAGCACATCGGCGTCGCCATGTTGTTCGTAATATACGGCCTTCATCGTGGATACCCTCGTCGATTATTCGCGAACACGATCGCTACAGAGCGCCGACAATAGCGCCGGCCCGGCCGCTTGCCAATGACCATTTTGGTAATGACCGCCACCGTGGTATTGCCGTTCGTGCGATCGACGCGGCGGGTGAATTATACTCGCCGTCTTTGCATGCCCGGCTCCATCCCATGAACAGCAACGACCGCACGGCGACGCTCGCGAGCCATCTCGATCGCTTGTTCGGCCGTATCGCCGAATGGTGCAGCGTCCATTCGATCATCGTTGTACTCGGTTTGATCGGATTTACCGCGACCGGAGCCCACTACGCGTTCGGAGTGCACATCGATAACGGTTTCGATGCGCTCTTTTCCGATGATGATCCAATCTACCAGTACTATCTCGACTACCAGGTCGAGTTCAGCCCCGACGAAACCATCTACCTGCTGTACCACGCCCCGGGAAAAGAACACGGTCCCTTTGATATCGACGTGATGCGTCATATCGCGCGTCTAACCGAAGCGCTCGAGCGGGAAATTCCGTTCGTGCGCAAGGTCACGAGTCTCTCGAACGCGGAGTTCGTCGAAGCGACCGACGACCTGATCGAGATCCACGATCTGGCATTCGGCTTTCCCGATTCGCAGGCCGCGATGCTCGAACTACGCGATATCGCGCTGTCGAAGCCGATGTACGTGAATAACCTGATCAGCGAGGACGGGCGCTACGGCGCGATTGTCGTCGACATGACGAGAAACATCGCGATGCCGCTGCAGACCCTGCGGCTCGACCCGGACGGCGGTGATGCGATCGAAAACCTGTATCCGCAGGTCTCGGAGACCGCGCTCGACAACATCCTTCAGCGGCCGGAGTACGCCGGGATTACGTTCTACCGATCCGGCGATGTGCTCTACAACGCGTTCTACAACCGGGTGACGAATTCCGAGACACCGATCATCGCGTTCGCGACGTTTGCCCTCGTTGCGATTATCGGCGGGCTCATTTTTCCGCGCGGGCTCGTCGGTCTTGCGGCGCCGCTCACGGTCGTGCTCGTCGCGATTATCGTGACGATTGGATTCATTGGTGCGCTCGGCTGGTCACTGGGATTCATGTTCACAATGATTCCGTCGCTCGTGTGCGCGATCGGAGTATCGCAGTCGGTTCACGTGATGCTGGCTTATCAACGTGCGCGCGAGGAGAATCCGACGGCGGCGGACGCGGCGCGGGTTGCTATCGAATCCGTCGGGACGCCGTGTTTACTCGCGGCGCTGACGACCGCAATCGGCTTGCTTGGCATGACGACCTCGTCCATCGAGGCGATTGCCCAGATGGCGGTGTATGCCGCATTTGGCGTACTCGCCTGCTTTCTGCTGAGCGTAACGGTAATGGTCGGATTATCAGCGATCGGTGCACGCACCAGAACGGGTCTCCGCGTCGTGCCGGCATCTCCGCGCGCTGCGTCCCGCCTGATCCGGGCGGGTCTCGAACGGATCGCGCGAATCGTCGGTGACCGGCCGCGTGCCGTGCTCATCGCCGGTGTCGTGATACTTGGCGTCTCGATGGTCGGCGTATCGCGCCTTGCCATTGACTACAACTTTATCGAAGAGCTCGATCCGGACGTGGAGGTGAGGCGGGACATCGAAAAGGCCGAGGCCATCATGGGCGGTTTCGTCACCGTCGCCTACGTGTTCGACACGAATCAGCCGGACGGGGTCAAGAATGTCGATTTGCTGCATATGATCGACGCGTTCACGCAGTCCGCCGAAGCGCACCCGCTCGTGCGCAAGGCTCAGTCGATCGTGGAGATCACGAAGGATCTCAACCAGGCGCTGCATGGCGACGACCCGGCATGGTATCGACTGCCGAAAGACCACGACACGCTCGCGCAGTTATTGTTTCTCTATCAACTCTCCGGCGGCGAAGAAATCAACGACAGCATCAACTTCGACTGGTCTCAGACCGTGGTGCAAATGCGGGTGCACGTGACCGACGCGAGCAGGATCCGCGAACTACTGAACGAACTCGATGCATTTCTCGCGGCCCATGCTGTTCCGGGGGTTGCCGTGCGCACGACCGGAATGGGGTTGTTGTGGGTGAGCATTGCCGATTACGTCGCCCAATCGCAATTGCACGGCTATGCCGCCGTTTTCGTCCTGATATTTCTGTTCATACTGGTCGCGTTTCGCGGTTTCGCGATCAGCGTCTATGCAATGGTCGCGAACATCGTGCCGATTATTGCAGTGCTCGGGTTAATGGGTTTCGTCGGTATCAAGCTCGACTATTTTCGCCTGCTGCTGGCCACGATCGCTATCGGTATTGCGGTCGATGACACGATACATTTGCTGTATCGCTATCGATCCGAATTCGACAAGATCGGCAATTACCGTGCGGCGCTCGACAGTACACTGCGCGAGGTTGGCCCCGCGCTCGTCACGACGACCGCCATCCTCGTCGTCGCGTTTCTCACCTACCTGTATTCCGACGTCGCGGTACTGTCGAGTTTCGGCGTTTTACTAAGCGCCGCGGTTTTGCTCGCTCTCATCGCTGATTTGTTCCTGCTGCCGGCGATGGTCATCGTGTTTCGGCCCTTCGGCGCGGAACGCGTGGGCCGCGATACGGGTTAGCGCGATCGGATGTCGATCTTGCCGTCCCGCGTCGCGCGGAATATTCCGATGCTGGCGACGCCTGCTAATCGTGCCTACACTGGGATCAGGGCCTCGAGGTTGCGCGGCGGGGAAAGACTCCCCGCGCAGGCAGAGGCGAGCAACGGCGCGTCACGCGGGTGACGCCGCCAGGCGGCGATGTTCGGTACGAATTCCGGGAGGCAACATGAGTGCAAAAGTCGACGATTCCGCGAGAATGATTGATTGCGATCCGGCCACGGTTCCGCTTGAAGATATCGATGTATCGCAGGCCGAGTTATACGAAACCGACGCTCACTGGGCCTATTTCGAGCGGCTTCGTCGCGAAGCCCCTGTCCATTTCTGTGCTCACAGCGATTTCGGACCGTTCTGGTCGGTCACGCGCTTCGAAGACATTATCGCCGTGGACAAGAATCACGGCACGTTTTCCTCGGAACCGAACATTCTGCTCGCCGATCAGCCCGAGGATTTTCAACTGCGCAGCTTCATCACGATGGATCCACCACAGCACGAGGTGGAACGTGGTGCCGTGCAGGACGTCGTGGCACCGCCCAACCTGAAAGCGCTCGAGCCGATCATTCGCGAACGCGTGCAGCACATTCTCGATGATCTGCCGACCGGGGAAACGATCGATTGGGTCGATCGCGTCTCGATAGAGCTGACCACGCAGATGCTCGCGACGCTGTTTGATTTTCCTTTCGAACAGCGGCGCAAGCTGACGTACTGGTCGGACATTGCGGTAGCAACCCCCGAGCTCACCGGATCGCACAAGATTACCGAAGAGATGCGGAGGACTGAACTCGGGCAGTGTGTCGAGGCGTTCGCGGCATTGTGGCAGCAACGGGCGGGAAGCGGCGCCGGTAACGATCTCATCTCGATGCTCGCGAACACCGAGGGCACCCGCGACATGATTTCGAATCCGATGAAGTTTCTCGGTACGTTGCTGCTGCTGATCGTGGGCGGCAATGACACGACGCGAAACTCGATTTCCGGCGGCGTCGTGGCCTTGAACGAATTCCCGGATCAATTCGACAAGCTGAGAGCGAACCCGGATTTGATTCCGAACATGGTCTCGGAAATTATTCGCTGGCAGTCGCCGGTGATCCATATGCGACGCACGGCCACCTGCGACACCGAACTCGGTGGTCAGAAGATCGCGCGCGGCGACAAGGTCGTGATGTGGTACATCTCCGGCAACCGCGACGGCGGCGTGATCAGCGATGCGGACCGGTTCATTATCGATCGCAAGCGCGCCCGGCACCATGTCGCGTTCGGCTTTGGTATCCATCGCTGTATGGGTAACCGACTCGCCGAGATGCAGTTGACGATTGCCTGGGAAGAAATCCTGAAACGTTTTGCGCGGGTCGAGCTTGCCGGCGACCCTGTACGGCTGTGTTCTAATTTTATTCACGGTTACAGCGAACTCCCGGTCATTCTGCACCCGGCCTAGTGCACCGCACGCCGCATCGTTGCCGTTGCTTGCATCGGTCGGACGGTCGCGGACAATAACCCCGCAAGCCCCTATGCCCGCCGTGCCGTCGCACGCGGGTCAACCCAATCAACATCGGAGTATCGACCATGCAATTCGGCCTCGGCGTCAGCTCGCATATCAAGAACTGGGACATCATCCGTTACGCAGAAAGCCTGGGTTACGACCGCGCGTGGGTCGGCGACTCGCAGATGATCTGGTCGGACTGTTACGCGGTGCTCGCGCTTGCGGCCGAACACACCGAGCGGATTCAAATCGGTACGGGGGTCGCGATTACCGGCACGCGTATTGCGCCGGTGACCGCACATTCCATCGCGAGTATTAACGAGCTCGCGCCCGGACGCGTATTTCTTGGTCTCGGTACCGGTCATACGGGCATGCGGGTGATGGGCCAGAACCCGATGCGGGCAAAAGCGTTTCGCGAATACATCCGCGTCGTCCGCGCGTTGCTCGACGGCGAGGCCGTCGACTACACCTACGAAGGTGAAACCCGGGAGATACAGTTTTTGCATCGCGAACGGCGCTTTCTCAATCTCGACGATCGGATACCGATTTATGTCGCGGCGAACGGACCGATGGCGCTTGCCGCGGCCGGCGAATATGGAGACGGGTGGATGACGGTCGGTGGCGAACCCGAGGTTGTGCAACCCAAGCTCGCGGCGATTTCGGCCGGGGCGGAGAAAGCGGGCAAGTCATTGTCGGAGGATTTCCATACCGCATACATCACGACGAGCTGCATCCTCGGCCCGAACGATCAGTTGACCGATGATCGCGTCATCGACGAAACCGGTAGCTGGGTGGCCTGCGAGCTGCACTTCTACTACGAGGTGTGGAAGGATTCCGGCTGCGATGATGCGATTATCCCTGAGTATTTTCGCGCCATCTGGCCCGATTATCTGAAGCGCGTTGAAGGGATGAGCCTGCCGGAGAATGCGCGTTTTCGACAGATCCACGACGGTCATCTTGTCTACCTGCAACCCGAAGAACGTGCTTACGTGTCGCCCGCGGCGATTAGCGCTGGGAGCCTGGTGGGTCCGCCCGAAGAAATCATCGAGCACATTCGGCGCATCGAAGCGGCCGGTATCAAGGAAGTCGCGCTATGGCCGCCGATGGATTACGAACGCAAGGTGCTCAAGGATTTCGCCGAGCACGTGATCCCCGCGTTCCGCTGAGCGGAACGCGCTCGCGGATCGCGGCGGCCTTCGCGATCGCTATGCCGCGGCGATATTGAGGGCGCGGCCGGCGCCGCCAATAGGCTCGCCAACGTCGGCCGCCTTCAGTCGGGGCAACACCTGTTCGGAAAACAGCGCGAGGTTTGCCTTTGCCATCGTGAAGGGCATGCCACCGTAACTGAAGATCCCTATCGAACCGCCGGCATCGACCATGCTGCGCTGGTCCATGATTTGTTCGAACACCTGGTCCGGCGTGCCCCAGATCTGCAAATCGGCGAGGAAATCGACGAACGTATCGATGCCGTGCTTTTCGATGTTTTTCGCGAGCGCACCGTAGTACTCGTAACCCTTGATATCTGCTAACGCCGCATTCGAGAATTCATAATGTTCGAGCGCTGAGCGGCAGTAGGCGCCGATGTATTTCGCGCGCATTTCGGCGGCGACGTCGGCGTCTTCGTGGCAACCGATAAAACCCGCGATGATCGGTTTCGGCGCTTCTGCGCCATCGTTCTCCTCACGAAAAATTTCGCGGTACATCGCGACTTCCTGCTTCGTCGTATCCCACGGTTTCTGCGGGATGATGAGAATGCCGATGCCGAGCCGCGCCATGATCCGTGCGGATTCCGGCGACACCGCGGCGGCGTACGCGCGATCACGAAACGAACGGAACGGTGCAGGTCTGATCGCGGCACGCGGTTGTTGGTAGATCTCGCCGTCGTATTCGATGTAGCCCGTTTCGAGTGCGTCGAGTATCGCTTCGGTGTACTCGACAAAACGTTCGCGGCTTTCACCCATATTGAGTCGGAACGCGTCGAACTCCACCCGGCCGAGACCGCGCCCGAAGCCGAGGATCGCGCGGCCATCAGAGAGATTGTCGAGTACGCTGATTTCCTCGGCGAGGCGGACGGGGTCGTGCCACGGTACGATATAGGCCATCGCGCCGAGCTTTGCGCGCTGCGTCCGTCCCGCCATGTAGGTGAGGAACTGCGACACGTTCGGGCACATCGTGTAATCCGTGAAGTGATGTTCCGCGGCCCAGATTGAATCGAAACCGTAAGGCTCGGCCATATCCGCGAGGTCGATGGCATCGCGGTAAATATCGTGATCGCTGTAGTTGTCCGTCAGATTCTGAAAAAAAGCGCTGTAGCCGACATGCATGCCGAATCCTCCGTGCGAGAAGTAGTGGCTGAATAACCCCCATTATTCTTGCTCGCTTCGAAGCGGGTCAAGTCGCGGGCGGAACCCCGCTGATACCGGACGGGGAGAATTTGCCACGTCGTTACCCACCGCGATTGCGGGCGGTATACAGTACCGGTACTCGCCACAGGGGGATCCGGGGTGCTGGAGACCAGCTATTTCATCACTGCGCTCGTTGCCGTCGGCATGGGCTGGGCGTTCGTGCGCTCGGATCCGGACTCGGCGACGAGCCGCGCGTTGAGCATCGGTCTCGCTATGATCGGCGGCGCGATCATCGCGAATAATTACGCGATGGACCTGGCGCTCTCCGGGCCGTTACCCGCCTGGGCCAGGTTTCTCGTGATTCCCGAGATCATCGCGTTTTGCGCAGTATTCGAATGGGTACTGCGCGTGCGCATGACGATTCCGTCCGGCGAACTGCGCACCCGGGTAGGCGACAAGGCATTGCGCGTCGCCCAGGCCCTGATCATCGTCTACGGTATCGCCGCTTTTCTCTACCCCGAGGTGAGGATGCGCGAATTCTTCGGCGGGATCGGCAGTCCACTCGATTGGTCGCACCAGGTGTTCGTGTTGTTCGCGGCACCGATGGTCCTCGCCATGTTGCTGTGGGCGGGGTCGATCGTGTTGTGTCTGAACCGGCGGCCCGACCCGGCGGAACGCGTGCGCCTCGTCGCTTTTTTGCTCGCGTGCCCGGTCATCGTCGCCGGCATCGTAATACCGCGCTCGATTGCGCCAATAACGACAACCCTCGGTTTGATCGTAATGCTGGTCGGCGCGCTGCGGCATGCGCAGTTGCATGGACGGCGGGGATTGTTCATGAGCCGGTTTTTGTCACCGCAGGTCGCGTCACTTGTCAACACCGAGGGTTTGCGCGGGGCGATGCGCGACACGGAGCAGGATCTCGCTGTGGTCTGTTGCGATCTCCGGGGGTTTACACGGTTCGCCGCCGCGCACGCCTCGGAACAGGTTATCGATCTGCTTCGCGAGTACTACGATGCGGTCGGAATTGCAGTCGCGGAAGTCGAAGGCACTATCAAGGATTATGCCGGCGACGGCGTACTCGTGCTTATTGGCGCGCCCGTTCCGATTGAAGATTACCCCGATCGCGCGCTCCGGCTGGCGCGACGCATACGCGAGGAAGTCGGTATCGTCACCGCAAAGTGGGGCGACGAGGCAACGCCATTAGGGGTAGGAGTCGGAGTCGCGAGCGGACCGGTTACCGTGGGTGTCGTCGGTGGTGAAGGGCGTCTCGAATACGCCGCCGTCGGCCCGGCCGTCAATCTCGCATCGCGAATGTGCTCGCAGGCGAGCGCCGGCGAAGTATTGAGCGATAGCGTGACGATCGCCAAAGCCGAACCGGATCCGGATCCGGCGCGCGAATCGCGATCGCTCACGTTGAAAGGATTTGCGGAACCGGTGGACGCGTATGCGTTGTGACGCAAGGAGCGGGTTGCCGGCCGGAGCGCCGAAACGCCCGTCAGATGTTGCTTTTCGAATTGATGGGCTAAGCTTAACTTACTGAATTAAAGAGCAAACGCGATGCAAAGCTGTCATTTAATGCCAATTCTGCCTATCACGACGAACGCACATTCTGTGTTTGTCGGTGAACGTAGATTCTGTCTATATCAATGTTAGGCGGATTGGAAAGCAGTGACGATTGCCGAACTATACGAACTTCTCTATATCGTCCTTGAGGCGGCGGACCGCGTATTTCAGTTCTGGATGTCGGCAAGTTTCGCGATTGTGATTGCAGCATT